>UEXM01000406.1_pt1 | contig 46535 bp, 54 predicted proteins | sample 1796661 | NCBI WGS metagenome assembly UEXM01 (sample SAMEA4772469, study PRJEB27181) | metagenome | reverse complement strand
AACGCTCTGGAAAACCAAGTGCTTGAATCCCTACCTGACCTTCAGAAGTCAGACATCGATGACATCAGGCCTGGGTATGTATGGGCAAATGTTGGTACGTTTCGCAAGGACCCCCCGAACACGTTGTCAGGATTGCTCGGTCCAATTGTAAGCAAACGAAAGATCAAGCCTAATGACATCGTGACTTCCGTTTTCTCCATCTTGGTTAGCGTTCACGGGGGGAGGCTTGCTAGACAAGCAGCTAATTGGCCGAGCGGATTAATCTACTTTGACACTGGTCAATCAGACGAGCGGTTGTATGCTGCTGCTGACAGGCCTGACCGACCCACGTTCCGCGCTCCTGTGAATCCTGAATACTTTGTTGATCGAGACTTCGGTCGCCCCGTGGAGGACGATGATGAGTACTGAACAAGAGATCCTGTCGCTTGTGCAGGAACTGAACTATGCAAGCAGTAGCAATGTCTTCGTCACGTTCTCGCCTGGTCCCGAGGTTCCAAGCACGTTTGTTCTCTTCTCGGAAAGCGACAGCGAGTGGATCGTCGTTGATCGAAATGATTTCGAAGTCCTGGCTGCTCGCGGAGGCTTGGTTCTCTGCGAGGGAGATGTCGATGCAGTTCGGCTTGATCAAAGCGAGTACCTGCTGGCTCATGACGTAAAGTCCAACGCTCTCCTGTTTGAGCGAGAAGTTTACGAGCTAACTGAGGACAAGACTGTCGTCGGATTAAAAATTATCTGGGATGCAGAGGCTTGACCTAACGTGTCAATACGCTATCTAATACTTGGGTTGTTCGAAAGGTGAGTCCGAATCATGGATGAGCGGGATGATGAAACGGAATTGTCGCCAGACGAGCAGCTTGCTCATTCGTTGCAGAAACTTGACGCAATGGATGAGGCAGACCTCGACATAGCTCAGGTGCTGTACGCACTGCATCAGTTGTGCTTGATTGGAATGATCGACACTGATGGGGGCGAGATAGTGATGACTAGTTGGGGGCTCCACTCGGGTGAGATTTTACTCGGAGGAGGACGGAGAGTAGCGGACCAGCGTCTGTTGGAAATCTGCTCAGGAATTTACGAAGATCGAGAAGATGCATTGATCAGCGCGAAGCTGATCAAGTCCCTGTGGGATGCAAGCATTTTTGAGTTCATGAAACGTGGCAAGGATGCCCGTTTTTTATCCGACGAAAGATGAGTCGGAATCATGTTAGGAAGTCTAGTTGTTAGCGAGTGACGTTCATTCGCTTGAGTTTTGTTTTTTGTTAACGATATGAGAATGTTATGAAGTTACCTTCACTGACCGCGAACTACGCCCCCCTCGACGCTGGCACTCACTCAGCTGTCTGTTTCCAAGTGCTTGACTTTGGAACGCAGGAGGACACCTACGAGGGCAAGGTCACGGTGAAGCCAAAGATCTGGCTGGGATTTGAAGTCCCCTCTGAGCTTAAGAGTGACGGGGAACCGTTCGTGATTGGTCGCGAGTATACGTTCAGCAGCAGCGAGCGTAGTACCTTTCGCAAACACCTGCAAGCTTGGCGGGGAAAGCCCTTTGACGACAGTGATTTCGGTCCCGAGGGTTCGTTCGATGTGGAAAACCTGATCGGAGTTGGTTGCTTGATCAGCGTTGAGCATAACTCGAACGGTCGTGCTGTGATCACATCGATCATGGCAATGCCAAAGGGAGCGCAAGCCCCCGAAGGCAAGACAGCCAAGCAGTTCCTCGACTTGAGTGGCGAATTCAAGCCTGAGTTGTACCAGTCACTCCCTGAGTGGATGCAAGAGCGTATCGCTCAATCCCCTGAGTTTGCAGGGCTTGGTGCAACTGCTGGTGCTGGGTCGGATGCAACACCATTCTAGTTAGTTTTTTGCTTTTCTAACTAGGATCAGACGGGGCCAGCAAGCAGGCCGCTGGTCCCGTCTATTTTTCACAATGGATGTTGCATGGAGGGGAGAGGCCTTGAAGTTACCAAGTTTAAAAACAGCTGTGCCAGAGGACTGGTATAACTGCGAGATTGTTGGAGCCGAAGTCCGATGCACTAAGGCTGCGAACAACATCCCCACAGAGGGGAGTTACTTGCTCGTTCGATTGCAGCTTGAACAAGGCAAGTACAGGGGGCGGGAGATCTTCTGTCGCGTCACACTGCACAGCCACAACGACAAGGCTAGGCATGCTGGCATGCGGCAGCTTCGGCAGCTTTACAATGCTATCGGAATCACTCGCTGCGAAGACTCCGAGCATCTCATTGGGAAGAAACTGCAAGCTCATGTCGTCGTCAAGTCATGGAAAGATTCCATGCATAACGATGTCAAAAAGTTTAGTAAATATGTGACTGCTCAAGAGGCGGTTGCCAAGGTCCAAGATTCCGATCAGCAATCGGGGGCGGACACTTGGTAGTCTACAAACCAAGGGAACATCAGGCGAAAGCTAGGCGAGACCTGTGGGCGTTTCTCACAGGGTGTGATGGCGATCCACTAATCAACATCCCTACCGGCGGCGGTAAGTCTCTGGTCATAGCATTCTCATGCGAAGACCTCATGAAAGTTGGGAGAAGGGCAGTCGTCCTCGCCCCGAAGCGAGAGTTGGTTGCGCAAAATCTTGAGAAGTTTGAGGCTATTTGCGGAGCCGAGAAGTCAGGGGTTTATTGTGCGGGGCTCAATCGCAAAGAGTCTGAAGCTGACTTTGTGTTCGGAACAATCCAGTCCTGCTACAAGAATGCAACTGACTTAGGGTTCCGGCACTGCATCATTGTTGACGAAGCACATCTGATCCGGCCTGGCGACGATGGAATGTTCAACAAGATGATCCGAGATCTTCGGGTTATCAATCCAAAGCTTCGTGTGATTGGACTGACTGCGACTGAGTATCGGCTAGATTCAGGATTAATCTACGGGAGGAATAAGAAACTTCCGTTCGATGCACTGTGTCATCAGACATCGATACCCGAGTTGCTTGAGAAGGGATACCTTTCCGCTATCAAAGCGGTGTCAGTCAGCGAGGTCGATGTCAGCAACGTGAGGATAGTCCGTGGCGACTTCGACATGCGGACAATGGAGGCTGCATATAAGACTGATGTGGCAAGGGCTGCGGCTGAAACCGTTGCCGCTGCAAATAAGCATGAAAGAAAAAGCTGCCTTGTTTTCGGATGCACTATCGACCACTGCGAAATGATCGCTGCTGCTATCCGAGACATCAGCGGCGAAGAAGTAGGTATGGTTAGCGGCGAGACGCCATCACTGCTACGCAAGTCAATGCTCGACAGGTTTAAGTCAGGGTCTCTGCGCTGGTTAGTAAACTGTGACGTACTGACCACCGGCTTCGATGCGCCAATCGTAGATTGCGTCAGCGTCCTTAGATCCACAATGTCGCCTGGTCTATTCTACCAAATCGTGGGTCGCGCTTTCCGAACTGCTGAAGGAAAGGACTATGCCATCCTTCTCGACTTTGGGGGGAATCTGAAGCGACATGGAGCCCTCGACTCCAAGAAGTACGGTCGTCTGTCAACGAAGCAGCAAGCGGCTGAGATTGCTGGCGAGGAAGATCCTGATTCGGTTCGTGAGTGTCCTTCCTGCAAGCGACCTGTGATGAAAGGCGACACTATCTGCATTCACTGCGGTGCTGAGTTGGTGATCGAGCGAGAGCCGAACCACGATGATCGTGCTGATGCAGTCAGCGTTGCTCTTGAGTGTGTGACCAAGCCGCTGCCGAGAATGCTCACTGTCGAGCGAGTCCAGTACGCGATCCACAAAAAGAAAGGTGCAAGCGACACCGATCCTCGGACGCTCCGAGTTGATTATCTGTGCAGGAAATCAACCGATGGTGTAGCTGATATCGGGATCGAGAAACACTCCGAGTGGATTTGCTTGGAGCATCAAGGATGGGCGAGGCAGAACGCAGTCAGGTGGTGGATCAAGCGATGCAATGTCGCCGCCCCTGAAAAGATTGAAGAAGCAATTGACATTGCAAACCAAGGCCTGCTGGCATCGCCGTTTGAAATTGAAATCAAACGCGATGGTAGCTACGACAAAGTTGTGAACGCTCGGATCAAAACGATACCTGACGCAACTAAAGGAGATGAGGAACAGGAGGTTCTTCCATTTTAAAGCAAGGAAGAAAGCCCATGATCGAAATAAAAGCAAGAGAGACATACGACTACCTTAACGCTTTGTACTCACAGTGTAGCAACACTGACGGTGTCATCGCGTTACTCAAGAATCCGTACCGAATCGATGCGGTGTTTACTGCGTCTGAGTTGCATGATGCTGCTGCATGGATTGATGAGTCCAATCCGAGCTACATCAAGGTAGCGTTGCTTGATTCAGGCAAGATCGCGGACGGTGGTGTCGGAGGAAACGATGCTGTCAAAACAGTCGTCGCGATCCAGCTTGACGTTGACGCGAACAAGGATGGATTTGGATCTCGCGACGAGGCGATTGACGCACTCAACGCGATGCCTCGACCACCAAGCATGCTGGTCAACACCAACGGCGAGTCCGGTGGATTCCATGCATACTGGATACTATCGGAGCCTGTGCGAATCGACAGCAAGCACCAACGAGATTCCCTTGCTGCTATTAGCAAAGCATGGGAGAACCGGCTCCGCGAAAAGTACGGAAAGCTTGATGCCACCTCTGACTTGGCGAGGATGCTCAGGCCTGTTGGTACAACCCGCGAGTCTGGCGAGGCTGTTAGTATTGCGTGGCACAATGAGGATGCGAGGTACACGCTGGATGAATTGACTCTCGAGGTCGATGAGCCAGCTAGATTCGATGCACCAATGCACATCGACTACTGCGAATCATCTGGTTCCGAATTCATGAAAAGCCCTGAGTCCCCTCGCATTCTCGCAGGTATCATGGACAGGCTGGGTTACAAAGTATGGCAAGTGGCTGACGGATCTTGGAGATTCAATCGACCTGGTTCTATGCATAAGACCTTCAACGGCAAGATCGGTGGCGAGGTCAGTTCGGCGGGAAATCATCAGCTGATTAGCTGGACTCCAAACACTCCATTCCCAGCCAATGAAAGCATCACTGTATTTCAAGCATACGCTGATCTCTGCCATGGCAGCGACCTGTCTCGAGCAGCTTCTGCACTGTACGACGAGGGATTTGGTGAGACCGGCGAGTCCGTTGATCAAGTTGAGATCGGAGTGGACAAGCTCATTGCGAATGCATCCTTCGTGACTCCGGTTCAGGAGCAGCCTCGACCTGCTGTTGCGATAGCGAAAGTCGGAAGCGACAACATTGACCCAATCCCCATGGAACTGATGGACGATGGTTGCTGGATTGGGCAAACCGTCAGATGGGTTTTAGCCAATCAAACAATTGAGCTACCCGAACTAGCATTTGCTACTGCGATTCATCTGATTGGCTTGGGTTGCGCAAGGGTCTGGCGAGATGACAGCAACCATCAGACCGCCGCTAACATGTATTTGCTTTCAGTTGCACCAACGGGATCTGGAAAGGAGATGCCCCGCAAGTGCGCGAAAGTATTCTTGGAGGAGGCTGGGTATCAGCACCTCTGCGGCCCCGACAAACTCAGCAGCGGCCCAGGCCTCGACTGGACTGTCGCACAAAACAAAACAGTAGGTGCGATGCCGGATGAAGTTGGCGATCTGATCGAGCAAATGTGTTCGCCTCGAGCAGCTGAGTATACAGCATCGATCTCACAGTCGCTCAAGATCCTTTACACCGCATCAAGCAGCGGTCATTGGCAAGGCAGCTGTCGAGTCGCTGATGAGATCGAGGGAGTCTCCTATCCCCACCTAAACTTCTGGGGGTCAACTACGCCGAGCAAATTCTTTAGCTCGATGTCCGCAGACAAGATCACTGACGGATTGATTGGTCGATTCACGATGCTGTATGCGAGCATCACAAAAGCAGATGTGATTGCAGCATTTGCCAAAGAGGATGACATGCAATTCATTCCTCCAAGTCATGCACTGCTCGAGTCGTGGCGTCGAGTGAAAATGCATGAGTCACCGAACAACAAGATGCTCGCAGCATTCACTGCTTCACCGGAGACCGGCGAGTCCGACGACGACGAGATGGATGAGCGAGTCATCTGGAATGTGGTCAGCCGATCCAAAGAAGCGAAGGAACGGTTTCGTGACCATGATTTAAAAATCCGGCTCAAGAACATCGATCATGAAGAGCAGATGCAGGATGTCGAGACTTCTGTGTGGAGTCGCGCCAACGAGAAGACTGCGAAGTTAGCCCTGCTCTACGCGATGAGTCGTTGGGCCATGGAGGAAACGTCCTCGCCGCCAGTCATCACGCTGGCCGACATGGACAGAGCAGTCAAGCTCTCAAACTTCTTGGCGAGGCGGCTGATCAAGTCGATCAAGACTCAGGTACATGATTCAACTGCTGATGCTGATGTCGTCGAGCTACTGACGGTGATTGCTAAGAAACAGGGAAGTAAAGACAGCGTTCGGTCAAGCGATATCTACAGGGTCAACCCTCTCAAGAAACTCAAAGCTGCCAATCGTGATAAGCAATTGCTTGAGCTCATGCAAATCCAAGGCTACTTGGTCGCAAACCAATCACAATCGCAGGGCGGCGGCCTAGCTTTTTCCATCACGCAGGACGGCATCGAAAAGCTGGAGAACGGCGAATGATTTTGGCTAGATTGATGAGTCAGACTCACGATAATACCGAAATGAAAACCATTTGCGATATCAAGTTGCCGCTTCCTCCGAAGGAACTCCAGCCAAACGCTCGCCCTCACTGGCGAGCGAAAGCAAAAGCTGTGCAGTCGTACCGAGCGATGGCGTTGCATGAAGCGTTGCAATGGAACACTGACGAGTGCTGCTCGGTAGCTGTTGTCAAGATCGAGTACGCAAACAAGACAAGGCGAGTGCTTGATCCAGACAACATCATCGCTGCCCTTAAGTCAGCCATCGATGGCATCACATCGAGCGGATGCATCGAGGACGACGACGAGCTTATTTACCTACCACCCAAGCGTTACAAGTGTGCGGAGGACCCGCATGTTCGAATCACTCTTTTGCAGCCTAGCGAGATGGAGCTCGATGCGATTGAAAAACTATTTGAAATGGATTGGCTATGAACCACGAACTCAACGAAGAAAAAAAAGTAAAGGTCCTTTTCCTGCGGCTCCCTGCGAGCTTGCACGACCGCATCCAAGCTGCCGCTGAACGATTTGATCCAACGAGGCAACGCAATGCGACTCGGATGATCACCGAAGTACTAGAGAAAGAATTCCCAGAGACGACGAAGTAATGCTTACGCGAACGCAAATATCAAAACGACTGGGAGTCTCGATGGCGACTGTTACTGAGTGGATCGACAGTGCTCAACTCAAGGCAGTCAATGTGAGTCCGAGTCCGAGCAGAGCACCGCTGTGGCGGGTTAGTGAGCTCAATCTCGCTGAGTTTTTAGATGCGAGATCAAATACGCAAATGTCTGAACGCAGAAGGCGTCGAGCAAACGAGCGAACAAGGAAAATTCTCTGATGAAAATCCAGTGCTTTGCTGGCGTCTTGAGTGACGAGATGTGCGACAGGCTCATATCGCAACATCAGAGTCGCTTGCAACCTGCTGTTGTTGGCGAAGGTCACAAGCAACATGTGTCGCCTGGTCGATGTGCGAAGTCGTCGTCATTTGAAACGGAAGACTGGTTGCAACAACTTAACCTGCGGCTCGCGGAGAAACTTATGGGGAAGAGCATCCCCATGTCCATGTCGATTCCGCGACTCAACAGTGAGTTAGTTCGGTATTCAGTTGGCGACTGGTTTATGCGGCATCGCGATGCTGCGAAAAAAGACTTCACGCTGATCTACTTCTTGAATGAGGGGTATCACGGTGGGGTGCTTAAGTTTGATGACGGTTTATCGTTTTACGCAGCAAAGGGATCTGCTGTGATTTGGAAAAACACCGACGACAGTTACCACGAAGTAACGGAAGTCTTGGCAGGCGAGCGATATGTGCTCGCAAGCTGGCTCGGAGGCCTAGATGCATAGCGAAATAGATGAGTTGGTTACTCGCTTGACCAAAGTCCAAGCGATGTACAGTCGCTGGGGAAACAAAGCAAAGAGGCTTGCCAAGAAAGCGGAAGAAAGGGCGACCTCAGAGTCCGACATCGGCAAGCGAGAGCGATTGTTCAGGCAGTCGCTGTCGCACCAGAAGAATGCAGAAAATGATCTCGAAGTTTCGGAGACGATGAAAGAAGCAAAGAAAACACTCCGCAAGCTGCATTCAAAACTGCTTGCAGACAAAGCGAAATCTAGAAACTTTGAGCAGATCACTGACGCTTTCGCGGAGGTGCTGAAATGAGTCACTCTTTCGTTGGGAATATAGATGGAGATCCTTTCTCGATCACGCTCGGTAGCGGAGGGACTATCAACCTCCGAAATCCTCGCCCTGAATCGATTGACTTCGATGACATCTGTAGATCCTTGAGCAAGATATGCAGGTTCAACGGTCAGCTGAATTCTTTTTATTCAGTAGCCGAACACTCAGTCGCTGTCGCTCACGATGCACTGTCTCGAGGCTGCAGTATAGATGCCTGCATCGCATGCCTGATGCACGATTCAGCAGAGGCGTACATCGGTGATGTCAGCAGGCCGCTACGGTATCTACTTGGTGCTAGTTTCCACTGCCTTGAACGGCGAGTGGAAATGGTAATAGGTGAGGCGTTTGAAATAGATTTCGAAGAACACTTCAAAGAAATAGAAATATCAGACAACGCTATTTGTCTCGCAGAGTTCGAAGCATTCCGCCCCGAATCTTACAGCTTGGTCGAGGAAAGCTTCGACTCAACTCTCAATGGCTATCGTTCGGAATGGTCAGGGCCTCGAAACCTACCACCAGAAAAAGCCGCAAACCTTTTTTGGCATTCGTACCACTTTTTTAAACGGAAACAAAATGATTGATGCATTGATCGATGAGATCAAAAAGCTAGCACCTGAAGAAAAAATCGAGATCAAAACTGAGGAAGGAAAGTCAAACGACTTGGTCGTCATCACTCGAGTTCATCACTCAAGCAGACTTAGTTCGTGTTACAGGGCAACTTGCAAAGTCTATCTAGACGAATTAATGACGGGCGAAGTAGATAGAAATGTGAGAAACATACTTGCTCATACAGCTAAAACGATACAGCAGCAGCTTGATAGAGCAAAAGGAGAGGGGTCATGAGGCAAAAGTCGTGGGACCTACGTCCTCGCTCTTCAATCGGTGCTTTTGTTTTCGGAGTTACTCTAGCTGCTGTATGGGTCGCGGGGTGGCTTCACTGGGTGGGCTTCGTTCAACACGTTGCAGTTGCTCAAGACACATCGCCAGCATTCATGGCAAGCCCTGACTGGCCCGCTGTTTCCTACTACGAGCTCACGAACGTCAGAGTGATTGATGGCGACACGCTCGAGGCTGACATCAACTTCCCAATGAACATCACCTTAAGATCTGAAACTATTCGCTGCTCAGACTATGACGCCTGGGAGGCGAGCAAGAGACGCAGGTCTGTCACTGTTACAGACGACGAGGTTGTGATGGGTAAATCAGCAACCATTGCACTAAATAAATTGCTCTCCTCTGGCTCAATGCTTGTCCAGCTTGAATCAAACGAACGAGATGTCTACGGGCGAGTCCTCGCGAGACTGTTCGTGCAAAGCGAGGGAAGTCTGACATCAGTCGCAAGATGGATGAGGGAACAAGGTCATGTCAGAAAAGAGGGTGGTAATGAGTGAGTCACAATTTGAAAAGATGTTACGAACACTAAAAGACGCCGAACGTCAGCGAGATTTTTCGCGACACACTATCGAGGTTCAGGACGAGATCATAAACGACCTGCGTAAAGAGAACGAGCGACTTCGCGAGTTGGTTGAGGCAGGCAAGGAAGATCGTAAGGCGATTGACGAACTTGTCGATGAGAACCGGCGACTTCGTGAGTTGCTGGAGAAGGCCGTGGTCTACTCCCACTCGATGCCTACTACGCTTGTCGCAGCAATCGAAAAGGAGGTGGGCGATGATTGAATTTTGGATGCTAGTCATAGGGTGCATGATGATTGTGCTAGGAACATTGCTTGTCTCAAGGAGAGGCTGGTGATGATACCACCAAGCAGCATACTTTCATCCAGCAAGAATGCTCAGTGGATGTGGGGCGTGATATCCAAGTCGAGTAACAAAGAATCCGTTGAGCAGGCTATCGTCGATCTTAATAATGATTTTTTTGAGGGGGAATGTTACACGAATAACGAGAAAGTAATGCAGGCTATCCATGCTCTTTTATTGCAAAAGATTTCTGATATTGGATGCGACGAATTAACCGATATGATAAGGAAGCAGGTTGGCAAAAACTGAAACCATTAATGCGGTAGCAAAGTGGTTGCAAGAAAAGAGATGCAAGACAATGCCTTACGGCAGAAGATCGGTGCATCTAGTTTTCACCGAGGGCGAATTTACATACCACGCCTTCGTTCACGATTCCAAACACAAGCTCACTAACAACCTGCTAATCGACTCGAGGTATCTCAACCCGATGGGATACCCATTAATGAGGGGGCATCGGGTTGTTAGTGTTGTTCAGCTTGTTGTTTGGAAAGACGAGTGTGCTGTCGCGACCCCAGCTTCCCTGCTGGATTCGCCTGTCGTTCTCGATCAGGGAATGAGTTTCTACTCAGTCTCCCCAGATCTGTACTCAGTTCATTCCCTTGCAAGCACTGCTGAACAACTTTTCCGAATGGAAGAGTTTGATGCAAAATAAAACTCAATGGCTGTCGTTTACAGCAGGTTTCTTTCTGGGTCTCTACACGCTTATTCTCTATCTTGGCTACTACCCGCACCCAGTGCGATGCTTAGAGTGCAACCAAGTTGTAGAGGAGAGTTCTCAGCTGGCGATCTGGTTGGGGCATCAAAACGTAATACACTTCGAGTGCATCGATGACATGAGGCGTCACGCTGAAGCACTAGACAAAGGCATAGGCGACTTCACGATTCAAGCAACCAGCTACGAACATGCTGGCAGACAGCCTTGATTCTTGAATCGTCAATGTGATGTCGGTAGTTGTCTCCCATGCTGGGATCGACATGCCCCATGACTAGGTCTGTAGCCACCTGGTCCTTTGCCGAGCCGCTGATGGTCTCAAAAGTGTGGCGAAGCCAGTAGAAATCCCCCTTCCGCATTCCCGCCCACTTCCTTGCGTCAGCGAAACGCTTGCTGATTGGAACTGAATTGCGCTCCCATGAGCCTCCATCTCGGTAAGTGAAGAGCAACTCTTTTGCTTCCCGAATCGGCTCTGTTCGTCTCTCAATAGATTTGTCTATCGCCTCAATCGTCTCAGGCCACAGCCACGAACAGCGAGCGATCTCTGTCTTGCGGCGTGGATACTCGAGGAAAGTAGGCTCTCTCGCTCGCTCATAAAGACTGAGCTCTAACCGAGCGATATCAGTTGGTCCGTAGGCACAGTTCAACCCTAGGTAGCACATAGCTTTCAAATGCACACCGCACTCATCAAGCAATCGCTGGATCTGTTCGGGAGTGTAACACTTGCTTCCAAGATTCCGCCTATGTTTTCGCACTTGCAACGCTGTCGGCTTGCGGAAATCTGGTCCGTATTCGGGTTCATCAAGAATCAACTTCGACTGGCGAAGCCATTTGAAAGCAGTACGAATCCGCTGTATCTCATTCCCCATGGATACTAGGTTCAATTGCTTGGAACGCTCTCGCTTGTAGCGAACGAAATCGCTGGGTCCAAGCTTGCTTACATCGGCCTCTTCGCCAAAGTGTCTAATCAGAGACTTGCATGTTTGCTTGTAATCTCGAAACGATATTTCGGAGAGAGACCCCGCAATCTTGGAGTCCTCCTTGGCGACAAGGAACTCATTGAGTCCATCGTACAGGGACAGGTAGGTTTTTACGGAGAGCGTTCCGACCTCATCAGCGTAGAGACGCTTGTATTCAGCGAGGGCTCCAGTTGGATCTTCCCAGCGACCGAAGTACTCGATCTTTCCAGCAATCTTTTTTCCCCACTTCCCACAAGCGTGGGCGAATAGAGGGAATTCGGGGTACGGCTTGTCTGGCTTTTGTTTTTTCTGCTTCACGGTACACCTCGGCTACACCTTGTTCACTACACCTTTGCTACACCCGTGACTACACCATCGGGTGTAAAGGCTAGCGTGACAAGTGGCTGAAACACCGCAAAAAGAGTACACCCCACAAGATTCGAACTTGTAACCTTCGGTTCCGTAGACCGGAGTAGCCGGTCACCGAGCGAGACTTGGAAAGGGATTGTTTTGCCGCTTTTTGCGGGGCCAAACCATCTTGGGTTCATTGATGATGGTAACGCAATTTACACCCGCTAACAACCCTTTAGGGTAATGTACAGGGTGTACTGTACACCCGATATACACCCGCTACACCCGTTCAAAATACCGTGAGCTTCGGTTCATTTTTTTTGAATGAGTGCTATGAAAAATCATGTGAGGAATTCTGGTTTCTGCCTAGGCAATTGCACCTTGCTTTACGCACTGCTATTTGTCCCTCCCTTTCCTGCGATCCGATTGCATGTAAAATTGAAAGTGAAGCGGACTAACTTATTTTTGTTTATGTAGTGTCTGACCAGCCGTGTCCACGGGGTTAAGTAATGTGCATACTCATTCAATCTAGTAGGCACACAGGGGCGAGAAATGCAGCGAGGCGAGACATTAGACACGCAGATTATTTCAGAAGTATTGGCTAGGGCTAGCAAGAAGACATTCTCGACAGAACCAAGAAGGAAAGAAGCCCTCGCTGCTCTTCGTGAGAATTTTGAGGACTGCACCTGCGGACAGTGGGGAGCGGCAGAAGACGGTCAACGCACAGAGAGAGATAGATCCGATCAGGATCTAGTAGAGAGGTTAATTCAAGCAGTGGATTCCGCTATCCTTGCAACCTAGCAATTTTTTTCACTGTTTCTTGCTTCTTGCTTGCAGCGGCGACCTTTCTCTGAAGCTCGCCTTTTTTGCTGTCGGCTTTGACAGGAGGTCCGTAGGATCCAATGCGACCATACGCTTGTCCAATCTCCAAGCGAATGTCGTCCGATCCTTTGCTTGCAATAAACTTTACTACCGAGACCAAGTCATTCATATCCAGACTTCCCTTTCGTATGTGATGAAACACTGCGCTTTTGCTGCAGCCGCAAACATCCGCTAGGTCCTGAACCCCAAACTGACAGACTATCTCTTTTCTTGGCATCGTCTTATACCCTCTGTTAATGACAGGAGCTCACTTTTCTACTTACCTGGATATTTACAAGGTCGCTGGGGCGTAACACAGGCTAGCTACAGCCAGGCGTTGGGGCAATAGCTTTCGCCTCTATGTGATAATTTAAGTTCAGATATCTTATAAGGAAAGTACCGCTTTGTATCTGAACTGTACAGCTTTGATTCAAACAAGCGATCTCGCAATTACGGAAGATTTGAATGCATTTCAATACCTTAAAAACTGAGTCAGATTCAGAATTCGGGGGTGAATATCTCTGGATTTGCAGTACAAAACAAAAGAAGGCAGAGGTGGAGGCTCTTATGAGACTTCATGGATATCCGCTTGAGAGAGCTTGCGAGATCGCTTGTTTGAATCAAAGCGAGTTCATCAGAAGCCCCCCAGTGCCGCAGTCGAGGATCAAATATCTTCCGACACCTGAGCAGATACGAGCTCAGTGTCGCAAGTTACTTAACGAGCGAAAAGCTGATGGCGAGTGACACCGAGCAAAGCGACTACTCCCTGAAAGTATCGCACCTACTGTCTTACGCTGACACGGAAAAAGAAAAGGCAGTGATCCGAGCATTAGGATCAGAGGGATCAGAGAGAAAGGCAGCTGCAGCTGTCGGAATACCTAAGTCAACTGTTCACGACATAGTGGCAAGAGTAAAGCTCAAGGCATCCACTAAGGGCTACTCGCCGGATCATGACCTTGATCACCCAGTCCCTGATCCGTTTGTGGTAAAAGGTGTATCGACATATTACGACTCGGATGGGAAGGCTGCAGGGCAATGGGTCAAGAGTGTCTCGGACGCTGGCAAGCTAAAACAGGTTGCGAAAGCAGCAGCGGAAGCTTTCTTCAAGGATAGGGACCCCCTGCCAGCCATATCGGGACCGTGGACGGATCCGATGATTGATCCCGACTCAGATTTGCTCTCGATGTATGTACTGAGCGACTTGCACTTAGGCATGTATAGCTGGGCAAAGGAAACTGGGAGCGACTACGACTCGGACATCGCTGCTCGGCTCATCGTTCGTGCATTCGAAAAGCTATTCAGCAGAAGCCCTGACAGTGAGTACTGCATCATCGCACAACTTGGCGACTTGCTACACACAGACGACGACAGCAACGCTACCAAGAGATCAGGGCATCCACTGGACGTTGACACTCGCTACCAAAGGATCGCTCAGGTCGGACTCAGTGTGTACCGATCTATCATCGACATGGCTCTCAAGAAACATCAGGAAGTGCATGTCGTCAACGTGCCAGGCAATCATGATGATATCACTGGATACTGGCTGGGAGTCGCGATCAAAACTGCATACGCAAACGAGCCTCGACTAAGCATTGATGACAGCCCTGGTCCTTACTTCTACAGGAGGTTTGGGTCAAACGCTTTTGGGTTTTGCCACGGCCACACAGTCAAGCCCGAAGCACTGGGCGAGATCATGGTAGCTGATGCACCTGAGATGATCAGCAGCACTGAGTATCGGTACTGGATGACCGGACACATCCATCACACCCAAGTCAAAGAGAACAGGATCTGCACTGTCGAAAGCTTTCGAACCTTAGCCTCCAAAGATAGCTGGCATCACGGGAAAGGATACAGGTCCGCGAGGGACATGAAGTGCATTGTTTTCCACAGAGATTACGGCGAGGACGAGAGGTTAACGGTTAGCCTGAAGGAGCTTGAAAAGGATGAATCTCCTTGAAATTCTGGGTCAGTTCCTCGGTATTTTTGTTGAGCTCATCCCGAGATTTGCACGACGACCTGATTCTACAGAATGGCTAGTGGTTGATGCTTTCTTGAGGGGACCGATGATCTGCAGAAACAGACCAGTCCTGTACGTTCCCGTCTTTGATAGTGTGGAGTACTGGCCTCGCAACGAAGAGCCGGTGAACACTGAGATGCAATCACTTACCACCTCGGAAGGAGAGAGCGTCACTGTAGACACAGGCTTCTCGTACCGCATCTGTGACCCGCTAAAGACCCGCAGCATGGTTGCCGAGAACTATGTCATCAAGGCTGTCATGATCACGCGAGGCGAGGTCAGAGAGCTTGTAGGTAGGAATTCCTTCGAGGAGTTGTCCTGTGTTTCTACAGACAGCGAGGAGATGATTCATACCAAGGGCAACATAGATAGCTTGCTCAAAGAGTACGGACTTAGCCTTACTTATTTTTGCATCGAAGACTGCTGCTTGACGAGAAACCTAAGACACTTCGGAGTCTCGGTAACGAACTCAACCTTCACCAGTCCAACGGGATAGATAGCTTGTTTTTTGTATTCCCTTTTTCAGTAACAGTGCGAAAATCCAAGCTATGAAATCAAAACGAAACACAACAAAAGGCTCCAGTGTCTTTCGACTTTTGCCTTATGGTCTTCGGTGTCAAGTCAGGCGAATTGCAAGAGAGTCTTTCAACGAAGAGGTTGCGAGGCACAGTGACCCGAAGAGTGTTGCTGGTGACATTAAAAAAGACTCGTTGCTCTCCTTTTCAAGGAAGTACAAAGAAAGCAAGGAGTTTAAATCTATCTTCTCGATCTTAATCACAGCTGTGGTAGTCAAGTTGGCAACGGCACTGATTGAAGATTGGATCGACAAACATCTTTTCAATTCCGTTGGACTCATCTACCAAGAAGATGAACCTGGTTTTCTCGAGCCTACTGATAATAAAAAATGAATTCATCGCTATCTAACAATCGCTCATGGCAGTTCCTCGTTGGATGCTTCACGTTATTCCTTATCTGGAAACTGCATTCTCTAGGAGCCTTCTCGATATTCTTCAAAGAGCAATCAGAGGGATTTGAGAACGGGCTATCATTCCTGCCGCTGGTCCTCACGGCAGCAGTGAATGCCGTTCAGCTTGTCGGTATTGTATCTCTGATGTTGATAGGTGGATTGCAGGGACCAGCAGAAAAATTCGTGGACTACGTTCGCGAGCGGATGCCGAGAATAAATAAAGTTGCGGACGTAGTCGAAGAGAAGGTAGATGTCGATGCTTTGATTGACACGCTCAACAAGCTAGACGAGCGAATTCGCTCGATTGAAATCAAGGTTGAGGAAAAGAAATAGTGATTGACCGCAAGGATCTTATTAAACAAAAACCGAAACCAACGGATGGAACTCAGCCGCCATGGATGGCTTTTTTTCTAGCGGCAGCTGTTGCATGGTTTGCGTGGAAAGGAGGATACCTTGATCAATTCATTCCAGATCAGATCATCCAGAAAGAAACGTACTCGCAAGTCTTGTTCGTCATCGACGAGTCGATGTCAGACAAACAGGATGCTGCGGTATCGAGCCTGAAAGTTGACGAGTACTGTAGCGATGCCGGTGTTGAAAGAAGAGTGCTAGTGGTGGGGCAAGATGTATCTGGCTCGGACCCGTGGCTTAAGGACATGGTTGAGATCGGATACGGTCAAGCACCCTGCCTCGTCTTCAGGTCTACGTCAGGGAAACTCGACTGTGTTCCAATCCCAGACGGGATTGATGCAACGATCCAAGAGATTCAGGAGCGCATCTGATGGACTGGGACTACGGTGAGAAGGGTTACGTCCTGCGAGATTACGAGGTCTTTCCCGAGGGCTGTCAGCACTCTATGTACGAGGGAAAGATATACCCTCGATCCGACTGGCGAGAGCTAATCGAGCTAGGCAGAAAGAACAAGACAAGACCCATGGACTGGCACGTTGGGAAAGGACAAAGGGTGCTTTCCCAGGGGAGGCTAGGTTTCTGCTGGTGCTACGGCCTTGTGTCCTCGATGATCACCGCATACTCGATGTCAGGAATCGGGGATCCATACCCCGACCTCAACCCCCACTCAACAGCAGCGATGGGGAAGCGATACCGAAACCAAGGTGGTTTTGCGATTGAGGCAACTCGTTATGTCGAAAAATACGGGGTGAGTGAATACAAGTACTGGCCTGGTCACTCGATGGATCGCTCGCTAGAGAAAGATCCCAAGGTTATCGCCTCTTGCAAGAAGCACAAGCTGTTCAAGTTCAACGAACTTCCGCGAGATGATTTTGATGCTGTCATGAGTAGCCTCATAGCTCCTGACGCTCGCCCCACCACTTTAGCTTTCAGTCACTGGAGGCATTTGGTAGCGGGACTTAGCGGGAACTATAGAGGCTCAGGAAGGAGCATCGAGTGGGGGCTCGATTTCGTGAACTCATGGGGACCTAACTGGGGATCCAAAGGATACGGAACACTATGGGGCTCCAAAGCAGTACCGTTCGAATCAATTCGTGTTGAAGCCGTAAAACCCACAAAAGAATAATCGCAATGAATTCAAAACTAATCGGCCTGTTGAAAGTAACGGCAATATCCTTTCTGTCTCTTGCGGCACTGGCACTCTTCTCAGGTGAAGGAGAGGTCTCTTCCAGCGAAGGTGAAGTGCAACCGTATTCACCACCGACACCACCGCTTGACCAACTGCCCTTGGTTATTGAGGACATGCCCTTAGTGATCGAACCAGAAGTTTGCGAAGGTGGAACATGCGTCCCTTCTTCAACCTCACAGAATTGCCAACCGACTAGGCGAAGAAGATTTTTCCAGAGATTCTTCAGGAGATAGTCACCATCAGCCAAGGAGTGGGCTATGACTACAAAGGTTTTTTTTGCTTTTCTTATTTCTATTGCCTGCTTCGGGATTCTTGCTGGCAGGAGAGCCACCGCAGAGCCCGACATCAAGGCAGATGCAGTAGTTGTCTACAGTGCATCTTGGTGCGCTCCTTGCAGGAGGCTGAAGCCGGTGCTCGCAAAACTCAAAAGCCTTGGATACAAGGTCTATGTCAGAGATTACGACAGGCTAAAAGCAGGTCAATTCAAACCCGACAGGATCCCTGCTGTCTATCTTTTCAGGGGAACCAAGTTATTAAAAAGCAGAGGCTTGAACTCCAATTCATCTCTCCTAGATTTTAGGAGCAAGATGATCCGTCCGTAATTCAGCGAGCCTGCAACACTGAGTGACTTCATTGACTAAGCGAAAAGAAAGAAAACGTGTTAGCGAATTTAAGCCGCCGCCGATAGAAGGAAAGACTGATAACCAAAGCGAGTACATTCGCTCAATAAAGCAAAGCGAGATTGTGGTATGCACGGGTCCTTCTGGATCTGGCAAGTCATACATTGCGGCGGGACTAGCTTCGAAAGCTTTGCTGGCAGGCAGGGTAGATCGAGTCGTGGTAACTCGACCTTTGATCTGCACTGGCAAAGGGCTTGGTCATCTTCCTGGTGATGTAATGGAAAAGATATCTCCCTACCTGTCGCCTATGATGGAGCACTTCCGGCATTTCCTTGGTAACGCAGAGTACGGAAACGCGATCAACTACAGGAGGCTCTGCTATCAGCCGTTGGAAGTAATGAGGGGATCTACCTTCGACGAGTCTTGGATGATACTTGATGAGGCTCAGAACTGCACAGAAGAGCAGATCAAAATGTTCATCACTAGGATGGGGAAGAACTCAAAGGTTCTTGTGAATGGAGACACCAAGCAAACCGACTTGCGAAGCACCGGACTAACGGCAGTGTCTGACAAGCTCGCTTCTATCGAGGGAGTGTCGATCAGCCGCCTGACTCGCGAGGACATCCAGCGAAACGGCATCATCGCCAGAGTGCTCGATGCCTTAGAGTTATAAGGCAAGCGTACCCTTCGCGACATCAGAAACCCGAAGTGTGCTCGATGTGATCGCGAGTCCAACTAGCGTTGCGTAGTCACCAGCCTGCAGGTCTGACGCAAGCATCAGCTTGCCGGTTGTTCTGGACAATGCATAGACCCTGTTCTTCACCAATACTCCTGAGCCACAGTAGATATCACCGATCCTGCACACGGCAACCGTACACCCGTCAAGTGCATCGGAGATCGCGATACCTCCAAAAGCACTGAGCTCTTGAGAGGTGGCTCCTGCCTTCAAAAGACCTCGAGTCACTGCGTCTCCAATAACGATTGGCTCTGCAACGACTCCAGAAGTGACTGTTGGCGAAATGACATTGTCGTCCATTCGCAAAGCATCAGCATCGATGCTCGCAAATGCATCAGTGGGGGGATTGTCAGATGTAGCGTCCAGTTCTGTTGAAACAAAGTTGGTTCCTATTCTAATGACTCCCGATGACATGGCGATTCCAACAATCGACATGTAATCTCCTGGAGACAATTGATCAGCATGTCGAATCCGTCCTCTTCGAGGCGACACAATGTAAAGCTGATTAGGGGAAAGTTTTCCATCTCCCACCTTGAGATCACCAGCCTCCACGACCACTACAATCTCTCCTGTATTGGCAGACGTTAAAGCGAATCCACTGTAGACAGATCTCCACTGAGTTTCTGAGTCTGACAGGTACGCAAGTCCATCTGAGTAAATAGTAACCAAGTCTCCTTTATTGATTCGCTCACCAGCCTCGGTCGTGAACACTGATTCGTCGTTGCCCTCTGGAGTACAGACACCAACGCTGTCCTCGTCAAACATAATTGATTGAGAGACTGAAGATCTAGAAGCTTGAGATGCAGATTGAATAGAGTCAACTCCAAGCAGCTTTGACGAGCTTACCGACACTGCACTGCATTCTGTTACTGACTCCGCTGAATCTGATGAAAGAACACTCTTTCCAGAAGCCGTCACATCTTCAGCCTCCGAAAAACTTTGCAAACTGTCGGAAGAAATACCTACCGTTAAACCCAACCCAATAGAGTGCGACTGCGATAGAGACTGAATGTCGTTCGGGTCTGTCGCAATATCAGAAGGTATCCTGAAGCTATGCAGTTCAGTGATTGACTCAGCGGATTCGATCTCAAGCAAGCTTTCACCCGAGAGCAATACCTCACTAACTTCGCTAAGTGATTCAACGTCAGATGCAGGAGCGTCAGCTTCCCTTGATATCGACGGATTACTGCACTGAGCAGTAGACTGAGCACTGTCTGCCGTAGCAGGAACTCCGACATTCACATTAGATGCAAGCGAACTGCTCTCTGCGCTAGGTGCTGAAACAAGCAGACCGTTCGTTCCCAGTATTACACTTGAACACTGAGAAGGAGATTTCACACTGCGAGAATCGATCACGATTGCTGGAATTCGCTGTAGCTCAACATGCTCTAAGTAAATACTGGTCAACTGACCGAACACAGAGCCAGCCATCACCTCTGGAGAAAACACAAGCTCGTAGGTCCCAGCAGGGATCTGGTAATAGAGATTGCTGTCGTTCTGATACGTCAATGTTCGAAGTCGGTCTGAAGAACCTTCTTCAAAGACTTCCACATGAACTTGATACCCTGCATCAGGGGAGGCAGAAGATTTCCCCATGAAATTCCAGAGCGTATTCAGCAAGCCAGCCCTGTGTATCTTGACTTTAACAGACAGAGGCGTGTCGTCGCCGTTGTTTCTCACTCCAGAGCCTGGTAGATCTGACTTGTAGTAATACCAGTTGTCTCCCCTGAACGGCTTCATGTCTTCAGCAGGAGATGGTTCGTAACCCCTGAAGTCTTTGTGGTATCCAAAGGTAATGTAATCCATCTGGACAAAAGCCAGTGAACACTGGGGAACTGACTGTGCTGATAACAACGACAAGCCAGTCCTGACTCCAGTGCCATCGACGTAGTTTGCATTGCCCGCAGACTCTGCCGAGTCCAGTAGCATTGAAGATGAATTGAGACCAAGTGAAACATCTTGCAGATGCGAGGAGGACTGCGAAGAGTCAACACTCAAATTGACATCAATGAAAACGGACTCGCACTGAGGATGTGATTGCACACTATCTACCAGTATGTCAGTCGTTACGCTAAATGAAAGATAAGGCTTTCCAGTAGGCGAGTTGTCAACTTGGTAATACTTGTTGCTAAAGTTCGCCTGTTCAATTAAGCATAGGATTAACGTGTCGCTGCCTGATAACTTGACTGCTGAAACTATCTCTGTGACATCTAAAACAACATCACCGACCTCTGGAGAGAAAGATGCCCTCCCTTCTTCTGCAATAGTTCCCGACTGAAGTTCTGTGTAGCTGGTCGGAAAATCCGATGTCCATCGACCTACTTCTGCGAGGAAGGTCAAGTTCACATCTTCAACTCCCATGTGCAAATAGACCGGCAACCTTGTTGTCACGCCCTGTATAGAAAACTCAAGGACCGCTCTCTCCAACGAGTTACTCATCCTGTCCCCGATGATGAGCGGGTCTCTGTCAAAGTCAAAGTTCCGAACTATGATGTCTGTCTCAGAGCAGGTAGACGAGGATTGCAAATCGTCCGCTAGTAAAGGGAATAGGATTGATAAACCTGGTTCAGTTACCTGGCTTCCAGTCTGGGCTGGATCGACTGTAAGATCAGGGACGATATTTACTTCTTCACACAGCGTCCCTGCTTCTAAACTAACTGCTTCCAGTGGGGCAGGTCCTGTGACGCCTCGTCCGCCTCGGTCCTGCCCATCGTAAAGCCACTTGACCTCATGTGGAGTTAGCACCCTATTGTCATACAGTCTTAAATCATCGAACTGGCCGCTGGGCGAGCTACCGCCTCCGATTAACCGCCTTAAGCTATCGCCGTTGCGACTATGGTTGCTTCCAACATGAGGAGCAGACGCAACTAGATCGCCGTCAATGTAAAGACTAATCTCTCCGTTGTCTTGGTAAGTCATTACGACATGATTCATATCCTCGACAGAAGACACGTTTCCTGATACTGATGCTATGCTTGTAGAAACCGTTATCTGGTTTGTGTTTGGCTGGACTTGAACTGCAAGGTAAACAGAATCCTTGTTGTAAAGAAAAGCGTCACCTCCATACTGACTGGTGTCTTTCCAGTGAATCGACACTGACGCAGAAGTCGTTGATTCGCTAAACACTGGGCTTGGAATAGTGCAGTGTGACCTTGACCCCACCTGAAGCGAACGGGATCCACCATTGCCGTCAAGGAGTTGCCACATGTCGCTTTCGGAACCGCCGAGAATCTTCTCTAGAAAAGCTCGGTTGTCGCTGGAAGAGAAGTCCTCCAACTGGGGACCCCCTTCGTTTACATCGTCAAGTGAAGGACAGTACCAAAGAGACTCATCAAGGCCATCTAGGTAAACATGAGCATCTAAGTTTACTTGGCTAGCAATTGATAATGAAACCAAGTCATCGGTGTTTGCAGCCCCGCTTATTGCAAGCGAAAAAGATTGACAGTGAGGAGCAGTCTGGCTGGAGTCAAGAGGCAGGAGGCTCTCGCGAGAAACCGGCCCCAAGATCGAGCACTGCGAAGCTGAAGCAATTGGACTTGCAAGGATCTTGGCCTTGATAAGGAATGCCTTGGCTTCTGCTGAAGACTCTGATCCCGACAGTATTACCTGACTGTCTCTTGAAAGAGAAAACGACTTTGCGTGAGAAGAAGATTCGCAACTTTCGGCGGGGAAGTTACCGAAATTCAGCTGAACTTCAGAAGCATTAGATCGAGATTCGGCTGAATCTGTATCCGTCTGCTTGATGCCACCCTGCGTCCCCGCCTCACTTGAAAGCCTATCAACCTCTCTAGGCGAGATGCATCTACTGTACATCCTGATGTCCTTAAGGCTACCTTCGAAAGCATTTTCTCTAGGAGCAATGCCACGATTATCGTATCCCGATATGTAGCCTATGTAGTTATCAGTATAGTTGTTCACTCCATTGCCAGATTCCCAATATGCACTCGGCAACGAAACCCTCTGAGATGGACCGCCTATGTTTGGCACGACATCGTATCTACTACTGAATGTGTCCTCACTTACTTCGTAAACAACTTCGCCATCTTCTCTAACGACTTGAAAGAACCTGTACATACCCATCGGTGGGTTTGTTTGTGTGTAGACATTGCCGTCAGGGTCGAATAACTTTGTCCTCGCGCAAACATGGTAAAAACTAGATACCTCACCGCTGTCAGGGAGATGTATAGAAATCGGATAGTCCATGATTTGGCTACCTGACCCATACCCTAAGTACCATCTCAGAATAACGATATCAGCATTAGTGTAAGGCGTAACACTAAACCACATTCCTGTTGATCGGTTAGGTCCTACATTCCCAAGGATAGGAAGGTGTTTCCCCCTGCTCTCATGTGTCAATTGAAACCAGAAAGAAACTGTTACTTCAGATTCTTTCTCTAAGTCAAAATCAAGGTCGAGTCCTGACAAGAAAGAAAGATACCTAGCGTGAGCAGGTCCCTCAGACGTTGACCCTTCCCCAAAACGAAGCGAGCCGTCTTCGTTCCAGAAGTCCAAGGCATTGTATGGCAGGTTCTGGACATCACTTATGTACGCACGCTTATGCCTCAGTGAAACATGATTAGGCTGAAGCAAGGTGTTTTTAAGAGCGAGTACTTGAGTCTCTGGTGTATGCCAAGACACCTCGTCGCCCAGTCCTACGATGTTGTTAGCAGTGGATTCAGAAGAGGATTCCGAGTTATCTAAATAAAGCGGGTAGTTCACTGATCTGTAGAAGTCGAGGCTGAACAGGTCGTTCGTGTCAACCGGAGAAACGCTTGATTCGGTAAACCACACTGCCTCACGATCAGGACCCAAGCCAGATGTTTGAGGGTCAAACAAATAGAACGCGAAATCCAAATAAGAATCTTCTTCACCAGACTCCTGTTGAGAGTCCACTAGCTCGTCAACAATGTCTTTTACTCCGACAGAAAAAACTCCGTTTGACGCGAGAGATTCAACTTGAAACGATGTCTGACGAGCAAGGAAGCTAGTCTTGAAAACATAACCGTTGGTTAGCAACGAGGGGTTATTACCTTTTACCCCAGCGATTATCATCCTTTGACTCGGATTGTCGCTGCCAGTTCTGATGTTTAGTTGTATGTCGTAATAGTCGTTCGGTATGTCCTGAAAACCTGAGCCCACGAAGTACCTTGCAATTCCCACCTCTCGCACTGGACCGTTCACTCCAGTGTAATTGCTCAACAAGATCCTAGCGGCATACTTTGGGTCATTGCTTCCCCCACTGGCTGCAAGATGGAAAACATCTGGCTGTACTTGGTAAGGACCTAAGTCAGAAAACCCAAAGTCCGAAACCTGTATTTTTTCTATAGCCATTCAACCTTACCTCACCAGAAATTTGCAGTTCGAGTAACTTTCCGAGTCAGATAGATCATCGGAGACAATGCCTCAGAAATCACTTGGGAGCTCGCGACAGAAATGCTGAAGACGCCAGCGAGCGAAAGGCTAATGTCATCGATCCATGCAGTGTAGTAAATTGACTCGAATGCCCACTTAATCACATCGCCTTCGGCTACTGCTAAAGCAAATGAACCTTGCGGCCCCGCTGTCTCTGATTCCAAGTCACCGTTGTAAGTAAGCGTTTGCTGAAGCAATCCGTTTTTGTAAACGTAGACTCTTTCGTCTGACGAGTCAGCGTTGTAATTGAAGGCCAGGTGACCGTCAGACGGAATCGACAACTGAGCCCAAGTGGTGGATGGATCCGCTACTGTATTGAAAACACCAAGTCGAGAATAATAAATACTTGGCGAAGACAAGCTTCCTGCCGTCCATCCATAGATAGATGAAACTGGTGTCGCATTTAGTTCGCCAGTAAAGCCCTCACTCGACCAAGGATCGCTACCCATTCCAGAATGGTTTTGGCAATAGTAGTAAAGGAACGGAGTGGAGTTCTGGGTAATAGTGACCTCGGTGTATGCACCAGATGTTCCTGGTGTTCCAACAGAAGTTACACCGCTGGTGTACTCTGACCCAGTTTCGTGAACTCCATCTGGTGTCGTTGAGAAAGCTATAGGGTGACCAGCGTTACTAGCATGTGACTGATCAAACCTATATGTTGCCGAGTCAGTTACGATGTCCCTCAGTGACGGAACGACTGCAGTATCGATATAAAATTTGTTGCCAGATCCATAAGTGTTTGAACCAGATCCAACTGTTACAGAGAAGGATGGAGTGTCAGAAACTACGTTAACTTGCTCGCACTGCGATCTAACTTTCGAGTTGTTAACTGCGACCTGATTAGTTCCTGACACCGAGAAGCTGCTTACTGATGTGGCAGATACCGAACTGCTGACATACAACTGATAGTTGTATCCACTGCCACTGCCGCCGCCGCCTGGGTCATCCATCATCGGCGTGTCGTCTGTATATGTATCATCATACATTGGGCTTCTCCTTAAAGAGTCTAAAGCCTACCGATACGCGATCAGTGTGTGAAAACACTGAATGCCAAAACGGAAACTTTCCGCTTGTGGAAAAAACTCGAAAGTTCCACCCTTTGTCGTCGATCATGACTCGACGCTCGGTGTCGTGACCTTCGTAGTAATAGTAGAGGCCGCTCTTGCCTGGCTCTTCTGCCCAGTTGCAATAGACTCTTAGCCCAGGCGTACATCGGTTAGTGTGCCAACCCATGTAGCTGTCTTTGGGATACCATCCATTTCCCGAGATGCTTATCGAGTGCTCTGAGTCCATCAGTCTGTTATTGATGAACTCCTGCCTTGCGACTTCAGTCAATCGCTTTCTTAGGTGTCTCATTCGAAACATGCATTTCGAACTGTCTCCAAGAGCCCTGTCTCTATTGCGCTCTGTTTTGATTATCTCCATCAGGGTCTGAGTGCTACACCTGTTCCTAACGTAGTGCTCGTCCACTACGAACTTAAGACGTTCCGAGTTTACGAACTCCCCGTCATTTTTATTTCTTAGCTCTAGAACCTTGTTGAGCTCATCCTCCAAGGCTGGAGAATGAATGACCTTTGTTTCTAAAAGCATAGAGGACACTCCACTGAATTGTGGTGACAAGAATCAAATCCGTCTATGATCCGCAAGTCGTTGATTGACCCGACACCATCAAGCGTGATAGCCATCGACGGGATCCAAGACCAATCCTTAATGACTTCGATTGTTGAATCCCCGACACCTCTGAATCGCCTGACAGCAGGGCGGAAATGACTGGCGAAAAAGTTGCCTACGCCGCCAGCCAATCCGCGACAGAAGCTCTTAGGATTAGGGCAGAAGGCGAGTCTGGTTCCTTGAGAAACCAAGTCCTGCGTCCTGCCTGTATCGACAGTTGTGTAGATACCTGGCTCGACCCCAAGACCATGGCTGGAGTATGCTTGGTGTTCAATGACATCGACCATCTTTTTAGACTTCATGTCTAACACTAACACTTGGCTTTTCCTTTGGCCTCTGTTGTGAAGATTGACGTAAACGAAGCACCCCTGAACAACAACGCAATTAACGTGATGCCTCTCGTTTTTAACAGAAGGAACCGTCTTGACGAAGTCAAAAAGACTCAAGCTGAAGTAGAAACATCTTTGGGTAGACTTGCTGTAAAAACAAATCGCATCATTGCTTGTCATGGTCGCTACGATGAGGTCCCCATACATAGCTATCTGATGAGTGTTGTCATCAAGCACACCCTCGACTTTATCTACAAAAGAAAGACTTTTGTCATAGACGCAAAGGTTTCTTCTGTTAGCCACATAGATCCAGTCAGAGTCCCATGTGAAACCAAACGGTCTATGTGGAGGACGCGAGCTACTAGCACCCAGGTCTTTTTCCCTAGGATCTGACGGGATCTTTTTTACGGATCCGTCAGATACATCGATCAGAACAAAGGAGTACTTTGGACTACTCGGAGTTGCTAGTAACCTCACCTTGTCACCACCGAGGCTGTCTAGGCTAGCTGGCTACTACAGCGTCTCGGAATGCAGCAAAGTGTGCTGGAATATCGAGCGTGTCAGATACTGTTAGTCCAGTTCGGTTGGTCGTGAGTTGAGTCACGAACAAGACCGTGCCAGAGCCAGATGTGTCCAGCCACGCCACATGCGAGGCGTCACCGCCAGCGACCACTGCTACATCGTTCTGAGCCGCAACAGTAAGCTTCCGTCCATCTGCCGCTCCATCGGCAAGCGTGAAGCTGCTTGAGGTGACAGAGACTGTGGCAATCTTTTTATTGTTGCCACCATTGTTAGTCACAGCTTCAGTAAAGTTGGCGGGGTCGCCAGAGAGAACAACCACTGTGTCGCAGTTGCTTTTCAAGTAGTTCAGTGCTTGGTCAAACACTGTGTCTGCAATTTTGTATGCCACGATTCTAATCCTTCGGTAGTATAGCTAGCCAAAGCCTAAAGGCTTACCGATTGGTAACTTACAAGAAGGGGTGCTTGATAAGAATGCAGACGACTAGCATAGGTCCAATGCTGGACTATTGGTTAGCTCGCTCTTCGTCTATTGCTTCTCGCAGCCACTTTGCTGCTGTCTTTCTTCGAAGCGATTCTGGCGAATGTCTCATCCATGTTTTGGACGACTGGGACACCAAGTGATCGACAATCAAGTCGAACTTTTCTTCTGCGCCAGACACGCCAAGGTCGTTGATCCAAGATGCCTGTCCCGAGCAGTTACACCCACGGGGCTTGGGCATCCACGAAGGAATCTTCTCAGCGAGTCGCGTGCCGACCCCCATGCGTTTTATAGACAGGCGATCCACAATATGTGTGTAACCACATGAATCGCAAACATAGGCAGAGCCTTGTATGTCCACCATGTCAGCTGGGCATTGGCTGCACTTCATATCAACCACCATACCTGTAATCTAAAATCGTGTCTCTGACATGATGATTGCAGAAGCAACACCTCTGCGAAACAGTTGGAGTGTAAATCTGCCCAACGCCTGACTCAGGGTCTAGCTCGCGTCCTCCTGCGCTATCAATGTAATCATACCTAGAAGGTATAATGTAAGTGCCTGCATGGACGGTGCAAATCTTAGTGCTCTTCTTGACATACTTCTGCACGTTCCCGTCACTGTCTTCTCTTTCTGAAGTTTCGCAATGCTGGTCTGGGCTAAAGAGGGAAGAGTAATGGTCTATATGTGATTCCGAAGGACCCATTCGGTAAATAAGTATCCGCCCAAAGTTACCATTAAAGTTTGCTTTTGTTCTTTTGAACTGAATCGGATTGTCACCACAGAAGTTGAACGCTTGCCGATCAACGCTCTTGTACTCTGAAAGATCGAATGTGTTTCTCATGCAGCAGAGAGGAGTGTGTTCGCAGTACAGGTCTGCATCCAAGTCAACGCTTGGGCTGTTGTCATTGAAGACATCCTTACGAATCCGCTCGAGCATGTCTTCGTTTGTAGTAAAAAATTTCCCCTTGCAAATATCTTCGCCAAGTTCGCTTACATTTCCAAAATCGTATCCATTGAGCTTTATTTCAAACTCGTCGTCCTTCGCTGCATTTGAGTTGCAAATAAGCATTGCGAAATCGTAGAGGTCAAACAGAGCACTTCTCTCTGATTCGCTTGGCTGTGGGTCGAGCCCATGCTCCGAGCAAACCTCGCCGTCTCTTAGGTTTGGATTATCTGGGTTGCAAAAGCAATCACAGAAATCACACCTTCCACAACATCCACATCCTCGCCTACTCATTACATACAGCCTGTATTGCATGGAAGTCGTTGCCGGTGTTTATGCACACCCCTTCGTCATCCTTTTCTTGATCATCCATAAATCCGAGCTCGTCCCGAAGATCAATACTCTGTCCAGATGAAGTAAAGGCATCTCCATTAATATCTAAGAGTTGTGCCTTGGCTTTCTTGTCCTCAAACTCATCCTCGAGTTTGTATCTCCAGAGATTCTGAGAGACCGTGGTATCGATCAACGCTTTGGATCCATCAGGAGAGTATGTCAATATCCGATAGATTCCTGACGCCGCTGCCTTTAGCTTGTTAGGTTCAGAAGAATCAGGGTTGAGCATCACATACCTCTTCTTGTCTCGATCAGACTCGCTTACAGAAGTCGCGAGTTCGCAGACTGACCACTGAGACTGGAGTAGGTCCACAGAAGTTTGCTTTCCTGCTGCCGGTGAACCTACTATCAGCAAAGAAGAAATCGAGGAAGTCCATTCTGGATCCTTCAGCTTTACTACAGGATTCTTTACGCTGAATGTGCTGAACGATTCTGAATCATCCACACACACAACATCGCCAACAGACAAGCCTTTGTGAGATGAGCCCCTAAGTCGATGGACAAGATCCTTGCGAGGACTTGGAATCTCAAAGGCTCCCGAGTGATATGCATTAACAACGTCAATGACAGCCGACCAAGTGCTTGCAGATCTGATGAAGTCGTCACTGCCACCTGGGGTGGGTTTCTTCAAGATAGACATTTATATCCCCAGTAGAGTTTCGAAGTCTTCGTACTCTCGAACGCGATGAACAGTAGCCCACCTCGCTTCAGGCCAAGGGTAATTAACGTCATCGCCGTTTACTTGGAACTCGATTTGTTTATCTACCTTATAAATATCCAAAAGCTGGTGACCTTCGACAGGAACACGAACAGGGCCGGTCGCAAGCTGGACAGTGGAAATTGAGTTGGGAATGAAAGAGAACGAAAACGTGAGGTTCCAGTTTGGAACATATCCAGCGGAAACTGTTTCACCAGCTTGAGTCTGTTCTGTGGCGTCAAAGTTAGTCAGCAGCATTGTTCCTTTTGGGAATCCTTTGTACGGAAATCCGTTTACCTTACCTTGGGCCAGTGCGCAATTAAGAAGATACCTCGAGCTTATAAATTGACCTGACTTAACTGTTTCAACAACTACCGATGCCGATGCTGAAGATACATATGCTCCTTCTATCGATCCACTTTCACTTACACCGATAGCTCTCTCATGAACCTGACTTAGAGAATCTTCACCCGTTGGCCCATACCTTTTGGCCTCGAGACTGAACTCCATTCGCTGCGATGTGGAATAGTCCGAACGCACTGTCAACCTGAACTCATCAACTTGAGTCGGTGGCATTCTCGAGTTTTGTTCGGGATGAACATACTCAACAATACACTCAAAGATGGTGTCAAAGGTAATTCGCCTCGGAACAGATATGCGAGAACGAACTAAACCATTGGCGACACTCGGAGTCCCCGTCTTCGCTGCTGCGATGACATCGGCTTTGCTTTCGCCGTCATCGACATGAGCAAAGTACCGCAACTCTTGACTGTAATCTTTAGACTCAGAACCAATACTTATTGGTCCCTCGTCCATCTGAAGATGAAATTCAATAGCCATACCTGTTGATCAGCTTGTGATCAATCCTCCGTTCTTTTTGGTGTTACCTTCGATCTTCGACAATAGCTGCGTCTGCTCACCGAGTGCGGTGTTCATCATCTCAAGCTGCTTCACTGCACCCACGCTGTTGACTGCGTTTTGACCAGCCCTCTTCGCGGCTGCTCCTTGATCTACATTAGGTATAGCTGGTGCGTCTGGCACTACATCGTTCATCGCGGGCTGCGGAGAATGACCAGCGAGCCTTGCCCTGATCTGAGCGAGTCGATGCTTCTTTCTGTTTGCGCTTGTGTTCTGTCCGATGAATCCCTGTTTTGCAAGTCTTTCTTCAGCGAGCCTTGCCCTGATCTGAGCGAGTCGATGCTTCTTTCTGTTTGCGTTTGTGTTCTGTCCGATGAATCCCTGTTTTGCAAGTCTTTCTTCAGGGTTTGGCATTCGAGCATTGAGTTCCGCTTCTCTCTCTTCCTTTTTCTGTTTAGCTTCTTCCATCCTGCCGTTTCTGTCACGCATCTGAGCTCGCTGTCGCTCGCGAGCTTTTGCTGCCATGTCGTCAGAAGCTAGTCTTGCTGAAGTTGCTACTGAAGGTTGTAGGTCCGAAGCACTGGGCATGGGAGACTCAGGAAGCTCTCTATTTTTGACTCGATTGTTTTCCTTCTTAAGGAACTTGGAAATCAAATTGTTTTGCTTCGAATCCGAAAGACCCTCAAGCTGAGACAGTCGCCCGCCAGCGTCTATGAATTTGTTCTTCTTCTCAAAAAGATTGTGGCTTTTCTTCTGCATTTTCTCGAAATTGTCTACAGGATTTGATGGAGCAGACTCCTCCCTCCTCTTTCGCAGATCCTTTCTGAAATCTTTCCGACTTCTTTTTATCAACTCTCCCTGAAGAGACATGTCGTTAGGCTGGATGCCGGATACACCACCGATGCTCATGGCATGTAGGTCCGCATCGGATACGCCAGACAAGTCATACCCACCACTAAGATCGCCAGTCTCTGGGTCCCTGTTTGGTATGCCGCCCCTTTCTTGAAACTTCCTGCTTTGATTTTTCTTGTAGTCCATGATGTCGAAGGCCTTGGGCTTCTGGGCGGCGTATGCAGCAGCCGCCTCAGCCTTTTGCTCAGGAGATGTTTTGTGTTTGTTTCCGGCCTTGGCTATTGAAGCTTTCCAATTCTGAAATTCCAAGTCCTTCTTCATAGTCTCATCTTGCTTACCCGCTGCCGCAAAAGTACCAGATCGCTCAAATGCGTTAGCAATCGGCTTCAACCAAGCGGTAAGGTCTTCGTCCATCTGCCTAAATGCGTCTATAAACATCAAGTCATTTGTCCCGTCAGCAAACATCCCATCGACCTTCTTCGATAGTCCGTTGCTAAGAATGTGACCCGTCTTCGTTGGGAAGAATAGCTCAGGCCCCTGCTCGCCAACAACGTAAGAGCCGCCTGCCTTGACGGGGCCGCCGTTTGCTCGGTGTCCAGGCCCGTGACTGCCTGCGCCCATCCCGACTCCAACAGAAGTGTACGGGCTAACTGGATCATCATTTTCTTTAAGGCCAGTCCTGTTCTCGTTAGTTGAGGCACTCATGAAGAATGCGGCAAAGAAACCTCTTGACTCCTTGTCGATCATTGCCTGTATAGAACTTGACCTAGGCTGATCAACCGAAGCTGGGCGAGGTGGCTCTGGTGCTGGCTTAGGAGGATCAGGGATTTTGTCAGCTATTTTTCGTGTCTCTTCAGCAGATGACGATGCGAGCTTCCCACTCATGAAGTCTTCGCTTAAAAGTGCCTTGACCGCATCGCCAAAGTCCCCAAGTGCTGACGTAGCAAGCTCGGCAGCGTTAGGCAGACCTTTTAACGAAGTCTTCAGTACTTGAAATTGCAACCCGTTGAGTGGGGTAATTATCCTAGTTGCTACTTCCTGCAGGGCGGTCAAAGCCAATGGCAGTTTGCCCTGTATCTGCTTGCCAATCTCCCCCCACTTGATAGTTACCTTTTCTTCAGCCTCGAGATTCGCCCTGAACTTATCTTGTTCCGTTCCTTGGCTCGACGAGAAGTTAGCATTGAACTTAGAGAAGAAAGCTCCCTGTCCTACACTTGAAGACCCGCTTGCCTTCGTGTTGTTTATCTCATCGAGAGTATTAAGCCTGTTCGTCTCCGCTTGATTGGCATCTCTCGTCGCAATGGCAACAGCTTCGTTATATGTACCTTGGCTTATAAAGCCACGCTTCAGCATCTCCTTGTACTGGGACACTGCTTCATTAAGCTGTATCTGTGGAAACATCGAGGCCTTCAACTGCTTGGCTTGCTGAATCAACGAGTTGGTGTATTCAGCCTGAGCCTCTTGCAACTTGATTTGCTTTTGTGCCTTCGGGTCATTTGCCTGGAAGTCTTGGAATAATTCAGATGCCGCCTTGCCAGCCACGGAAGGTTTGAGCGAACCTATGGCAGTCATCATTGCCAAGTCTGCAGACTTGTCTAGGAATACGTCAGAAGCAGACTTAAAGCGTTCAGTCAATTCGCCAGCCGCTTCCTTGAGTTCAGAAAGCTGCTTGGCTCCCTTAGCTCGCAGGAAATCGTTACGGCTCTCGAGAGACTTCGGTCCTCCAAGATCTTTATTCGCTTTCGCGAACTCTTCCATCTCCGCAAATGCTTTCCTCGCTGCTTCAGGGTCGCCATCGATTCCAGTGATCCGAGCCAGCCTTGCATCTTCTTTGGCTTTTCCAGTTGCGGTCTTGTCTGCCAACAACTTTATCCGCGAACCAAGACCCGCTGTCAGTGCGGCTATCTCAGCTTCGAGAGATGAGTCTCCACCTACACCAACAATCCTACCGAGCATCGGGAAGAATGCCTTGACGGAGCTAACCAAAGTCGTGAAGATCGCTTTGACCAAGCTCACTAATAAACCAGGTAAATCCTTAGCAAGTGAAAGCAGAAGGATCTTTGCCCCTGTCTGAATATCCTTAAGGAAGTCTGTAACCTTGAAGTCATCTTTCGCAAACTTCATTGCGCCGAGCGAGGCGATAATCAAATCAAGCACAGGCAAGAAGTTGGACTGGATTGTCTTCGTGCCTTCCTTGAATGCAGTGAACAGATTACCCAGAAGTCCTGAAGCTAGAACCACCGAGGACAATGCTGCTGCCGCTACGGCGAATTGAAAACCCAGCATGGCGAGGCCAGCAGCGAACCCAAACGCAAACTTTGTTACTGTCTTCAGTCCTGTTGACAATACTTTTCCGGTCACTCCAGCCGCTGCCGTGGGGAAAGGCTTTAGCCTACTTAGCGATGAGCCAAGGTTAGCCCCTGTCGCCATCCCAGTTCGACGCTCAAGGAACTTTCGAGCAATCGCCTTTCTTCGGACTGCCATCTTCTCTCTAAAGGTCCGCTGCTTCTTGTCTCTTATTCGCTCGCCGTCTTTTCCGAACACGCCTGGGACTAAGCTTGATCCCCTAGCTGCAGCAGCACCAGAGGCTTTTCTATTCGCGATCTCTTGTGCCTTGAAGGACCTAGCCTGAGCAGCGTCTCTCTTGAGTTGCGCTTTGTTTATTTTCTCAGCCTGCTGCTCCATCTTCCGCTGCTCTATGACACCTCCAAGTCCTACTCGCTTATTGAGTACAGCACCCCGTCCATTATTCAGCCTTCCGAGTGCTTGGTTCGCCATAAGCAGCTTTGCCTGCTGCTTTGCCCTCTCGCCAACAGCTAACTTAGCTCGTTCTGACGACAATCTCGCTGCTTCTTTTTTCATCTGAGCGATATCGATCACGCCACCCATCGCTCGACGATTGAGAATAGGCATCGTCTTAGCGAACTCTTTGTTTGCAGCTGCGATTCTCTTCGGCTTGTCCTTCAAAAACTTCGATTCTTTTTTCATCTGGGCGATATCGATCACGCCACCCATCGCTCGACGATTGAGCACAGGCATGCTCTGTGAGAATCTGTGATTCGCAGCCGAAAGCTTTTCTGACTTGCTCAAAGCCCCGAAGCCTGGGGTAAGCACAGGCCCCATTCCTTGGTTCAAAGATTTGAGACCGGAGTTCATTGACTTGAGAGTCTTCTTCTTCGCTCTCAGAATGTCGAGGTCGGTCTTGCCTGCATTGAGCAATCTCTTTGCCTGCCTCTTCGCCTCTCGCAGGTTAGCCTCTGCTACCTTTACCCGCTTCAAACTTGCAGCATCTTTGGGAGCTCCACCAATTAATGCGGAGGATGCGCCAAGCGACTTAAGGTTCCTTCTTAAGCCTGCGTTAGCCTTGTTGTGCGCGGCCCTTGCCTTTCGAAGATCTTCCGTTGCTGACTCGACTGGGAGAGCAGCAGCGGCGGCAGCAGCTGCTGCCTTCTCCGATGCTTTGCTAGCTGCTTTCTTAGCGGCTTTTGCTGCTTCCGCCTGAGCCTTTTTGTTCTTTGCGACAGATTGTACTGCACCTGTCAGGCCAACGCCTTTAGCTGCTTTCCTTGTCGCTTTGCTTGCTTTTTTCGTCGCCACAGATACGTTCGCATTAGCCTTAGCCGCCTTGGCTGCAGACTTGGAAACTTTCTTGTTTGACGCTGCAAGCTTCTTGCCGGTCTCTGCCGCCTTTTTAGTGGTTACCACTGAGACAGACTTGGCTGCGTTCTCTGCCTTGAATGCCTTGACAGCTTTCTTGGCTCGCCTCAACTGTGCTTGCTCTGCCTTGCTTCTCTTTCTCGTTGCAGACTGTGCATTTGGCACAGGAGACATCAATCTCGACTTATCTTTCGCTACCTTTCTTGCTCGAGCCAGCTGCTTCCTTGATTCTGTTTCGGCTACTTTGTTTTTCTTGAATACCGTATTGCCGTCTAGGTTAGCAGCGGACAATGCTGCATTCGCGGCCTTCCTTCGCTTCTGAAGATCAGCGAAGCCAGAGGTCGCCGCTCGCTGCCTAGGATCCATGGCGTTATCAAAGCCAACATTCCTGCCGACAACAGGCAGTTGAGTTGCTCTCGCAGTTCTTCCCATCTCTGCTTTGCGAAAGATGTCTTGAGTCGCAGCAGCGTTAAGAGCACGAAACTCTTTGGCCGCATTGCGGAGAGGTACGACAAGTCCTTTTAATGCAGTGCCTATGCCAGACCAAACGATTTTCAGTAATGCGCCAGACTTGGCGATCTGAGGCATCAACAAGCCGAAGGCGATGATAGGCAGAGAGACAGTGGAAAGAGCAACTCCAACAGCAGATATAGCTGCACCAAGAGCGACGACTGCACCTACCCCTAGAATGATTCTCTTTATGTTTTGTGCTTGTTCCTGCAGAAAGGAAGTGCCTGACTTTCCTTTGTCTGTAAGCATACTGATAGCGTTGATGATGCCTTGCATCGCACCCATCGCTTCGACCTTAAACGTATCACCTAACTTGATACCTAGCTTTTGAAGCGACGATATTGTTCTGGTTATAGAACCGGCGAGATTGTTGTTCATCTCATCGGTGAAGTCCTGCAAGAACTGTACCGCTTCCCCATCGGAAAACGTAATACTGTCCATCTTCTTTTCTATTTTGTCTGCTCCCACCGTCAACAACTTAATAGCAGCAGAAACTTGCCTTGTGTCGAAGAGACCACCAATTGCAGAGTCGAACTCTGCATCACTGGTGAACATCTTCCGGCTATCTTCAAGCTTCCGTATTGTCTCGGTGAGAGACAGGAATCCTTTTCCGTCATCTGTTCGGAAGCTTTTGAAGTCGAGGCCGAACCTCTTCAACTGCTTGTCGGTTTCATCGCCCTCCTGCGCTGACCTAAGCTTAAGTGTCATTCCCCTGAGTGACGTTCCAGCAATAGACGATGAAGCCAAGCCTTCTTTAAGAAGAGAAGCTACCGCCACTAACTCTTTAAACTGCTTTGGATCAAGCTGTATGTTGTTGGAGAGTACGCCACCTGGAAACTTCAGTGCTTCCGTAAGCTCCATGACAGAAACATTTGCTTTTGTCGTTGCTGCCGCCAGCGTTGCAACATCATTAATTATCGCATCAGCACTAAATCCTTTTCCAGCTTTGTCATCAAGCTTTCCTAATGCTTTCATGACCGACAGCAAGCCCTCGGTTACCTCTTGCGGATCGGCTCCAGACAAATCAACAGAAGCTGCTTGCGCGAACGCCTTTATGACAGACCCTCCGGTTTTCGACTTATCAAAAACCGTGGATGACTTTACGCCTGCTCTCGCAAGAGAAGACGCCATCTTTGCAACTTGTTTCGGCGTGACGGGAAGCTCAGTTGCGATGTCAAGAGTTTGGTTTCTGAAACCACCCAGCATCTTCTTGACCTGACCAAGCTGCATCTGCGCTCTTTTTGCTTGGTCTGTTACGCCACGCAGTTGACCCGCTATTTGCTTGGTTGCAGAGTTTCCGAGATCCTTGCCGAAGTTAACCTTCATCGACGAGAACTCACGGTCGAAGTCTCCTACCGCCTTGGCCGCTAAAGCAAATGGCGCGGCAGCAGCTACACCAGCCATCGACATGCGACGACCGAATCTTGTTACGCCTTCGCCAAGTCCACGAACCTGCGCACCAAGGTTCGCCATCTTTGAGCTTCTAGACTGAAGCCCTTTAAGCTCTCGCTCAACTTGGCGAATACCAACCTTGACCGCTCCGGTGTCGGCTGAGAATCTGACTTCTGCTTTTGCTGCTGTTATCTTTCCAGCGATAGCCATTACGCTCTCCTAGCGATTCTCTCGCCATGTCGTTTCAGGTATTCCATTGCTTTTCCCAAGGCTGGAGCCATGTAAGGACGCTTTGGATAATTGACTGTTTCGGATACGGTCTTTGGACCAATAGCCGGTGAAGCGGAATTGAAGAATCCAGCAGGGCGAGCAGGGAACTTCCGGCTTCGCTTGACTCTTCTACCGTGTTCGTGAATGCCTGGCACAGGGAAGCTCGAGCGTGAGTTCCCTCTGGTTGGGTGATAGACTGGGCCGATGACTATTTCGTCAAACTGAACCTTCGCATAGCCCATGGACTTTAGGTTGATGCCTTGGCTGCGAACGCGAGGTGGCTCGCCTGGTCGAGAGTATTTGCCCCGACGAGTGAAGGTTCTTTTCTGCCCCTTGCGTTTACCAGACTTGAATCTTGTGTTTACTACCGTGTCGTATTCAGGGGCCTTCGAAGACTTGGGTGCAGGCTTCATGCTGCGTTGAGCGATCTTAACTGTCATCTTCCCAACGCTGTCGAGCCATGCGCCTCGGATGCGATCAGTCTTACTGAGCACATCCTTGGCCTTCATCTTGACATGAACTTGTGGCTTTACCCTAACCATTCCTACCGTCCTCCTTGACGGTGTTCGTCGCAAACGCTTTCAGGACGTTGATGTTGTCTCGAGTGAGTTTCACCGAGTGATCCCCTTTTGACGTATTGCCTGTTCGCGTTGGATGAATGTCTTCTGGCTTTATGGGCTTGCCTTTTGTTCTATTTGCATTGCACAATGTTGCGACAACGAGGCTTGTGTGATCCCACTCGTAGTCCCTACGGGCAGCGGCCATCTGAGCCAACTCCCCGTAGGTAAACGGACTGGGGTCAATGCCTAAGACTCCTGCTGATTCCCAGATTGATTTCCAGACATCTCTTGGGCAGGGGTTTCGGACTGACTCACTGCTTCCTTCACCCTTTCCTCTGTCGTGTCGATCAAGTCTTGGATTTGAGTTACATAGGCTTTCCCCCATGTAAAAAAATCACTCACCGCATTCTTGAACGCTTGATCGAGTTCGCGATTTGCTTTCTCGTCAAGCAAGTCAAAGAACTCGGCCTCGGTCTCGATTCCAGAGTCATTGATCCGGTCGCCGTAGATCTTCCAAATTCCTTCCGCCAGAGCGATGGGATCAACAAACATCTTTCCCATTATTCCGTTGTCAGCATCTGCAATATCAAAGTCTTTTGACTTTGCCATAATCAATCGTCCCGTTGTCAGGGCGAGAGAAACAGGGCTGTTGTTTTTCAAAGTCAACGACTTCTTTAAGGGCTTGCTTGCACTACTCATTCGCTGTCATCTCCACTCTTGGAAACGGGGCTAGGTTTTGAATCTCGTTTTTCTTTCTTCTGGATCGAGTACTCACCAGGTGTGTAGCTCATAAGAGCTTCCGCATAATCAGTTAGACGGAAGTTGTCGTTTACTTGCTGTTTGGCCGAGAAGTTTACCAATGCATCCTCTGCCTCTTTCCTGAGAGGCAAGCCAAGTTCCTTCGCGATAACAATATTCACTGGAACAACAGCAGAAGCCATAGAGTCCTTGTTCGCTTCAATAGCGATCTCGACCGACTTGATCAGTTTTTCGTGAACTCTTTGTGAAATCAGATTAGGCATGCTTATCTCCGTAGATTGACCCTCCCCCCGACAAACAGGGGAAAGGGTCAATCTAAGTGAGTCGGACTCATGTTGCAAGGCAAAAACTACAGCGTGGTAGCCGTGTGCCAAGTAGGGGGTGTGTCCGTTACGTCTTCCAAGACAGGCGTCAAGGTGACATCAACGATGATAGCTTCCTCAAGCTGGCGAGGCTGCGAGAAAGAAGTCACAACGAAAGCTCCAAGCAAGCCGTAGTAAGTCCCACTTTGGGCAACATTACCATCCATGAAAGCGAGGACGAGTTGATCTCCGTCGAAGAAGGCATCTTCGAATGAGTCGAAGTCTGGATCGCCTGGCTCATAGATCATCTGAAGGTCAACAGTACCCTCGATGAGAGTACCGACCTGAAGACGCCATCCGTTAGCACGACGATCCGTAACGTCAGTCAAGCTTCGCTCGAGGTTTACAGTTTCCTCACGAATCGGGCCAACTTCGTTAGTGAAGACTGGAGACGCGATTGTGCCAGCCAAGTAAGTCTTTGCATTTAGACCGAGAACAGCCATTGTGGTATTCCTTTTAGTTGGAAATTATTTTGTAAGTGATAGCCACACCAGCCCGAAACCTTCGGTCTTCATGCAGCTTCTCGCGATCAAACCGAGTGCTACCAAAACTATCAATAGTCGAGGCCATGTGACCTAGCGGTTTATAGTCTTGAATAAAGTCCACGACCTCATCCCAAAACGTCAAAAGGTTCGTTATCTCTGATTCAGCATTGACAGCTGTCGTTGTATTGACCTGCTGTGGAGCAATCATTACGACTGAAAGCTGACAATCCTTTACCCAAGATCCACGACTTTGTCTCTGACGCTGCTCAGACTCAATGCCCACTCTAAGCAAGATTGAATCAACTTTATCGTTTTCGATATACTGATCGAAAGTAAAATCCACGGCGAAACTTTTAGAGAACGACTGGCCTCCAATTGCTGCAGCCAAGTTATTTGCAATGCTTACATCGCTTGACATCAGTCGTCTCTCTTCGTGTGAATTCTCAGTGCAACCCCGTGACCGTCCGCATCTTGAAAATGCGGTACACCGCCTTCTCCAAGCACACGACCCGTGTAAACAGTGCCATCGTCAAGAGTGTGCTGAACAACGTCATTCCTCTCAGGAGTGACTAATGATCCATCAATCACTAAGGCTTTCCTTCTGATCGTATAGTCATACCTGATTATTCGATCAATGAAGTCTTCCCCGTTGTCTAGCTTGTACTCTGTTTCTCCAACAACAGCTTGAACCGTGACTGAACCAACTCCAGGCCTGATATACACAACTGTCTCTGACATGTGGTATTCAGCTTTGTCCTGAAGGTACTCAGCTGCTCGCTTGAGTAAGTTTCTAGGCATGGCGGTATCGCTGTGTTACAAGGAGAATTAGATGGCAGATCCGTTGATCAACACATAAACCGAAGCATCGCTAGCACCAGCGGCGTAAGCAACTTTTCCGATATCAAAGTCGTCGCCTGCGTCACCGTCAGGAACAACCTCGTCAGCGGAAATGTCGTATGCAACAGTGTCACCAATTGCCATTGCGGTGGCACTTTTTTTATCAAGCTTGTACACACCAGCGATGCATACAGAACCTTTTTGGTTTGCTGCGATGTCGTTGTTGACGATACCAACGAGAGGGCTGGATGCTCCACCCAGATTTACGACTGCGCCAGCAGAAACTGCGCCAGCGGGAGTGTAATCCAAGTGAACGCCAGATTGATGAAGTTCAGCAGGCATGATTTGTCCTTTGAATTTGAGATTCACGAAATCGACTTGATTTCAACAAGGACAATTCTTAACTCTACAGGAGAAAAAACAAATACAGAGCATGAGCTCATTGGCAATACTGGATACGCTAGCAGGGCTTTTGTTTATCAAGCCACTCCCGATACGCCTCGCCTTTCAATTTGTTTCCGCTAGCATCAAGCGGTCGCCGGAACGGTGTAAGACCTTTGGTATGTTTGGTGTCTTCACTCTTATTCCGCTTCCTGCTTTCGCTTCTCCTTGCTTCCAAATAGTCAGTACGAGACATCCTTTTAGGTATCATGCTCACTCCGACTCTTTGTTTGCTGTAGATTTCTTTTTATCGACCGGCTTCAACCCGAACGCCTTCTGAACCACTTTAGCCAGTAACGCGACATCATTACCATTGACGAACCCTTCGTGCTCATCGTTGGCTTCAATGATGGACTGGATTCTCTTTGACTCATCTGCTGTTAATTTGTAGTTGGTCATATAGGACTCAGAATTGGGCTTGGTTGTCTTCCACTCTACGCACTGAATTTTAGATGAGACAGACTCATTGAAAAGACCAAAAAAAAACACCGCTGGGGGCAAGCCCTAAACCCCAGCGGCGCACTTAGCGTCATACGCCAAGCTGATTCTTTATGGAAAAAGATTGACTGAGTCAATCATCACTCATTGTTTTTTGATTCATGAGACTGGATGTTAGCCAATGCTTTCCAAATTTCGAGCCTGTCCTTATCGCATGAGTCCGCGCGTGACTCAGCCTGTTGCAAGCGAGACTCTGTGACAGACAAGTGCTTCATGGTCTGTCGCCAAAGAACACCGATAGCTCCCGACATCCCTGTGATTGCTGTTACTAAAAGGCCGAGCGTTGTTGGGTCTGGTGCAGTCATTTGTTTACCAGTAACAAAAAAAGAAGGAGGCTGGGGCCTGACGCCCCAGCCTCAAATTCTACAAGCCAAGGCGGGGCTTATGCTGCGCCTTTGCTCTTCACGATGCAACGAGGATCCTGAAGTGCTACGCCGAATGGTAGCTTGGCGCGGAAAGTCACGCCGAGCATGTTCGGATCGTAATCGAATCGCTCAATCTGTGGAGTACGCTGACCGTTGAGGAAAGCAACTTGGATAGGAGCAAAGTCATCGCTGACTCGGCTAACCAAGTACCACTCGGTAGCGGACCCGCCGTATGCAGACTGACTCAAGTACTGCGACATCACAGGCTCAAACATTCCAGCCCAAGCATTGTTGACAGCGCGAGTACGGTCACTGCTTCCAGCAATCCGAACTTCAGTACTGTTGTACAAGTTCTTCGCAAGAATTGCGTTGCCGGTCGTGGTCAAAAGAACAGCGGGGTCAAGCATGATAGGCTTGCCTTCGCGGTCAGTTTGATCAGCAAACATTTGCCATGCGCTTCCAAGGCTGTCAATGCTCAATGCAGATGACGCACCCTCGAAGTAGTTAGGCTGCGTGTTGCCAAGTGCAGCACCTCGGAAGAAGTCGCTGGACGATCCTGCTCCAGTTGATACCGAAGCACCAGCAAGAGTCTGGATGACGCTTTGCTCGATGGCATGAGCAGACATGCGTCCGAAGTGACGAGCGAGACGCTGGAATGCGCCCAAGTCATCGTTCATCAACATCTCTTCAGTGAGTCCGATCAGGCGAGCGTGATTGATCACGCGATTGCTGAACGAATCTTCGCCAAGAGAAGCATGCTTGATCTCGCCAGAAGGACCGATCTGCTCAAGAACACCAGCCTCAGTCAAACGATATGAGTCGAATGCCTTGAAGTCGCTAGTGTCAGTAGTCGAAGAGATCTTGTCCCAGATGCCTTTGTTGTCTTCGTAGCTTTGCAACATCTGCTTATTAGCAATGTTGGAAAGTACGCCAGGCAAGCTGATGCTGCTGTTCGCACTCGATGCACGAATCTCTTTCGATGCTCGCATAGCAGCTTCGATAGTCTGGCCGTTGCATCGACGAGAAGGGATTTCTTCTCCGGTGCTTTCCAGTGCAGCGTAGACCAAGTCCTGAAGACCGAATCCTTGCATCTCTCGCTCGTAAGCTTTGTTCATCACCTCTTCTTGGCGACCTGAACCAACGGCACGTTTGACAGAATCAGCAACACCGTCTTCGCTCATTCCGCCAGTGCGGAGCAACGAGGCTTCGATGACATCCTGATCAAACTGTCGTCGAGCATATCCGCGAGGAGCAGTTGCTTGACGAGGCTGGCGAGCAGCCTTGATGCACTCGAGCTCAAATTTGTTACGATCCAAATCGCCAGCAATTGCGCTGTCGAACAACTCAGCAAGAATCGTCTTGGGTACGCTGTTGTTGTACTCGGCGTGAACTGTCTCGAGCTCTTGAACTCGAGCATCTTCTTTGCGACGAGCAGCGCGAACGCTGTCAAGATACTTTCGAGTATCTTCCGATGCTGCAACTTCGGGATCGAACCGAGGCTGTGAGACCGACTCACTACTTGGCTCAGAAGAAGCCGAAGCTTCGATCTCAACCACTTGAGGCTCTTCCTGAGCTTCGGTGTTCTGTTTTTCAAACGCTGCTTTCAGCGAATCAATCTGTGTATCGTTGAGGTCGTCAGCCGCGAAGCCTGCGTCCTCAAGCCACTGTTCAAATTCCATCGTAATTGCTCCTTGAGAAGCTGCTACGCGAGCCGAAGCTCGCTCGTCATCACAACCAATTCCACAGATGCTGGTTTCACGCCACATAAAACCGCGAACCACAACTGCGGGACCGGAAACATTCCGGCCATTTACTAACTTCGTCACGCCTTCTTTTAGAAGAAGTGGACGTTGTGTCATTTTTCCACCGACAGAGGCTTGCCATTTAAACCCCTTCTTTGCGGCAGCAATTATTTCTCTTGTGTCTTCATTGTCATGGCTCATGACACCGCTATCGACTCGCATCATTGAGCCTTCGATCACTGGCGTACCATGTCCGACAATCTTTCTCGTGTCGTGATCTTTCAGAATAGGCTGTTGCCCTTCGCTGCCGTGAATATATGCACTGCTGATATCGATGTATGCAGCTTCTGGGAAGTTAGGAAGCGACAGTGAACCACCGTTGTAAGCAGTGATGTCAAAGCTCTTTACCTCTTCTGGATCAACCGCCGGATCTTCCGAACTCGGCTCTTCTTGGTAAGCCTTTATCTCAAACGAGTCCGATAAAAAAACGATGTCTTCTGGTTTGTACGATGCAGCCATCTTCTTACCTTTGCTGGAAAGGGGATGTCCCTTCGGGAACAAATCTGTGTCATGCTTTCCTCCTCTGAACTTCCCCTTCTTAAGGGCATCCAAAAAAGAATTCACTCTTGCATGAGCCCACTGATCTGGGCTTTTGACGCTGGGCCTGACTGAACCTGGGTTGGTGTGGTATGCCCCAACGCCTCTCTTGAATACTGACACAAGCGAACGCAATGTCGCTCTCTTCGAGTCGGACGAAACAGACTCGTTATGTTTATCAACTTTACCCTGAAGACTTTTCTTTACCGTGTCGGATATCTCAGCGGCTTCTATGTCAGCATCGACATAGGGGTGCTCGTCCTGAGCAGACACTTTGTGTGTGTAACCAAGATCTTTCAGCCTAAGATGTTTTTCGAAAGTGTCGGCCATGACACCCTCGCCCGTTTCTGGGTCATACATCAGATGCGGTTCGAAGTCTTCTTCGCTCATCGATTAGATGCCCTTCTTCGACTTCTTTTTTACTTCGACCGCTTTTGGAAAATCCGGCTTGGACTTTGCGGGCGCAGGCAAAGGAGAAGGCTTCGGAGCAGGATCTGCCAAAGAACTTTTAGCCGCATTGACCACAATGCCGCCTGGCAACCGAATTGCACAAACAGAATCAGACATCGCGACAATCTCGCAATTGTCGTATCGAAGGTACTTAACTTGATCACCGATCTTCATTGGATGTTCCTTTCTCTTTCGAGGCTATTCCGTAGAATGCCAAAACCACAGTTTGCTCTGAAACAAAATACGTCATGTCAGATCTGAAACTGATTGATTGTTGTCCCACATGCGACAGGACCAATACCTAGCTTTCCACTTTGGACCTGGGTCTGTGTCACACTTATGACGAGCTCTGAAATTCTTCCTTCGGCCTGGGTCGTCTCTTTTTATTTCCATGTTTGGATCACCGAATCTAACTAAGACCACATTGTCCTTGTCGTTCTTGACGTAGACTCCAAACTTCTTCGGGCCGTTGGGTGTTCGGAATGGCTTGTTCAGCTTCTTCTTCTGCTTCTTCGCAGTTGCTGCTGTAACTTCCTCTGAGTAACCTAGGCATTCACATTCGTCATCTGGATCGCAATCGCAGTCACCAGGCAAGGAAGCCTCGATCCGTTGTTCAAGCCCTTTCACTAAGTTCTTCGCAGCTTGCAGAGTCTCTTCAAGCTCATCCTGCTGACGCTTCGTCTCGTTCGCTTGCCGAAGCTGAGGGGGCTCGTTGGACAGAGCAGTGTCTTCGCCTTTGCTTGTCTCGGTCGTGGTTTCTCTGTCAATAACACCAGCCTGTGTTCCTGAAAAACCGTTGCCATTGAAGAACGCTTGAACAGCGATGGCGTTGCGGTACTCCTCGAGCGTCAAGCCTGACTTCTCTGAAGCCATCCTATCTTCTACGTCTATGTCTCGACCTTCTCTCGCGTACTCTAGAGCGCGGTGAGTTGTTCCAGTCTTGATCCTTAGACTCTGTGCCTGTGCTTCCTTGACTGGGTCACTGTGAGCGAAGCCGTCCCAGTGCCAAGTGTGCTTAAACGCTCTGGCTAGGTCGTTGCTCCCCTGTTTCGTAGCAACTTCAATGATGCGTTTAGAGACTGGCTTCGGAAGCACATTGCCATGCAAGGCAGCTTCATAGAGCCATTCGACAAACAGTCTGTCGAGCACAAGCCTGTTAATCCGATCACGCTCGACTCTGATGGCGTGATGATAGGTCTGGTGATCCAATCGTCCAGAGGCATAGTTATGATCAGCTGAGTTTGCCGCTGCAATGTTATACGGCATGCTTAAGCATCTACTTATTTCAGCAATCAGTTCGTGCTTGAACATACTGTAAGTAGTGGTTGGATGCTGCGAGTTTATTTGGCGAATGTCCCATCCGTTAGGAAGGATAGTCGCACTGTTTCTGTCAAGTTCAACTGAGTCCATCCAGAAATCGTGCATCAGGCTTTCGGCCTCTTCTTCGTACTCGTCGCCAATAGGATTATCGGTGTGAAGCACAAGGGCCAGGTTCGCCGCCTGTTCGGCAGCGGAGCATGTCGCAAGAGTGAAGCGACGAAGAAGAGCGAAGAGAGCTAGGGCTGACTGGCATTCACTTACACCGCGATGCTGCTCAGGTCTGTCTTGCCTAAACCAGTGAATGATATTCCGACTGTCGTATGTCGAATATTCAATGTTCGATGCAAAGTAGTAATCAGAGCCTGGGTGATGCTTTAGTATGTCATAGCCGATTGCATTGTCGTATGCATCGAGGTGAATGCCATCAACATAATCTTCTCGAAGGTCGGTTGTTCCAACTGGAGCCTCTAGCCTATCGCACTCAATTGTCTTCAGGTCAAGCGTGACAGGAGTTTCTAGATAGGGGTTTACGGAAATCTTAGCAACCGCCTCCCCGTCAACCACCTTTGCAATCTTCATCGTGTGAAGTTTGTCGGCTAGGTTGATTGCGTGAGACCACTGCTTCCAAGCTGACTGAATAGCTGTATTCTGCTTTTCAGACGCAAGGCCCATGTGAAGACGAGGCCCAGTTCCGATTGTGTCATTTGCCAAGGTCAATACGATACCTAGGCCAATCGGATTGTTCTCTAAAACTTCATACCTTGCTCGAGAACGAATTTTCTTTCGTACATCAGGCGTTGCCGATGCATCAGCTGAGTTCTGATCAACGAATCGCCAATGACGGTGATCGTTTCGCGTTGTTGCTGCAGAGTCATATGACGCATTCAGGCTATGCTTGCCCCAGTGCCACTTTCGTTTCTTATGAGCTTTGGGCGCACTGCTGGGCTCAGGATTTCCTGGTGAAAGGTGCGAGTACTGCACCCCCACTATTGCTTCAGTAGTTGCTGATTCGATGCTCATCAAGACCCTGTGCCGATGCTGTTCGCTAGTTCAACGAAAGATTGGCTCAGAGTCTGAATGATTGAGAACGCACATCAAATACAACAAAGGGGCATCGTCTCCAATACTGGACACTATCCGCGAGAAGAGGGAGGACTGAGTCGCTGAAACAGTGACCTGAACACCTTCTTTTTATTTGCTGGCTTTGCCGCATTAGTACTCCTTAAGTACCTGTCAGCAAT
>UEXM01000405.1_pt1 | contig 46788 bp, 37 predicted proteins | sample 1796661 | NCBI WGS metagenome assembly UEXM01 (sample SAMEA4772469, study PRJEB27181) | metagenome | reverse complement strand
CTTTTGGAGTGCACGGTATGCTTCGGGCCCAGTTAAAACCAAAAAATTGGCGATTTGGTTTGATTCCTCTGAAAAATAGTAGGTCGGAAATTCACCTTGCGGTTTCGGAAGCTCAAATTCATCGTCTACACCCGTGGTGTCCGTCGAACACGGGATTGGAACAAACTTTACGTTATCCGGCATTGCCATTTCAAGAACATCGGGCAAACTCCCATCCGGACCACCTTCTTGGGGTTTTGTCGGGCAAGTCATGTCTCCGGTGCCTTCAAAATCAAACGGCATTAAAACGACGGCGCGACCCCACTTTGAATTGCCCGCCGTTTGTTCGCGTTGTGAAACGGGGAAAGTGAGCACAGCGTCTCCAAATGAACCGCCCGACTCCACGCAGACGCCAGTTTCCAAACATTGGGTCAGGTAGGCCATTTCCAATTTCGTATACGGGAAAGGAACATTATGAGAATTTTCGTTAGTGTCAAGAAACGCCATTGTTGGACGCCGGCCCGCGTACTGATACTTGAGCACGGTGTGCGCGAGCGAATTGCCAAACGCACTATCAATAGTATTAACAGGAATGTTCTCATTAAAATCAAACGCAATTTTTTTTCCGTCCTCGCCCCTACGAATTCCGGGCATACCGAGCGGACAAATTTCGTGCAAGTTACAAGAGGCCGAGCCGTCTCCGTCTTCGGAACACGCGCAAAATGGAAAATCTTCGCCGGATAAAGTTGAAAAAAGTGCACGCGGCTTGTCAAGTCTGCTCTGGTCGTCGCCATCATCTGGCACTGCTGGCACCGGCGATACAATCCAATTTGTGGTTGGGCTCACAAAAGAGCACCCGCACGCCGAAGCGCTTGCTGTGGCCTGTTCTTCAACGTCGCACACGCAAGTTTTTGGAATTTTAAGACGGTTGAGCTCTCCTGGCCAACCATCCAAAGTAACCGCTGCATAATCTTGTGCGTCGGGATTCCTGATACGAAACTCGGTGCCCGCACCGTTGGCGCGAACGCATCGCATTGCGGCAGTTCGGGCATCTTCGAGTGGGTTGGTGTTCTCACCGCCGTCGTCACCGTCGTCGGGAGAGTCTGTAGTCTCAGAATCAGATTCAACTTTAAGTTTGAGCAGTCGGTCAAAAAAGGGCGCACAGAGATCAAACACGGCGTCCGAGGGACTATAACAGTTGGAATAACCATCCCGAAAAAAAGCAACCCGATAGCCGAGACCAGTTGTAAAACCATCGTCGCCCACGTCCGTTCGGGTCGTGTAACAGGTGTCGGCCACCTTGAGTAACGCGTGAAGAATCAGATCATCCTTCAGCCGTGCCTCGTCATGCGAGCCCATACAGACCAACAGGCCGTCGTTTTTGCCATATGTCCACGGTTCTGTTGCGGAGTAAAACGTTTCCTGGCCAGAAGTCCGGAAATGATCGCCAACGGGGCCTCCATCGTACAGATTTTTGGGCCTGGCCCCCATTGAAACCCGCCCAACGCGGTTTTGGGAAAGGTCGCGATCAAACAACTGCGTAAACGAGTCAAGACTGTACACTTCAGGACCAGGGGTCACTGTGCAATTGTGAAGATCGTACTGTGGCCCGATCCGCGTCGGGCTGTGAGCCGGGGGTACCCATACGTCACGGTCCTTGAGCGAGCCTTGCTGCTGCATGTCCTGAAAATACGTTTTCTTGTCGTCGTCGCCAGAAAAATCATCGTCGCAGCACCGCACCGGCGTCCCTCCATGAATTGCCAAAGTTGTACCCAGGCCGTTGGCAGTAAGCACATTTTCAGAAAAGATTGCCGGCGTGCATTCTTTGTTCAAATGACCCACAGTAGTCATGCACTCCGGCGTTATGCTGCTGGCATCCCAAGTTTTACCATCGGGATTGATTCGGTTTTTTTGTTCAAGGGCGTTGAAACACCGGCTTTGGGGGTCAGAATCAAATGTACCCACGGCCAAAGCGTGCATGTAAACATCACCGTTTTGATTGCACGCATCTTCGCTGCAATCGGAACAAAAAAGATGCTCTCGGGGCGCCCGCCGGATGCCGCCAAGCGCAGCCGTGGGCGTGGCACACGTCCCACCCCCCCGAGAACACCGTGCGCCGTGAACAATCGAGCCACGGCCGTATTCAAATCCAAAATAATCATGGCTGGTCTCTTTCAGTTCGTTCCAAAAAATGGGACCTTCCGGGTTTCCGCGAAAATTCTTTTTAACTCCGCCAACAATATCATACTGAAGACGCGCCTTTTCCCGCTTGGTCATACCGCTTTCCGCATAGTAACCGTGGACATCCCCAAACGGGGGTTCATATAACCCGGGCCGTTCCCGAACCGGCGTTTCTGAAGGCGGCACTGGGGAGTTGCCGGATACGCTCCGCGACCAGTCGTGAATAGGCTGAACGAGGTAGCCCATTGTAGCCATATCGCCGCGCGCTGTCCCGTTTCGGTCAACAACGCCGTCGCCCCCGGGCCGGTCGGACGAGCCGCCGCTCCCGCGGTAAACGGAAAACCGGAGATCCCACTCTTCCGAATGGGAGTCAAGAAGCGTGAGCCAATGCCGAACTGGCGCCTTTGGAACCCTCTGTCCGGTAGCATCATAAAAAGCGCTCACGCCCGTACAACTCGACCTCGGAACGGAGATGGTTCCCGAACTAGAAGATTCCAACACAAACCCACGATGCCCAAAATCGAGCGCCGAGCTATAGTGGGTGCGGTTTCCGGTGTCGGCACACGTGTGCTCGCCGTACCGCCTCTGCCCCGCCATTGCAGGGTCCTTTTTAAACGCAGCCGTCTTAATCATGTAGACGTAGTTTTCAAAATTGTCATTTTCATCGCCCACGTAAGAGTCAAATCTTTGAATATACACGGGGGTTGCATCATGATCGTAGTCGGCTGGCATTCCCCGTCGACGGTCGGCGTCCGAAACTGGCTCAAACGAACTGGCAAGAACCAGACTGCCGGGCGTAAATGTGGAAAACCCAGAATCTTCCTCCAATCGCCCGCCAACTAAAAATTGCAGAGGCGCAAAGGGTTCAACGTGACAGATTTGGGCGTGTGCGTTGGTTCTTGGTGTTCCATCAGAGGTTCCAAATTGAAAGTAGGTTTCGGGTTTGTCATGCCACGGTGCAGTGCCCGGGTATGTTTTGTACGCTTCGTTGTCGTTGGAATTGTCAACGTTCGCTTTCCACACCGCCCAGAGCATATCCGCCGTGAGTTCAGCTGCTTTTTTGTTTTTGCAACACGCAAACAAATCTGACGGTATAATTTCGCCTTCCGGGACACCACACACACTATCGGTCAACGCATCCAAGGACGCGGCTTCTTCATATTTTCTGGCCAACTTACACGGGTTGCACCTGGACTCACCTCCAGGCGCTTGATCCACATAATCGGTGCACTGTTGGGAGGTCACCGTTGGCACCACACTGGCCGAACCTGGAAGAGCACCGCGAATGTTGACAAAGTTGGTATAGGGTTCTTCAGGGTTGTCGCACACGGACGCCGTGGTGTGGAGCCGAAACAGCTCTTTCAGATACTGTTTGTTGTTTTCGGCGCACAGATCAAAGTATTCCACCGGAACGTCGTATATTGTGTCAATATCCCAGATAATCACTTTATTGGGTTGCTCCACAAGCTCCCGAAGCACATCCCGGGATTTGGCCCACTCGGGCAACAACGTCCTGCCGGAAAGTCCGCCGTCACAGTTAATGCACGGAACCTTAGAAAGCGGCAAAAAACTCTCGTTAAACCGCGCCTCGCTCAGAATGTCGTCACTGTGAGTGTGCTGATACAACCTAAGGATGGCCTGATAAGCGCGCTCGAAACTGCGGCATGCCGCCAGAAGTGTCTTTGGCGAGTAATCAATATCCCTAACATTTGGCAAAACGTGGGTCTCCGGTGTGTCATAATCGTTAAAAATTCCGTTGCACGTTGCATGACCGGTTGGACACCTCGACTCGCCTTCAACCTGGCCCGGGACATAACAGAACGACCCACTTGGCGGAACGTCCTTTTCCGTTCTTAACCTTTGATCAAGAATATGCGGGACGTTGCTGTGAGGAAACCGGGAGTCTGCCGGGTCAGGCTCAACGGCAGCAACAGACGGGTCGTTCTGTTTTTTCTTTCTTTCTCTCATGATGTTCCTAAACTTTCCCGCAAGACCAACAGTAAATGGCTCAAGGTGGTGAATGGCCTCTGTTGACAGTGAGGCCGTTTTCAAATTGCGACATTTTGGAACATCGCGATTGGGAAAATTGGTCCCAAGAGTGTACGGTTTGACATTCTTCCACGGCGGCACCCGAATCCGGCCATCCGCATTTGAAACTGTTCGGTCGGCAATCACCCGGTTGATCGTTTTTTTATCAGCATCCGTCATCAGGTTGGCCATTCCAGAACGCAAATCTGTCCGCACATTTCCAATATCGGGCACCGTTTTGCTAAAATCTGTGGAGGTGCCCCGAAAATTCCACGAAACTCGGCGGTCGCGATGGTTCATGTCTGTGCCGCCCGTGTGGAGTTCGGGCCGCGGAGTACCGGGCGGCAGCATTGACGAGAGTGGGTTTTCCGGACCACAAAACAAAGAGTCTGAAGTTTCCCCACAGTTGTGATGTCCTAAAACCATTGCCGACTCAACCACAAGGCAACATTTTGGCTCAGTGGAGTCTGGACATCTTCGGATTGCGTACTGCAAAAACGGGCGACCCGCCGCGGCAACACGGTTCGCGAGGTCTTCTCTCGACACGTCCAAAAAAGGCGAAGTCGGAGAAAACTTTGGAATCGTGTTTGGATATTTTGAGTCGATTCCCTCGTACACGGTTGCAAACGACGGGTTACCCCGGTTTGCGCTGTGCGAGGTGGAATTGGCTCCATCAGGGCGCCCGTAGTTCATTGAAAGCCGGCTCAATTTTGCCGCCAACTTGACATTTGAGTCTGCGTCGGCCCTAAAATCAATGGCACCGGTTGGCGCGTACCGAAAGTACAGCGCCTCGGGGCCCGTTGCATTGAGTCGCCTGGCCTTTTGGTACTCGGAAAGGTGTGATTTTCCGGGTGTTCTCTGGGCGGCGTCAACATATGGAACAAACAGCCCCGTGTCCTCAACTGCGGTGTCGGCCCCCATCAATCCGTATGGATGTTCTCGAAGCCACTGGGGATCGACAGCATGGCCGGTTCTCGGTTCGACAAAATAAGCCGCGTCAACCCCGGTGCCGCCGCCAGTCGCATATGCCAGCTTTGAAACACCTGGTACCGAAACAGAGCCCGCGTTAATCTGTGCTTTGACGTACTCTGAATTGTCACATTTAATTTCGTCGGAGCCGTCGGTGGATTTAATCATCAGATAGCTAAAGCTCCCATCGGTGGGAGCATAAGGCACCACGCGAATTGCTGCCCGGGCCACGGCTGCCAATCCACACCACCACTGAAAATAAAAAGAGGACCGAAGGCTGGGCCCCATCCCCGCGGTACCCGCAGGTGGGTGGGCGGGTGGTGTTGCGATTCTATAAGCAACCTGCTGGCTTTATAGACAGCGGAGGGGCCACCTGGCCGGGTGTGACATGGGGGCCATGGAGGTCCTTTTGATTTCACTTTTCCAGAACGGACTGGCTGCCCGATGTTCTCCGCAATTGCTGAGACAGACAATAAACGGGTCGGTCACGTTTTGGGACCCGGTATCGAATAAAACAATAGAAGTACCGGCAGAGAACAGTATTCCTCCTCGTCCGGAAATGGTGGGAGGCGTAAACAGTTCGCTGTTCACACAGACGATGAAAACGGGCCAGCTTTGTTACACAGGAACAGCCTCTGGCGTAATTGACAACCCGCTTGAAGTATGCCTGTGCGAGGGTCTAAAGGATGCCGAAAAGCTTTTTGATCATTGTCAAAATCTAACAAAAAATGGACTGTGGCAACCTGCCCAGTTTAACAACACGCAAATTACATACGATTCGCCACCTCGACACACTGAAATTCGTCCACCATATTTAACCGATTCCGAAGAAAACCCCGAATGGCTACGAAAGTATCCAACCGTTATCAAAAACTTTATATTTCTTGCACAAGACCCATCACTTGAACGGCAGTTCTTGGACTCTGCTGACCATTTCAAGGTAACTCCTAACACTGTACAAAATGCGCCAACCAAGAGATGCAGTTTACACAACAACAGTCGAATAAGCCCGATGTTCCGGACTCCAAACGGCGCCCCCACCAACCCGGCTGTGTATCACAATTTGACCGAACCTAGATATACACCAAATAGAAATCCGCAAATTGGAAACTCAAAAAGGAAGGACTTAGAAGACGATCCAATTTTACATTCCGATTATTCAGATCCGGAATATTATACTTTAACTATGGCAGACATCGAATGTTCGTATAACAAGAACGCTTGTTTGAACAAATACAAATCTGAGTTGGATATGGAATGTAACATGCTTGGAGAAGGCTATTGCTCAGAAGATGGTCACAATCACAAGAATGAAAATACGTATTTTAATACGCCTACCCCGGGAATGTGCCTCTTTGCGTGCCAATCGTTGCCAAATTGTGCAATGTATATTTGGAAAACTGAGCCGGTTGGCAAAATTTCTCAAACTGTACGTGCGGTAACCGCACGTACAGCCCAAGATAACAATAATGCGAAAAATGATGATTGGAAACAGGACAAACTCGGTCCAGCAACTCAAGGGGGTGCATGTTTTTTAATCGAGTACCATCCTCGTAAACCACGCGACCAGATGATAATACCGGCTTTTGGCAGTGTGTATACCTCAAACTACATTAGCAACCCCGCCCCTGATCCCTTTGGACGGGCGAAGTACACGCCGGACACGCTTGTGGACGAAACGGGCACTGTGAGCGGGCGGTGCGATCAATGGGAACACCAATCAACGCACGTTGCCAATGGAAACGCCGAAAACATTATGAACGAGTTACAGAATCAGGGAATCGAGACTGAAAAATCCGCCGACATTACCCATGCTCAGGCATGCAATGTTAATGTTCTTGGTACAACTTTGATCAGTTGGACACAAGGCGACCCCCCAGGCCACGCCAATTGCAATTCGTCCTGCTGTGTTGATGTTGGCTTTTTACAGTCGTCCTTGGCTGCTTTTAAAACAGACCGCTCTGATTGTACTGGAAGTGTTCTTACGGGCGAAAACATAGCCCAGAAGGAGGCAGAATGCATAGCCAATGAAATTGCGGCAGATCCTCCAAGTGTTTACCATAACCAGAAAGAGTATTACCAGGAAAGAGACAAAAAAAATAGTTCGTCGCCGGTGATTCACGTTTACGGAAAAGAATGTCAAAATCCCAACATCGAAGTTGGAGCTGAAGAGCGCGCAATTAATTTGGTCGCTCCCTGGGAGTACGTTTTCCCTTTTTTTGACACCCCCCCCCCTGTTTTGGTGCAGTCTGAGAACCTTTCTAACCCGCTGTGTCAATCAATGGTCTATTTTTCCCCCAGGTATAATCATCTTGACAGTGGAGAATCGGCGTGTACATGCCCCAGCGTGCCAGAGTTTATTTCAATGACGTACGAAGAAACCGACCCGCACGTAAATCAATACGTTCAAACCTTTTCAAAAGAATCAAGGTTTGTAACACAGCCATCTTCCGGAACCAAAAAAACAACGTTGGGGTCCTGCAAGGCAGTCAAAGCAGGGTTTGGATGGAGTGGGACACAAGACACCGGACTGCCGGTAAGCGGGCAAGGCGAGGTGCCAATTTTTGTGAACGAAACGGAAATTTCGGTGCCAGTGTACCCATCATCTACAATCAAATTTAATTGCAAAGGACTGCAGGACATGAACGTCAGAATTAATCAATGCTTGTATGGGCTGCCTCTGCACCAAAAAGTGGGCATCATTGCCGAATCGGTACAAGACCTTTCTCTTTTTTGTTCAATTAAAGAAAGAAGAGAGCAAAATCGCGCAAAACAAAACGAATGCTGCATGTCGCTCAACTTTACCAAAAACAATCAAAAATCTTACTCCGGAATGATAATCAGAAGGGACATGCTGGTTGCCATGCAAGCAGGTGGCGTCAGATGATCTTGTCCGCCAGACGACACGGAAGTGCACAAATTAACCCGATCCCCCCCCCACGTGCAGTGTGCGGCAGCAAAGAATGCACCAAATTCGGGGACCGGAAGGTACGTAGTACCGCCAAGTTTTGATTCGCTGTTTGAAACGGATGGCGCCCGAGCGGTTGACATCCCGGCCAAAGACAAAAGCCGAAACGTCAAGGTGGTTGGCCAGTTTATGCCAGATGTTCCAGATTCGGATATGCTCCGACTGAATTACAAAAATCCCGGCTACAACGACGTGTGCATCCCCTATACACCACAACGGAGCCAAAAATCACATGAGATGAGTTATGAAGATATTGCCGGGGCCAAGTGCCACAGGTACACCGAGTTTAGTTTGCAAGGTGACACCAATTTTAATTCAACATATGGCATGGGAATTCCCACAGGCTTCGATGATAGCATTTGCTCAACAAAAAGTGGGACAACAAACAGCGACCCCAAAAAGCCATATCGGAACAACAATTGGCTTGGTGGAAAGGGGTATTTTCAAACAAACCCCGGACAGCTGGTAAGCCTTCGGCAGGTTGCAGCCAGTTGGGACAAGTGCATCGTACCCGGGACATATGCAACGACCAAACAGTCGCTTGGCTCATCAAACAGCGACAAAATGAATATTGATCCATGTAAAATTGCAAAACTGTTTAATGCCATTCCTCAGGTGTATTCAAACGCATCCTATGGTTGGACAGACGCAGATTTTGCCAAATGTGCTCCAGAAGATGTTCCACTGATGGTACAGGCTTGGTACGAAGTGCTTCACAAACCACCCTTGGACATGTCGGATTTGCCATCCCTTCAAAGCGAGGTTGATTCCGAAGTGACTGAAGCAGAGATTACCCCCGGCCAAGTGCTCATGTGGTGGTCGAGTATGAGCCCCCAGTTTTATACGGGCTCGGCAAGTTTTCCTGCAATGATAAGCGACTACTTTACAAGCAAACAAAATCGCTGTCTTCAAAACGTCCCGGGAAGAAACAACCAGGGGCCACAAGTGGAAGACCCCGCAAGGTGGGCTATCTTTGACCCAACGGCCACCTGTTCTGTCGAGGGGGCATGTTGTCCCAAAGGGACTAAAAGCTCCCCTTCCCCCGGGTCTGCCTGCGTCGAACAGTGCAACACCGGAATGAAACAGCTCGAGCGAATTTATACGCAGCTTACGGGCCCGGAAGGAGTCGAATCAGCTGAAGATTTCATATCTAGCCAAACGGGTCTTAACTCAAATGGCCAGGGGCAGCTTCAAGAATTACTCAACGCGTGCCTTGACCAAACAAGTGGATTTTCTACTGAAAATTTTAACCAGTACACGACAGGGGATCCCAACGATTCAAAACGGACATGCGTAATGGCAGGCCAGTACGTTGATAAGTCAAAGACGTCCGGAAGTCTGTACAAAAACCAAAACAAACAAGTCCATGCGTTGTTTGCGACAAAGCCAACTGATTGCGGATACGTGGACAACGAGCGCATTAAGACTGAGTCGTTGACCGGAGATATTGTATTTGTAACCACGGCGCCGCGGTTGACTGGGACGCCAATTCACCCAATTTTTCAAACGGCTTTTAACGTTGGGGGTGGAGCCGATCAGACCAACGAAAATTATAACCGAACCGACGGGCCTAATCAGAATCCGGTACCAAACATATTTAACGTTGAAATCCCGGTTGAAATTCCGCTTCCAAATAGAACATCAAAAGGGTTTCCCATTCAAAGAAACTACCCAGAAAAAATTACAAGTACGACGGCGGGGGCGTGGAATGGGCTTGAGCTGAACATGATCATCACAAGCAACCCATGTTCGGCAAAAAACCACCGTGAATCCGTGTCCTTCTCGGACATTAAAATTAATGGTCAGCTTATTCAAAACCAAACTGGAATGGTGATTCCAATCCCCGGTCTTTACCCGCGGTGGATTGACATTCAACAGGGAGGTACACCTCAGACCCCAAATGTACACAGTTGTCTCCGAACAGATTCGCAGACGTATCCGCTTGTGAAAAGTGGCCGCCCAGCAAATGACTTGCCCATCTCTAACTGGGCCACGCACGGCGACCGTTTTGCAATTGATTTGTACAATACTGGCGGCGCAGTTGGCGTTGTATCGCAAAACCAACTTGACCATCCGCACTTTTTGGTTGCACACTCTGTCGATTTCTTTGAAGACAACAAAAATTCGTTTAGAAACCCGCCATTCAGCCCGTTTCCAACAAATGGATTTTGCTTAGTTGTTGACCCCAATAGGTGCAATGGCATGTGCGATATGGCCAAATTTGAGATGGACATGGCTTTTGCCGGTACAATTAGCGCAGTTTTTTCCCCTACGTTGATTTTTATGAGCATAGCAGGAGATAACGCAATGACCACCACAAGCGCATCACCGATGGTAACGACAGAGGAAATCTGGCCCTGGGGCCAACCTGTTATGGAACAAACGTCTACTGAAAATGCCGCTCTTTACACCGATATCGAGTTTACGGGCGACGCCGCCCACGACCAAATACAGTGGCGCAATCTTTTTAATGCGCGGCTTTTTCTTAACACCACACTTACCGGCCGGTATTTGTTTACAACAAATGCGGATACCAGTAGCGACGATCCGTTTGAAATTTACCGCAAATATCCGTCTATGCGCCGCGCATGTCACTACAGCACGGAGGGAAACTCCAAAGAGTGTATTGCGGGCCCTACATACGAACCAAGTAACACGTATTGGACTGGATCGAAATCATATGGAGGTGCGGGGTTTCCAACTGATTATGAGGCCAAACCCGGGGGCAGCGCAGACGGGTGGCAGTCGGGTGGCCCGAGCGGCAGCAGCATGCCAACTGCAGAACAGGCTGCTACAAGCATGTATACAAATAACGACTACCTTCAGCGATCAACAAGATACCAATCGAAAGATTACGTATCCGGGAAAAAAACAAAAAATTCGGCGTGTCCGGTCAACTACAAGAACCCCGGGCGGGGAAAAGCCGATGCAAGCGCCGCAACGTACGTGTCATGGTGGGCAGGAGCAACGAGTATGCTTGAACCGACCCAGGTTGGCACGCACATTGGATGCATGGTCAACGACAAAAAAATCCCAGAGGGCCAAAGAGAAAATTTTAAGTTTCAGGATGGGTTTACAAAGTACTACCCGGCGTTTGATGAAAACGCTGTACACCGTATGACATATACCGGAAAAACAAACGACCGGACAATGTCCTTTGTGACCATGGCGGAAAGCGAACTGGACAAGAAGCTTTTCAGTGGTATTAAGGATAAGGCTGCATACGTTGCTTTGGACCAAAACAAGAGGCCGCTCAATATTGTCAGTGGATGGGCACCGCGCCATCTCTGCGGAATTTGTGCAAACATTGGTGCCGCCAGCAACGTGTCTCCACGACGCAATGAATGCAAAATTAAATTAAACAACGGCGATGAAGAAAAACACGCGCGCTACAACATTGGGGAAGAGGGACTGGGCGTTTTTGACGAAATGGCCGACGATTTTTTGGCCAACGCAAACTTTTACGACAATTCAACCCAGATCACCAAAGTTGTGTTTACGTATTATGATTCAATGGGAAGTTCCAACAGCGTTGTCGGAACTTCAAGCCCCAACGCCAAAAATGGCGCCACGCAGTTTAACGGAGAAAGTACCATCGAACGCCTTCTTGGTGTCAATTTGGATTTTAGCCAGAGGGACACCTACATGCACGGGGCAACAAAGCCGGCGTGCTACGGCGACGTGCAATCCTACGAGGCGCCGTTTTGCGAAATTGACGAAAACCTTTTCACCCACGACCCGAGCGAATCTGTTAACTGCAAATCGAGCAATCAAACATTTCCGTCCACCTGCACCAACCCCCGGTGGGCCAACGACCACCGCATCTCGTTTCCTCCGCCCAAAAACCGCGAACCAAAACCGACCCCCGTTGGTTCCAGAACAACAGATTTTGATCCTCTTGCAGCGGACCTTTCATATTGCAACAACGGCCCCTGGTCTTTTGCCGAGCCCGACTGGTATAACGGGCCAATCATAACCGATTCTCTTGTGGCGCGTCCAAACCCGGCAGATCAGTTTCAGCCGTCTACTTTTGCCAACACAACAGCAAGCCAGCTTGTGCGGTGTGAGTCGGACAGGATGAGCGACAGCGCCCGGTTTAAGTTTTGCAAAGGCGACGCGTCGGCCGGAATTCCCGAAGGCTACGTCACAAACTTTGGCGTTGTTTCGGGGGTAAAAACAACGCTTGACTCGGTGTGCGATGTCACGAAAAATGGCGCCGAAATCAACGCAGACTGCATTATCTACGCAAACGATACTCTTGTGGGCAATATGAACAATTTTCAACGAATAATTGAATCATTCCCGGATTTGCCAACAACTTCAATCACCATTCACGCCGTTCCAGTTGCCGCGCGCATCATGAGCAAGGCACTTTTACTTTTCATGACTGACGTATCCACTCTTTATTACTCGGATGCAAGCAACGTCGGCACAGCCGCAGCATATCTACAGAGCAGCACGCACGGGATTCTGGGAAAAAGAATGAACGTGAGCTGGGAAGAGAGCGAACGGATGTTTGGCGGAATGTGTCATGTCAAGGCGAGCCAGGGTTATTTTGCCCAACTTTACGCAACTGTCGAACGATTTCGATTTAACAAAAACACATTCGGATTTGTTGATTTTGAGGGCCTTGGCCAAAAAAAGACCAACTATACGGTGGAAGTAACGGAGGAAGAGGTTTACCCCGCTCAAATTACGCCAAAGATCACGTCAGGGCAGCGCAACATTGTGCTCCAGTCCGCCTTTGGCGCTGCTGTTGCCGCGCAGGCCACCAAGTTGCTTAATACGCCCACCCGCGTATTGAAACAACGGAAATTTAAATTTTCCGGCATGTCCGATCAACTTGGAGCGTCGTGCACGCGCATCGTTTTGCAACAGGTCAGAAGTGTCGTTTCGGGGTTTGAATTTGATCAGGGGGGCATTTGTACAGCGCTTGCTACCGAAAGTATGCGCGTGCCTATCATGGGCGGAGGAAGCCGAATTTCGGCATCGCGCATAACAGATTCAACGTGTGTTGATTGCCCCGCCGGCCTTTTTGTTGCCGCGGGCGGTGATATTAATCTTGCGACAGACGTCACAGCCGCCAACATGGATGTTGAGGGGCTTGAAATCACTGGCACCGATTTTATTTGGACGGACAGAACCGGCATTTCCGGCAACTGTGAGTCTGCCGATCGCCTGAGCAAATGTCAAAACGCTTCGTTTCCCGGAACAGAGGCATCTTTTGCTAGAATTGTGGGCAATCCAATCATCCCCGCGTGTCCGTCCACGGCCGGGGATAACAACCAAACCGTTTTGTCTCCATTCTGTGACGTTTTTTTTAAGTATTCGGGAACCCAGATTTTGGACGGGCAGGTTCCGGGCAATCCAATTGCCTCAAAGGTACGCGCGCCTCCACAGGTTCTTGGAATAGACATGACAGAAGTCACGTCGAAGATTTGTACCTCAACGTGCACAAAAAACATGTATGACGACTACGCCACTTTGTTTTCAAACAAACCCAATGTAGACGAGTGTTGCGACGGAAAGTTTACTCCAACCGTATACTCGTGTAATTCAAATACTGACGTTTTTAACACAGAAGATCGGGACGTTGATCCTGCTTCTTGCGAGCCAAACAACTGTTTTTGGAACACCTTTCTTAATCAAACAAGGCACATTCCAACGTGGATCAATCAATCGAATTTGGACTGGAATCCAACTCAGCCTCGATTTATTGACGCCGATCTGTGCGCGGCATTTTTTATGTACTGCCGGGTGGGCGCCTGTGTTGCGGGAACCAGCAGCGAGGATAATACTCCCGAACCGCCTTGCGCCGAATGCGCCAGCAATCAGACGTTTTTCTGGAACTGTATGAATATGAGCCACCCCGCGTCTTTTATTGGCGAGTTTCAAAATTTGATTGAAACCGGAGAATACGACCCGGATAATACGGCCAAAAACGCCATGTGCAAAGAACTGGTCTCCGAGGACCCATGCGGCGAAAATAATGGCTGCGTATGGATGTCCTCGTATGGTTATTGCCTTCCAAAAATACCGACAGATCAGAAACGCGGCCTGAGAGCCGCCAACTTTCTATTTCCAAACACCCTTAGTTTCCAGAATTATTCCAGGCCATATGACATTCAAAACTGGTTTAGGAGTTATTCCGCGTTGGCTCGACTTCCGCCGTGCGCCGAAACTGGCTTTATACGCATGACCAACGGCCAAAACATCACTCAGCCCTCAAACGAGAACGAAGTTGATTTTATGGAAAGTGTGATTAAAAAGGTGATCAATAAAAACCTCGACTACGAAGCGTGCAGCCCGTTGGGGTGCCCAGATGTCATTAAGCACCAATCTGTCGATCATTTTGTTAGGGGCATCCCAATATGCGTTAACACCAGTACAGATACGCTAAAAAGATTGCACCAAACATGGATGGTTCTGCCAGCAAGTACAGGGATACTTCCGTTGCTAGATACCAAAATTTCAATTTTTGCGCCTTCTGGGGACGTGGAAACCGGAGGTCGCCCGGGGCTAGATCTTCCAGCAAATTCTGTGGATTCTAAAGGCGTTGGCTACACAATAATGGACACTTACCGCGATTCGGCCAACCTGCTCAACAATACGATAGACATTTTTACTGGTCAAATTGGAATTCTTCACGAAGACATGGAAGACCCAAAACCCGCAGAGTTTTGCCTGTCGCGTAAAACGGACCCAACCGCCACGGGCACAGAGTACGGCGGCCTGCTGGAATCGCGGCCGTGCAGCCCAATTGACGCTTTTCAGGCCTGGAATTTTGTGTACCTCGAACCAGTACACGCCTGGAGAATCCAAGTCCCACTTGATCCATTTTTGTGTATTACCGTGCAGTCTGAACAACCGTTTTCAACAACAAATGAATGCAACGGCCTCCCGGAGGGAAGCTCGTGTTACCACGAGCCCCACCCGCTTGAAAAAGACAGGGATGGCGTTAATTTAGTGCCCGCAATTGTCCCATGTTTTGGATGTACCGTCGGCGTGGACACGGAAGGCACAGGAAGCGGGCCTGTGGTATCCAGCGTACTGGAATTGCCCGCAATTGCAACCGAATCCATTGAAACTCCTGTGGACGCAATCCGGATTCCACTGTCAACTAGCAACGACACACTTGAGTTGTTGGTTGATCTGAAAACCGGACTTTGCTACAAATCCGCGCCACCCTCCACGCTGTTTTCTTTAGATGGCGCCGGAAACACAGGCGACAAGGTGGCGTGCTCTCTCCTTGAAGGGGCGCCTCTTGCCCAGCTCCAAGCAATCGGCGGCGAAGACATCTGTTCAAACGCGGCGGGTATTCTTGTTTCCCCTTGCATCGCGCAAACGGGCGGTCTTAGTTTTGTTGATGGAGAAATTTTTCTGTTTCAGGAGCTTTGCACAAAGATCAATGAGGACACCCTTTTCAGCGTGACGTCGGCGACGGGAAAACGCGCACAGGCTCGCTGTGTTGAAATAACTGAGGGGACTCGGAGCAGTATGGCGTTTTGGACGCTGGAAGTGGTGACTCCCGGCCTTGGCTTTCGCGACAACGACGTTCTTATGTTGAAATCGACTACCGGGGCTGTCATATCAACTGGACCATTCTACGGACACGTCAAAAAAATACTGTGGCAGCCGCACTCTTCGTCTGAAAGCGTTGCCTCGGCACCAATAACGTCGACAGCCGTCGAAGTCTTGAACATTTCTAAAATGTTCGACCTGATTGGGGGCGAAAACCTATATGCCATCTATGCGGGGGGGGTGGGCTCAGCTTCCGCGGCATACGTTGTATTTGGCATCCAAGTGGTCGTTATAGTGTCGGGAATAGCCTATCACGCATTTACAATTTTCAATAAAAAATAGACCCTCTACGCGGGCTGTTTGCCGGCCTCTTTTGCAAGATATGCTTCCCTGCACGGCTTGAGAAGATCCGCCAACAGAGTTAAGGTGTACGCAAGATCCTCTGCGTCTTGAAGTCCCGGGATGATCATATTCATGCACTTTGGCGGATTTGTGCGGGACGGATAGAGCTCGGGGCAGACCTTTCCCCGAAGAGCTTTGGAAATGCACGCAAACCCCGGGAATTTCGGGCTAGAATTGACCCACGGCATGCCCAACAGAAAGTCCCGCGTTACGGGAAACGAAGTCCTGGCCGAAACAACTATATTGGGCACATTTAAGCTATACCCTCTGCGGTACAGAAACGCCCTGTCGTTGTTTTTTGAGTGCAGGAGATAGTTGAAAGCTGAAGACAACGCCGAAGGCGGGGTGTTGCAACCTGCAAACAAAAATTGGGTAAGTCACATTTTGGTTCTTTCGCTGCAACCCACCTGTTTTTCTATAGATAATAAAATACACCGTACCAGCATGAATGGTATTTTTTTCAAACTGAATTTGGAAACGGATGAAAAGAATTAGCAACTGCAAAAAAACAATTTGCTCCGGGAGCGGCTGCCAACCTGCATCACGACCGACTGCCCAACGGAGTTTTTGAGACGGATTCGTTTGTGCGCTCCGGAGGCAAATCGGGAAGAGAGGTGGGCCGGGCGCACAGAGGGAGAAGAAAACAGAGCGCGCGACGCAGTCGATCCGCCATTTGTCGGGACCGCCATGTGCAGTACAGAGTTTGCCGATCCTTAATTCAGTTTGGGACAGCGGGCAGGAAAATGGGTAAACAGGCGACACGCGCTGCGCTGTGCCTCAACACAGGCATCCCCGCCGATATACTCGTATGATTCCCGTACATATGCCGGCAGCTGGTTGATTGTATTTACGACCGACTTGGACCACACAAGGTTTGGTGGCTTGGCCGCCTCCATTGCCGGTGTGTTTCTACTGCGTGACATGTTCCGGTTTCCCGTCGTTGTCCGAATGTGAAATAGCATGATCTCCAAGTTTAAGCAACACCACGGCGGATGTCACAATAAATAAAACGTACCCACTGTTGTGTTTTGCTTGTTGAAAGAGAGCCACGACATATCGTCCCGCCAGAGCGGCAAACATGAGACGAATCAACTGCGCCGCTTGAACAATCAAAAAAACCGTCACATCTTCCAACACGCGGGTGGGTGCTTTGGATGCCCATTTTTTTGTAACCTTCACCGCCAACTGAGAGGCAATTGTGACAAGGCAAAACCCGATTACGTACCTGTAAAAAAATATGCGTCAGTAAAAATTGAACACTCTTTGTTGGCTGCTGCGCGCGCGCAGCACACCAACACCGACACGGCACTCACAACGTCCCCCATTCTCCAAGAGCAAGCGGTTCCACAGCGTCAAAAGCCACCGCTAGACCCGGGAAAAATAGGCAAGGCGAGGGAACGGTCAATTAAACACACCGGCATCGACCAGTCTTACGGAAAATTGGGGATTGGTGTCCCGTGACCATACTACTTGCAAAAAATAAACGGCTCCAACAATGTTTGGATCAGTTCTTTCGTTGGAGCCACTGACCCGTCCGACATTTTTGGACGGGAAAAGGGACGCCGTGTTGGAATATATGCTGGCAGACTTGTCCGTTAAAACCATCCTGGAAAGTTTATACTGCGGAATATCTTTGCTTTCAATCGATCGGGAATGCGGGTTTACGACGTTTGCTGTGGGAGAACACCAAATAAAAATGCCACTGGGAGTGATCGACAAGGACACGTGCGAGTTGCGTCGGCCAATTTCCAAAAATGAAACGCTGGCTCTTGCAAGAGCTGCTTGCAAAAAGGCCGGGTGGACCGTCTGTCTTGAGTTTATCTGGGTTAGAAAACGCCTGCCAATATACGCGGAGCTCTATGAAGCCGCCAGGGATGAGATGTGGGTTTCAAGCCATTGCTGGGTCCTTGCCCACGCTTTGTCTATACTGCAGACCAACGCGCACGTGGTTCTCAAACCCACGTTTATGAAGCTTATTGACAAATATTCGCGACACAGACTTGAACGCACACTTGAAGAAATTCTAGGCCGACCTTGGTCGGTTGACGAGGACCAGGCAGATCAGTTGTTTCAGTTTATGCAACCATTCTCCTTACGGCCAAAAGTGGGCAGCAAGCAACCGTCAAACGGGCTTGCGCACGTGTGGGTGTGCGACACGGTAGCCATCATATTTAGTCTTCGGGAGCTTTCTTTGATTGCAATCCTCTGTTTAGCCCACGCAAACATTATATGGCCATCCGGCGTCCCGGGCGTGTTTTTGGACTGCATCTCTAGTCTGGACAAGAAGTAGACAGGTCGCGGTCAACAAAAGAAAAAAAACCCCCGGAAACCCAGACCACGATTGATCTGTCCTCTCCTGATGGTTTCAAGAGACGGTTACATATTAGCAGTGGTCTCTGTAATTGGGGTAATCTGGAAAAGCCCAGGATTTGTGGTGGTCTCATTGGCGTTGTATTATTTTTATACGGGACTCCACGCATTTCATCGCATTCTTCTTGGGAAACATGCCCTTCGTTGAAGTTGCCGCCGGAATAACGTTTGTGTTGGCAATGCTGTCATTTTCGCTCACAGACACGGCAGCTTTGACGCTTTCCACTTCACTCTACGTATTGTACGTTTTTCTTTTTCTTGTTACTATCTGTGTCAACTCAAGTGAGCTACGACTGGGAACGTTTTACCGCGAATCAAGTTTGGAGAGCAGACGGCAACAACATTTTGCCGCCGCATTCTTGGGATTCCTGCTTCTTGTCAACGTGGTGGTGGTGTCGGTTCAATTTAGCCTTCAGATTATGATGGAAGAAACTCAACACGGCAACAGATACGCAAGTTTTGGCTATGCAGCCTCTGCATACCGGACCCTTCAGGCAATCTTTTTTATTTTTAATCTTTTGTACGTCACATTTTCAATTAAACGGGAGAACGAAGTTATCAAGCCAGAAACAAATTGTAGCTCGTCATATGGTGTTTTTCTCAGCACGTTATTTTCAGCAATGGTTCAAGTGTGTGCCACAATCCTTGCGGCTGTGCAGTTTTACGCCGAAAGCCCCCTGTTTCCAACGTGGCTTTTTGCAACACAAATCCTTTTTGTGTCGTGGAGCATAGGCTACGATTACTTTTTGACAATGGGACTACTGCCGCGGCGGTGCAGAGAAAGCTGTGTTGCACACGAGTCGGTGATTGTGTCTCCCAACGGGGTCACTTTACCGAGGGAACGGCTAATCTCAGATATGTAACCATACCCCTAATTAAAATGCTCTTCAAAATCCGTTCTGCAAAAGGGGCAGGTAGAATTTCCTTCTTCAATGAACCAAGCAATAAAACACCTGGCGCACATCGAATGGCGGCTGCGTCGGCTCCCGCAATGCCGCAACAGCACCCTGCCACTGCTGCCAAACGCGGTGTCCTCCTGACAAATAAGACACGCCGGCGCGTCATGCCCGACGTGCGCTGGCGGCACGTACCACCCAATTTTGGATATAAGTCCGGTGATGTTGATTATCTCCCGACGGCACACGTATAGCTGCCGGCGCTCAAATCCATCGAGCTCAGACTCAATCTCCTCCCTTCGCACGTTTCCCACGTGTACCCTGGAAGAAATTCGACGTATCGCAGAAATCAGGTCGGATGCCTCTTTCTCGCATTGTAAAAATGATGGAAATAAATCTTTCCAGTTTGACACATCAATAGTTTCAAACCGCCGGAAAATCCGCCGCAGTCGATCAATCCTGATTTCAATTTGACAATTGGCCTCTTCAACCCGGCTGCTTCTGCGACAGGCAGTCTCCATGGCCACACCGCCCAAGGTGTACCAAAAAGGGATGGGGGAAACTGCCGATGTTTTTGCCCCCTTTCTTCTTGGGCACCCCGAGTGCGATTATCTGAGCAAGCTAATTATAGATATCGAGTCAAAAATAGCGCTGGAAACCCGAATCGACGCAATTTCTGCAGCCATCAAAAAGGATTCAACACTTGTGCGCGATGTAGTTGGCTACCTGTAACAATACTGACGCTATTACGAGCACGGTGGCTATTGACAGGAATACACTCCCGCTTAGACCTGCTGAACGCGATAAAACTGCCGACATACACCCAATAATAAACACAGCACCAGAATGCATTGACCGAGCAGAAGCAACGCGCGGTCCGTCTGTCCACGCCATCGCTCCCCAGATCAAAAAGTAACACCCAACTCCGCATAAAACCCACAAACTCACCATGGATCCTGGCGATTCACCGTGTCAAACTGATTCCAACCGGGTAAATCGTTGTCAGGCTTGCCCTCGGGCGACAAGTTGTTCACCACCTGGGCCTCGGGCTCGGCCGGCTTCGGCTTGAAGGTCGAGTCGGACTGCTTCTTGGCCTTGGGCTTGGGCTCGCCAACATCAGCGCCAACTACCACAGTGTCTTCCTCGCCGGCCGAAAATAACTCGTCGCTCAAGCTCGAGGCCGAATCCCAGGCGGTGGAAGACTCGTCGGACTCCTCGTCGGACTCCTCTTCGTCCACGTCGACAGGGAAGACCGGGTTAAATATATCCAGATACAATTTGGGTTGAGGTCTTTGTCTGAAAAACTCAATGTCCCGTGTGGGAGTCGAAGAGGTGTAAAAAAACGGAGATTCGCTTTGTTTCTGAAAAATCAAGCGTCCGACAAACCAGATTTTCTTGATGTTTTCCTCAAGGTCGGAAGAAATAGCCAGTTTTTGTAGAGGTATAAGATTAAAATTGGTACCATCAAACAGTATTGCACCACGGTCTAATTCCTGAACTTCAGAACTGACATTAATATTTTTAATGCGCGTAAACCCCGCTACGCTTATTGAAACCGCCACCGGCGCAGACTTTTCCAAATTTAACACCACGTCTTCTGCCAAAACTGCAATTTTTCCTTCATTGCCTATTGACCCGTTAGTGTTGGTAAAATTGTTTGGATAAAACGAATATTGCATTTGATGTTTCCATTCATCAAACCCAGTTTTCAAAAGAACCCCAATTGTTCCGGAAAAAAGAACGCGTGCATTCGATTCCCGACCACCCTTTGGTCTCCCTTCAATTGTAACAAAAAAACTTTCCACAATTGATTGATGCGCGGCCATTGCGTCGTTTGTATACACAGCCCGATTATTTAAAGTCTTTATACTTTGCGCGGCATCTTTTGGCTCATGTGCCAAAGAATGCAATATTTACCCACGAAATTGCCCCAACGACAAACGTAACCGCCCCCCAAACAAGTGCGGCAGTTCCGTCGGGCGTAATTACCGGCGGGGGCGCGGGCGCCGCCGGAGAATCTGGCGCTCTGGAAGGCAAAGGACTGCACTCACGGTCGCCTTTTGGGGTTAACCCAGTTTTAAGGGTCTGGCCTTTGGTGCACACCGTTGCGGCGGAACACACGCGGTCCGATGTCGATGTTGGCGCAAAACCTTCAAAAAAGTCTACCGGAAAAATAGAACCTTTGTCGTCAAGCCCATCCCGCACGGCTTTTAAAACGGGCGGCACCGTATGACATTCCTTTTGAACGTCCGCACATACCTTGTCCGACTGCAGCGTGCGGGGCTGACTTTGATATTGCCCATTGTCAGGGTCGGTTGCCGTTATACATGGACCGCCAAGGTTTATGCAGACAGGCTGTGAAATGCCGGTGGCGCCCTCCGCAGTGTAATCGGTTTCTGGATCACACGGGTTGACCGTTACGCACGTAAGATTGTTGTGTGTAATCTTACCGCTCATCAACGAGCAGCGTTCCACTCTTTCGGCACACAGCCGGTCGGTTGTGGCCGTCTGAGGAACAACCTGGAATGCTGTATTGGATGGGCCGCACTTGGTCAACGTTTCACATTCAATTTGCTCCGTTTTAGTCAACCCAAAATTTGTTTGAAACTGGGATCCAGAACACCGTTTAAGTTTTTTGCATTGCGTCACGCTTCTCGAAGGTGCGTAACAACTGTCAACTTCAACCGTCTGTGATTCCACATTTGCCAACAAATCGGTGTCAAAATGCGACGGGCAAACCGTCTTAAGATATGTGGGAGGTTCTTCTCCGGAACCCGTCACATTAACGTTGCCCAAAAATGCCACCGCCTTGTATTTTCCTTCAAATGTTTCTTTGGTAAAACACGTGTTTTCGTTGTCGCAGTCCGAATCTTCTAAGCAATTTGCATATACGTTGGCTTTAGACAACAGAGACGCGTCAGTTTCTATTTCTTTTGCCGTAATGTTTACCAGCACACTCAACGGTTCATTTTCGGACACGGAAATGGCTGCAATGTTTTTAAATGACGGCATTGTTGCAGGAAGCGCGGGTTTTTTTAAAGTAGAAAAGGCATAGAACGCGATGGGATCAGTTGTACCAACAAGCCGGGTTCCAACCTTAAGAGTAAATGTCATTTCAAATTTCATTTTTAATCCCAAAAATGTTGTTGGGTCTGTAGGAACAAAACGACAGTTTTGGTCAACGTTTTGATCATCAGCCACTGAAACGCAATCTTCCGGCTGTGTCGGAAGGCTGTCTGGAAGACAGACTCGCGAGGGCTGGTCTGTAGTTAAAGATGTTGCCCATAAAAAACCCACAATACGCCCAAGCATCCCGCCTCGCCTAAACAATCACCCCCGGTCTGTATATACATGAAACGCAACCCATGTGCGGTGTTGAACAAAAATCAACCCCCGGCCGGCAGATCTCGTCCTGTCCCACCCGGCTTCTTCTTATCCGACTCCGTTGGACCGCCGCTTCTCGGGTGGTCCAGACACACCACGTCTCTCACGCGCGGCCGCTTTAAGAGACTCGGCCTTGACCCGACGGTTATGCAACTCAATGTTTGCAGTGCGCACCGCAAAAAGTAGATCCACAACTGTCCGAATCGGGTCGCCCTGCGGAAACTGTGATCGGCCGGATTGAAGATGCGCAAAACAGCCCTCTGCAGTATTGAGGCGACACCCGGCGCAGACACCAAGCCGCAGAAGCGGCGGGGCATTTGTCCGTGACAGTACCGCCCTCATCCTGCTCTGCTGCAGGGCACCCTGAGGAAAAACGGCGCGCTCCAGCGCCTTTTTGTAGAAACGGTACTGTTCTGGCAGCCTCCGCCGGATCGCATTCAGCACGGATGCCAGCTGAAGCCGCCGGGAGTCCTTAAGCGGAACCGACCTTCCCTCAAAAGGGCCGCCGTCGCAGAATGTAGAGAGGATACACAACGGCAGCTTCTCCACAATACCCAGGCCTCCGGCCGGAAAAGCAAATCGCTCATGCACCGCACCATCCTCTCCGGCCGAGCCGTCAAGCCCAAGCAGGTATCGAACAATGCGCTCGTTTTCCCCAACCCTCTCAATCCGCGTGCCCGGCCCAACCGGCACAAACTCAATCTCGCACAGTTGCTTCTTTGGCACGTTAAAAAACGCGTCTCCGTTCAGGTCCGCAACCGGCAGAAATCCCGGTGCTGGCGCCGGCTCTGAGTCGACCGGAGATGTCACGGAAACTCGCCGCCGGCCCAGGGTATATACCCTGGGCTCAACCACTTCCTCCAGCATCGCCAGAATTCGCGTCCTCCATTTTTCCAGCATGCACACAACCGCATGCTGAAACAGCTCAAAAGCCGCGGGCCCGGGTACCAGTGTCGGGTCGGCCGGATCCTCGCGTCGGGGATCGACACTGGCCGCCATCCACGCCACTGTGTGCCTGAACGCGTCGTCGTCAATGCAGCGTCGCCTACAGTACCTCGCAAGCTCGGCCGGATTTGGCGCGGGGCTGGCCGCAATGCTGTAAGGTGTCCCAAGCGTCTCCATAGCGGACAGCAAAGAAAAAAACTTGACTGAGCCGCACGGCAGAACTCTGACCCGACGCAGATCCTCGGAGGGCCGAGCCGGGGTCAACGGCGGAACGTACAGGCCCGCTTCAAACGCGTCCCGATCGGGCACAAGAATCGGATCGCCCAGCCGGTGAGCCAACTCGTCGGGAGGCGGTAGCACACCGGGCCGCTCAAGCGTTCTCCCGGAAAGCACAGCCCGAGCAAGGCGTGAAATGCTTGTCTTGTCGGCACCAATTAAATCCGGTCCCAGTAAAAGCTGTCCCAACGTCACATGTTCGGACCACCGGGGAAGACCGCGGCCAACACGAAGCATGGCAGTGCGTATCCAGTCGCGGTTTGAAATATTCAAAGAAAATAAGCTGCCAAGATCAAACTTCCGCCACTTGCCGGGATGACCGGCCCCGTACCACGCCGTGGCGTATGCATCAAAGAGGACAACAAGGCGCTCTGCTGTGGCATCGAATGCAATCACAGTGCCGGTCGTGTCTTTCTCACTCAAAGCCAACCACGCGCGCCGCGGACCCCTTACCCTAAAATACACAAACGGGGCTGCCAGAACAGAACCCGGCAAAAGAGCGCAAAGCCAACCGGGAGGGGCGGCCTGCGCCACATTGTGGCTCATTGGCACAATGGCAACCGCCTCTTCATCGGCAGACATGGCGGGTGTGTGAGCCCGTTTTGTCCCGGCGATGCCAGGCTGCAAACGCAGGTGCTAAAAATAGAGTGCAGCACCCAGACTAAAAAAGGGCGCGGTATAAGTCACAACCCGACTGTCCGCGGCAGCTGCGGCACATTGCGCACTCACACAATGTCCACAGACTTTGCATCTGCGGATACGCATCTCAACCCCGAATACACCGCTGCAAATCGGCTATACCCGGTTCTGTTTGTTTTTCCTGACATTTTTAAATTTATCAACGTTGTCAGGACCGAACAGTCGCACACTGCAATTTGCAATCAGATTTCACAAGAATTTATTTCTGCGCTGTTTAACAGCCTAAATTCGGATTTTGTCTTGTTGCAGAAAATATATACACTGGAAAGTTGCAGGTCTATTCTGCAAAAGCTGTTTTATGCGTTTGGGCATATTGTATCAGTGACGTGTGCCAACGAACCCGTGGCCATAAAGCTGATCAACTACTTTGGCGACGTTCTGACAGAATTGGAACAGACAGTCTATTGCATCACCGACACGGACTCTGGTGTTGGCGCTGGGCACATCAACGGAACCCTCCCACCTTTTACGCCGGGCCTTGGCGTCGAATGGGTGAAGCCCCTGGTGGAAAAAATCCGTGAAGCAATTCCCAAGGTCACGGTCAAGGCCGCGATGGACAAACTTGTTCCTGCGATTTTTACCGTATGCAGGACCACATCGCTTCTGGCAAACAAGCTCCGTCTCTACGACCTCGACGCCACCGACTGCAGCAGGCTGTGCAACCCCCCGAAGAAAGCACTGGTCGGGTCTCCAGTCCCGCAGAGGAAAAAGATGGATGCGGCGCGTTGTCCCGCGGCACGCTGTTTGATGCAACCGGAATTGCTTGTGCCTATTACAGAGTAAAACTTTATTTAATACCAGGTTCCTATTTGACCAGATGCAGTAAGTTGTAAAGTAGACTACCCGGTTCCGGCCGGACTTAGAACACAGGCACATATCCCACCCCCACCACTTTAGAATAAAAACATAAATCCTATTTAAACAAAAACAATCCAAGCCCTCGCCGTCTACCGGGGCCTTCCATACCCGGCACTCGGGTCTTCATATGCGCCATCATGGGAGGGCGCATACTCAGTGAGGTCCCCATACTCAACCTCGCCCCCCACAGCCCCCCCAGCAACAAAACCCGGGGCAGAAGCCGGGGCAGAAGCCGGAGACGGGGTTGACCCGACACAGCAAAATTCCTTAACCCAGTCGCTCCGCAGGTCTGCAATCTTTGGATGGTCTCGCCAATTTTGACCAAAAATGTTGTCTAACCGCTTCTCAACCTGTCTGCCATGAATGTTATACCCATACGGAAAAGAGACCTTCTTCTTGTTCGGCGGAAACAAGTCGTGGTGAACCGGAGCCATGTCACGCATCTCTTCCATATCAAATCGAAGGCTCAGCTGATCAACCTGTCCGGTATAATAATGGTTTCGAATGGTAACGGGTTCAGCATATTTCTTGTATTTAACCACAGAGCTGGTCAATTCCGTATGCCCTCCATTGACAACGGCACGGTTACCGGCAAACATAGACGGCTGATTCTCATCCCTCCAGTCCGCTGTGCCGGTCATAATATTGTCAAATTTTTGAATGACCTCGGACATCATGTCTCCAACCTCCTCTTTCCGCAACCCATCGGCCACAATCTTCTTACACCGGCCCGGGTTGACCTTGATAAAGTATTGCGTGTCAGGCATCTTAACTTCTGTAGCAGGGCAGAAAATAGTCGCACCCAACTGAACCGAATTTGGAGGCGGGTTTGGAGCACCGTCAGAAGGAGTCCAAATTTTCATAACCCCAGGCTCGGCAAGCTTTCCGTTATTGGCAGTACACGGTCCGAGCATACCAAGTGGAGCCATGTACCCGTTGCCAAACTCCTCCAAAAACTCTGGAGACCGAAGCGAGGCAGCGTTCACAACAGTGTGAATCGTCTGTGCGGACAGTTTGATCGCCTTGGTCACCCTCTCCGGGTTGTTCTCAACGCGAGACTTGTCGGAGAGATCAAACGCCTTGGTGTCCGCCACCTTTGTACCGGCGGGAGGACTTTCGCCAAACAATGTAGCCAGCTCGGCAATCCGCGCAATGGGGGGGTACACCATACTGTTAAGAACCGCAAGAGAAAGCTGCCGAATGTCCTCTGCCTTTTTCTGCGTCCTGCGGTTTTCTTCTTTAAGTCTGCCCTTTTGGTCCTCAGTCCATTCTTCGGGAATGCGCAGAGGATCCACAGCAAATGCCATGCTCCCGTGAGGAAGAATAGCATGAGCGGCATTATAATAATTGCCACGGTCCTTGTCAGAAACAGGTAGCAGAATGGTTTTTTCCCCCCCGTCCTGCGGAACTCCGTCCGCGTTAACCGGAAACAAGAACAGCATATCCTTGAGATCACAAGAACCAATGACGCGCAAGAGCCCTGAAACCACAACAGCTTCGACCTTGGTGGTACACTCTGAGAATGCTTCAAGGTTGATCGCAATTTTGTCAACAACACGCTTATTCCCAAGGTCTACTGTAACCTTTTCAAGAACCGCCGTAGTACGGCCACCGTCGGCAGGATTGGCAAGGGCTGCAATCACCTGCTGAATCGCAGGCTCACTCGCCACCTTTGCCGATTCAGCCTTCTTCAACACTGCACAACAATGTGACACAATCTTCTCGAGACTTTCAAACGAAGTAACAATCACGGCGTTCTCAAGCTCCCTCCGGGGTTTACCAAAATCCCACGCGTATTTTTTGGTCTTGCCTTTGGCAGAATGATACACCTCGCTATCATCAATCCATAACAAATTGTGTCCGCTAAAAAGCTCTTCCTCAATCATAATTCTCGTCTGGGTCACGTAGAGCGGGTTGGTGGCAAAATAACTGCTGACCACATTTTGCGCAGAAACTACCAAATTGCAGTTGCATTTGACGGCAAGCTTGGCCAGGTCAGACTCGCTGAGCTCAATAATTGTACCTTCGCGGTCTCCAGCGCCAGTGTACACACCGGCGACCTCTTTGGCAACCTCTTCATACATGGCCGCCTCGGCAAGTTTTCGAAGATCCATCAACCGCCGCGCCTGCGGGCGAGCAATCCCAAACGTCTCGCACTTTAGCGCCTCAAGAATCCCACCAAAAATGTCAACCGCAGTAGTATCGGGTTCAATGGGCCCCCCCACAAAATGTGCAATCAAACAGCATGTTAACTGCGAAATACAGTGGTTGTACTGCAAAATCCGAAAAAACTGGCTTGCCTCCTCTCCGGTAAGCCTGCCACTGTATACTTGGCTCTTTTTCCCGTTCTCAACGGTGTGGCGAAGCAACCTGTCGTCTAGGTTCTTGTTCATACATGGACCGTTGGCGCCAACTGAAGTGACCCCCCGGCAGAGATAGACCTGCTCCCTTGCCACCCTCCTCGTGACCCCGTCAGGTCCCATCTCCTCCACAACGGTAGTCGCCTCTCCACACGCTGCCTCCCATTCCATCTTCATATTGGCAATGCCCTGATCCGACGTCGACGCATACGTCTTTTCCCCTGTTGGAAAACACTTGTGCTCGTCAAAAAACTCGGCCATGCAATCGTTGTTTTTTTGCAGATAAAACTTTGCCTTCTCGCTCTGGCACCCGCCCTGAACAATGAGCGCCCGAATGATAATCTTTCCGGCCAGTTTCGTGATCCAACTCTTCCCCGTTCCGGAATCACCAAAAAAGGCAATCACAATCTTGTCCATCTTATGGCAACAAATCCGGTAGAAAGCCAGGTAGTACAAAATTGCCATACTCATCTGAGTCGGAGTCGCCCCAATATGCGCCAGACAGTTGGAAACAAAGTACAACTGTCCCCATGCAGCAGGAGAAAACCGGTGTGCGACCCCATCCACAGTCAAAGAAAACAACATGTCGTTAGAGTTATGGGGGAACAGCCCTTCCCTGTACCGCTTAATGTCGCCCGGGCGCTCGGAGGTGGCAATCTCGCGCCCAAGAGTCCGGAAAGCAGTCAAAAGCCGACGAAATGTGGGGGTAATGGCGTTCTCCTGACCGTGCCTCGCAATATCAAACGCCTGCTCCGCGAGCCAGTGCAACTTATCGTATACCTTCATCTCATCACACTCCTTTGCATCGCGCATTCCTTGCGTGTTTTTCTCACGAAGGCGGCTCAACACCGGATACACCTTCCTCAACTGCGAATCGCCAATCTCTCCGCCGGCGTGAGGGGGCGGCACCTCAATCGGCACGGTCCGAGACGGGTCGGTAAGGGTAAACTTGCCTTTGATTCTTTCATTGTAAAACTGCACCTGGGCATCCGTAAAGGCCTGGCCGTTCAACAGCAAGCGGTAAAAATCGGGATAAAACTCGTCGCCCTCTGTGAGTCCAATATCCTCGGGTTTTAAGAGGTTGTTGTTCACCGCAGCACAGCTCCGCTCAACCTCCTCCTTGATCTGCTGAGCGTCTGGTTCCATAAACCAGGGAGCCTGCCAAAGCCAAATCGCGTCTGCATTCGGGCCATACGTATCCGAAAAGTACGTCGCAAACTGACCGGCGGTAAACGGCCGGATCAAGCCGGCCTCGGCAATCTTCTTGCTAGGACAGAGCTTCATTGGGTACTCGGGACGTCCCGGCTCGGCATGATCGCCGCCCACAGCCGCCGGCGCGCCGCCACCGTCTTCCGCATCGAGTAAACCGTCCCCGGCAAGAGCCTGCCGCACTGTGCGCTTAAAAAAGTCGTCGGTGCAATAGTCATACACCGCCAACCCGAGCTTGTCCCTGAAACAACCAACAACATGTTCCGCATTGTAGAGGTAAAACGGATGGGCCAGCTGAGATTCACGCATAGGTTTTTTGTGGTGAAACTCGCGCAAACCGTACTCGCCTTCGTCAGGGACCCGGGTGCACTCGCTGGCAAGGACGGTGCCGCCGGCGCCATCGTACCGCCACCGGACCTTTGCTTCGCACCGCCTTCCGTACTCTGAAAACAGTGCAACATTCTTCCACGATAAATCGTGTATCTCAACCTTGCGCCGTTTGCGCGTTTGCTCTTTCGGATCGGGATTCATCGTGAGAGCAAAAATTCTCATGAATTCAGCCGCCTGTTCCTGCGTCAAACACACAAACAGATCAATCTCGTGCGGCCCGGTCAAGGGCGAGTACGGATTCGACTGGCGAAGTTCCCGCGTTGAAGGATCAACGCGGGTAAAGAAAAACGCACCGCCGTCCTCGGGAGCAGCCAGAAAAGTCTGGGCCACAACCTGAAGGAAAAGCTGCCACAAAGTTGCAGCGTTGCGATCATGCCCATGTTTGGTTGAGCCCAGGATTTCGGCGTTGGTCGCACTGATCTGCGACACCTTGGCGGAAGAAAACAGCAGAACGATGTCGCCATCCGCCGACCAATCAAGGCAACGGCTGGGAAGAGGCCCAAAAGTAGAAGAAGACATGTCACACACACGGGCAAGATCAGGCGGGTTGTGCGAATCAAACTGGGGCCGTCTCACAAATGGGCAGTTGGAGAAAATCTATTTTTAGTCGGGGGATTTAAAAAAAAAATGCCCAGTTTTATGTGCAGACGGGCCTACTTTAACGGCACAACCGCCAACATCCAATGCCTCAAGGGGCTCTTTATATTGCAGCCAAGGGCCTTGTCCCGTTGGGAGCAGTCAGCATAGAACCTCGTCTTGATGGAAAACTTGATGTGGTTGGATCATTTGGCGCAGTAAGTCTTAAGAAAACTCCAAACTGTTCGGCTATTAGATACGGCGGTTCAAATTTTGCAACATCTCCGGCAACATTGCTTGGCGAGTTGCCGTCGCTGGATAAAATTCGAGCTGAATGCTCCAATCTTTTGGGCAAAAGTTTTTTTGACAAGACGAATTCCGGACCATGTTTTTATCCTCCAGGAAACGATATTAGCCGCGGCGCGGCAGAAATTGTTGAATCTTTATTGCCGCAGATTAAAAACCGGGAGGACATTAAGATTATTAGACCCATGAAAAAAAAACAGGTGGTTTCGCCAGAACTTGTGCCGTACCGCAGGCCCTCGGACTCCAAGCCGAAAGATACACATTTGGCACAAAACTGCGACACAGGCGTAGGGGATGGGTTGGACCCAACCCCACAAAGATCCAGCTCGGAAACAACGGCGGGTTTGATAGAAATTGGACGACTTGAAAAAAGACTTTTTGATGCAAAACGCATCAAAAACAAGATTGTACAGAAAAAGATCGTTGCTTCACTTCTTGTTCAAATTGCTAAAAAAAAGGCGGACCTTGATGGCACAGACACTGTTAAAAAAGGGACGACTCCAGTTGGGGCTCCTGTGGCACAGTCACCCAGGCAGCAGGATGTTTGACACGCAGTTGTGATATGGGAAGGTAAAAATTGGGCACCCAAAAAACCCCGGTCCCGCCCGATTGCTTTTTCCACGTTAAGCGACCCTTTTGAGCGACTGTTCGTAAAATTGCGACGATTGTGTTTGCACACTTTGGATCACATCCCTCCGCGGCGTGAAGAGATTTGCTTTGAATAAAATACCGTTGCCGAGCAACAAAAGTAGCTTCAAAATCAACAATAGACGGGTACATGCGCAAGGCACACGCGCCTATTTTGTGAAACCAGATTGCGCCTGATATTGTTACGACCAACGCAGAGGCGGGCAACGCACCAATAATTTGATCAAGGGTACTTTCAGTACCCTCTACCGAAAAAAAAGGCCCAACATGGGTTAACGGGGTCACAACATCAAACTCTGGCGTAATTTCTACAAAGGACCCTAAAACATCGGTGGTTCCATTCCCAACCCTAAGCGACAAGCAAAAAAAAGTTTTGGTCATGGCCGGTGTGTATACATACATTTATTTGAATGTTCACATGCCATCAAACGTGGAGCGCAACAAATTTCGGATCGCCGGGGCGGATCCAGAAGCGCCAGAAATCGAACCTGAGCCGCTAGCCGCAGGGGCTGCGACCGGAGATGGCAACGCAGCAGAACTCGAATCAACCGCGCGGCGTTTGGGCGCCCGATGAGCCCCCGACGGGTTCCCAGCAAGAGCGCGACTGCACGCCTGAACAACGCGCTCGAGCGCATACTCGGTATGCGCGGGAGACTGTCCGAGCATTGATGGAACTTCCTTAACCCGCTCGGCTTCAAGCGCAGCGCCTGACTGGGCAAGAAGTTCAGACAGGTAGGCAATCTGTTCCTGAACCAGTTTTCCATCGGCAGTCCGGTCCGAAAGGATCTTGTTTGTTTTAGCCATTTTGGTTTCGGCATCAGCGACACGCTGTTTTTCCAGGTTGTACGCGGTTTCGGCTTCCGTCAAACGAGCAATAAAGATTTCCTTGTCGTTTTCAGAAAGACGAGACATCATGGACTCAAGAGGGGTTTGTTCCAGCGTCTGGTTTGAAACAGACCCCGGGGCCGCTGGGGTCGCCGCGTCCGTGGACACGGCCGGCTGCGCCGGTTCGGGGACAGTCGAACTCATCTGTGGCAATTGTACTATGTTAAGTTCGGTAGGCTTATACTCCCTTAAGACACTGGCCCCTAAGCGCGCAGGATCACTTGACAGGGTGAGTTCCAGTGGAAGTTTTTGTCCATCAGATAAAACGTGCGTTAAACTAAGACCTGTGTGCAAAAGGGTTAGTTGTTAGGGTAGAATAGGTAAAAACGCAGAAGACATTAACACAAGATTGCCTGCCATTAAAAAGACCCGACCGTACCATTTCCTGGAGACCCGGAAAACTATCGTTCAACCCAAAAATTACGTTCATGTCGGGTCCGGCGCTTACCACATGGCCCACAATTCGATCAACTCCCGTTGCAATGTGACTGAGCGCATCTTTAAAAGAGTGTTTAGTCAATGTTTTCCCCGTAGCATCGACATGTTGAATTGCTTTGTGAAGCCCATTATGGTTTACTGTAATTGGGATTCCTACAAGAGATCCAGAATCCAAAAAATTTTTCACATCCAGGTCGATCAGTCCAAATCCGGGATTTTCCCCCGGGGCGCTCCACTGCCCACCAAAGAGAACGGACATGACTTTTTGGAACGAAACACTTTTTGGGCGTCAAAAGGAAAGGGTGCCAATTTAGCGGTTTGGCTTACCGTGATATGAGACAAACATTTATACATTTTTTTCCTAATAACACACCGCGGTCTAACCCTTTGGTTTAACAGGTGGACGTCTACGCAAGTTTTTCACTTTTTCTTGCAATGTGGTGCAAACCAACCTCAAACGGGTTGTTTTACGAACGTTCGGACGTTGAATAACCGCATCAAATGAACTCTGCCACGTTGAGTGTCGTTAACTCATTCGACGACGCCGGGGGTTGGGCGCTGTCAACGACAGCGTCCGCCGGCGGCATACTAGTAGTCTTTGAAAACAACTCTAGCGCATCTTGCGGGGGGCTCTTGGTTGCCGCAAGATTGGGAGAGGTTGCATCAACGGCTGTTGTTGTGCCGCAATCGGCCTCGTTGCCTGTGCGGCCTTCCATTGTGCTTACGTAAAAAAAATACAGTTGCATATATCCGTTACTAAAATCCAACTGCATGCGCAAAAGGTTCTTTCAATGTCGTGTGCCATGGATCTTCAGTACCCCACGTGCACCTCACACACATCGTTAACAACCGCGCTAATTTGGGTCTCGGCAACCTCATTCACTTGTTATGAAGCGGATTATATTCCCAAATGCACCATGCCCACGCCAGCAAATAATCCCGATCTGTTTCCCGTATTCCTTGGAAAAATTGGGGTGTCCGAATCCGGACTTAAAAGAGAGGCGGTTTTGCCTTCCGGAACATCCTCCACAGTCCCGTTAAATCTGTCAATTGCATACGTCAACGGTTCAACGGAAGAATTAAAAATTTCTGGCCCAGAAACAAAATTAATTGGTCGAAACTCATCCAGCTATGTTTCCACGCTCATAGTTGCTGCAAGCGATGTAACAATATCAAATATAAGAATTGGAAACCTTACATTTGAAAAAGGCGTTGATTTAAAACGGTTGCATTTGCAAAATTTAATTCTTGAAACAACAACCCGAATTTCCCCTTCAGCAGAACAACACGTGGTAGACATGAACGGAGCCCGCATTGAGAACGTTACAGGTGGCGCGGTGGCACTCTTTCGCCCAACTGGAACTATAACGTGTTCAGGCGAATTTACACGGTGTTTTTACATGCAAAAAAACGACCCAGGAAGAGAAATAGGCGTCATCAATTCGGAAAACGGGGCCAATGTTATAGACATTACAATGTTTACACGTACGTTTGGCGAAGATTATATGATAGACTATTTTGCATTCAATAAAGCTGAAGAATTGAAAGAAGCAACGGATCTGGCAAATTCTCTGGTTTGGCCAACAATTGTTATAATTTTAAGCGTTGTATTAGCTCACGGAACACCCCAAAAAGTTGCCCATTCGCAACCAGCTACCGATGCTTGAGGCGGTTGTCCTGCTTGTGTATTTTCTTGCGTGGTTTACATGGGCAGCAACTAGGGGGACAGCGTAATTACGGCGTTTTTGGAGGAGGGCGTGATTTCCATATATTTGACATTTGCACCAAGTTGAGACGCCGAAACAACCCAAACGCATCCCGCGGCAATTTCAAAAACAGTGCCATCGGCGTTGTGAGCAATTGCTTTTGCCATACCGTCACGGCAGCTTGCCGTTTGTAAACCCCAGAGAGGAATTTTTACCGATTCTCCGGAATTTAAAGCGCGCTCAATTCGGGAAACCATTGCTTTAATCTCATTGCGACAGTGGTTGTGAAAATGCTCTCTTTCCGTCGACAAAACGCCGCTTTCGGATTCTTCAAGTCGGGAATTAAAGTATCCGGAAATTTCACCCGGTCCAAACTCTATCCAACTGGGAGCAACACCCGGCAAGTCAATGGCACCGTCGCCGTACATTTCCGGAAGCAGCATTTGCGGAAGCACAGCAAACCTCAAAGATGAAATCAACGCGTCAATTTTTTTGGGATTGATTTCAGGCGTCTCAATGCTTCGAATGTGGCCGTAACAGGATAAAAGCAAGACGTTGCTGCCTTTTTGTTTATTCACTCCGTAAACGGACGATACGTTTAACGGGAAAGACAGTTTTTTTAAAAACTTGGTACTTTGTTCAATGGCGTTGTCAACAATCCATCCCAGTTCCGTTACAGCGTTTGGGAATTCCTTAAGGGTTGCTCCAAACTTGTAGTTTTGACGCGACGCCACAATTTCAACAAGCCTTTGAATTGTTGAAATTATTTGTTGGCTGGGAGGCCCTGTGTTGTTGTCAATGGCCGACGTACTCTGAACCAACGCCCAAATGTTGTATGCCCCAAAAAGTTGATCAATCATGTGATCGAGCATTGCCTTGCTCAAATATAAACGGGTGTGACTACGCATTTTGTTTGAAGCGGTCCCGGCAACAATGGCAGTGTATGGAAAAAAACATGTACAATTAAACAAACCAACCTATGCAACAGGAAAGGATGCAATTCATCACAAAAGTAAGAATACCCACATCAATTTTTGTATAACAAACCTACATTCTAACCATTGGCATTGGGGGTTTAATAGGCGTCGTTTACGTAAACAACGGCGGAAAGGTTAAAAAGGTTCTTTTTGGAGACCCCAAAATGCGAATTAAAAAATCGCAGCCTTCCCATAGAGCAAGTTTTCGCGCCCGTCACCACTGCAGTTCGCCAGGACCCAAGACCAAAGCACGGGCAAGTGTTCAGTTTGTTCACATCAAACGCTTCTTTAATTTTGCCTTTTGTCTTCCCACCGCCATTCCACTAAACCGTCTAAAAAATACCGCCACTTCCTGCCGCGCCATTCTTTATTTTATTTTGTCAAAGTACTGGTCATGTCGCGCATGGTGACGAGAACAACACAAAATGCTTTGTATTGGTTTCCATAAACGACCGAACAGACACACCCCCATACCTCAAAAGACTGCCAGGGTTCACGTTGTCAAGTACCATCTTTGTTTTTAAAAACGCAATGTCATCAAGAAACTCATGCATTGAAGCCGTCTGGTTTGAGTAAAGAACGGGGACGAGCGCGTTTAGTCGAACAAAAACAGCGTTTGGGTTTAGCTTTAACCATTCAACGGCCTGTGCGTCTACAACAAACTCATCGTCGTTAAGATAAAGCTTATCTTTGCTTCCATCCTCAAACGTTATTTCCCCCGTCTGAACGTCCACGTTTCCAAACATCCATGTGGCCACATTCTCTTCGCGGCACCCAAGATACGCAACCCCAATAGCGCGAATAAGGGGGCTATGAACCGCTGTGGAACATGTACCCGTCCAATTTAACATGAAAAACGAATTGTGTTTCGCTGAAATGTGCGGGTCCATGGTAAGCCGCGTAGCCCTAACCACGCCCACCGAAAGAAAAGCAATCGCATTGAGGTTTAGAAATTCTGTAAACTGCGCAGTTCCAACAACACGCGAGTGCGCGGAACGAAGCGCAAACGTGCCTTCTCCGCTTGCCGTTGGACGCATCGTCAAAAAGTAAGCGTGTAACGATGCATAGCCCTCTGGCGTAAACAACGGGGTGTCGGGAACCATCATTTTAGGCTGTGTCTCAAGCATCCACTTGTACCATTCGCAAAAAAGGGCCACACCCTCGGATGTCAACGTATAGCTCTTGCCGGCCATGATACGATGATACTGGGTGTGGCCGCTATAGTTAAAAGACACCGTACCCGACTGGAAGCGTGCCGTCCTCGCGCGGGGTTCTATTTGCGGCAACAAACACAGGCACGGTCTCCCAGAACCCGGTCACGGAATGTGCGGTCAAAACTTTCCGTCGTTTCCGTTGTGGAAGAGCGCACAATTCAGGGTTAAATTTAGCCGCCTCAATCGCAAAGTTGGATTGCGTTGTAGATTTTGTTGCAGAAGTGCCATTACAGAGACTGCTGGCCAAAACAAGGCGCCCCTCTTTGAAATTGGTTATAAAGTTTTTAATGTTGGCTTTGGGAAGTTCACCGCCCACAAAAAGAATTTCTGCCAATTCAAACGCTCGTGCTTCAATCTGAGCAACCGCGTCGGTGGTATCGGGATCACGTCGAAAAAAATTTATTTGACTGCGCACACTGTTGTGAGAAGCACCGTACCGCGTAGTTTGTGTTGCCATGAATGCCGAATACGTTCACGTTGCAACAGAAGAAACTCCTTTTTGCAGAATTATAACCGCCAACCGTCCCCCGCAAATTTCAAATCAAGAAGAGCTATTGCTTTTAACCAACGCCTTTCAAGAAATTACCGGCGCCGGCCGTGTTCTTGTTGAGTTTGACTCTCCGCTCTCGCTTGATCCGTCTTGTTTGGCCAAAATTCAGTTTATGGCACAGTTAAAAAAGGCCTGGGTCGATTCTGGGGCCCCAAGAATAACCTTTTTGTCGCCCCCCCCTCTGCTTTGGATTATTTTAAAAACCCTTGAAATGGATTTCACCAAATATTAAAATGAAAGCTGCCACTATTTTACGGCCGGTGTGATTAAAATTAAAAGAATTCCAATTGACAACAAAATAACAATTCCAGCTGGGGCACTTTCTATGGAGAGTTCGGTTGTGGCGCCCGGATATAACGTGTACACAACAAATCCACTTGAAGCAACCCGGCACGCGTTTAAAATCCAACGCGTCTTATAGAATCCCGCCGCAACCAGCGCCCCATTTGTTGCTACCAGCAAAGTAGACAGAACGGCAAGAAGAAGCAAATATGCCGTCAAAAGACCGTCCGCGTCTTCTACCCCAATTGAATCACGCGCATACACAGCAGAACCCCAAATAACGGCAATGGAAACAAGCGCGTCGCCGACGTAGTACATGGGGTTCCACGGATGAATGCACCCGCAAGACGCACAATTAACACACCCCAACACCGCGGACACAATAAAAATAGACGCAAGGTAAACGGCCGCAACGGCTACGGCGGACGTGTACATGTATTTTTGGTTTTATAAACAACGCAAAAGACATGCAAATATGCGCACGTTAAAATATGCACGCACTTTATTTTGTTTGTGCGGCGGCCGTTGCCGATTTGACAGCACTTAAAAATACGGTAAAAAAATACGGCTACGCACTCCCAATGCCCGCGGGCACGGTTTGGTCTCAATACGAAGACCTGGCATTTGCACCAAACCTTGTATACGCATATGTTCCTTTGCTTAATTCTCCACCAATTTTGACGGTGGATACGAATAAGGATACCAAAAAACTATTTGATTGCAAAGGCGACAATGGGTGCACATTAAGCGCGCACGTTTTAACAACAAACGCGGAAGAAGATGTGTTTTACAAAACATTACAAATGTTGTTGGTGCATTACGGGAAAAAAACAAGTGAAGTAGAAAATATAAAAAAGGGATCCCCTGTGCCAGCAAATATATTTGCGTCGTTTGGTGTTGACAACCGGGCGTGTGATTCAAACTCTGATTGCAAATCAGATTTTACGTGTTGTAGCAAATCTGACGCGGGCGCATTCCCGGGGATATGTTGTTCAAAAATTAAACTTAACCAATATGATTCGGAGGTGCCAAATTGGGTATGGATTTTTTTTCTTTCCGGAGCAGGCCTCCTTCTTTTGGGGTGGATTGTACGAAGTTTCCACTTGCTCGATAAGTTTTTTTAACACGCATTTCAATGGGAGTGTTATTGGACAAGCATAGTTTACCCACAAAAACGTGTACATAGTGAACCAGCGCGGTCAGAGACGGACGGGGTTTTGAAAGGTCGTGTACAAAGAAAACTGAAGTGATTTTATTACGGGATTCTATGTACACGGCAGATCCAAGTTACAACCTGCCCATTTGCAGTTTGTTCTTTGTACACGCACGTTGTCCACACGCCCACACGGATTAAGTCATTTTCTTTTCGTACATGATAGAAGGAATCTCGTAGTTTTCAAAAAGGACGTAAGCAATGCTTACAACCATAAAAGTAATGTAGGCGGTAAAGGCCGCAATGTCAGCAACCGCCGCTGGTTGAAATCTTTGACACGCCGGCAAAAGAGAATCCGGTTTTATGGTCCCTTGATCCGCAATGGGAATTATTTGGCCTACATGCGTCGAACAAAACAGACGTACCAGACGGGTTAACGAGTCAACAAACTTAGATTCGTCGCGTGCTTCGTAGTCATAAACGTAAAATCTGACAAAATTTACGGCCCAATTGGTACAATCAACTTTGCCTTCATTTTGGGGAACGGGCGACGGACACGTACACGCCGGAGGATTGCCGGTTTGTTCGCATCCCGCTTCCTTGGCCGCTTCTCGCATGGCAGTTTCAGCAGCACGCGCATTTCCAAAGAAACAATTTCGGTACTCAACTCCGGCTTTGGTCAAGGCGGCCGGGATTTCGGCCGTTGGGCACCCCCCAACTGCTACTGCTACAAAATAAAAAATCATATGAGCGGTTGTTGTATATTTTTTATGGTAAACTCTACAAATAAAGAAGCTACGAATTAGGGGTGCTGTTGTCAGCGGACGTTAGCATCCAATCAATGCCACCTGCGCCAACCCCCGAAAAACTGGACGTTCGCCGATGGCTGCCAGGAGCGCCGGACGGAACGGAAGGAAAACTAAGCACACCCGCATTTGATGCCGCCGTTGGCGCTGCTGCCGCAGCTGGCGGCGGCGGATGCGTGCCAATGGGCGCTGCCGTTGGAATGCCACTTGCAGCAACGTCGGCCCCAAACATTTGAGCATACATTTGATCTGAATCAGCGGAATCTTGAGTTAAAAAGGTGGTGCCACTGTAGTCGGTTGCATCAAGAGTTTCTTCCGCCGAATCATTCAACAGATTATTGACCGCGTGCCCAGCGTCAATCCGGGTTTGATACGAATTAACAACCGCTTCAACCTGTTTTTCTGAAAGGTTTGCTCCAGCTTTGGTGCTTGAACGCATCAGATTAACGTAATCACTGGTAAACGTTGAAAGTAAAAGTTCACTTTGTTGTTGTTGGACACCCGCAAGCATTGCAGCAACCCGCGATTTTTCCGCCTGTTTAATTTTTAATTGCTGTGCAGCAAGTGCACGCCCAATTTTGTCGCTCGGATCTGCTAGTGCTGCACGCCCCTGTTCTTTTGCTTGATTAATTTCCTCTGCAATTGTCAGCAGACGCTCGCGAAGGCGACTTTCAAACTCCCCATATTCCGCCATTAAATTTAAGCAGTGTTTAGTTTGCGTATACACGTGCATCTTATATAAAATTCGTAATTTCATCCTGAAGACTATTAGACAGACGACGCGCACAGGTAGCACCCCTAGAAAACGTTTGTTGTGCAACAATGTCGCCGTTGGCCAGGGCGCCAACGCTAATATTGCGACCATCTTCAAAATAGGCGTGGTCCAATTTGTAAAAAAAATTGCTTAAAAACACTAGCGTCTCTATTGAATACTGGATTGCCTCCATCTGCCACGAACGAACGCCAGAAAGCCATCTATCAGACGGAAAGTTTTCCGCAACCGGTGCACTTTTGAAAAACGTCTCAATGTCGTTGCCGGGCTTGCTGTTCAATCCAAAAAGATATGCGGTTTTAAGATCAAAATGAGTTATCAGCACATGATGAAGCCGGCGACGATGTTCGGGATTCAAATCAAAATTTAAAAAAAGTTTAAAAAAATCAAGCCCTCCCCAAGAGACGATATTAGTCCCCTCATTAACAAGTTCGTACAGGTAGTCAATAGTCGTCGTAACAACTTCAATTGACATTGACGGCAGCCACGAAGACCTCGGGCCGCCACCGCTGCTGTGCAATTTAACAGACCCAATAGAGTCAGCATCGGACGTGATTGTACAACACATTGAATACGCAGGAAAACACGACCCAACAGCAACCGCCTCCACTGCCACCGCTACCCAAGTCATTGCGGATGTGAACGTGTGCGTCTATTCTAAACTGCACAGCACAGCGGCGTATATACGCCAAAAAGGACAATGCCGCCTGTGCAGAGCCCAGATTGCGCTATCCGCAGGTCAATACTATTGTGTTATCGACCGCAACGATTCTTACTGGCGCAACACCTACAGAACGCCTGCAGCGGCAACGCGGGCGTTTGCAGCAGCCCAGTTTGAAATGACCAGAATGGCGTGTGCAGTGTGCGCGCCCTCGTGGGCTTTACCGCGCAAGGCTGTGTTACAACCGCGCAACCAATTAACAACCCCACCAGAAATTGCAAAATTTGTAAAAACTTACTACAGCCAACTGTTTCGCGGAATATCAACAAATGCCGATCGAGACCGTTGGTGGAGGATGTTTGCGCGCAATAACACATCTAAAATATCAAAAGCCACGTTTATAGGCACTGTATGGGGAACATTTCGTGTTAAGAATCAAATCTCAAGCACGGACTGAAGAACATGCTCGAGCGTAACACGGATGCACCGGGCGGGCGTAAACTCAACCTGAGTCCGCCGAACCTCGCCAGTCTTGATTTCATTGTCCGAACTCACGGTAAGGTCCTTGACCTTGTAGAGCATAAATTCGGCCACGTAAAGAGACTTGGCGGATTTCATCGAAACGCCGTGGTACCGAAGAACAAGCTCAACACCCTTCTGAAGCGTCGAAGAAGTGCAGCGAAACTCTGATCCGGTCGTGAGAACAACCGAAAACGCATACTTCCATCCGGGATCCTCAGAGTTGTCGGGCTTGGCAGAAATGGGTTCAGCAAACCCCGCTGGCTTGTCAGCCTGTCCAGTCTTTTCTGAGCCAACATCCACCGCGGACACGTTCGACTTGCCGCTGGAACCGTCGGCAGCTGTCTTGGCCTTGGCCTTGGCCTTGGCCTTTGTCTTCAGAACCGACTTTGTTTTACCGGCACTGGTATCGGCATCGGCGTCAACATCAACATTGACACGGGGGGCCTCGGCGGCCTTGGCGGCCGACGTCGATCCAGGAACGAGGCTGGTGGCGACAACCCCCTGCTTGAGGGGGGACGACGTTGACTTCTTCACAGATGTAACGTCCGCGTTGACGGACACCGCAGATGGCCTTTTGACCTTCTGCTTTGTGGGATCGGCCGCCTGACGCTTAACAGGCGGCTTCTTGGCACCATCTTCGGCCTTGCGCTTGCGCCCATCGACAGTCGGAGTCCGCTTGGCAGATTCAACCTTTTTGCGCTGCAAACCCGGCGAACTCTGCTGCTTCAAAGAAACAGCCTTGGTGCCAGAGTCAGGCGCGGAAATCGCCGGCGTGGCCTTGGATGACGCGGGAGATTCGGTGTCGGACTCGGATTCAGAATTAAGGTCAATTTCAGCCTTAAAATCAGAGTCTTCGCCGCTGGAGGTATCGCTGTCGTCGCCAGGGCGTTGGGTAAGATCATCGCGGCTCTCGCCAGAGCCCTCGGACGAGTCAGAGACATTGCCGGACTGTTTGAACCGGTCAAAAGCAGAAGACATCGTACTTCAATGGACACACTGCGAGCGCAGTCAGAGCGGTTGTGCCGTCAAACTGGGCCCGCGCCCCTTTTATAGGGCCCATCCTACATCTATATTTAGAACAACCGTTGGTCCTAAAATAGCCACACAATACGACCGACATAGGGGCACAGAGTCCAGTCTGACGGCACAACCGATCTGATCCAGGACCACGATGGGAGATTCAGCCAAGTCCACGCATCCCTCTGATGACACGTGCGATCGTCCGGAAAAAAGGGCGCGGGTTTCTTCCGGAGTCGACCCCGCACTTGAGGCCAAGCCAAGAGACAAGGTTGAAGCCGTTGTGAGGGTGCTTGGCCCGGAGCTTGACCCCCCGCAGGACCAGACGCCTACAGCGTACGAGCTTAGGGACGGGCCGAAATTCGCCATTATGGATGCCAACACCGGCAAGGCCAAAACATACGTGTTTCCGCCAGGCGAGGTGATCATTTTTATCAGCGAGCAGACGGGAAAAATGGACGTTACATTTCAGTGCAAGGTCACCGACACGGAACATCCTTTTCATAGTACATTGAAGGCTATTTTCGAGGAATTGGGCGGTGGCAACAAAGATGACGTTCCAATCGGGGAGTTGTGGAAAAAAATTTCTCATTGCAAGTCGATGTTCCCCAAAGGCGCCCCAAATCTCAAAACGCTCCACAAGCTGCCCGCCGAAAAGCGGCTCGAGGCCATGTGCAACGATTTTGGGTTGTCTCATGTCAATTTGGACATGTCGCCAGAAGGCATGAAATCCAAAATGACAATTATGCCATCTACCATTGCGATCAAGCGCCAGAAGGGTGAGGGACCGCCAATGTACACGCTGACCTGCGCGTACCGCCCGATTACACGGGAGGGCGACCGGAGCGGCACCGAGCACGTCAAACTCACGCCGAAACTTGAGGCGTACCTTGCCGCCAACCCGGCGGCCGCGGTGGATATGAAGGTGACGCCGTTTACAACGACCATGGGCAGTAAGCTTGACACGGCGGCGCTGCTCGGGCTCCCGTTTGTTGTCACCCCGTCCTGCGAGTTCATCAAGGTGTTCATGAGTGCCACCGTGGCAATGCCGTCGGTGGTGCCCTCGAGTGCGTACGGCCGGTTCACAACGTCGGCTTACATCAACCGGGCCCGCATCTACGGTTGCGTCGGTTCTGACGCACCAGACGAACCAGAGATCGACGAGGACAAAGTCGGAAGCGTGTACGCAAGCCTCTATGCCTAAAGGCGTTTAAGCAGGATTAAAATCCTTCCATGACCCCCTTTTTGGCCGTAGTTGGTTGAACAGTAGAAGGTTCGTCCACAGAAAGCTGCGTGTATCGAACGGGTTTTCCAGTACTAGCCAGGTGACGCCTGGCTTTAACAGCCATAATAATTTTTTCAATAGCTCCAACTATATCGACAATCCAATAAGTAAAAAACGCAATTGCTCGCACAACCAGCGTTCCTGCCGCTAAAAGTAGGTACCCCGCCAATTTTACCACGTGTTGTACCCATCCCTGATACGCGCACCCTAAAATAATAAGCGGAAGCAAAACTTAAGAAAATTTGCCAAAAAGGGGAAAAGATTAGTCCTCGGTTTAGTTTAGTGTGAAAAAATAACCCGGTAACATTGCACACACATTCAAGTACCCAATACCCTGATCCCAAAAAAATACATTCCCAGCGGTAGGTACAACCGTACTTAGGCTCACAAGCGCAATTATTGCCGTGTTCCGCTGTTTCCGGCCCGGACCCAGGAGGGTACGGCGCATATGTAAGTCGTAAATCCCGACTTATGGGGTACAGCAAATTAAAAATCCATTCGGTGCTAAAAAACGCGGTAAGTTAAGCAGGTTAATTAAGGCATCTATTTTTTTGAACACGCCCCCCTCCCTCCCACCAAATCTCAAAAGACTTACGGATACACATAGCGAAAAAACCCGCAAGAAGCATTGGAACTATACGGCATCACCGCAAGCTCCCAGAGTTTAGCGGGGGTGTCCACCCCTGCGCACGCCCGCGGAAGCTCAGTGCACGCAATCTCAAGCCCAGTTTTGTTTAACCGGGGCAGGTTTACCGGCGTGAATTTTGGAAACGACCGAGTATTTGTTAATAACGACGCAATCCCCCCAAGGGCGTCCATTATAATTTCAATAATATCCGACGCCACATCGGCGAATATAATCAAAGTGTTAGCCACAAAAGTGAAGAATTCGGCATTTGCGGCAATAAATGATGCATTTTGCAAAAAAAAGTTACGAAACAAAATTAATACAATGCCAACAACCGCGGTAAAAAAGATGGCCCAAGAAGACGCAACCAATAAACTAAACACGGTTATCGATCCTACAAAAATATTGGCCACTTCTAAAAAAGCGGAGAGCAAATACCGGCCAGTCCGTTTTGCGGTGCGACGCAAACTACCCTGCGCCATTGAATTTAATTTGGCTACCCTGTTTTTTCCAGAATATAATAGCTTTATATCGATTGGGTGTCTTGTCTCAGACTGACCGCACAGTCATTGGAATCTCGGTGCGCTGGAAAACGTTATGACCACGAAGACGCGCCATGCCTTCCGGAGATTCCAACGAACCAAGATGGCCCTTGTTGCCAATGTAGGTCCACATGCTGTCTCCGGATTTCTTATAGCGCATGGCTCCACGGAACGCCATCCCCGGTGCGTCTTTTGTTCCCATGGTTGCTGGTGGCGTAAGTTTAATTCGTTCAATTCCAAGAGCAGTGTCTTTCCCTGCCGCGGACTCTATAGAGCCTTGCTTGTAAAACACCTTGATTGGCAAAGTTTCGTCCAGTGGTGCTTCAGTGTCTTCCGTTTCTTCTTTAAGGATCCCCTCGCAGTGCACGTCCTGGAGGACTTGTATGTTTTCGGGCTTGTACCTTTTTTGAGAGAAAGGGTTAATGAAAAGGATTGGGTAACACCACTCGGAACAAGCAGCACACTCACACAGCGGCTCCAAGGTGAACTCTCAGTTGCATTTTCATGTATTCCGGAGAGGTCTCCACGGTGTGAACAGACCTGGTTAACAAAATTATCCCCAAAAGGAAAAAAAGGTTAGTACTCGGATTGGCATGTGTGGAAACCCCCGGTAACATTACACATACGTTAAAGGATAAGCCACGATTAGCTCCCCGGTCGAGGAACCACCGCGGCCAATGATCGCACTCGACATCATCAGAGTAACAAACTTGACCTTATCCGTCCGGCCAGATTGCGCGGCAGCCAAATCAGTCCGGTAGGTCCTTCTTGCTGTAGCCTGTTCAGCGGCGTCTGAAGCAGCATCCATAGCTGTTTCATATGCTTCGAGTGCCGCTTTTTCAGCAGCTGTGGTGAGTTTGGCATCTTCCCATTCGCCGGTTGTAAAATTCATGATTTGACAAATGTCTTCGGGACCAACGCCACTGGGCCGAGTATACCACATTGCCACAGTTCTGCGGCGATACATTGGACTTTCTGTCATTCTTGGTCTCAGAGTGCCCCCCTTACTAAAGGACTGTTTCGGATAATGCACGTAGCAACTTAAGCCGCTGGGGGTGTCATAGAGACCGCCTCCCAGCTCAAACTTGACCCCATCAAGTGTTGTTTCGGGGGTTCCGTTCAGGAAAAAATGCCTGGCTTCCTGTTTTGAAAACTTGTGAAGATCGGGTAGACCGGCTACACGGAATATCAACCAGAACAGAGTTAGAAAATTGGACAACCAAACATGAAATCCCGCCAAAAAAGATGGGACATGATTAAAAAAAAAAATGTACCTGGCACGATCATTGTGTCAAAAGTATCGCTCGTGACAAGTGCTCCGCGCTTTGCCGCACTCAGAAGATTGTTAAGGGGTTGCCTAAATAAATGTTCATAAAAGGGTCAGAAAAAATAGAAACGCGCCGCCGTAGCATACCTTGCGTTGCGCCATCAAAATTACGCACTCGAATTTTTCAAACGCGGCAAAATAGACGTTTGCGCGAATTTTTTCGAGTTCAACAATCGCTTCGTTGTCGGACATTGCAGACCGCGTTGGCATGGATTCCAAAAGTGATCTGGCCGAGTCCGAGGCGGTCTCCATAATCGCGGCGTACCCTAGTTCGACCAATTTCCTGTCGAGCTGAAATGAAACGTTAGACAACAATCAAAACCACTATTTTTGATAATACTCAGACACGCTTACCTGGGCCTTCTGGAAGTCCAATTTTAACCGCAAATCCTCGGCCGCGAGAGCCTGTTAAAAAAGTGAAAAAATAGACCATAGACAAAACAAATTGATTAGAAATGTTTCTGGACTATACCAAACCTATTGTTTCCCCTCCAAAAACAAAACGTACCGGTTCTCCCTGCATAAGGTTGGTGGACATTTCGATATCGCCGCCTGAAACAAAAAAAATGAAAGGGTTGTTAGACAAACGACCTTAAAATTCATTTTGAATAAAAATTGAATGCAACTTGCCGTAGCGCGCAAGCACGACCTCTCTTTCTTCGCTCTTTACGGAGACTAAAATGGGGCGTCAGACAAACGGGCGGGAATCACAGTTTTGTTGAAAGTTAAACGCATTTACCTGTTCTGCCAGGCGCTCGTTCCGGGATCACCTGTTTGGATTGCCCAATTAAGATGGATTGTTAGACGGACAACCACAAATTTCATTCTCATTTCAACTTAAAAATGGCTGCGACTTGCCTGGGCGTCGGACCCTTGAACATATTTTCTTTTAATTATGACCCGATGGTCTGGAACCAGGGCGGGCATAAAGTTGTGTTAACAACCAGGTTTTAGAAGGCGCAAAGGTCGTGGCTTTGGTTGGGAATGCGCCAACCTCGGTGAAGAGCAACCCCAAGTAACGATTTTATGGGGTCCTGAAATTCCGCAAGATGACTTGC
>UEXM01000403.1_pt1 | contig 46858 bp, 41 predicted proteins | sample 1796661 | NCBI WGS metagenome assembly UEXM01 (sample SAMEA4772469, study PRJEB27181) | metagenome | reverse complement strand
AGCTGGTATGAATGAAAAATCATATGAGTGTTGTGATGAAAACAATCCTTGTGAATGTTTACCAAACCCACAGTTTGAGGCAATTAGAGAGTGGGCTGACGAAAGAGGTTTGTATGACGAAGGTGATGTTAAAACACAAGCTTTAAAACTTGTTGAAGAGGTTGGTGAAACTTGTAGAGCTATATTAAAAGGTAACGATATGGAAGCCATTGATGGCATTGGTGATTGTGTTGTTGTACTGGTTAATTTAGCTGAGCTTGTCGGTGAGCCTATCGAAGGTTGTATTGACCAAGCTTATTACGAAATTAAAAACAGAACTGGAAAGATGGTTAACGGAACATTTAAAAAAGATTAATATGAGTGATAGAGAAATTATGGATGCTAAAAATGGTATCACATCAAGAAAAGAATATGGATTTAGAGACCCTGTAGTTAGAAGCGTTGTTGATAAGTTTGTTAAACGTTCAGATGTTGGCTATGCTAAGTATGGCTCAACATTAGATGACGAACGTAGACTTAAAATGAAAGGCTTACAAAAATATCTTAACGATGTTCAAGAAGAGCTTATGGATGCTGTGCTATACATACAAGCAGCACGTGACGAGCTACAAGACTTATCTGAAGAATCTTTAATTGATAAGTTTAAAGACGATAGATATGAAGAAACGTTTTAAAAGAAAAAAAGGCCCTGTCAGAAGTAAGAAAGTTACTTTTGACGGGATAACCTTTGCTTCAGGCTTAGAAAAGTATATGTATATTGCTCTTCAAAAAGCTAAGATACACGCCGTGTATGAAGGAGCAACGTTTGAATTACAAGAGGGGTTTATGTTTGATAACGAGTCATTTGAAAGACAAGGTAACGGTAAGGGTGATATGGTTAATAGGGGTTCAAAGAAAATATTAAACATAAAATACACACCGGACTTTGTGTCAGATACTTTTATAATAGAAACAAAAGGAAGAGCTAACGAGTCGTTTCCATTAAGATGGAAAATGTTTAAAAAGTATGTAAAAGTGAATCTTCCCCATGTGACTTTATATAAACCTCAGAACCAAAAAGAATGTGATAAAGTAATAGAATTAATAAATGAAAGAAATAAATAATAAAATACTCTCGGATATAACTGTACACATGAAATATGCTAAGTATATCCCTGAGTTACAGAGAAGAGAAACTTGGGAGGAGTTAGTTGACCGTAACAAAGCAATGCACATTCGTAAGTACCCAAGTTTAGAAAATGATATAAATACTTACTATAAATATGTATATGAAAAAAAAGTCCTTCCTTCTATGCGAAGTTTACAGTTTGGTGGTAAGCCAATCGAAATTAGTCCAAACCGTCTATATAATTGCGCTTATTTACCTATTGACCATATTGACGCTTTTAGCGAGGTTATGTTTCTTTTACTTAGTGGGTGTGGCGTAGGTTACTCAGTACAATTACACAGTATAAAAAAATTACCAGAAATAGTTAAACCACACAACATAAGAAAACGTAGGTTTGTTATTGGTGATAGTATTGAGGGTTGGTCTGACGCAATAAAAGTTTTAATCAAGTCTTATTTAGGCTCTAAGAGATCATCTAAGATAAAATTTGATTATTCTGATATTAGACCAAAGGGAGCACGTCTTGTGACCTCTGGAGGAAAAGCACCTGGACCGCAACCATTAAGAGAATGTTTAGTAAAAATTAAAGGAATATTAGATGCAAAACAAGATGGAGAAAAATTATCATCGCTTGAAGTCCACGATATCGTCTGCCACATTGCGGACGCTGTACTGGCTGGGGGAATACGACGTGCCGCACTTATATCGTTATTTTCAGCGTACGATGAAGAAATGATTTCGTGTAAATCAGGTAATTGGTGGGAAAAAGATCCACAACGTGGTAGAGCTAACAACTCTGCTGTATTAATAAGACATAAAATAACTAAAGAATTTTTTATGGACTTATGGAAACGTATTGAATTATCAGGTTCTGGTGAGCCTGGTATATATTTTAATAACGACAAAGACTGGGGCACAAACCCTTGTTGCGAAATAGCCTTACGGCCGTTTCAATTTTGTAACTTATGTGAAGTAAATGTATCAGATGTAGACACGCAAGAGGAATTAAACGATAGAGTTGCTGCTGCTTCATTTATAGGTACGTTACAAGCTGGTTACACAGAGTTTCATTATTTAAGAGAAGTTTGGCAAGAGACCACTGAAAAAGATGCTCTTATAGGTGTGTCAATGACAGGCATAGCCTCTGGCAAGGTTCTTAAATTAAATATACATGAAGCTGCTGACCATGTTAAACTGATGAATAGATTAACGTCTAAGACTATAGGTATTAAATCTGCAGCGCGTACAACATGCGTTAAACCTGCGGGTACAACATCTTTAGTACTTGGAACGTCATCAGGTATACATGCTTGGCATAATAAGTATTACATTCGTAGAATGCGCGTGGGTAAAAATGAAGCAATTTACAACTATCTTGCCATTAACCATCCCGAGCTTATAGAAGATGAATACTTTAGACCTCATGATACTGCGGTTATAGAAATACCACAAGCCGCACCAAAAGGTTCTATTGTTAGAACTGAATCTGCTTTTGATCTTTTAGATCGTGTAAAGAAAATAGCTACAGAGTGGGTTAAGCCTGGTCACAAATCAGGTAGTAACACTCATAATGTTTCAGCTACAATATCATTAAAAGAAAATGAGTGGGAAAAAGCTGGTGAATGGATGTGGAAAAATAGAAATAACTATAATGGTTTATCTGTTTTACCTTATGATGGAGGTACATATACACAAGCTCCGTTTGAGGATGTTACTAAAACTAAGTATGATGAAATGTCAAAAACTCTTCAAAATATAGATTTATCTAAAATTGTAGAGTCTGACGACAATACAGATTTATCCGGTGAATTAGCTTGTGCCGGTGGATCTTGCGAAATAACAAGCTTATAACTAAAACAATTATTATGAAAAAACTATTTTTAACGGCAAGTTTTGCTCTTGCTACAATTTTGTGCTCTGCGCAGTTTATGGCTGTAACAACTATAAATATGCCAGAGGATGATGCAGAGTGGGAAATGTCTAGCCTTACCGACAACATTGGACTTGGGTATATGTTAAACGATAACATAACTGTAGGTCTTGTAAAAAACGGTGAGGAGTATGATATGTGGGGTAGATACTATTTTAGTAACTGCTACGCGGTTGTGCAAGCTCCAACTGACTCAACTATGGACAATATGACTTTTGGCGTAGGTTATTCTATGAAAGTATGGAATGAACTATATGTAGAACCAAACTATATGATGTCTACAAAAGAAGATTCAGAAGGTGAGTTTAAATTAGGAATATCTTATAAATTTTAAATAAAATAAATATGTACGGAAATAACAATGTAATTAAATTATATGAAAAAATGGGTGAAGAGTTTGAAAGATGTATGCCAGACGCAGAGAAATTTGCAGAGGGTAATAACTCAGCAGGAACAAGAGTTAGAAAATCTATGCAGACAATTAAAAACTTAGCTCAAGAAGTTAGAGTTGAAGTTCAAAAACAGAAAAACTCTATCACAGTGTAGTTTGCTATACACATTACTGCAAAACAATAAAGGGCGGAACGAAAGTTCCACCCTTTTTTTTATTTATATTATTGTAGGACTACGTCTACAGCTGGTGTTTCAGAGGCGGATTTAGTTAATTTTATATTTAAACTAAATTGATCATTATACCCATAAACATCAGTTTGTAATGAAGTTCCTATAGCAAGAGATTTTCCTTTCAGAAGATAAAACTTACCCAATAATTTTTTTTCAATATACAAGTCAACTGTACAGTTGTTTGAACCCTCAACATTAGTTAAGGATATTTTAGATACAGGTATGTTACTACCTGCTTCTAGTAAAACTTGTGTTGTTTCACCTGTAATATTGTGGTATTTAGTAGCCATTTACTACTCGTAGAAACAAGTGTATTCTAAAGATGTTTCAGTAGCGTCAGATGGTGTAAATTCAATGTCTTTTCCAGATGCAGCGCACCAAGGAATAAACATCCAATCACCTCCATAAAGTCTACCAATTTCTACAGCCGCTAAAAGTATAGTTACAAACTTAGTACCATCACCTCTGTCGTTCATGTTTTTTATATAAACTTTAGCTGATTTATCCGCCGTTACATCTGCAGCTATACCAGATGTTAAACCACCATCTAATAAAACTACGTTCTGATCTGTTGCTACTTTCTTTTTTCCTAATCCAGTAGTTTCCGAAATGTCAGTGTCAGTACCAGCTGTTGTAAGCGTACTAGAGTTAGATATAGAAAGATTACTATAAGATATATCTGAGTTTATTGTTATTGTTGCTCTTGTTGTTGCCATAATTTTTATTTATTATTTTGTTATTAATTCTTATGAGTCAGCTGCTGTTACTAATGTTTCTCCAACGTGGAATAAAGCATATTCTACTATTGCTTCGTGAGTAAACGCCTCTAGCTCTATAGTGGAATCATTTGCCGCTGCTGATAAATCACAAGACCAAGGCATGAATAACCAATCCCCGGCATATAACCTTCCTATTTCTTCTGAGTTAATTGAAATTTTCACATAATCTGTTACGTCTGTGTTTTTAAGACAGATGTAAACATAATTAGAATTATCTTTTAAAGCGTCGCTTTCTTCTATAAGGTCAAAGTTAGTACCTGTAGGAATAATAGCTCTATGATAGTTCATTTGCTCTAGTCCAGTAGCGGTTGTACCGCCTTTAAACAGATGCATGTTAGCAGACAACGACATGTTGTCACTTAACAGATCTGCACTTTCGATCAATATCGTTGCTGATGTTTTTGCCATTTTTTTTGTTTTTAATTAATTAATTGTTTTTACTATAGTTATTTTTCTTCGTGAACGTATTTCGTTCTACCATTTACTTTTTTAGCAATGGTTAATTTATTTCTATTAGGTCTATGTGACACCCAGCTAATATGTAACCAGTTGGGATTTTTATCTGTACCAAACTCCCATATCATTTGATCAAAGTCTAAATTGTCTTTTATGTAATGGTACATTTCTGCATTTGTTTTGTGTCCAAATGTATCGTCTATATCTATAGCCTGACCCTTCATGTGCTGTGATCTAGTACTACCGCCAATGGCAGTGTTAACTGGTTCACCTCTAAAAAAGCTATTGATTTTTATTCCTCCACCAACCCACTCACGTAGTGGTTCAAATAAGTTTTCAGCAACTTCTTTCATGCATTTAAGTTGGTCTTCATTAGGAGTGTTATCTAAATCTCTTCTTTCACCAGTTCTACTGTATGTACCTTCGTGCCAGCTAATATGCTTACTAATGTTTTCCATTATATTTGAAACCCTAAATTTAGTATCATAAATCTAAATCTTTTAGATGTGCATCCTTTTTCACAGAATAAACAAGCTTTAATTTCTAAAACTGTAAATGTCCCTAATCTAAAAGTTATTTCGTATTTTTCTTTTTTATTTCCTGGTTTATAACCATTTATCCAATCTATTTTCATATTTATTTTTTTTAGTTTTTTACGCAATTGTCAACTCTTTTACCACCTTTCATTTTAGTACCTCTTAAAGTATACCCCTTCCAACAAGCCTTGCCATCCATACCTTTTTTCTTTGCTTTCATTGGTGATTCCATTTCATCTATATGTTTTTCTATAACGTCAGCTTGCTTACCATGAGCTATGACAGCTGACCTTAGTTCTTCAACAACCTTTTCAAGGTTTTTGTATTTCATTTTAAAAGCCATAATTTATATTTTTAATTTTAACATTTCCATCTACGTCTAGCGGCTTTACCTCTTTCACCGGTCCAACCTTTTGATCTAGCGCAGAATGATTTTCTTCTTTTTGCAGCCTTACTACCTGGTTTAACTTTTCCTGTTACTGCTGTTTTTAATTTACTACCAGGATTTTTCTTTCTATATTTTCTAACGCCAGCCTCGGTCATACCAGCGCCTTCTTTAGTTGTTCTAAAGTTTCTACTTTTTCCTTTAGTTGTTTTTCTTACATCTGGTTTTCTTTTTCTTTTTTGAAATGGACTTTCTTCAGCCATTAAAAAAGGATTACCTTGTTGTATATATGCCATTATCTTATTATGTAATTAATACCAAATTTAAAATCATACCACTCTCTATTCCAATACTTATTATATTTACCCTCTGCAAATATACCTAGCTGCTTGTCTATTTTTCTACCAAATATAACTCCACCTGAATAATCGTACCATTGCTCGTTATTATTGTATTTATGATACGAAAACTCTCCACCGTCATCGTAGTGATATGGTAGTAAATTACCCCAAGCATGTAACCAATAGTTTTTACTATATTTATAGTAGTCAAAACCTACAACAATAGAATGCTGTATAACTCTACTTAATTCATTTCTTTTTCTGGCAGTATAATCTGCTAGTACTTGTGGTATAACAATCTCTTTCCAAACGTCAGCACTGTTAGCAACGGTTGCTCCGCTTGGATCTTTATACTCACTGTTAGCAACGTCGATAGTGTAACCCTCCTGTATTGCTAAGTAAGTGTAATGTAAGTTACCATTATCCAAGATCCATTCTTCTAGCGGATCGTAACCGTATGGTTCTGCTAATCTGTGTACGGCACCTATACTAAATGCTAGGTTTTTACCTTTTTTAAATCTATACCTTTCTGATAATTCAAAGTACTCTATATCAGCAAAACCATCTTTTAAATACTCTACTTTAGCGGCAAAATAATTAACGCATAAAGGATCGTCACAATCATCTTCAGAGCTATATCTAATAAAATGATGTTGATCTATAAAATCTATACCTTGTTGTCTAGCGTAATCTATTTCAAATAAATATTCAAACCCCTGTACTTTACCTACGGTAGCAGCGTCTGTATAATTAGACTCTGTGCCATCGTAAAATGTCTGCGCTTTATTCTCGTGTCCAAACCTAGCTATTTTTCTAATACCTATAGTTATAGAATAATCATAAGGTGTTTCTATTGTTGATGTTTGTAAACCATCAATAACTGAAAATTGTTTTACATCAGATATAGATGTACCACCGTTTACTGCCCCATATACAGTAGAAAACTTTAGTTGATTTTTTAATATCTCTTGAATATCATAGTCGTATCCCTTGTAACTAATTTGTGAATAACTAAATAACGGTAGTAAAAGTAATATTAATATTTTTCTCATTTTACAATTTTCTTTTCTACTGTTCCGTCATCGTATATAAAAAACAGTAATTGATTTTTAGTTATTTCAGCTGGTCTACCTAATATATCTGTTATCATTATTAAGCTTGACATTCTTTTTGGAAGTGGTCCTACCCAGGTTCCTTCGCAATAATTATAAGTAGCCTGGCATATAGTATCCCACCCGTTTTCACAACAGTAATCGTCTACATCTATTACCCAAGCGTAACAAGGGTTGTTTAACCAATAAGGTGATCCAGGACCAGTAACACAACCAGCATCATAAAAACAAGAATCTTCTACGTTGATATTGGCTATTTCGTTATATGAGTAAGCAGACGGATCCATACATCCATAAACTCTACTAATACAAGAAAAATTATCGGTATTAGCAAGAGAATCAAAATTAATGGCAGCACTGTCGGTGCACCCATATATATAAGGCATACAACTAAAATCTTCCGTGTTCGCCAACATTTGATAATTGAACATAGACGGATCAGTGCAGCCATAAATAAAAGGTATACAAGTATCATTTGCATTGGCAAGTGGGTTAAAATTAAACATAGTGGAATCCATACATCCATAAACAAAAGGTTCGCAACTACCGTCATCAGTGTTTGCTAATAAGTCATAGTTAAACATAGTTGGATCAGTACAACCGTAAAAATATGCTATACATGTGTCAGGCGTGTTTGCTAGTGCATCATAATTAAATGCTAAACTTTCCATACACCCCATTATAACTGGTAAGCATCCACCGTTATCAATGTTTGCTGTCGAATCATAATTAAACGCTGTTGAGTCAGTACATCCCCATATCGCTTGATTTAAACAAGACCCATTATTATAATCAGCTACAAAGCCTTGTGTATAATACTCTAGGTAAGAAGAATTAGTACAACCGGGCAGATAATAACAACTACCGTCGCTTGTGTTAGCAGTGCTGTCATAGTTAATAGCTAATGAATCTAAACAACCAAATACTTTTTCTTCACATGTGTTACCACAATTTGTTATTAATTGATAAGGTAGCAAGGGTTGTATAAAAGGAGGTTGTATACTTATCATTGTGTCTCCTTCTGGGTTTATTAAAGTAAATCCACATTCTATAGTCGTTAAGCTAGCCTGTGAAGATATATGAAATCTAAGTGTTATAGGGTCTGGCGCAGTTAATCCTACATAGTATACATCATCAAATCCTCCGGTATGCGTAAATTCATATGATGTGTCAGGATGTATTAACTTTAAATGGGATCCTACCCAGCCATTACCCATTAAATCGTGTAGTATTAATTTAAATGTACACGTATCAATTAATTCCATGGTATTAGCACTTAAATCATAATTGTACATCGTGCTATCTGTACAACCGAATATTTTTAACGTTTGGCAACTACCATCATCTACATCTGCAAAAGGATTCCACTCTAAATAATCGTTATCTGTGCATCCATATATAGGTGGGCAAGAATCAGATGTAAATACGTGTGACGTGTCATTGCCAAACGCGGGATCAGTCCCGTATATTAATGTGTCATTACACTGTTTTAAATAATAAGAACCATCTTGCCCTTGCCATAAACTACCGTTTAATCCATCTCCGTAAGTGTCATAAATAGTAAATACTAATGGTCCTTTAGGTATCTGTACTGGAATAACAACCGTAGCATAATCAGGTTGCGCATTATAACTACCGCCAGAAGCATGTGTTACCCCATTTGTATCTTTTATATCCCAACTAGTTTCGCTTTGGTATTGGTCTAAGTTTATTATAACTTTAGCGCCTACCATTTGTAACGGTGGTGGTTGAGGCATACACTGCGGAACAGTTCTGTTATGTATTAAACCAGTGTTAAAAGTACTAACTGGATAACTAATAATTGTATCGTTACATATAGTGACGTAATATTCGCCGTTATTTATACCATCTCCATACTGATCTTGTATAACCCAAGATATGTTTGTTATACTATCTGGAATATACACCGTGTCATAATGCATAGTGTTAGCAGAATCATAATGACCGTAAGAAACAAAGGCCAACGTATCGCCTTGATAAACATCTTTATATAAAGTCCATTTAGTCTCTCCTGGATAAGTATCTGTTTTTATGTGTACAACAACTTCTTTTTGAGCAAAAGTTATTATAGGTAGTAATAATATTAATAGTATTTTTTTCATTTTAAAAATCACTCATTAGTTGTTCGTCTATTTCTTCTTGCACCTCTTCTCTTGTTGCTACCATCTTAAAACTTAAGTCAGCTTGAAATCTAGCAACCTCCTCGTCATCTTTAAATATTATAATAGTTGGTACAACTGCTATTTTATGTTTTTTTTGTAGCTCTGTGTTTTTACTTATATCCACGTAAGACGTTGTTTTCACGTCTTTTAACTCTGACACCCAATCAACATTATTAGCTTCGTTCCAACTTGCGTTAAAAATAGATACTTGTATTTGACTAAAAGACAAGTTAGTTACCAAAGCAAATAATAATATTAATTTTTTCATCTGTTATAAAGTTTGTCTTCTATTTTTTCTAAAGCTTTTTTTATTTCCTCTACATCTGACTGAGTAGTCATTATAGTTTGCCTAATCATCTGGTCTTTCATGTCAAACTCCATTCTAGTTATTTCTGCCTCAGGTATTTCTTTTAAAATCTCTTCTTTAAGAATATTGACATCCACTTGTACTGGTTCTTCTTTAGCCAACTGTATTTCCGCCATCAACGAATACCACCCAGCTATTAAAGTGGCTATACCAAAACCTAAAGCTATCATAGTTTTGACGCTCATTTTAAAAGTTGTATCCTCGTTTAATTCTTTTGTCATTTTTATAGTTTACTTTATTATAAGATCACTTAAAAACCTTTTTTTCTAAATCTTTTTTTCCTGAAGGTTTTTTTAGTTGGAGTTTTGTCTTTATTACTTTTGTTTTTGTCTTCTTTTTTCTTTTCTTTTATTTCTTTTTTAACTTCTTTAACCTTAGTGTCTTCTATGCCTAAATTGTATCTACTCCAACCTAAAATTAATAACACTCTTTGGTAATTTTCGTAGTCACTGTTAAAAGCGTCTCTTACGTTTCTAACTTTATTATAAAGTCTATTGACAGGTGCGTTTGTAACAGCTTCTATTTGACTTGTTCTTGCGGACCAGATAGGATTGTCAAAATCTAAGGTTTCCATTTCTTCTATTACACTTTTATTATAATTAAGAGTTTTTTCAGCGTTTGTTATTTTTCTATGTTTTATACCTATAGGAGGGGAAAGATTCATCAACTCTCCTACAACAGCACTTTCATCTGGGTTATAATCTTTGTCTCTTTCTTTATTGTATTTTCTAATTGCGTTTTTAATTGTAGATACTGTTGCTCCAAATATACCTGTACCTCTTAAAATGCTATCTAAAGTACCATGTAGTATATATTCTTTTTTCTTTAACATTTTCTCATCTTCCTCGTCATCATCAAACATTGTTGCGAATAAAGCGGTTTGTAAACTATAAAAAATAATGTTTTGAACACCAAGATAATAAAGTATTCTAGACGCATTAGAAATATCACTTTGTACTTGACTTGTACTACCAGGTGATATTCTTCTGTTTTTTAAGTCTAAGAACGATTTTTTAGCTAATCTATTAAACTGAGAAGTAACGTTTTGAAAAGCCAATATAATCTTACCAAGAGGAGAAGCTTGTTGTTGCGAAACCATATCTGGTCTAGCTGATTGTTGTGTAGACTCTGTTACAGCTTGAAAATCAGTCCACGCTTTAGTTTCTGCTTTTTTCTGACTTAAACCTTGTTTCAAATAAGTATTAACTCTATTTCTATAAAAACTAGCCCCACCTGTTGCAATAGCTATATTGTCACCAATTTGTGTAGGTAAAAAACCTAACTCTAGTAATTTAGCTATTAAAGCCCGTGGTGTATTTTTAGCTCCTTTTAAAGAGGCGGCTAGCTCAGCACCGTTGACATCTGTTTTTATACCACCTCTTCTTTGTTTGATCATGTCAGAGTTGAATATCATAGCCCAGTCAGCCCAAAATTGAGGTTGATCAGCAAACCTAGCGGCAGCTTTAAATATGTTGTTATCTCCAAAGTTAAGGTAGTTAACCATGGACATTTGCTGTAATACAGCGGATCTTATATTTACAAACATCGTGGCACCAACGGATGAGTTTATGTAGTTCGTAAATCTATTAACAAAACCATATTGTCCATTTGGTCTATTTCTACCTGTTCTTGTTCTATATAAATTGTCCTCTAAAGCCTGTCTAAAATTTTTACCAAAAGCTGCTTCTATTTTGTTTAAGTTTTTTTCTGAAAAAATAACATCCGCATTTTTTTGAAACTCTTTAAACAATTCGGCTCTACCTATAATATCTGTAGCGTCGCTTAAATCTGTTCTTATATCTCCACCAGTCCAAGACTCACCTGGAGGAACATATTTCTTTTGTTTTGATATAGATCTTATGTTTTCAGCATAACCTCTTAATTCAGGGTCTTTTTTAACAATGTCAACTAATTCTTTTATCTCACTTTTATCTAAACCTGGTATTTTATGTTTATATTTATTCCAAAGATAAACTCTAACAGCGTCTTCGTATGTAAAACCTAGATTAGGTATTTTATTTTTAAGTTTAGACTTAACTTCTCCAAACTGTTTGTTTAACTCTTTAAAATCTCTAGCAATAGACTGCTGCATAGTGTTTAACGCTCTATAAGCTCTATTCAACGGTCTTAGTAAAGATTTTTCAAAAAACGCTCTGTGTTTATTTCCTTGTTCACCCTTGCCCATAAAGTTATAAAGTAAACCTACAAAATCTTCGTGTGATGGTGGGATAAATAATCTAAACATACCTTTTTTCTCACCTAGTTTTTCTGCTTTACTTTTAGATATTTTAGTTTTTGCATCAATACCGGTAACTTGACTTAATATAACGTTAAACTCTTTATCCATAGATTTACTAAATAAAACCTTAGCTTGTTGTACTTTTGATTTAACATCAAATTGATTCAATACGTTTTGCACTGCTTGCACATTCTGTAACGCATCGTCAGCAAAGTAAAAATCATTAAAACCTTCCCCTACTTTTTCAGCAACCCAAAGAGCTTTTGCTTCTGAAGTAGAATTAGCTAACCCAGTAATATTTGCTAAAGGTATATTTAAACCATTAGCCGTTAGAAAAGCGTGTATTGCTGGAGCTGCGTCAGCTGGCCTTGCTGTTAATACGTACATTTGTTTATTACCAAACTTCTTTTGTAATTTTAAAGCTTTGTTAAACAAGGGAGCGGTTTTACCGTCAACAACTTTACTAAACTCTGAAAAGTCAAATTCATAACCTAAGCCTAACAAGTCTTCATACGTACTAGCATATTCTTCCGCGTTTAACTTACCTTTAGTTCCATCTGGTCTAGTAAATCTAATCATAGATTTTGTTGTCGCTAACGTATCGTCAAAGTCTAATATAGTAATACCTTTTGAAGGAGCGTCTGATGATACAGATCTTAAAGCGCCTAAAGTTTGCGCGCCTTCAGTTTTCATTATTTTTTCAGATGCTTTTACAAACTTTTTGCTAAACTGCTCACTTAAAAGATTAGCGTCAGAATTAACAAAGTTTTTCTCATTGACTAATGGATAAACTCTAAATTTCAAATTACCACTATCAATCTCTATAGAACCAACCATTTCCATTGTTCCATCTTTAGTAAGTTTTAATTGAGGTATATTTAACTCTGCTGCAATCATAGCGGTTAATTCATCAACTGCTTGAATTCCTGTTTCCATTCTATAAAGCTTACCACCAATTTGAATCATTCCTTGTGGGTCTTTAGCGTAAGTCTCATGAGAGTAAGCGTAACCTAAAAATTTTTCCGAAAGAAATATACCTTTAACACCAAATTTGTGTTTGTTTCTTCTTAAAAGTTCTATCTGCTTTGGTTTTAACTTATAATCATCACCTATAACACCTACTCCGTTTTTATTAAAAAACTTGTTTATTTCCGTGACTTGATCCTGTATAACTTCCATGATCTCATCGTCAAATTTTTTACCTGTAATTTCGTTTATTGTTTCGTTGTTTTGGGTAAAACTAAATTCACCGTCTTTATATCTAGCGGTTTTAGAAGCACCTCTTGCTTTATCCATTTTAACTTCAACACCTAATCTAGATAATAAGTAACTAAGATATAAGTCACCTTTCTTCTTACCTTTGTAGCTTTTAGTACTTTTAAGTAGTGATTTTTTACCAAATATTTGTTTTATAGCAACTTTTACTTGGTTTATCATCAACTGTTCAAAAGCGTTACCAAGCTTTATAGATTTACCTTTTTTCTTAGCTTTAACCACTTCTTTTAAAGCAAGTCTTAAAGCTTTGGTATTTTTGATTTCTCCGTAAGTATTGTTATCTGCAATGTTTTTAGATATACTAGCTATCGTTTGTCTATCTTGTTTTGTAAAGCTTTTACCGTTAGCTTTTTTGAGGCTTTTATCTTTTAAATCATATATTATTTTACCTTTAATCTTTGTAATTTCAAGAACATCCTTACCAGATAATATATCATTAGCATTTTTTTCTATTTCCACGGCCATTTGCGCAGCTATATCTGGACTACTAGAAAACAATACTCCTTTGTCTCTACCGATGGCAGAGGCTAATTGATCTATGTCATCTTTAACAAGACTTTCACCTTTTAACTCAGCATAATCTTGTCTCATCTCTATTACCTCAGGGGTTTGAGCTACCTCTAAAGTAGCATCATAAGATAAGGCTCCAGCCATCGCTCTTGCTAAAGAATCTTTTCTAGTACCTTTTAAACCAGATCGTTTACCTGTTTCAGGGTTAATAGCTGGTTGGTTGAAGAAAGCCAAAAACTGTTTTTCCGTAGGCATTACTTTCTTATAAAGTCTAACAGTGTTTCCTTTATCTATAACGTTTAATGCTTCTTTTGGTAATAAGTTGTTTTCTACAGCAGCTTCAACCTCAGCTTTAGTACCTAACTCTCTTTCAAAAACAGTAAACACTCTTTGGTCTTCAGGTAACATTTTTTCTAACTGCACTAAATCAGACGTGAATATAGCGTCTACTATAAATGTTCTATATTCTTTTAAGTTACTAATATATTTTGTTGTGCCTAAAAAGTTTTTTATATCTTTAAATAAATAACGATTAGCTTGATCTCTTAATTTTCTTTGTATGTTTCTTACTGGCGTCCCTATTTCATAAGCTTTTACCAAAGATTGACGAGCGGCATCTAAAATCTTATTGTATAACTCACTACCTTTTTCAATACCTAGTTTTCTTCTAAATTTAGAATACTTTTTTTCTTTTGCTTTAATCGCATCAGCTTTCTTTTTAGCTTGACCAGCCGCTGACATATCTTCTTCTTCAAGTGCCTTCATGCTAGCATCAGTACTAGTGTCTTCTATATCAAAAGTTCTATCACCTTCTTTTGTTTTCTTAGTATCGTCAATTCTTTTTGTTACATTTTCAACCTCACTTTTTTTACCAAGTTCTTTTGCTGCATCCAATTTAGCGAAACTAATATCAGACATTATACGTTCTCCAACTGTTATTTCTTCTTTACTACCTGTTTTTCTTTTTGCTTGTGGATCATACCCCATCAATCTCATTGATGCTGATTTAACAGTTGCATCAAACTTTTCTTTACTTAATCCTAAAGATTTTAGATAGTTATTTATCGCACCGTTTTCTTCATAGATAGAATCGAATATTTGTGAAAACTCTGGGCTAGTTCTAAACTCGTCTTGCGTGTACTCTTTGCCTTCTTCTTTTAATCTTTTCTTTAAAACGTTTTCAACGTCATTAACAACTTTTACTGCCTTAGATCTTTTTATAGGCGCTGTATCTTCTGTTTGAGATTTTAAACCTCCTGAACGATCTCCAACAGGCCCAACAGAAACACCTCCACCAGCTAGTCTTTTAGCTCTACTACTAATCTCCCCACCTTCTGCTACTGTATTTTGGTAATCTTTTAAGAAATTATATGCTTGTCTACCGTTTGAAAACTCTTTAACTAATAAACCTCCAGTAGCAACTCTAAGTATTTCTTGTATAACGTTTTTTAATTTATCAAAAACACCCTCGTTGAAAGTTATTTCGTTCTTTGCGATAGCATCAGAAAAAGCTGTAAACATTTCTTGAACACCAACCTCGCTATAAATACCATCACCTGTTAAACCATAATTCTTTTCTAATCTAGTTGTTACAGCGCTTCGTTGTTCGCTAGTTAAAACATTCATAAAACTTTTACCAAGTTTTGCTTTTCCAGTAGCGTCTAAGCCTTTCATGTGTTTAGCTAATATACCATGTAATAGTTCGTGTGAACCAACTGAATAAGCTCCTTTTTTACGCGCTACTTCTTTATTTACAACTATAACATCTCCAACAATAAATCCATCACCATTACTTATATCATCATTTACATTATATTGTTTTCCGTCTGGATTTTTTTTATTATATTCTATAGCCGCTTTTCTATAAGCTTTTTGCGTTGCAACGGTGTTGTCTGCAACTACAACATCCTTACCAACAAATTCCTTGTTAGTCTGTAAAAAATCAATAGTTTGATCTAGTTTATTTTCTAATACTATTTCCTCAACCGTTTGTGATATTTTAGTTTTTCCAAGGCCTACAGCTCCGCTGTATTTATTTATTATACCTTTTATCTCTGCTTTTATACGTTTTAAATTTTGTTCTGCTCCAGGTATTTCGCTAGGGGTGTCTTTTGCTTTGTTCTCTCTCTCGGCTACTGCTAGTTCTTTTTGTAACTCAACAAGTTTTGTTCTGTCTTTGGTATCTGTAACTTTAGTGTCTATTCTACTGTCATACTGAGCGTTGGTTTGTTTTTCATACGCTTTCATTTTTAATCCAGTCTGATCGTTGATCATTTGAATATTGGCAGTAGCTATTTCCATATCAGTAGCTGTGTCTACAAAATCTTTCATTGTAGCAAAAGAAACTTCTTTTTTATTCAGTTTGTATGTAGCTGTTTTATATCCCATCATAGCTAAACCAACATTAAGTGGTGCTGTTGTAGTACCAGTTACAGCTTCAAAACCTATTTCAGCAATATCTAATTCTTGTCCAGCAACAGTCATACCAGCAGCCTCACCAACACCACCACCAAAACTTTCTACTGCTATACCTGTAGAGGCAGCCGCAAATTTTCTACCTATTCCAGGCCCTCCCCTCAACACAGCTGTAGTTGCTCTACCAGCTCCCCAACCAGTTATACCTTCAATTGCTCCAATAGTAAAACCTCTACCTATTGCTTTGTTTCTTATGCTTTTACCTTTTGGTCCATTTAATAAATTAAAAACATTTTCGTCTGTATACCATTCTAACCAATTTTCATCAGTCCAACTTTCGTTTTCTTTTTTTAACTCTTCTTTAACTAACTCGGCAAAAGTTAACGAAGACTCCATAGACGTTGATAATGCGGCCATTCCAGCGTACACACCACGCCCAACCCTTTGGTAGGGATTAGCACCACCAGAAGCAAAACCAGCAGTAAATCCAGAGCCCGCCATAACTTGAGCTTGAGGTGAATCTATCAATGTACCAACTTGAGTACCTAAAGAGTTTACAAATAATTCTGGTAGAATTAAAGGATTTTCCCAAACTCCTCTAGCAAAAGCCGTCCACGTCTTACCTTCTTTTTGATACGTCTTTTGAAAGTTTTTCATACGTGCAGATTCAACATAGTTTTGAGCCACTTCAATGTTAGCGTCTACCATATCAGAAACGGTTTCCATAGTTAAAACTGAACCTGGAAGAGTCATTTCATTTATTACCGCCGCTGTTTCACCAGTAGCTTTTGATTCGTTTATTTTACTTCCAAACCAACTATTGTCCCACCATTGTTCAAGATCGTCTTTTTCTGGCTGTTGTGTTACAATGCCCCCTGGGGTTACAACACCACCAAATCCTCGCTGTTGAAAACCTTGTTGGTTAGGTGTTATTTGAGTATCAAGAGTCATGCTACTAGGATTCATAAAAGTAGAATCTTGATTCGCTTCACTAACTAAAACAGCGTTAGGGTGATCGTTTAAAAACTTATCTTTTGAGTTTGGTCCTACGCTATATGTCTCACCGTTTACTTCCCATATTTCATTCATAGTTTGTTAATCTTCATATTCTGTATTACGGCCGTAATAATTGTTGTTCCATTCTTCGCTGTTTAAAATTTCATTTACAAACCCTTTTATACCACCCTCTGTAGTTTTAAAACTAGGACCACCTCCTCCGTTATAGCTTATAGAAATTATTTCTCCATCGTTAGTAATTGTTATATTAGGATGGTTACGTAGGCTAATTCCTCCATCAAAATGTTTAAATATAATTTCCTGAACTTCATTAGCCGCCATACCAACTAAATCTGTGTCATCAACTCCATTAAAGGTTTGGTATGTATAAACAAATTTATTAGGGTCGTCTTCTTTAGCTAGCTCACTTGTACCAGAAACGTATTCACTTATACCCTCTACTTCCGCTATATCGTTAGCTGTTATTTCTGCCCAACCTAAATAGTTTCCACTAGTATCATAAGATTTTCCATAATATTTACCATTTTCATATTTAACTACCCTACCAGACGGTAATTGCATTTGTTTTTCTTCTGGATTTTCTAAAAAGTCAACAAGAGGACCATACGTGTTGTTAAAGTTATACTCAGACATGTCTCTATTATTAACTCTATAAACTCTTTTATTTCTACTACCTGAGTTTCTATTTGAGCGCTGGTTAGCTTTAACGGTTTTTTCAAAGTTTTTTCTATATGTTTGCTCATCAATACTAACGTAATAATCTGCAAATAATTCTTTTGAAACATCTAAACTAAAAGCAGGGTTATCTGGGTTTACAATAGCATCTAACATGGCGGCTATATTGTTTTTAAAAGCCTCAGGATCTACACCAGGAAAACTAGCGTCTTCGTTGCTTATTTCACCATCTTCGTTATAATCAAGATATTTAAAAGCTTGTCCAATCTCAACTCTCTCTCCATTTTCATCATAAAACATTTTATCTAAAACACTAAACGGGATAGAAATATCTTCCATCAAAGCTTCTTTAAAAGAAGGTGTGCTACCCAATCCCTCTATTCTTCTTTGTGACACATCTTTAAAATCCTCCTTGTCTTTTATAATATCTAAAATAGCACTTTTTTGCGCTGGCTGTTTGTAGTTGTATTGAGGATTATTTCCCGTAGCATCAAAAGTACCTTGATCTCCACTGTTTTTATTTAGAGTTACTATATCCTTATCTAACTTAGGATCTGTAGGTGGGAAGGTTTCTTTTAGATCGTTCATAGTAAAAGATATTTCATCACCCCAAGTACTAGTTGCGTCACTGTAATAATCTTTAACTGTAAATATAGCCCCGTCTTTACCATAAGTAACCTTTACTTTTCCTTGGTCTGCAAGTTCGTCTAAGTTTCCTAATTCTAAAACCATTCTAGCTGGATCAAGAGAGGCTGGGTCAACGATGCTAGTGTTTACACTTCCACTTGATATATTATACAATACCTCTGTTGTTGTTTTTCTTAAATTAACAGAGTTGTTTTTTAATTTAGTTAACTCAGCCATTATTTTAGCTCTAGCTCTTCTATTTTCCCTTGAGTCTCCTTCACCAATTGTGTTTACTTTTTCAAATTGATCCTGAAGATTGTTAACTTCTTTTTCAAATGCTTTAATCATAACATCTGGTAAAGGTTCTTCTAACTCATAAACACTTTGAAAAGCTTTGTCAGCTGATATTTGAAATAATTCCATTTGTTTTTCTAATGCTAACCTTTGTTTTTCTTGTTCGTCTTTAAAGGTTTTCATTACGTTTTGAAATTGAGTTAAGTAAGTCTCACTTATTTCAGTAGTAGCGTCGAACAACGGCTTCATATTAGGTACGTCTGAAGCTGCTCTTGTTTTAGCTTCTAACATGGAAGCTTTTACTAACGTTGGGTCTGCTTTTGCCATAGTTTGTTTATATTTTTATTATGATGTCTTCCAAAACGGAATAACATTTCCGTCTTTGTCAGTTTTAATATTAGAAGCAAAACCTTGAGCCGCTTGTCCAAGCGTATTCGCTGTTACTTGTTGACTTGCTATTTGAGCGTTCATTTGATTAGCCTGCGCTTGTTGTACTCCTAGGTTAGCACCAGTAGTAGCTCCCATTTGCATACCTAGTAAAGTAGCTTGTCTATCTGCTTCTTGTTGAGCCACCCATTGATCACCTTGTCTTTCAGCAATTTGTACTGCCCCAGCTCCTTTGGCCGCGGCTAATTGATTTGCAGATTCTTGCAATCCAATAGATGCTGATATTCTTTGAGTTTGTAAAGCGCCTTGATTAGCTAGTGATTGAGCTAATCCTGCTATACCACTACTACCTGCCGCGCCTCTCAACCCCTGCATAATGTTTGCTCTCTGTTGTGCCCCTTGCTGCGCTTGGAACTGCGCTTGTTGCTGGTTAACAGTTAGGTCTTCGTATACGTTTTCCATATTGGCAAATGGGTTTTTAAACTCCATGTTTTTGTAAGCTTGTTTTTCCACGTCTAAAGCTTGTTGTTCTTTTTTTCTGATTTCTATTTGCGTGTCAAACTGATCTTTCGCCATTTTTCTATTTTTCGAGGCGTTACTGGCATTAACTGCCATTCCAATCGCTGTTACCGCTAAAGTTCCGTAACTCATAATATATATTTTTTAATTGCCTTTTTCATTTTTACTTTTTAAATATTCTTCGTACTCCTCCCATTCAAATACAACATTCATTTTTTCTATTTCTTTTAAATCTTCGGTGTTACTAGGGTTCGCGTGTACCGTCACTACTATACTGTCTTCAATTGCGTAACCTACTCTTTTTGTTCCTTTAGGTGTAACCACATAATAAGGGGCTAAAAACTCTTCAACTCCTTTTTCTGAAGATATAGCTAAATTACCTGATAGTAGAAAAAATGGATAACTGTGTTTGTGTATTGCTGAAAAAACTACTTGACCTTTTTTCATTTTCATCTCTCTAATATATATTCCCTCAGCAAAAGAATGTTTGTACTCCCAAAAATCTGGGTAGACTAACTCCTTACCGTTTCCAACAATTTCTATTCCATCTGCAATACTTACAAGGTAATTTTCTATATACTTTATTTTTTCTCTATAAGATTTAACAGGTGTCTTATCGAATATTTTTTGTAACTCATTTTTAGGCATAATTTAATTTAATTTATACCAGTATAGTTACAGTTTTTGCTGTTTTTTTACCTAAGAGTGATATGTCAAGAACTTGTCTACGTCAAATCTAAGTGTCAAGTTTTCCGATCCAGCTTTGTTTACAATTATATCTCCAGTTAAAGTAGCGATATTTCCAGATCCAGTAAAAGTAAGAGTTTGATCATCTTCTAACGTTTGAGTGGCACTTGCTGTTAAATCAGAGCCACTTATATTTGTTACGTAGGGATTTATAACAGCTGGATCTATACCAATACCTGATATAACACTATTGGCAAACGTTAATGTTATACCATCTGCAAACGTTTGAACCGAAGAAAGTGTTATTGCTTTAGTAACCTCGTTTACAGAAGTAATAGTTGGATTGCCAGACAAAGTTCCAGCGCTAACAGCGTACATAGTCTGTCCTACAAATAATCCATCTACACTATCTAAAATAACTTTATTAGATGATGTTATCGCGCCATTTACTGTTTGAGTTGTTTCGTCAGCTATTCCAACGACAGAATCTACAGTTATAGTTGTGCTTCCACTAACTGCTCCGTTAGTAAGTGTTGTTATTTTGTTTAACTCAACCTTTAAATTGTTAAAAGAAATATCCCAACCACCAACTCTTTTAACTTCTTCTAATCCATACCCACCAACCTTTAAAGTATCTTCAGCTAAAGCTAATGGCATTTGGTTGTTAAAAACAATACTACCTGGTGCTACAGTTTCTCTACCTTGAGACACAGTTGGAGTGTCTTTAGATTTATCTACAGCTTCTACTTCCTTAAGTATGAGTTCTTTTTCGTCTTCAGTATCTTCGAATAATGTAATTTTTTCTTGATATATAGCTAACTCAGTACCACTAGCCACGTTAGTATCTGGAACTACTATCATACCTTCTTTTAAATTAACCGCGTTAGCAACTGGCCACCTGTAATTCATTTGATTACTAAAACTTAAAGTGACACCATCTGCAATAGCAACAACGGACGATATAGAAAAAACATTTGTAGAATCTAAAGAAACAACTGTAAATACACCGGCGTTAAGATCTGCGTTACCCGTGACTCTATCTCCAACGGCCATTATGGTTGCTACAGCAGAATCCATTGTTACAGCAACAGCATCTGTATTTCTTGCCCCGTTGACAGTGTCGGTTCCGGTTACAGCTGGGTAAATATTTTCACCAGGTATTTGTATTGGCGCGGAGCCAACCACAGGCTCTAAAAATGTTAATATATCTGTTTTTTCTGGCTGTCTATCAACAGTTAACGCATTGGTACTTCTTGTTGCTGTAAGAGTAAAAGATTGTGATTGTTTACCGTTGTATCTACCAACGTCTACGGTGTCGTTAACTACACTTATACCAGGCACTAAACCACCGGATGAATACATGTTTAATGTTAGTCTAACGTCTAAAACTTGATGTAACACCTTTTGTAACAATAAGTTATTAGAACCAGTAGAAGAGTTTAAATCAAGACTTCCGTCTCTAAAAAGAGCGCTTTGTCTTTCTACGTGCGACGTTCCTTCTTTTGCGTAAATATATATATCGTACTGATCATCATCTGCTACCGCTGGAAAGCTAACAGTAGTTGTATATTTTCCGTTTGTAATAACTTCGTCTAATTTATTATATTTAGTGGTAAATGTTCTTGTGGTAAAATTGTAATATTTACTATCTTCATTTTTTATTTCTAAATAAAACTCAGCTCCATTAGTACCGTTGATTGTTATATCTTTAGTACCACCACTTGTCGGTATATCTGTATAATCTATATCAATGTTGTTTATCATTTTTGAGATAGGTTGAACGATAATTGGAGTAGGCCCGGGGCAATTGCAGATATTGTGCATTGTTTGTGCAAAAGATATTTTTCCATTTAATAATTGTAATTGATAAGGTCCTAATGGGTTTCCTTGAGCGTTTACTCCACTAGATATTATACCTTGCCATTGCGAAACTTTAGAAGTCCACCATCCGCAACCAAAATTACTATAACCATTCCACATATTAGCTCGAAAAGTATAATAACCACTAGTGTTAATCCAATTGGGAATCCATGTTTGTTGGACTGGATGAAAACCATAGGCAACAGCCATTATATTTTTCATTTGTTGATCTAAATCGTTATAAGTACATACTTGTGATGTGCTTAGTTGTAATCCAGGCCCAGGAAGACCTACACCACATCCAGAACTAATACAATCTTGTGCAGTAGCAAATTGTCCTCCTGTGTGATTCTTTTGAACACACTGATGTGTTGGGTTGTTAGGATTTGTATCATCAATAATAGTAGGTAATACCTCTTCACAATCCCAAGATGTTTTAGGTGGTTCAGGACAACAATCACAATGTTGAAAACATGGATCATTTGGATTTATACTCCCTGATTTACATTTTTCACAACATCCGTCTTGTATTTGTTGATTTAGAGCATTAAAATCATCACAAGGTTTAACAACAACAGGATCGCAACATCCTTTAGTGTGAGCTTGGGCAGCGGTGCCATTCCAACCCATTCCTGATCCTGATGCTAATCCATCATACTTGATACACACTTTATTAATATCGCTACCCCAAGGACTAGTACACATACCTGCTGCCAACATGTCAAACACAAAAGAATCTCCAGGGTTTATAGGTCCTATTTGACTCACAACCCATTGGTAAAAGCTTCCAGGGCCAGTTCCGAGGAGTAAATATCCACCACCGTTTAAATTAAACGTTAAAGCTAGAGAAGTTCCAATTCCCCAAGGAACAGAAACACCTTGACTATTCACAGCCCAACACTTACTCCACATTGGGATTAACGCGGATTTTTTATTGTTAATGCTTTTTGTTGATAAACAGTTTGCCATAATTTATACTTTATTTACTACTTTCTACTATTTCAGAACCAACTGAAAATAATTCAATTTTATCTCTAGAGTTATTAACAAAATTCACACTCATATAATAACCTAACAAACTAGATGTGTTTGCTTTCTTATCTTTTGCAAAAGATATAAACGAACCTATCGACGGGCCCGTTAAAGTGCCATTTAAGTCATCATATTCAACCGTTATAGTATTATTGATTATACTTATTATCGCTCCTAATCTAGTAGTGTTCGCTAATCCTGCTTGATCAAACCCACCAGTAGGACTACCATTGTAATTTGTATAATAAACTATATCTCCCACTTGAGCAGATATGTTTAGATTATCAAAAGTCAATTCTACATGTACTAAAGGCATTTGTTTTTATTTTAAATTGTTGGACAAGGCGATGTGGTTGAGCTATTAGCCACACAACATGCGTTGAGATCAGGATAGGTCGTACCAGTAAAAGTACAAGGAGCTTGTTGGCATATATTTTGACTCGCGTTATTAGGATCATTACCCCACATATAAGGTATTACTGTTGGGAAATTACAAGGTTCAGGACACGTGGCGCTTAGATCGTAATTACATGCTAATGGATTTGTACAACCAAATGTTGCAGACGGATGATCACAAGTTGTTAATGTATAAAATTGGAAAGGCTTGTAAGCACCACAGTTAGGTGTTGAACCAGTAACATCTCCATAAACTACCCCATTAATTTCTGATTTTAACACAACAGAGTATAGTTGTTTTGAAACGCCGTCTGATTCATATATATCAAATTCATAATTAGTAGAATCATTTAAGGAAAGCACTCCAAAGTTTTGTCCAAAACCATAAGGTAAACTATTAACACGATCTCCAAATGGTAACCCGTTTAGATTAAAGAACTGTGGATTTGTAATTTCTTTTGTAAGCTCTAATACAGCTCCAGTTGGTGTGTTTTTCCAAAGTTCTATAATAATTTTATCGCTACTACCATACTGCTGCATATTTGTTGATAATGACTGGAAACTAAAACCTAAATCGTTTTCTGTTAATGTATCCGCTGGATAATACGGTAACGCGGTAGTGTAAGTAGTGTTAGGATATTGAGAACTCGCAGGCACCGCAGTAGGGAATATATGATGCTTAACAGTCGTAGCAGGATTGTTAGGGTCATCATAGAAAACAGGTATTGGTACGGGGTTTCCATTTCCATCCTCAGTGGCTGGATCACCAACTATAAGGTTGCTAAATCCATACACACAACTACCATCATCAACCGTAGCGCCAACATCATAGTTACAAGCGCTGGAGTCTGTACAACCATTACTAGTATACTGACAGCTTCCATCGTCTACCGTTGCTGCTGAGTTGTAATTAGTTGCTAAAGGATCTGTACAACCAGGAATATTATATATACAAGAACCATCATCTATCGCTGCCATTGGATCAAAGTTTGTAGCGATTGGATCTGTACAACCAGAAGTATAAGTACAACAAAAATCACCAAAGTCCGTGTTGCTATTACCATCACCACAAGCAATTGTACATGGACCAGTGTTGTACGTTCCATTTAGGTAACAAGGAATATTTGAGCTTGTCTGCGTACCAAAGTTGTTAGCTGTTAAACCCATACATCCAGCACACGTAGTCCATTCGCAACCCTGATTTGTATCAGCTAATGGATCATAGTTACAAGCAGTTTGATCCGTACAACCATACACTGGAGGCGCGGCACCTACGTTTACTACAATGTTTGCAATAGTATAATCACAAATCCCATTATTTGCTGTTAAATAAACTGTATATGTATCAGCAGGTAAATTGTAAAAAGTTGTAACCAGACTACTTGTTACAGAACCGAAATTAGTAGAACCAGTTGAGTTTTCTAATACATAAGTAAATGGGAGATAAGGCGCGAATGAGTTCGCGGTAACTTCTATAATCCCATTGTTATAAGGCGTTCCAGTAGTATCTATAGCGTTGACAGTAGCAGGAATCCCGTTGTAAGCGTTATTTCCTGGTGCGCTCCAATCACAATATAAACAAGAACCATTTGTACTTGAGTAATCAGGAGCAGAAGCATTTAAAATATCGTATACAGCCGCTGCATCATAGTTAGTCGCAGTAGTATCCATACAGCCACTACCTATACAAGATCCATCGTCTTGTATTCCATATTGAGCTCCTGCAAAAGCAATATAATTAGTAGCTTCAGCAGGGAACACCGTGGTATTTAAAGCTAGAGGATGAGTACACCCAGTCCAAGTACACGTTCCGTCATTAGTGTTTGCTAATGGATCGTAGTTATTAGCAGAAGGTATTAAACATCCATTTACAACAACTATACAACTACCATCATCTGTATTTGCGTTTGGATTATAATTTGACGCTAATGGGTCAGTACAACCGTAAACTATAGCGGTACACGAGCCATCATCCGTAATTCCAGATCCATTGTTAAAAGTATAAGCTTCTGGTGGAAATTGAGTTGTGTTAGTACATCCATCAATAAAAGTTGTACAAGTACATCCAAACCATAAACAAGATAAATCAGCCGTGTTAGCGCCAGCATAATAATTGTCTGCAGATGGTTCTAAACAACCATATAAAAACGCTTCGCAACTACCATCATCAACTGTAGCATCTGGATTATAATTATAAGCTGTTGAATCTGTACATCCAGAAATAGATGTTTCAACTGGTGGATATTGTAATATTCCAAATCCTTGAATAGCGAAACTAGCTTGATCAAAAGTAGAGCTACCATCACTATTTAGTAATATGTTGTTTGTTGATTCATCTACCTGTATGTTCTCACCTTTTATATAGTTAAACCACTTTCCTTCTTTTTCTATAAATTCATTTAAAGCACCAGTTTCTAAATCTGTAGATATTTTATCGACGTACCAACCCTTTCTATTTGAAAGATTATAGTAATCATTATCTAAAAGATTTTCTACAATTCTTGAGTCACTACCTTCGTAGTTTAATGTAGTAAAAGATTTTACGCTTCCAGGAACGTCATTTAATAATACTTCAAACGAAGAGTCTCTAGGGATGTTATAAAAAGTGTTTCTATTAATTTCCTTACCAACCGGGTCAAATTGTTCAACGTGATGTTTCCAAACTCTACCCTTATCGAAAGTATAATATTCATTAGCGCAACTAACAGCGTTTTCAGGTACAAACGATTTAAAACTTACCCAACCTTTAACGTCTTCTTTAAACGATATTGTTTTAGGTATTTCTTCCGTTGTTTGTTGTAACGTGATATTGTACTCGTCTTTTTTATCATCATAGCTTCCAAGTATATTGTTATTTAACTTTAAGTTATCTTTAAACCAATCCTTCATTCCGTGCATTGAAATAGGAGTCAACCCATCCATTGATAATCTCATCACAGCTCCTCTAACTCTATCTGTAAAGTAAGCTCTATAAGACTCTGCAGCAAAAGACTCTGGGTTAGTAGATATACCAAAATCTCCAACAAAAGGAATTGTTTGTCCTAGCACTCTATTTGTAGCTGTTAACTGTGGATTTGAGTCAGCATTAAATACAGCGTCTTTTTTAGATAGTATTTTTAAAACTTTGTCTTCACAAAAAGCAAGTAAATCGCTATCTCTAGCGTGTAGTTTTTGAATACTACCATAAGTAGGGTTTATATCTTTAGTTATTTTTTCCGCCTGTATAAATTGATTTAAATTGTTAACTCCACTTGTTGAATTGTATAATCCAGAATATATTAAACCGTATTTTCTATGCTCCTCTTTGTAAGGCTCTTCTATAGTCGAAGATGCTTTTGCACCTTTATCAATAAAAACTTGGTTATAATCATCTCTAATTCTATTAGACTCTACACCGTTACCCCAAGAATAACAATTAAACCAAGAAAGATTAACAGGATTCGTGCTAACATTTGGGTTTATTTCAAGATGAAAAGAAGTGTCTTCTGGTCCACTTTGGTCTATTGGCTCTGCCAAACCTACTAAAGTAGCTGTAACGCAACTACCATCTTCTCTATGGAACGTTAACATTCCTTGGTTCTGTTGATTAGTGCCGAAACCAACTTCAGAAAGTGGTTGGTCTAATTCAACAATGTTATTTTCCCAACCAACAACAGTTGCGTTAGATGGAAATTGATAAACAGGATCTGGATGTGTTACTATCGTTTCTATGGGAGCAAAATTATAATTTGTACTATTGTTTATAGTTAAAGGAAACGTACTTTCAAGTTCGTAATATATGTCCATATCAATATCTTGTTTTGGTTCTGTTTCCCAAACCGCTGGGTTTTGAGGAATGACATTATCGTCACCTAACAACCATTGATCTTCTATAAACTGTATTGTACCTAAATTAGTCTGATCTGCATTTCCACTAGCAATAGGATTAAAACTTTGAGCTGTAGGATCTTTGTCGATAGGTACTCTATATGTAATTCTTCTGTTTCTAGAATGACCGTATTGTTCTTGCCAATCAAATAATTTTTCTGTAGCAGCGTACTGCATGCTTCCTGAAGAACCAGTGTTATAAACACCATAAGCATCATTAAAACCAGATCGCATGTCGTCAGAGTTAAAATGTGAAAGATGGTAATAAACCTCCACTGGTGCTGATATTTTATAAACTTCTCCTGTTGAATCACCTAAAAATACAAATCTATTACCTTCGACTAAATTTGCAGTAACTTGTACGTCTGCCTCCGCTGGGTTTGTGCTAGCGCTACCTAATCTCCAGTGCTTAAGCATATCTTCGTTGCCTTCCCAATCATAAAGACCTTCGTGCAAAGCTTCTCTACCAGTGTCCGTACAATTTCCAGCTCCAGTATTCCAATTAACACACATTGTCGCGTTAGTAACCTGACTACTTCCAATGTTTGCGCTAGTATGTAATTTGGACGGCGTTGAGCAATGAACACTTACATTAGCTTCTGTAGATTCTATTCTACCGTAAGAAAGATAAATCCAAGTTTGACCATTTCCATCTGTCCATATGCCTTTGTTAAAACCAGTGTTATTAGAATTTGGCATTAAATCATAACTACCGTTGTAATGAATAGTTTGGTTAGAACTATTGCTTCCGTAGTAATGACCATAACCATGCTTGTTTAAAGCAGTTGTTTCAGATCCTGGAGCAAAATAACCACCATACCACGCCGCATCTATAAACCAGGCGCTTCCATTTGTTCCAGCAGAACCGTAATTAGTATCCCAATCAGTAACACTGTCACTTTGGTTAAAACTAGTGGTGTTATCTCCATTATAAGGATTACCTCCATCGGCTAAATAATAAAAAGGAATTTGAGCGGTAGCTACTTGAGCAATGTTTATATCATTCGCCGCCTGCATAGTAACGTAGTCGTTTATGTAAATATCTCTAGAAACCTTAGCAAAAAATCTACCGTCAAATTCACCGTTAGTCCTTGAAACTCTTTCATATATTTTTATACCAAGATTTGGATCTGGATGAGAAAGGTTAGCAGGGTCTGAGATCCAAGCTTCTTCTAAGGGTTTAGAAAGTATTATATGGTATTCTGGAGGTGAAGCTGTTGTATCAGCTTTAAAATTAACAACATCGTAAACTTGTGAGGTTTGAACCGTACCAGTAGGAGTTACACGGGTGAATACAACTTCTATATCAGAAACGTCTGTTAATGGTAGTCCAACAATATCCCAATTTGTTTTATTTAAAATTACTTTTTTTGTGCCAGTTAAAGGATATGAGTTTGCGTTGCTAAAATACGTTCCTGGAAAAGTACCACTACCATTTTCGTTTACAGAACCTATTTCGTATTTTCTTTTTGTTATAAACTCTGGGGCTTCATTTTCTATAGCTAATATCTTATATCTATTTTTTTCTTTAACAGCTGGCGATCCTTCTACACCTTTTTTTAATATTAAAAATGTTTCTTCGTCTACTTTGTTTCTATCAGAAGAAGGAAAGGCTAACCAAATATTACCATCTTTAGCGTCGTAAATTCGCTCCATTGCTAAATTGTAATACTGATTACTAGTTTCTTTAACAAATATTTTGTAATGAGTTGCCCAAGAAGGGATTTCACCTGTAAGCACAGATCTTATTTGGTTGGCTTGTGTAGATTTATTTATGGGTATTGTTAAATCAGATTTTTTATGAGTAAAAACAGGTGTTTGCCTACCGTATTGATCTAAGTAAGAAAGACCTAAAGAGTAGTTTCTAATAGATTTTAAAGAAGGAACTCCAGGTATTGCTATTGTGTTTGGAAACTCAGTAAGATCACAAAGGCTTCTGTTTGTTAAGCCGGCATTTAAAAACGAACTATTTTTATCTATAGTATAGTTTTGCAAATAATTACCATATACTATTCTATTACCAGTTATAGATTGAGCTAGAGCTTTTCTAGGAACGTTGTCCCAAGGTCTTAACAGTTGGTTTTCTGGTAAAGCCGCTTGTATTTGGTGAGGTTTTACTTCGCTACCATTTTGAGAAAGTAGTTTTTGACCGGAAATAGTATCTATTGTATAAACAACAGGAGAGTTAGATTCTTTATATAACAAATCAATTGAAACTACTCCTTCTGGTAAATTTGAATTATAACCATAAAGCACTGTTTTTGAAATAGTGTTTTCCATTCCAATGTTGTAAGCTTCTTTAAGTTCGTACTTAAAACTTCCTGGTTTAAATATAACGTTGGTAAACGGAGCAAACGAAGAATACTCTCCATCTTCGTATTTGTATCTATATGAATATCTAGGAAACGTATTTTTAAATTTTTTAATACCAGCCTGTTTTACCGCCCAATTATATTGTTGGTTACTTGTGGAGGTTGAAGTGTCTATACTTACTAATTCAACGTTAAATAACTGACCACCACTTCCTACTTGATTAATTACTTCTACAGCTACGACGTGCTCTTCGTTGGGCATGTCATTGTCGGCAACTGGGTTTAAAAGTATTATATCTCCTTCTGAAATAGATTCAGAAACAAACGAAGTGTCCAATACTAAAACTATATTAAATTGAGTTCCAATAAGCATGTTACCTTGAGTAGCGTCACTTGGATCAATTAAAAAGTTTTGCGTAACGTCAGTGGTTCCAAATAAATATTCTTCGTCACCTTGTGAGTCTACGGTAAGAACAGTTTTAGGAGATTTTTTAATAACGGTTATATGTTCTTCTTTTATATCAATCCCAGATGAGGTTGTTATGTTTTGTTCTTCATTTACAAGTAAGGTGTGTTGTAATCCAGTTGGATTTGTTCCCTCTATACTTCTAAGTATATTTATTACTTTTGGTTCCGTAGCGTTGTCAGTCCAAAATAATAAGTCATCAATTATATTTATACCTGTTATTGTATTATCTGGAAAGTTTAAAACACCACCTGAGTTTTCTATTTGAAAGTTTATTACTCCAGGAGTTTGTGATGACGGCTGGTGATTTGCCCAATCGGCATTAGTATAATCACCAACGTTAATTGTTAAGGTACCTACATCTATACTCTGTATAATAACAAAATCCGATCCAATAGATAAACCGCTATCCGTCCAATTAACTAACTTATCTCCAACAGATAAAGCGTTAATTCCATCTAAAGAATTTATAATTATATTTCCAGAACTTGGAGCTTGAAGAGTAGCGACTGATATTGTAGGTGGTTTTATATCAACAAAAACGTGTGTTGTGATATTGTTTTTATGTTGAAATATTATATCTCTAGGATTAGAGATTGAGAAAGTTTCTTCGTAGTTTTCTTTAACTAACCAGTAAAAAGCATCATTTTTTTCATCAGCAACTGAACCAACACAAATAGAATTATCAGACACGTTAGGCATATTAACCTCTTCGTTACCAAGTATATTTTGTATCGTGCCAACGTCAGGCCCCTCTGAAGTAGAAACTTGGATGTTCATAGCGTCTCTATATTCTCCGTTAGGAACGAGTCGCTCGTCTACATCCTTGTTCATCTTACCACCGGCAAAATTGTGCTTAATCTCAGCCATGTATTAGTGTTTTATTTGTTTGGACTTCCCTCTTAATACTTGAGTTATTTCTTCCAATTTAATATTTGATAATCTTAATTTTGCAGTTCTAATAGCTGCGAATCTTTCTTTTTTAAGTCTAGCGACTAAGTATTCAGGTGTGTTTGCTTTAGATGCTAAAACAGCATGTGTAATCCATTTATACATTGCTTCCTCCGCAAACTTATGAACCTGCATTTCTTCGTTAGTTCCAAGACTATCGCTTATATAATCTAGAATTACAGTCTTACCAGATATGTTAGAACTAAAATGTATTTTACCTGAGTTACAATCTATATAAAAAGAACCATTTACTTGAGCATGTTCAGGTTCTATTCCGTATCTTTGTCCTATGTTTAAATCATAAATATCGTCATCAACATCATAATCGTTTTGATTGTTTTCAGAAGGACTATTTGTTTTGTAATTTGACCAAGTCTTAGAATCAACGTTAACAGACATAAACCCAACGGTATCTCCAGATCCAACGTTAAAAGTAGCGGGATGTGATAATTCAACAGTTGAAGATCCAACGCCCACAACGTATATAGCTACTTCTCCACCATCAACCACTGGTATGGTATCATTAACAAAAGCAGGGTGATTTATTTGCATACCTTCTTCTATTCCATCGACGCTAGTTAAGTTTAGTTGTGTATCTCCAATAGCCGCCGTTGCTGTAGTTGTCGTTTCTATTAAAGTTTGACCTTGTAGTTTTAATCCATACCCTAAGTACCTAAATCTAGTTATTTTTAATCTTTCGTTTGTAGTTAAAAGAGCGTTTTTATCGTTTGTTCCGCTTTTATTTTTTAAAGTTATTGAGGTTATTCCAGCTGTTGTTGTTATTAAATGTATGTAACTACCATTAGGCAAATTAGGACTAACAATCCTCATACCATGTACTAGCATGTCACTATAATCACCGTCTAAAACAACTACGTTAGATCCGTCAGTTAAAGTTCCTATTGGGTTTATTTTATACTCTCCATCGTCGTTTTGGTATAAAGAAGGAAATGGATTTGATGTTTTACTGGTAGGATACATAAGGTGCTTTATACCAGCTGAATCTACCCAGGATATTTTAGTGTAGTTAACATAATCTTGTGGGAGTATCATCTGTAAACTAGGAGGTATTGTAACTTCTTGTGCTTTGCACGATTTAAAAGTGTCAAAAGACAATTCTTGCATTGCTCTTTGTGCGTGGAAAGCAACGTCTGTTCGACTTACTTTGGGGATTATCTTATCTTCACCTACGTAAACAAACATAAATTGATTTATAATATCATTTAAGGCAGTAAACTGATAACCACCAAAATTATCACCTTCGTAATACCTTTCCTGTGTTTGGTTTAATAATGCCATTTTTTATTGTTTTTCGTTTGATTGTTGTAAAGTATCCATTCCTTGACCAGCTTTTAAAGTGTCTTCTCTCTTCATAGAAATACCAGCTAATCTTAATATCTTATAAACTAACTCCGTTTCTTCCGACGAGTGTAGTTCAAAGTGAGTTGTTTTAGCAGCATCACTATCGTAAAGAGCCTTATCACCAATAACGAAGTAACCCCATGAAACCGTTGCTGGCTGTCTAAAATAAAACACCCCAGTAGGAGTTATTGGGTTACCATTATTTCCGACTACTCTCATAATACCACTCCTTATATTAGCTATAGGTCTATCATTCGTTGGTAGAGTTAGTGGGCCTCCTGTTCTACACTCGTTAAAGTCTTTTGTTTTTTGAATTTCACAATTTACGTTGTTAAATTCTATTCTGTGTGTTCTATAGATATACTGTGGAAGTCTTTTAAACGACCCTCCTCCACCGGAATTTTGATAACCGTTTACTGTGTTAATACCATCTACACTTTCAAAAATCTGAATTTTCTCTTCCAACATATCATCAACATCAGCGTAAACATATTCGTTACCCGGAACTCTAGAGAAGAAGTTTATATCATAAAAATATTGTTCAAATATTTCCATTTGTGCTTGATTGGCAAATAAATTAAATTCTTGAGGCGTTATATATCCTCTCTGTTCTTTGTTAGCTAAGACTAAAACTCTTTGATATACTGTATCTATATTTACCATTTTATTTCGTTATTTATTATACGGGAACAACCTATTTAAATTTTCTTTTCTTTTAGTGCATCCACAGTCTTTTCCAGCGATTTTACTAACCGTGTCTACTACTTTTTTTATTCCAGTAGCTTTTGTGATTTTTTCTATAGAATCACCTAAACCTTTAGATTTTTTTTCTTTCATATAATTTAATTTGTAGTTTGCGATCGCCTTTTAAGGCGACCGCTCTACATTTTGATTAGTTATTTAATCTTTTTTCTATATTCTTATATATCTCCATTCCCTCGTCAGTTTTAAACCAAGCGGCTAAAGCTGAGTACGGATGTTCTTCATAAGGTATTGTCATAAGTTTTCTATTGTTAGATCCCCACACAAAAGTTCTTTGATCAGATGATAACTTTATAATGTTTAGTTCAGCGGCTTTTATACCAAAATTTCTAAGCATTACGTTTTCATCATTAACTAACTCTAAGAACAACTGAGGGTTTCTTCTAGCGTACAACAATAAATCTCTTTTAAGTTCCTGAGAACTCATCTTAGACACCTTAGAACCTAACTCTACCCTCATAACTGCCTCAGCCATATCTATATCTAGGTTTCTAGCGGCTATTAAAGCGTCAGTTTCCATTTCTAACCACTCCATTTGACTCTCAGCGTTTTCAACTGGTTTCCACTCATAATAAACCTTATCTCTATGTGGGTGGTACAAGCTTAATAGCTTTTGTAAAGTTTGTTTATTTCTTGGTACGTGTAACGCTCCTGATCTAAAAATTATATGATCTAACCTCTGATCTCCTTTCATATCGTCTACAAAAGGTGTCTTTTGGTTAGAAGTATACTTTAGTTCTCTTTCGTAACCCTTGTCTTCGTCAAAATAATAAATAGAAGAACCTTTCAACATGTAAGACAGTGGTTTTTTATTTCCATTTAAATAGTAAACTCTGTCTTTTATTTCCCAAGTATCTTTTTTTATTTTTGGAGTCTCAACTTCAATAAAGTTGTTTACTGTTTCCATTACTTTTTCTTCAATTACAGTTTCTTCTACTGCAACTGGTTTTGTTTCTTTTTTCTTTGCCATAATATAATATAATATAAATTAATAAAAATAAAAGGGGTTGGGGACGAACCCCAACCTCTTTAATATAAATAATGCTTATTTCATTAACATGAAATTGTTAGCACCTTGTGTAATTAAACATCTTTCAGATAACATGTGAATTTGCATTGCATCTAAAGCAGATGTAGCAGCTCCAACAGAACCAGTAACCCAAGTTTTTAATCTTCTGTCATCAGTTTGAGAAGCTCTATATCTAACGTGTAAGAATGGACGTTTCATGTTCATTCCCATACCTTGATCGTATACTGAAGATACACCAGCTGGAATAAATACCCCTCTAATTGCATTAACAGTATCTCTAGAGTTAATACCACCTCTAGTTGACTTGTCGTTTAAGTATCTGAAATCAGACTTATAGAAGTCATAAGAACCTCTTCTGAAACCAGCAAAACCTAAATTAAGCGCCATAGCCTCTGAGTTTTCAAATACTCCGTAAGAAGTACCACCAGCTCCATAAGAATTCATAGAAGCTAACATATCGTCCATTGCTAGAGATGTAGCTCTATTAACAAACATCATGTTTTCTTCAATAGCACCTTGAGAGTCAAACTCAGCTAAAATAGCGTCAAACTCAGCTAAATCAGCTGGGGATGAAGTACCAGTAATACCAGTAGTAACATTACCTCTTTGCTCAATAGCGTCAAACAAACCTTGCGTACCAAAGTTATCAGTAGACGTATCAACTAAATAAGCGTCAGCAGTAGATTGATCAGTATCACCTTTGATAGCCTCTAACATAGTCATCTCTAAGTAATCAACAAATCTAGCTCTTGTGTCAGCTTCCGCTTTCAAGAACCACATGTATCCAGAAGCTCCAGTTTCAGAAGCAATCTCAACCCAACCAACTCTAGAAGCGTCAGAACCTGATACTTCGTAAAAGTCTTTCATAATAATTGGTTTATTAGAGAAAGATGTAAACTGAGGCTCATTAGATTGACGAGTTGTAGCTCCTTGGTAACTATCACCTTTTCTGTATTCAGAACCGATAACTAGTAATGTAGCTGTATCACCAGAACCAGTAGCTAAACCTGCGTTTGCACCAGTTGCCGTAGCGTTTCCAGCATCATATAAAGCTACAGCTACTTGATCATTTGATATTTCAGTAACTATACCTTTTACAGTTGTACTAGCGTCCGCTACTAACACCATGTCGTTAACTCTAACACCGTGATCAATTGAACTAGTAGCAACAGCGTTACCATCAATATCAGTATCGATTTCAAAAGTAAAACCATTGTTAGTACCTGTAATTTGATTCGCTCCATTAGCGATGTGACCTTTGTAAGAAAGGTGTAATCTACCTTGTTCTGACCAAACAACTTGGTCAGCAGTCATAGATTCTTCAGCTCCTACTTGTGAAAGAAAGCCCGAAATAGTTCTGTTTCCAAAAACTTGAGCTTCTTGTTCCATAAGATCTGGTAAATATTGTTGCGCCCAGCCTTGTCCAGCTGTAGACGCTAAGTCTAAATAGTTTTGTTGAAGTGCCTGCTTAGTTGGTGCTGGCACACTATTTAAACTACCTCCTGCAGTAATTGCCATAATTTTGTAGTTTTAATTATTTTTTAAATTTATTATTCTTGATTTTAAACTTGAAATCAGAAGAATTATCTCCAATTACACGAGCTTTAACACCTCCACTTTGAACCTCTGTGTGACCTTGTCTTGGGTCCATATTGATGTTTTTAGATTTAGCAACGCTCTCTTTTATAGCGTCCGCTTTTCCTTGCTCGTAAAAATGTTTTGCAACGGCATCTGCATTCATTGCTGTGTATAAAGATTTGTGATAACCATTAGCGTCTTTTAAACCCATGTTTTTATCCAAAAACTTTTTGGTAAAGTTGTTTAAATCGCTTTGATTATTTTTTACTTCATCAGCATTGTTCACGTTAACACGATATCTTTTATCCCCAACATTATATTCAAAACCTTTGAACTTGTCGTTAAAAACCTTATTGGTTTCTTTTGTAAAAATATCACTGTTATTTTGCGCTGCTTTTTGATTAACCTCTGTTTCCTCGTTGTATTTGTTGAAGAAATCAATTGCTTGTTGTTGCTCTTTAGTAAGCTTGCTTCCGCTTTTGATATCTTCGTAGTATTTGGACTTTGCACTGTCCAAGTGTTGCCTTGCCTGAGCAACTTGCTCTTTTAAGGCTAGTTTTTTTCTTTTTATATCTCTTTCTTCCTCTATTTCTTCGTCGTAAGAAAATTGATCTTCCATTAAAAAATCGATTTCTTCCTTGTTTAAGTGAGGTTTTGTTTGTTTGTAGTATTCATAAAGTAAGTCTTCTTCTCCTACATTGCTATAATCTTGATTAAGTCTTACGTAATCGTTTAAGTCTCCGCCTGTTTCGTTCATAAACTCCATTAGTTTTTGAATTCCTTCTGGAAGTTTTTTTGCAGTTTCCTCAGCTTTAACAATAGTATCCGTTATAGTTTCTTCTATTTTTTCTACTTCTTCTGTTATCTCTTCTAAAACTGAAGCTTCTTGTGTTTCAACTTCCGGCTGTACTTTTTCTTGTTCTTGTGAGGCGTTGGAGTCTTCAACGAGTTCAACCACTCCTCCGTCGTCAACAACGTCTTCTTTAGCTTCTTCTTTAATTTCATCTTGTTCTGGTTTTGCTGGTTTATCTAAATCAACCTTAAAGGTGTTGTCTTCTGGTTGTTTAAACTTTTTTGTTTTAGGTTTTTTAACTTTCAATTTGTCTACAGTTTCGTCTACAATTGGTTTTTCAGTAGCTACCTCTGCTACTTCTTCTGTTTTGTTTTCTTCCATAATATAATATAATAATAGTTAATAAATGTTACCTAGGATCAAAAGAGCCTAGATCAATAGATCCGTCTACAATATCGTTACCCGCAGATTCAAATTCAAAGTTTTTAGGTGGTTTACCGGTACTTCTTTGATCTATAAGCTGCGATTGTTGCGTTGCTTGTATTTTAGTTCTTTTATCTTTACGATCTTCTTTGACCTCTTCTTTTATTTTTTGTCCTTCAACCTCCATGCCTTTTAACTGCATGTTATAGTCAAATTCTAATGCCATGAGCTCTTTTTTGTAAGCAACCTCTTGTTGCATTTTTTGTGTTTCTATCTGAGCTTTAATTTGCTCTAATTGAGCTTGACTTTGTGTTAAAGCTTGATTTTTTTGAACCTCTGCTTGTGCAGCGGCTTGCGCTGACTGTTGGTTCAATTGAGCTTGCTGCTGCATGTTTTGCATTTGAATCTGCTGGTCTTTTTCTAGCTTCTTTTTTCTACGTAGTTTTAAAAGTTGGTTAGCTAATTTGATATTTTTTATCTCTCTAATATCGATAGCGTCAGCAAGTTCGATTATTTGTTGTTGCAACGCCATTTGGACGTTGTTCTCAAGCATCATTCTCTCTTCCTCGTCTGGTTGTAATTCTAAAAATATACCAAAGTCATACAAGTGAAGATTAGACATTTCTTTTAACGTAGCAACGTTGTGAACACCTATACTTTGTATAAAAGCATCTCTAGTTGGCGAGTACTCTATAATGTCTGAGATCCTAAGTGACAAAGCCTCTGCTACTTCAACTGTTAAAAACAAACCAGATTGTAGTATGTGTCTTGTCGCTGTGTTTGAGTTAGCTGCGGCTAATTTTTGAACTCCAACTAACGCGTTTTTATCTGGCGAAGTACCATCTCTAGCTTCGTTCAAACCAGTTACATCTCTAATCATTTGTAGATAATAATTGTAATTACCTATAAGAGCTTGCATTTTATTACCACCACTACCACTTGTTATTTCTTGAATAGGTACTTTACCTGGATTCATATCACCTTCAGAAGTAAAACTTCTTCCAATTACAGATCCCGTTTGGAAGAACATGTTTAAAGCTTCTTGCGGATTGTAATTTGTTCCATTACCTAAGTCAACTTCAGCTAACCCATCAGCGTCTAAATAAACTCCATCTGGAACCATTCTTGATAACACTTGTTGTAATTTTAGATGCGTTAACTGAATCATGTCAGCAAAGCCAGTTATTCTACTTACTATTGACTCTATTTTACCATTATACATCCTAGGTGCTACAATAGCATAGTTCATTTTAACTTTAGTAAAATCACTTTTAGGACGCAACATGTTTTTTGCCATTTCCCATTTAAGTAGTTTTTCAGAACCAAGAACCATAGCTCCTTCGTATAGACACTCTATAGACCTTAAAATTCTTTCGTAACCACCTTGTTTGTTTTCTGGGGGATTAAAATTATCATCTTTCTCTATAGCCTTATCTCCTCCTGTTGCTGTTTCCTTTACTTTGTAAACCTCATTCATGTATGTTTTATAATTAAAATATAAAACTTCCACGGTGTTTAAATCTTCTTTTTCTATTGTAAATCTAGAATTATAATTAGACCTATTAGCCTTTTTACTCTTCATTATTTCTTCTAAATCTTCGCCAGTTAAATGTGGGAATTGTTTAGCTAATTCATTAACAGGTATTCTTTTAACTTCACCCACGTAGTATATATCATCAAAATAAGGGGAATCAGTATACGAATAAACTAGATTAGCAGGATCAACATAGTCTATAACGACACCTTCTGATGTGTTAAACGATGTTTTTACAGCACCAATACCTAAAACTGTTAAGTCGTAGTAAAATTGTTTTGTTATTAAACTATATCTATTTCCATCTAATAAAGTGTTTATAGCTTGTTCTTCTGCTATCTCTATAGACTGCTTATAATTAAGCTGCATGTGAAGTTCTAGCTCTTCATTACTTTCTGGAAGTTCTTCAACGTCACTTCTTCTAACATCTAAACCAATTTCATTTTGAACAGCAGCGTTAAATTCTTTTAAACGCATGTCTTTAAGTATATTCTCCATATACTCGGTACGTTGTGATACTCCAAATGGATCTTGAGAGTAAGCATGTACGTCATACATTCTTTCTGACATCCCGTTAACTACTATGTCTACAAATTTAGATATGATTGGGACCGGCTTCCAGTCTAAGTTAAGATAAGATAAGTCACCGTTTATCGATAACTCGTCTTTATACTTTTGAATTGACTGCTCACCTCTAGCGTACAATCTTAGATTGTGAAAACTATCGTGATTTGTCTTGTATTTATTAGCGTTTTTATCGTTATTAAACCATTCTGTCTCTATAGCTTTACCTACTTTTAAGCCATAATCATAACTTAATTTCTCAGCATCACTTACGGTTTGACTTGGAAAATAACTTTTAATGCCAGACTCTGCCATATTTATTATTTTATTATTCGTGAATTACTTCCAGTGTTTGAATACTTGGATATATTTATATTTAGTTTAGGTTTTTCAATCTTAGCGTTAGGAGCGTATAAATGTCTATTGCACGCCATTATAGCTAAACCAGAACTAATAGAAGCATCGTGTTTTGTTCTTTTTGTTATATCAAATCTACTCCAATCGTTTAAAAGATCGTTAAAGTAAAGAGCACCAAAACTTCCATCTTGTTTAATACCAACGTGGTCTTGAATATACATCTCAATAGCGGCCGCGTGAGCTTGCTTTATATCTTCGCTTGTGTTTGGTATACCACCTATTTCTTTTTCTGTTACAGATAGTTTATTCCATATTTTATCTGGTCTATTCATAGAGTACCCTCTGTATCCTCTTCTTCTTAAGTAATATAACAAACGCGGCTTGTTGTTTTCTGCTAATATAGGCATACCGTAAAAAACGCAAGCCATTAACACGTCTTCAAAAAATATTTCAGCAGTTTGTGGTCTAGCTAGATATTCTAAAAAAAATTGATTAGCAGGAGCGTCTTCCATTGAAAACTTTGTTAATCCGTGTAAAGCTCCCTTAGAACCCACTCCATCAACAGTCCCTGATATATCATAACTATCACAACCAAAAGCTCCCATGTGTTGATTAGCGGGATATTTTACCCCATTTTTCAAAACTATTTTATTTTGCATGTGTTGAGGAGGTGTCCAACTTATTTTAAACCTACCTTTTGCGTCTGGATAAAATATAACTTGAGAATCTTTTATACCATTAACCCATTGAAAATTACCTTTTGTTATACCAAGAGTATTAGACATTTCCTCGTTGTAATCTATCTGTTCGTATATCTTTATTAAATTAAAGATGCTGTTTTTAGTTTCATCTCTAAACGCATGTTCTGTAGTTCTTGGAAACTGTCTATAAAACTCGTTTAATCCGTCTTGATCAGATTTTAATCCTTCTGCTTCGTTGTTCCAGTGCTCTATTATACCTACTTCTATTAATTCACCATCTGGTCCGAGGACATCATTATCTGGATTATCGAAGACTGGATATCCGTGTTCATCAATAAATCCTTCGTAGTTCCACTCCATTGGGATAAACAAAGAATATAAACCAGACTTTGTCTGTCCATTACGGTTTCTTTTTGTAACATCTGAATCATTATATAGTTTTTTAAAGTTATCTCCACCTTTGTCTAAAGCGTTTGACGTTGATCCCATCATACACTTCCCAACTATTCTACTACCTAATCTTAAACATGTTTTTGTAACCCTCCAGTTATTTAATATATTGTCTGGTCTTTCCCATTTACCACTTTCATCATGAACTAACAAACTTAGTTTCTCCCCATCATAACTATTGTCTCCTGTATTCTTCCAATCAATTGTTGTGTCTAATCCTTTAATATCTTCGAGTTGTTCGTTCGCCGTAATCTTCTTCCTCGTAAACTTACTAGCAGGAACACGATAAGCAAGCTCGGATTTTGGACGATCCATTCCATCTTGTATAGGTTTAAAAAAGAACGGATAGTTAATCGATATAGGAACGACCTTGTCTGTAAACATTTTTTTCGCATCTGCACCTGATTTAGATAATATACCATATCTACTATCACTTGATATAGTGGCTAAATTAACTGTTTCTGCTGATGACATAAAAGAGAATCCAGACCTACGGTTTTTAAGGTAACACATTCCGTAACATCTTTTATCCGCTTTACAAGCTTCCCAGAATATATAGAACAATCTATTTGCTTCTCTAAAATCTGGGGCTCCAACATCAATCTTACTCCATTGTAAATACATATAGTGCGTACCGGTTATCCAGGTTGGTTTACCATTATTCATAAACCAGAAACCCTCTTCTCGACGTTTAAACTCCTCGTCTATGTAATCGTACCATTTTTCTTTATTATTTTCCGGATAACCCCTCCAATCGAATATGTTTTTGATCCTTTGGAGCTCTTTAGGATATTCCTGTTTAACCCACTTATTCTTTGGATGTGTATATACTTCTTTAGGTGGTTTCGGTAGCGCTATAATTAAATTTTGTATCTCTATAATTTCACCTATAACTCCATTGTGTGATAACACAATTAAGTCGTGTTCTTTGTTGTAACCGTACTTCCACTTCTTACCCCTATTCATTCTGGTAATAGTGGTCTTTTTTATCGGCTCAACTGTATTAACTAAACTTTGCTTGTACATTACTTAGATCTACCTTCTGCGAATCCTTTAAAGACTTTTTTCTCTGCCTCTTCAGGTGTTTTGCCCTCGAGTAAGTTTTCTTCTTCTTGGATTCTGTTAAGTATTTCGAATGCGTCAAATATAGCTAGTTTTTTAGTAGCTGCGGCATTTTTTAATCTATCAGCTGATATGTCGTCGTCTGAATCTACAATAGGTTCTTTTGCAACTTTAATCAGCTCCTCCACTGCTTTCTGCCCAGCTTGGATTATACTCTTCTTCGTTTCCTTCGTATTCATATTTAATTGTAATAAATTGTGTCATAACTCTATATAGTCTTTTTCCATCAACTATAAACTCGTACGTTGAAAAAGGCGTAAAGCCCACTAAATCCCCCTTGCTATACGCGCCATCTGTATGCTTAACAATACCTATACAAGACTCTTCTTCATCAACGCCAAATCTTGTTCTATCTTTAATCGGCTGTACAAAGCAATATCCTTTAGGTGCTTTCCACTCACCGTTTCTTTTGTACAAGTACACTTGGTCTTCTTTTACAAAATAAGTGTTTTCATTAAAATAACTTCTACTATTCTTTTCGTTGCCTCTAACATCATGCCATCTTCTAAATATATTGTGATGCGTTATAATAGTATCTCCAGGTTGTATCTCTGTTTCAAAAGCTGTGGGAACAGATTTAACAATAGCTTGTCTATTCACAAATTGGTGATTATAAACCTCCGTATTAAGTATCAAACGCGAAGATCCGACTTTAGTAGTATTGTTATATCTATTTCCCTTTGGCTCTATAACAAAGTCAAAAGGCGCTTTCATTAGTACTGTAGATTATATTCTATAGACACAGCCATGTTTTTGTTAAAGTCTTTCCACGGTAATACATCTTTGTTTTTCTTGATATAAATAGAGTACTTTTCTTTTTCCTCTATTATATCACAAATAGTATGTCCACCATATACTTCTTGACCAACAGAGTAATGCATAGCGTCGTTTTTGTAATCTTTACCTATGGTAATTTTTCTAATCAGTTTTGACATCTTCTTTATGATTTATAGTACCATCTTGAATGTTAATGTCAGCTGTACCATAAGTCTTTTCAAAGTCGACTTGCATTTTACTTAACTGTTCTTGTAATACCGATACGTGGTGTAAAAGATTATGTTTTTTACTTTCAATAGATCCAACCTCTAGTTGCGCTCTATTAATATCGTTAATTACTGATTGTACTTGATTTAATTCTTCGTTTGTAATTTTAGAAGGTTTTTCACCTCTTAATTCTTTGATTTTTTTTGTTGTGTTTTTTGCCATTTTATTTAATTTAAGTTAATTTAATTTGTTTTTATCTTTCGAATCCAAGTTTAAATCTCCATGGATTTGCGTTTAATAGTTCGTGGTTATTTGTTAAATCTGTACCCCCTGCAATAGCAGCATTCAATACTATAGTACCGTCTGTACCATCGTGTGTCATAGATTTAATTGTTCCTAGAGCTGTGTCAACACCTTGTATATATACTTCATCGCCTATACAGAATACCTTTCTAACATCCGTACCATCAACAGTGATGCTTGTCGCTGTATCAGACGTTATCGCTCCGTTAACTAAAACACCTGTCCCATAATGTCTTGCTGTTGTCTGAATTCCAGCTACATATAGTTTATCATATCCAACATTTGTACCACTTTCAGGTTCTAAATCTATTACAGTGTTAAACCCAAGATTAGAATCAGCACCTCCACCAGGTCCTGTATAAACAACTCTAAATGGCGTTTTAGCTAACGTACCTTTAAATTGTGCACTTTCTAATCTATAAGCGCCAACTAAATTACGCGCCCAATTAGTGCTTCCGTTACAGGTTGGAGCCGCGCCAATAGTACCTATAGAAGGTGGTGCAACACCATCTATTGACTTTGCAAATAGCAATTCAAGATCAACCGCGGAACCAGCAATTGCCCCGTCTTCACCGTTTACAGAAGCTACAATACTTCTTAGCATACAAGATCCTTTTGGGACATCTACTGCTGTCCAACCAAATATAACACTACTAGCGGCTACATCACCGCTTCCTGGATTGTCAGAAATATCTCCAGCAATACAATCTGGAAGCACGTCTACATTAAAAAATTTTCCCATTTTATTTATTTTTTTACTTTTTCTAGTGATCTACCGCCAAAATAAGCACCGATCACGGTTATTAATACTAATTGTAATAAGTCTACCCATGAAGCTTTAACTTCAAAAGCAATAACTCCAGCGTCGATAAAAACTAACAACACTGTTGATACTACTAGAAATATTAAAACTAGTGGTCTTATATTTTTTGATAACCAAGAGTCCGACTTCATATCCATCGACCATCTTTCAGTTACTTGCTTTTGCATCTCAGCTTCGTAACTCATTATCATATCTTTTATTTTCTTTTCGGCATCAAGCTTTTCTTCTTTAGACGTATGTAAATCATCTATAACTCCACCTACGCCTTTTATTAATTCAGTAGCTCCGCCTGAAAATATACTTGCTAATATACTCATATGTTTTTATTTCCGTTATTTGCTTCTTCTTCCCAAGGAAAGCTATGCTCGCCAGCTTCCTTCCATTGTCCATCTACTTTTATCATGTCTTTACCGTTTATGTCTTCTCTTGGGTATATGTTACCATTCCACTTAACAAAGTCATCACCGTAAGCTAACTTACCTGTTTTCATATCTGTAGAGTGTCTCATCTCATGGTTTAACACTTGAGCTTCTTCTTTACTTCCAGGTACTATATTTTCGTTTATATATATACTACCATCCATATTAGCTTCACCCATGATTCCTTCTTCTAATGGTTTTCTAATAACAGGTGTTCCAGGTACAGACGCATCGCTACCAGCTTCTTGACCAAAACGCATTTTTGTTCTGATCTCTCCACCAACAGCGTAATTACCTCTACTTCTACCTAGTTTAAACCCCATATTATCTATCTTTATCTTTTATCATATCATCTATAGATTTATTAAAAACCTTGTCAGTATATGTTTTATTGTTATAAAAAGTACTTCTTTCTGATACTGGTAAATCTTCTTCACCTAACAACACTCTATATATTCTACTAATTAACTGAGAACATTTAAATGATGTTTTAAATACCGAGTACTTTATTGTTGTTCTGTTTCTGTGTCTCCAGGTTTCTATCCAACCTAACCTTCGTAGCTTCTCCCAACGATTCTTATCCCAACTCATGGTATAAGTACCGTCTATAAACTCCTGTCGTGTAAATCTTCTTTTACAATCTAAGTAAATTAATAATTCTAAATCTGCATCTGTTAACCCGTAAGTCTTACAGGCCCACTTTCGTGTGAGCCTGTAGTACTTAAGGATGTTTAGTTCACGCAGATCCTGCGCAGTTAGTCTCAATATTAACCAGAGTGAACTGCTACCCCAGTAATATCTGATGACAAACTTCTTGCAGCTACCGTTCCATCATCACCTACAATTTTACCTTGTATACTAGAAGCATTATCAACAGTAGTCATAGCGTCATATATAACTGTAACACCATCGTGATTAGGTCCAGCGTTCATAGCTGACACTATCTCTTCTGTTACTTGCTTCATCTTACCTCTAGTTACCGTAAGTCTTGCGTATGATGAGTGAGTTTCATTTTTACCACTTAAAAACCATACGTCAAGTTCTGTTATCGCGGTTCCTGGTCCTATAGCTGTAATGTTTTTTACAGGGACCATTACGGATGTATGCGCGCTTGTATCGTTAGCCTCATCAGCCACGTCTCTGAAATAAAAATATCTTTCCATTTTTTTGTTATTTTTTAATGTTTATAATTTAGTTAACTATTATCCTGCAGCAAATACTGTAGTCGCAGAAGCAGCGGAGCAAGCTCCTTGACCTTCAACAATAGCGTCAACTGACCAACCATCTGCGGCACCTGTCTTGTTTACAAACGTTATAGTGGTACCAATACCACCATCTCCGTTAGTAAGTCCAGTGATCTTAAGAATGTCATCATTAGTAGTTGAAACGTCTACAACAGCAATTCTAGTTGCGTCGTGTGGTTGTACTCTAATCATAGATCCTGGAGCATAATTAGTATCACCCACAGTGTAGCTATGTAAATTACCATTACCAATATTAGCAATGTAAGTTACGGTGATCCAATCACCTGCTCTACCAGATCCAGCTTGAGGTATTGTATACGCTTTAGCAGCTGTTTCAGCATTAGTATAATGCGTGTTAGGACTTAAAGCCCCAGCGCTAATAGCAGTAGGAGCTACACCAGCAGTACCAATAGAAGGCATATCTGTTCTGTACTTTTCAACAGCCACTGTAATACTTGCGACACCTGTAATACTTGGGTGAGCATATGACGAATGATCCAATCCAGCTAATGCAGCTGTAGCGGAATCCGTATCAGTACAATCATCTGCGACGACAATAAATCCGTTTGAATGCGGTGATGAGTTAAACAATTGTACAAGAGCATCCATAACTTCCTGCATGTCACCCTGTGTTACCGTTAAAGTAACCGTATCATAACTTAGTTGATCATTGTGTGTTAAATCGTTATTTTTAATACTTCTAAAAAATAATGTTAACGTAGTCGCGTTACCTGGAGACATTGAAACAAATCTGTCCGCAGGAATACATACCTGGTCGTCAATTCCATTAACGTCCGCCTCATCGGCTTGGTCTCTAAAAAATAACATTTTGTGTTTTTTGTTCATTTTCTTTTTTTTGATTAATTAATAATTTGTTTGTTTGTTTATGTTTGAGGTTTGTGGATTATGGTTTTGGTTAATCTATTAATACGACGTCCATTTGTTTTATAACGCCGTAAAATTTATCTTTATGCTGGATTCCGTGTCCAGCGTGTTTATCGTAGTAAATAACGTCTCCTTCTTCTATCCCTTCCACGTTATTCCCAATAGATATTACTT
>UEXM01000401.1_pt1 | contig 47129 bp, 45 predicted proteins | sample 1796661 | NCBI WGS metagenome assembly UEXM01 (sample SAMEA4772469, study PRJEB27181) | metagenome | reverse complement strand
ATATTCAAATATGTCTTGTACAAAAAGCTAATTTTACTGTCAATATTTGCTTCCTTATTAACCAGATTACTTTCCTTTATGGCGTCATAAAGATGAAAATTAGTCGCATTTAAAATTATTTGTTACTATCGCTGTATTATAAAAAGCGTTAAAGAATAACGTTTGCAAAGGAAAATAATATGCTACAAGTACTTTTGGTTGATGATGACTCAGAATTTACTGAGGTCGCATGCCAGATAATAGAGTTTATTGGTCACGATGTCTGTGTAGCGGCAAACCTAAAAGAAGCTAAAGAATGGTTAGGACAACAAACGTTTGACCATGTGTTACTCGACTTTATGTTGCCCGATGGCAGTGGCTTGCATCTAATTGATTTTATAAATCAAAACCATCTCACACCTTTTATCACCTTAATTACTGGCCACCCTTCAGTAAAAGGCATGCTTGCCGGATTGTGTGGCCCAAAAGTTAGCTATATTGTTAAACCTTTGCAACGCGAAGACATTGAAGCAACATTAAATAAAAGTAATAAAACAACCAAGAAAACAAAAGCCAATATGCCGACACTACATTTTGGCTGTTTGGTAGGCGAATCAAAGCCAATGCAAGAGTTGTACACCATGATCGAACGTGTCGCTAAAACGTCTGCCAATGTTATGCTCATGGGGGAAAGTGGCGTAGGCAAAGAGGTAGTCGCTAATGCTATTCATATCTCTAGCGGCGGAACAGATCCTATCGTCGCGACCAATTGCGGTGCTTTATCAAAAGAGCTTATTAATAGTGAGCTTTTTGGTCATGAAAAAGGAGCATTTACAGGTGCTATTGCTCGTAAGGAGGGGTTTTTTGTTCGTGCAGGTAATGGCACACTTTTTCTCGATGAAGTAACAGAAATGCCGTTAGATATGCAACCTAACTTATTACGTGTATTAGAAAACAAGCGTGTTATTCCTGTTGGCGGCACACGCGAAATCGAGGTTAATTGCCGTGTGGTATCGGCAACCAATAGAAAAATGACAGAGTTAGCACAAGGTAATATTATCAGAGAGGATATTTACTACCGCTTAGCTGTTTTTCCTATCAACATTCCGTCATTAAGTGAGCGCAAAGAAGATATTCCTTTACTAGCAGAAGTATTTCTTGGCCAACTTAACAGTGAAAACAACACTGATTTTTCATGGACTGCAGAACAACTAGAGATGCTGAAAAACAATGCTTGGCCTGGTAATGTTCGAGAACTGAGACATGCCATACATCGAGCATTTATCATGAGCGATCCGGTAAGTAAAAAAATACAATTACCTGATAGTTTTATTTCACCATTTGCCGAAAAAACGAAAACGTCTTCAGCAATATCCGCTGGCCAAACAATTGAAGATCTTGAAAAAGAGCTTATTCGTGTAACACTGAACAACGTTGACGGTAACAAAACACAAGCAGCTGAAATGCTCGGTATTAGTACAAAAACTCTGTATAACAGATTACACGCTTATGGTGACTTTAGCGTTTAAGTTTTTACCATACCTAGGCATTTTTTAAAGACAGAAAGGGGGAAGATAAAGTGAATCAAGCATATAATGATATTAACCAACTGATACATGATACTCGGGGCCCGCTCAATCGAATATCAATGCAAGCAGAACTAGTAAAAATGGTACTTGAAAACGATATGCCGAAAGAAAAAGCTATAGCTGCTGTTAATAAAATTATTATTGCGTGTCAAGATTGCAGCAAAAGCCTGCAAGATATTACTGAGTTTTTACAGGCTAAGTAATATCTTCAGTATTCATTAACAAATCCCTTTAAAGTGTTTTAAACCAAAGTGAGCAACCATGAAAATTAAAAGCCTTTTTGAAAACGCAGTATTCAACTGGGTTTTAATTTCTTCTATTGTTATCTTAATGATCATTACCAATGGCTTCTTGGCTTTAAAAACCATAGAGGACTTATCCTCGACCCAAAGTAGCTTACACAATACCGGCGATGTTATTGTTGAATTAGACGATTTACATAACTTAGTATTAATGGCTGAAACCGGCCAACGAGGCTATTTACTCACAGAAATAGAAGAGTATTTAACACCTTATGAAGATGCTCTAGGGCGTTTAAGCGCACAACTTACAGACACCAAAAAACTACGCTCTGAAGTACCAGGCCAAGCAAAACGCATCGCATCTTTGGTGCTTCTCGTTGAACAAAAAATACAAGAGTTAAGAACAACCGTCGACTTAGCATTAGCTGACAAAGAAAAGCGCGCATTAAAACAAGTAATGACCGGCAGGGGCCGAGATCTTTACAAAGAGTTAAGAGCTGAATTTGAACAGATAAAAAACCTTGAAATAAACTACCGAAATTCTTTATTTACTGTACTTTCTGTCGTTGAACGAGAAGCTAAAGTTACCTTTATAATTTCCGGAATAACCAGCACATTATTGCTATTAGGTTTAGCTTTTTTTGCCCGCTTAAATGCAAGAAGCGAAGCTAAGCATCGCTTGCAACTTGAACAACAAAATGAAGTTTTAGCAGAAAAAGTAACTATGCGTACCAAAGAGCTCACACTTTACTCAGATGAGTTATCACGTAGTAACCGAGAATTAGAAGACTTCGCTTTTGTCGCCTCGCATGACCTGCAAGAACCGCTACGAAAAATTCGCGCTTTTGGCGACCGATTGCGGAGCAGTTATAGTCAATCACTCGATGAAAGGGGTGCTGACTACATCGACAGGATGGGTAATGCAGCAGAGCGCATGTCGAACCTTATTAATGACTTACTTGAGTTCTCTCGTATTTCTACCCGTGGAAAGCCATTTGTCGACGTTGCATTACAACCGGTTATTGAAAGTATCATTGATGACCTTGAAGTCAGTATCGAAGAAAGTGACGCTAGTATAGTATTAGGGGCTTTACCTACTATCAACGCAGATCCTAGCCAAATGCATCACCTTTTTATCAACTTAATTTCTAACGCGATTAAATTTCGCCAAGGTGATATTAAACCTGTGGTTGAAATACAAGCTTATCAAGAAGAAGTAGCCCAAGAACCCTGGCATATTATTACCGTAAAAGACAATGGCATTGGCTTTGAACAAGAGTTTGCTGACAAAATTTTTGTTCCTTTTCAGCGCTTACATGCCAGAGCCGAATATAAAGGTACGGGCATAGGTTTAGCTATTTGCCGCCGCATAGTAGAGCGTCATGGCGGTAAAATTTCAGCTTTTAGTGAACTAGGTAATGGCACATTATTTAGGATAGAAATCCCGGTTGATAACGCTTTAATAAAAATAATTGGAGATAATGCAAATGTACAACAGTAACGCCAAGCCCATTACTATTTTAATGGCTGATGATGATGAAGACGATCGCATACTAACTCAAGACGCATTAAAAGAAAGCCGAGTACGCAACTCTTTATTCTGTGTTGAAGATGGCGTAGAACTGCTTGAATACCTTCGCCGTGAAGGTAAGTATAATGATGAGAAAAAGTCTCCAAGACCTGGCTTAATATTGCTTGATCTCAATATGCCTAGAAAAGATGGCCGTGAAGCACTAAAAGAAATAAAAGCCGACCCAGAACTTAAAAACATCCCTGTTGTTATTCTCACCACCTCAGTACAAGAAGAAGATAAAGTTAAAGGCTATAATTTAGGCGCTGCATCTTATATAGCTAAGCCAGTAAACTTTGAAGGTTTAGTTGAGTTAATGAAAGTACTCGGTAGATATTGGATAGAATTTGTAGAACTCCCCAATGAATGAATATCCTCAATAAATAATACTAAGATAGAAGCATATGGCAGATAAAATCGCTCGAGTACTCCTGGTTGAAGATGACGAAGATGATTATATTCTTACCAGTGACTACCTAAGGCAACTAGGCTCGCACCAGTTCGAGATTGATTGGGTTACTACCCCTACAAAAGCACTTGAACAACTAAGTTTAGGTAAGCATGATATTTGCCTGCTCGACTATCAACTAGGGGCTTATAATGGTTTAACAGTATTAGAAAAAGCCTCAAAAAATGGCTGCTCTATCCCTATTATAATGCTGACTGGACAGTCTGACGATGCTTTAGATCAGTCTGCGCTAGCGGCAGGCGCGGTTGATTATTTAGTTAAAGGTGAAATCACCACCTCGCGGTTTGCACGCGCCATACGGTACGCTTTAGCGCGACAAGAAATTGAAAATGAACGCCTTGAGCGTATTAACGCTGAAACCCGAAATCAATCTAAAGATCGCTTTCTCGCGCACTTAAGTCATGAGCTTCGTACACCGTTAACCTCAATTCTTGGTTATACCGAAATATTACTCAACGACAATAAAGCACCTAACGCAAAAAACGAGCTCAATATCATTTTAAATAATGGTCGGCACTTACTCGGTTTGCTAAACAATGTGCTAGATCTATCTAAAATTGCCGTCGGTAAACTTGAACATAATGTTGAAAAAATACCACTCGATAGCTTTATTGCAGATATTTTTTCTTTAATGAAAGTACATGCTTGCGAAAAAGCACTTGAATTGATTTTACAAGCAAATACACCGCTACCATTGTCTATTCAAACTGACGCAGTGCGATTACGACAAGTGCTCATAAATTTAATTCATAACGGCATTAAATTTACTGAGCAAGGTCAAGTTGTACTCATGATCAGCATAGTAATCGTCGATAATAAAGAAATGCTCAGTTTTACCGTTTCAGATACTGGCCAAGGCATCCCTAAAAGTATGCTAGCAACAATCTTTAAACCATTTGAACAAGTTGAAGATATAATTTCGAGAAAAGAGCAAGGAGCCGGTTTAGGGTTATCAATTTGCTCAGAGCTAGTTAAGCACATGGGGGGCACCATTGAAGTCACATCAGAACTTAACAACGGTAGCCAATTTACCTTCAGCATTGACCCTGGCGATATTACCACGCAACCACGCACCATACTCACCTTTGACCAACAGCACTCATCAAACGCTGAATTGGCTCTTCCTCAATTACAGGGACGAGTTTTAGTGGTTGATGATATGGATGATATTCGCTTACTGATCGGCCATAACTGCCAATCGTTTGGCTTAACGGTTAGCTATGCATCAAATGGCTTACAAGCACTTGAACAGGTTACATTAGCAGATGGCCAAGGCACACCATTCGACCTAATTCTAATGGATATTCATATGCCTGAATTAGACGGTAAACGGGCGATAAAGGCGCTAAGGAAATTAGGTTTTAATAAGCCGATCATCGCAATTACTGCCGCGACAATGAAAGGTGTAAAACAAGAGTTAATGGCCATAGGCTTTAACCTAATTGTACCTAAACCGATTGACAAAGCTGAACTCTATCGAGGCTTAGCCAGTTATCTTAGCCTTGAAGAACAAAGCGCTTGCAGCCACGTTGATGCGATAAAAGATAATAACTCTGCCGAACCACAACAACGTATTATGGTGGTTGAAGACGATAACGATGCTGCTGATATTACCGTACTCTTACTTGAGTCACTAGGCGCTAAAGCGGTAAAAGCCAACAGTGCTAAACAATGCCAAGCGTTGCTTAGCACGGAAAAAAATTGGAGCAAAATATTACTTGATTTACATCTGCCTGATGCCAACGGGCTGGCATTAGCTCGCACTATTCAGCACGCGTACCCTGATGTAGAACTGATACTTGTCAGTGGTGCAACCGTGGCTGAACAAAGCTTAAAACAAGCAGGCATCACTCAAGCGATATTAAAGCCAGTAAATCGTGACATTCTACAAAACCTAATCACTAAACTTTAACTCGCCACAAACCATTTTATGGTGCTTGGTGCACCATAAAAAAATTACTCTACACCGTGTAATTTTTGCCAACTCATCAAAATAAAATTTGTTTTTAACGTATCAAAAAATTACAAAAAAAAATAATAAACCAATAAAAACAGCAAGATACAGCCACCACAACTAATTGGTACATATATCGCTTAGCTATAAACAGTTAATCAATAAATAGAGGTACCAACATGGATATTTTTGCCGCTCTGCGCAGCGATCATGAAAAACAACGCTTATTGATGAAGATGCTTGTAGAAACCACAGGTGATTCTGCTAGCCGTCGAGACTTTTTTATCGATTTAAAGCAGCAATTAGCTCAACACTCTATTGCTGAAGAGCGCCACTTTTATGCGCCATTAATGAAACTTGATAACACTATCGAGTTAGCTCGGCATGCTATTGCAGAACATCATGAAATAGATGAGTTTATTGCTCAATTAGAACAAACAGATATGGGCTCTCCTGCTTGGCTTAAAATAATGAAGTCTTTACAACATAAGGTTTTACATCATTTAGCTGAAGAAGAAAGAGAGTTTTTTCAACAAGCCGGTAAAAACCTCAGCGCAACAGAAAAAACTGAACTCGCGGTGAAGTATCAAGCTGAAATGAGCCATTAAACCACACCTCACACTTGCGCTAGTCGCTGCCATTTAGCAGCGACTTACTAATGAGAAAATTATGATCAAGCCAGTAGTATTATTTCACAATAAATCATTTCTTATCAAAAGCTTAACATGCCAAAAAGCATTACTGACCACAATCGCTATTTTTCTTGTTAGCTTCAATATAAATGCACAACAAAAAGATATTGCCACCAATACAGTATCAATATTTGATGATCGTGCAGAGTCCGTTAATGAGGCAGTAGCCAACCCCTTTGCTTTATCGCAGCATCGACTAAACTATATATTGCCATTTACCTATGTCAGTGATCCCAACACACTAAGTGCTAGCGGTTTAAATACTGAGAACGTTGATCATATGGAAGCCAAATATCAAATCAGCGTAAAGCTACCTATTTATCAAGAAAGCGCTAGTAGCTCGGGGCTTTACATGGGCTTTACCGCGGTGTCTTATTGGCAAGTTTATAACAGTGAAGCCTCGAAACCGTTTCGAGAAACAAACTATGAACCTGAGTTGTTTTACGCTTGGAGAAATCAACTCACTTTTGCCGGATTTAAGTTTAACCAAATTCGCTTGGGGTTAAGCCATCAATCAAATGGGCAAAGCGGCTTACGGTCTCGCAGCTGGAATCGACTATTTGCTTCAGCCATGTTTAGCGACGATGACTCTTTTTATCACATTAAAGCTTGGTACCGTATCAAGGAAGATAAAAAAGAAGACCCCTTTGACTCCAGTGGTGATGATAACCCTGACATCACTACATTTATGGGCCATACCGAATTTGGTTATGGCACTAAGTTAGGTAAATTCAACATTATGGCGTTAGTAAGAAATAACCTTAAAACCAGTGATAACAAAGGTAGTGTCGAGCTTAACTTGTCTTATCCTATCAGCACAAGATACGACTTTTTATTGCAATATTTTAATGGTTACGGCGATTCGCTGGTGGACTATAACCGCCACCAAGAGCGCATAGGTGTTGGTATTCAGCTTAAATTTATCTAGTAACGCATTCAACGATAACAAATTGGAGCAGCTTTATGTTCATTGTAAAATATTACATTGCCGGTGCGATCCTTGCTTTTATCTCACTATTGTTTAGCACAAACCTATATATTGGCATTTTTTCGGCATGGGTTGGGCTATCACTAACGCTTGTCAGCTTAGCTTATATTTTCGATTTACCGTGGATTTTTAGAAAAAAAACCAATGGCAGTATCCCATTTTATATTCGTTGGCTTTTTGTTCCGTTTTTACTGGGCTCGCAACTCTATAATTTTTATGCCAGAAAATATGACAAAGTACCAGCTATACAAAAAATTGACCCGCAGTTATTTCTCGCATGTCGATTGTTTCCTTCAGACATTCCAACATTGCAAAAATCAGGGGTTAGCGCAATATTGGACGTTACCGCTGAATTTGATGTCCTTGATTGGACAGCAGAAAATGAACAATTAGATTACTTCAACTTACCGGTATTAGATCATAAAAGCCCTAAGTCTGAAGAGCTACTCAAAGCGATATATTGGCTTGAAAATCATATTACTCATGGCGTGGTTATTCATTGTGCATTAGGCCGTGGCAGATCGGTATTAGTGATGGCAGCTTATTTATTAAGTAAAAACCCATCTTGGTCGGTAGAGCAAGCTTTAACAAAAATTCAAGGTATACGCGCCACCGCAAACTTGAACAAAGTGCAATTAAAAGCCTTGAAACGATTCCATCAAGAAGGGCTCTTTAAACTGCAAACACCGTTGTGGATAATTGCTAATCCAGTGTCTGGTGCTGGTAAATGGCCAACGAATAAAGCAGAAATTATTGAGCGTCTATCGCCTTATTTCTTGCTACATATACTAGAAACCACTGAACACACTTCAGCAGCTACATTAACACAACAAGCAATTAATCAAGGTGCAAAAACTATTATCGCTTGTGGTGGTGACGGTACGGTTACCGAGGTAGCCACAGAGCTAGCAAATACGGATATTGCTATGGGCATACTACCAATGGGCACAGCCAATGCACTTGCGCATGTATTGTTAGGTTTTAGCACAAAACTAATACCTGTTGGTGTTGCCTGCGATGTCATTATTACCGGCCAAGTAAAAAAAATTGATAGCGCAAAATGTAACGATGCACTGATGTTGTTATTAGTTGGTTTGGGGTTTGAACATAAGATGATCGCCAGCGCAAATCGCGAAGAAAAAGACGTTGGTGGGCAATTTGCCTACTTACAAGCTTTATGGCAAGCCGTTAGCAGCAATAAAGTATCAACATTACAAGTTAGCATTGATGATTTACCCGAAAAAACCATTGAAACAGCTAGCCTAGTTATCGCCAATGCCGCGCCATTTACCACCATATTAGCGCAGGGTGGTGGTGAACCTGATGTTAATGACGGTCTGCTCGATATTACCTGGATACCTCGCCAGCAAGACATAACAAATAACGTATTAAGCTTAGCTGAATTAGCGCTTTCGGGCTTATCTGAGCAAGTTAATCCTTTGCAGAGTGAGCATATAAGCGCAAAGAAAGTGGTCATAACAGCCGAACATGAACTTGAATATGTTATTGACGGTGAAGTATTCCATGCCAACGATATACATATTGAGATCATGCCTAAATCATTAAGTATTCTCACTAATTAACCACAGTAGTGAGCCATTTAACAACATTGCTATCAATAACTTAGTAAATCAAGACTTATCATTAAGACAAGTTAAATTGCTCGACAGCGAACAACTAGCACGTAAGGATAAAAATGGAACTGATCGAATTAGAAAAATTTTGGCAACTCATTAACGAAAAACTACAACTTTGGCTAGAAACGGGCATTAAGCATGTGCCTAATATCGTTGTCGCGCTTTTAATAGCAATCGTATTCGCTATTATCGCAAGGGTGGTTGGCAAAGTAACTCAAAATATTTTACGAAGAACCTTAGATTCACAGCAAATAGCCGATTTATTATCGTCAATAATCAAAGTATGCGTCTTGCTAGCAGGTATGTTTGTCGCATTAGACTTTATTGGCTTAAAAGGTACCGTAACTTCACTGCTTGCTGGTGCCGGTATTATAGGCTTAGCCATTGGCTTTGCCTTCCAAGACATGACTGAAAACCTAATAGCGGGTATTGCCATGGGCATTAGAAAACCCTTTCAAATTGGCGATATTATTGAAGCCGATAAGGTTTTTGGTACGGTAAAAACCATCAATTTACGTAATACTCTAGTTGAAACTTTTTTTGGCCAATTAGAAATAATTCCAAATAAAATATTATTTCGAAATATCCTAACTAACTACAGCACAAATGGCATTAGGTGTATTGAAATCCCCGTCGGCATTTCTTACGCTGATGACCCCGAAGTAGCAGCAGAAGTCATTGTTGAGGCATTAAATAACTGTAACTTTGTAATCAAAAAAGAAGAAACCGCGGTATATGCCGAAAGTTTTGGTGATAGTAGTGTTAACTTATTGGTATGGTTTTGGATAAACTATCCTGGTGAAACTGGTTTTATGCAAGCAAGGCACACTGGCTTGGCAACAATAAAAACCGCGTTAGAGCAGGCTGATATATTAATACCGTTCCCAATTAGAACACTCGACTTTGGTGCCAAAGGTGGTGAGAAACTTAATACCATGTGGCAGAAAAAAGCTAATATTGCAGGAGAAAAGGAGGATGGAAGTGAAAACGAAACCAGCCCTGACTCAGATACTGCTAGTGAAACAGTCGATGTAGACAAGTAACGCAGCAATCTTGCAAGCGGTAGCTCATAGCCAACATTGACGTTATTATCACGAACCTAAATAAATAAGCTAAATTAATTATTATTTTAGGACCTTATAACGTACTTTAGCGGCTATGGTGCATTAACTATTGTAGCCTCCTCAATGCGTGATGGTTATCGCACTTAGCTTCAAGTTAGTTACCGATTAAACTCAAACCTGCCAAACATAATTTAGCGAAGGCCTAGACTTTAGCTTGATACAAAGTAAAACTAGCTTGCCCCTCTGTTTTTATCATCAACTGAGCCTCTTTAGGTTTTTCCCAATCAACCTTATGAAATTGCTCTATAAACTCCGGGATATTTAAATAGTCTATTGCGGCAATAAATACATCACAAGACAGAGACTTGTGCCCTCCTGAATGATGAGTTACACAGCTAAACCTTGAGCCCTGATAATATTTATATAGATACTCATTTAATTTATCTACGCTACCATAATCGCTATTCATCCACGCTCCATCATATATAGCAGTAGTTAAAATTAGGTTTGTTACACATGTCATCATCGTATCCAATCAAAATATAACGCGCTTTTAGCGTAACTCGTTTTTATATTAATTTTAATAAAAAGTTTGAGTGGCTTATCATTTTTACGTTAACAGGCTTTTACTTTAATTGACTAACCTAAACTCAGGATAATAAGTGTTTGATACTCAAGTGAATCAAAAGCTTAGGTGGCAAAGTAAATGCTACAGCAAGGTGAACATCAGTAGTAGACACCATCAATGCTTCATTTTATGCCATTTCCAAGGCAAAACGTTTATCAATAGCGAGGACGCTTTAACGCAGATAATGGGTTAAAAGGGAGGATTGAGCAAGTGCTACTTATCTATAGTTCAGGTTAACTATAGTGATAGTGACTTTGGACGCTAAACTCTATAGCCAACCACTAATGATTTATGCGTCAACAACATCAAAAAACGCACACTAATCCACGGATATTAAACGGTATTATATTTATCAGTTCGATGGTTTTTATTGAATTACAAAAAAAAGCTCCTCTAAAAGAGGAGCTTAATAACTAACTATTGCTTGCTAAATCAGTGTTGGTATAGCTTAAACAAATTTATTCAGCGAGCTTTTATATAACACTGAAGTTAATGTTATTAGCTTTGTAAAATTTTCAGCTCATTAACCACTTTAGTAACATCTGTTGCGCCTTTAGCGATAGCGCCAGCCAAGTCTTTAGCGGCTTGTGTTTTAACTTCACCTGTAAGGGTTACTTTACCTTCATCAACTTCTACTTCAATGTCAGTACCACAAACTTCTGACTCTAAAAGTAGGCGTGTTTTCACTACAGTTTCAACTTTAGTGTCTTTCAGGGTCTGCATAATGTCACTGTCTGAAATAGTGTCGTTATTTAATACCGTAAGTTCATTTTCAACGCTTTCTACACCGTCTAAATTAGCAATTAATTCTGCCGCAAGCGCTTTATCAACGTCACTTTCAACTTTACCAGTAAGTGTCACTTTGCCATTTTTAACATCGGTATTGATATCAAACGAATCAAGGTTACCGTTAAGTAACAGCGTGGTTTCGGCTTTGCCATCAATCCATGCGTCTTTAGCACTATCCTGCCAAGTGTTATCAGCTAACGCTGATGTCGATACACTACCTAATGCTGCTACTACCAATAAAGAACAAATTGAATGTTTCATATTAATCTCCTTGTATTTAAGTCACATACGGTAATGCGATAACAATGCCAAATACTATCTTATTGATTAATAAGATAATAATAAAAAATCAATTACTTGTTAATTGTTTAACTTAGAGATAATTACAAGCGAGTATGTAAAATTTACACACATGAATGGTGTACGTTTTTTGAACACAATATAGCGATATTCTTACATCCCAACACGCTAATTGTCACGCTCACGATCACTTAAAAACGGTTTAGTTTATTGCAGTTTAATTGAGTAAATGAATAGGTCGACTAAAAAACAATAGTTAGTTCAAGATGAGATCAAACTAAGTTAAACCAATAAGTTAAGCCACTAATTTGAGGCCACTGATTTACGAAAACGCGACAAAGCAAAGAGAAAAAACACGGTACCTATGGCTAATAAAGCCAAGAAATATGGCCAAACCACGTCCCAGCCGGCACCACGATAAAGAATCGCTTGAGCAAATTTTACAAAGTGGGTTGTTGGGGCAAATAGCATAATATTTTGCACAATGTCGGGCATACTTTCGCGAGGGGTAACACCACCGGAAAGCATTTGTAAGGGCAGCAAAATTAAAATCATTAATAAGCCTAGTTGCGGCATTGTACGTGCTTGGGTACCCAATAAAATACCCAAAGACGTGGTGGCAAATAAGTGTATCGCTGCGCCTAATAAAAACAGCGCAGCTGAGCCATGAATAGGCACTTGCAAGAAGCCTTCAATCACCACGAACAATGAAAAAGCGGCCAGCAGTAATATTACTAAACCATTAGCCCATATTTTGGCGATTACTATTTCAAACGGTGTTAATGGCATCACCAGTAAGTGCTCTAATGTGCCATGTTCACGTTCGCGGATAACCGCGGCTCCAGTCAGAATAATCGAGATCATGGTGATCACATTCATCAATTCCATCACACTACCAAACCAAACGCTGGTCATGTTCGGATTGAACATAATGTGTGACGTTTGCTGAATAGGCAACGTGTATGTAGATCGATAGCCCTGCACAAATTCATTAATTTCTGCGCTGATAATGGTCTGAATATAGTTGTCACCAATAAAGGCTTGTGACATGCGTGTCGCGTCAATATTTACTTGTAGGGTCGGTTGATTACCAGCGACAACATCGCGTTCGAAGTTGGGCGGAATGTTTAACACAAAGGTATAACGGCCACTATCTAGTGCTGGGTCAACTTCACTTAAGGCAATAATATCTGGGGTTTTAAAATACGGCGCGAAAAAGGCACTGATGATACGATTCGACAAGTGTGATTGGTCTTCATCAACAACCGCAATAGGGGCGTTATTTAGCTCTATCGACGTTGCAGAAGACACCACATAAATTAAACCAGTAAAGGCAAAAAACACAAACAGTAGTAGCGCTTTATCACGCCATAAACTGCGCAGTTCTTTGAAGCCTAAGTGAAGAATATTTCCGCGACCTTGCATGGCTATTTATCCTGCTTTGGAAGTAAAAAAACACTGGCTAATGTCAGCACAGGAATAAAAGCTAACAGGGGCAATAGCTGCGGTGATAAGTCAGAAAAGTTAAGTGCTTTGTTGAAAACACCGCGGCACGCTTCAAGAAAATAAGTGGTTGGAAACAATTTACCAATAATCGCGCCAAAGCCTTCCAAAGAAGAAACCGGATCAATCAGGCCACAGAAATTAACCGCGATCATCAAAACGACAACAGTCGTTGCAGCCAAGGCTGATATTTGGGTTTTTGTGAAAGCAGAAATTAACAGTCCAACACCGGTAGTAGTGGTTACGTACAACAATGCCGCAACACTCAAGGCCCATAAACTGCCTTTAAGTGGCACACCAAATACGGTTATTGCTAAGCCGACCAATCCGAAAAAACTGATCATACTGACCAAAATATAAGGCAGCTGTTTACCGATAACAAACTCTAGTCGGGTAACAGGCGTTACGTACAAATTAGTGATTGAACCTAATTCTTTTTCCCGTACAACACCGAGCGCCATTAATATCGCCGGTATAAAAACCAACAATAACGGTATCACCGCCGGCACCATAGCCTCGATACTTTTAAAGTCTTGGTTATAGCGATAACGCGATGCGATATCGGCAGGTACTAGGTTTGGCACCACGCCATAAGTACGAAGGGATAAATCGGTTAGATAAGCGTAATAGGTGCCTGTGACATATCCTTTGATGGTTTCGGCCCGAAATGGCATGGCACCATCAATCCAAACCACTATTTCTGGTTTTCTGTTACGTTTTAATTGCTGACCAAAGTTTGGTGGTATTTCAACCGCAACACTTATTTCGCCACTGCGCATACGGCGATCGAGTTCAGCAGGGCTTTTAATATCGTCTTTTTGAATGAAGTAACGCGAGCCGGCCATATTTTGAATATAGTCACGACTCTCAGGGGTTTGGTCTTGATCCATCACCGCAAAACTTAGGTCTTCAACATCAAAAGTAATACCGTAACCTAAAATAAACATCAGAATAATTGAGCCAAGCAAGGCGAACGTTAGCCGAATGGGATCGCGCCATAATTCCAAAGTTTCACGATAAGCATAACCAAATAATCGCAGTAAACTAAAAGCGCTATTGGCGTTTTTTTTATCCGCCTTTGTGTTAATAAGTTGCGTATCTTGTTCATCAGCCGACACTAGCGCTTCGGCTGACACTGAGCTTGAAGTTGATGAAGACGATTCAGCTACCGCTTCTTCTAGGTAAGCGATAAAAGCGTCTTCTAAGGTCTCAACACCACGTTTTTCACACAGTGCGGCCGGCGTATCGCTCGCGAGTATTTTCCCTGCGTGCATTAATGAAATACGGTCACAGCGTGCGGCTTCGTCCATAAAATGGGTCGAGATGAAAATGGTCACGCCTTGTTCGCGAGATAACTCAATGAGCAGCTGCCAAAAATCATCACGTGCGACGGGATCAACCCCCGAGGTTGGCTCATCAAGAATAAGCATTTCAGGATTATGGACTACCGCTACTGCAAGCGATAACCGTTGACGAATACCTAGCGGTAAATCTTCAGGGAAGTCGTCACGGTATTTATCAAGATTAAAACGGCTAATTAATACTTTAACACGGGCTGCAATTTGCTCATGCGGTAAATGAAATAACCGCGCATGCAAAACCATGTTCTGTTGCACGGTAAGTTCGTTATAAAGCGAAAAGGCTTGCGACATAAAGCCAACACGCTTGCGAGTTTCAATATTATTAGCATCGACTTTTTCACCAAATAATTTAGCTTCTCCACTGCTGGCAGGTTGTAAGCCAGTGAGCATTTTCATGGTAGTGGTTTTTCCGCAACCATTTGAGCCTAAAAAGCCAAAAATTTCCCCACGTTCAATACTTAAACTGACTTTATTAACCGCGGTAAAATCACCAAAACTTTTGGTCAGTTCAGTTGCGGTGATTGCAGCTTCAACTGTGGTTGAATTTTGCTGACGAGGAGGCACAACAAGTACCTGATGATCATGGCGTTTTTCTTCCGGCAACAAAGAAATAAAAGCTTCATCTAGTGTTTTTTGTCCAGTTTTAAGCTTTATTTCACTTGGGCTACCGGTGCCGATCACTCTGCCGTCGTCCATTGCAACTAGCCAATCAAAATCGTCCGCTTCTTCCATATAAGCAGTGGCAACCAATACGCTCATATTTTTTTGGCGACGACGAATACGGTCAATTAATTGCCAAAATTGACGACGAGATAGTGGGTCGACACCCGTGGTAGGTTCATCTAAAATTAATAACTCAGGATCATGAATCAATGCACAGCACAAACCGAGTTTTTGTTTCATGCCGCCGGAAAGCTTCTCTGCCGGACGATCAGCGAAGGCTTCTAGTCCAGTGCTTTTGAGTAAGTCTTTAATACGGTGTTGACGTTCTTTTTTTTCTTGGCCAAACAGCCGAGCAAAAAAGTCGATGTTTTCAAATACAGACAAGGTTGGATACAGGTTCTTACCTAACCCTTGTGGCATATAAGCAATGCGTGGCGAAACCGCGGTTCGAAAACGGCTATCGCGCATATTGCCCGCTAAAACCTCTATTTCACCTTGTTGAACCGCGCGAGCGCCTGCAATAAGGGCTAACAGACTAGATTTACCAACACCATCAGGGCCAATCACCCCCACCATACTGCCCGCAGGTAAAGCTAAATTAATATCATCAAGGGCAAAATTATCACCGTAGCGATGCGTTACTTTGCTGATTTTGACGACACTAGCAGGCTTGGTAAGCTCACTCACTTTACTGTGATCGGTCATATCAGACATTATTCAGGTACTCTCACCTGTAATTTTTCTGGCCATGTTTTTTCTGGTGCTAATAAAACATAAGCCAGCCCTGGTACGCCGGTTTTAACTTGTGCGATGTGTTCTTTAAGTAACTGTGGATCAAGTTTAACTTTGACACGAAACATTAATTTATCGCGCTCGTCTCGGGTTTCTACTGATTTAGGGGTGAACTGTGCTTGGGCAGAGACAAAGGAGACTTTCGCGGGTAATATATATTGCGGAATAGCATCTAAAACAATACGAGCTTCTGAGCCAATGGTAACTTTACCGGCTTCAGAGGTGGGTAAGTAAATACTCATGTAAACATCGGTCAGGTCCAGTAATGAGAAGACTTTGCCACCACTGCCTAAGACTTCACCGGGCTCTGCTAAACGATATAATATTCTGCCATTGATCGGGGCTTGAAGTGTGCTGTCAGCAATATTGCTTTGCAAACGTTCAATGCGTGCATGAGCGGCTTCAATACCCGCGTCAGACTGTACAACTTTCACATTAGCAGCTCTTAAGGCTGCTTGTGCTGAGGTAGAAACCGTACGCAGCTTATCTACATTTTCTTTTGATACATGGCCTTGTTTCACTAATTCTAGAGCGCGGCGTAATTCAGCTTCTGCTAGCGCCAATTCACTTTTGTGTTGGTCAACAATAGCCAATGCATATTTGCGCGATTCAATGACTTCGCGCAGCCCAGCATTTGCCTCACGCAATTGCGCATTTAAATCATCGGTATCAATCACTGCCAAAGCTTGGCCCATTTCGACCATATCGCCTTCCTGCGCTAAAACTTTCACTAACCGGCCGGGTAGTTTTGTCGCTATGTCATATTCTGTTGCTTCAATACGACCGTTACCATAGACAACACTGTCGGGCAGCTGATTAGCGAGTTTTTCTGCTTGCTGGTTTTGCCAAAAATACCAACCTCCTCCAGCTACTACGATCAAGGCAACTATTTTACTGAGTGATGTTAGCGTTGATTTTATCGTCATGAGGTGTAGCTCCAAAGATTAAAAAGTAATGTTCCTCTTGATACAATACCACCATCATTGTAAATAAATATGAGTTAAATCAATAAAACGCCTTAAGGGTAGGGGGAAAAATTGATTAATTTAAGTGTCGTTATTTCACTTTAAGCTCATGATTTTTATAATATTGAGAAACTCAAGTGAAAGCTCTCTCGTATCATTAATTTTCGTGTTAATAAATACTGAAGCTGCGGATAATAAAAGTCGCTCAGGATTAATTATTTTTAAGTATTATTTTTTCTATTCTTTGCATTAATTCGCCTCTGTCATGATCACTCATACATTCCTTGGCTTGTTGCTGTGAAATCATCTCAGTTTGCGTTAACACAAAGTTATGTTGTTCATCCGTGGTTGTTTGCCCCAATAACACATGCAAGGCATCAAGCATTTTGATAGTAACCGCAAGGTTGTTTTGACATTGCTGCCTGATTTGATCAAAAGCCGCTTTAGCAATATCAGTAAAAGTTAACTCTTTACAGATTAAACAGAGTACGCCACCAGACAACATGTTTTTCTGGGGAAAGGTTTTATCAGTTAAACCACAGAGTACTGCAGACAACTTATCTATGCAGGTAATAGCCGTATAAGGATCGTTTATGCCTGGCGATAACGCTCTTAATGCTATTTCAACTAATTGATGTACAGCAAATTCAGGATCTTGAACTGGCGTTCGACATGAGCCATAAATAAGGTGTTGCACAATATCATTACTAATATCTTGTTCTGCGAGGCTACTAGCATAAACAGTAGCTATTTTGGTTTTTTCAACAATAAAGTCACCGGCTGAAAAGTGTAGCTGTATAACGCAATGCGACTGTGCTGCTAATTTCAGTAAACTTTCTTTATCAATAAGTTGCAAATAACCATTAAACGGCGCCATGACATCAAACTCAACCAAGTGACTATTTTTTTTCACTGGTGAAGTGTTCGCCTCAGTTGTATTTTTATTTGTCGCGCTAGGAAATAGTTTTGCTATATTGTGCTGTAACTCGCAATAAACATCATCAATCACCACATCAGCTTGAATTGACATCGCAACATGATGAATAAAGTAAACTAGAGTACAAACGCTAAAACAGGTCATCACAATAGCAACCGTTATGGTTATACCTGGCTTAAAATCATACGGAGCCTTAAAGCTAAGTGCACAAAATATTACGATGCAGAACAAAAATGTCGCAATAAACGTACCTAAGACTATTTGAGTGCCTTTATCCATCATAAAATTTCGCATTAAACGTGGGCCAAACTGTGAGGAAGCCAGCGTTAAAACGACAATGGTAATTGAAAAGGCAATACTGGTGACTGTGATCATTGCACCCGCTATCGTACCTAATAGTGAACGTACAGCATCAACGTTTGTTGCATACAAAAAGCCAATAGCGCCTTTATTTGCTTGGGTATGGGTAATATCAATGTAGAGAGTGATAGCCGCTAATAAAAAAGATAATATAATCATTAAGCTAGGTACAAACCAAAAGCTGGACTGAGTTTTTTCGATAAGAGGAGCTAATTTATTATTCATAACTTGTACCTACTTATGCCAGTGCTAATAAATTTCATTTATAAAAAATAGCTATATTCATAAAAAGGGTTTGTGTTCTCAAACCGCAGATAAGTGCTAAGAGCTAAAAAACTTATTAGCCTTGGTATTACTAGCGGTAGCTAAACAATTTCCCATAAAATTAAAATAAGTGATAAAAAAAGGCCTTAGTAGGCCTTTTATCATTTAGTAATGGTCAATAATAATTAACAATCGTCGTCTTCAGCTTCAACACCTTCTTTAACCTTTTCACAAGCGTCTTCAACCGCGTTACCCGCGTCTTTTTTCATATCTTTAAACTTGCTAGTGGCGCTGTCTTTAATCTCATCTAGCTTATTGCCAGCATCTTCTTTCATTTTGCCTAATTTTTCGCTTGCGTCATCTTTAATTTCACTAAGCTTATTTCCGGCACTGTCGACCATATCATCGACTTTATCTCCCGTTTTTTCCGCCGCCTTACCTGCCTCGTGAACCATTTCATCTACTTTTTCACCGGCAGTTTCTGCTTTTTCTTCGCTACAAGCTGTTAACCCAAGTACGGCCACAAGTGTAATAGCGCTAGTTGATAATTTTTTAATTAAAGTCATCTGTTTTTCCCTAAATTTTGGTGATTTATCACAAGCTGTATTGACGTTAATAACACACCCAACAATACAACAAAGTAAATAAGCTAATTTTCGCAATACTCGCTACTACGCCAAACCTTCCATATGAAAACAGCGTTTTAATATGGAAGTCGTAGTTCAACAACTAAAAAGTAAGTACCCACCTACCTTAACACAATATACAATTCTGTTTATTTAACGATGAGCTTGCACTGATTTCATTGTTTAATACGATGAATTACATAAAGTTCAAGTGACAACGATTTAGTATTAACGTAAATATTCTCCCTTAATTTATAGCAAATTAATTAAGGAAGAATGCAATATTTACCAAACCCCATGTAGGCTTTGTATCGGCTTATGAGCTATAGACTAACAATCGGTGTCTTTAGCATTTACCCCTTCTTTAACCTTTTCACAGGCATCTTCTACTGCGTTGCCAGCATCATCAGCCATATCACCGACTTTATCACCCGCATCTTCAAGTGCATTGCCAGCGTCATGTACCATTTCATCTACTTTCTCACCGGCATTTTCCGCTTTATCGTCGCTACAGGCTGTTAAGCCAAAGATTGCAACAAATGTAATAAGTGTGATCGATATTTTTTTAATAAAAGTCATAATATTTTTCCTTAAATTTTAGGTGACTTACCACGAATGGCATTAGCAATTAATGAAATAACGAGTAATACAACAAAGATAAAAAAGATAATTTTAGCAATACCCGCTGCTGCGCCTGCAATGCCACTAAAGCCGAATATTGCGGCAATAATAGCGACAACTAAAAAAGTGAGTGCCCAATTCAACATAATATTCCCCTTTGTTCATTAAGTTTCAAACTACAGTTCACTTAATGCGTTATTCATGCCAATGAGAAAATAAAATGTAAACGATTGATAATTGGGAGTTAATAGATATTTTTATATTTTTTAATATTCACAAGCGAGCCGTTAAGTGAAATATTTACAGACTAGGTGTGTAGTACTTTCCGTATAATTTAGTCATGCTAAAAACGCTAAATTACCTAGTTAACAGGCAGAAAAAGTACCAGAAGCTCGAGATAGAATGATGCCGATAAGGTATAGAGGTGGTGAAAACTATTGAGATTAAAGCACTAGACAGACTAACTTAACCTAAGCTTTTGATTCACTTGAATATCAAGCGCTCATTATCCAGAGTTCAGGTTAACCTATTATTAGTCTTTTGATAATGAAGCTATTTTAGCAAAAATAAGGAGGAATAATTCCTCCTTATTGACAGAGCCATTAATTGCTAAAAATTAAAAGCGACCTGTTATGCCAACAGATACGGCATCGTCATTATCTAATGCGGTGTATTCGATACGTGCCGAAATAGTTGGAGAGAAAAAGTGCTGAGCACGAACTCCAAAATCATAACCATCTTCAGTTGAAAAATTAAGACCTACACTTGATCTAGCTGTCCAGTAATAGTCAGCAGTAGCAGTAAAGTCGTCATGGTCATTAAGGTATGATGCTTCAAAGTTTAAGAATGCACCGTCAGATAATGTTGCAATATATTTAGTGTTCAATGCTAAAGAGTTTGATAAGCCAGCATCAGAACCAGACACAGATACCAACCAGTTTTCAGCAAAGAAATAACCTAGCTCTACCACAAGGTTTTTTTCGTTAGCACTGTTATCAACATCAACGAAAGAAAAGTCGACCCCGACAAAAATGTTTTCATGATAGTAGTCACCGCCTAATGCTAGTGAGTAAGCATCGCTATCAAAATTAGTATAACCAGCAGTTACACTGTTATTTCTACCCATAAAAGCCGCTTCAGCCCATGCTGTATTATTGGTAGTAACGCTATCAAAGTAGTGCGTACCTTCCAGATTGATGACATTAAAATCATCTACATTTAGGTAGTTAAAGTCTACTTGGTTATTATAAGTGTTAGCTAGAACAGAAGAAGAAAGTAAAGATAAACCAAGCAGTAATGTACTTGTTTTCATTATATATATCCTTTATATATTTAAAATTGTAATCAATAAGAAGAAATAAATAGACACGGCAATAATCGAGAAAAGTCGTTTAAAAATATTCAACTATGAATATAGAAGTCCATTTGCCGCGCACTATAATACGAAAGCCTTAGTAGTTCAACTAAGTAACGGGCAGTTTGTTATTGCTCTAATTAACATTAATTATTTTGCTTCACTGAAGTGATACAAAAACCGCTTTAGGTATAGCTGAAAGTATAAATATATTTACTTAATTTCATCTGAATAATGATAAGTTATAAAGCTGTCAAAGAAGTCTGACTGTAATTTTTTTGGTTAATCACTAAATCTTGAATTCAGGAATTAAATTGTAATAAGTTATGGCAAATAAAAAAAATAAAAACTGGATAATTTACCTCCTCCTTGCTGTTGCGACATTATTAATAATGAAGTCGGTTTCCGATAACGAAATACAACCATTACAAAAAGCTGCAAAAGAGCCAACTAAGGTTAAACCACCCACCCCAAAAAACATCATAACCAAGCCGTCAAAAAAAGCTAAAAGCCAAATAAATAACGTAAAATATGAAACATACTCGGTTGAACATGTTTATCCTGGGCAAGATTATTTTGATGATAATACATGTAACACTGATGAGAAACGCGCTAATTATAAGCCTCTACTTAAAGAAACAATCAATAGCTTAAATCAGCAATATCAGCACTTCTACTACAAGGTTAGTGATTACCTTGAATTGAATGTCTACGCGGTTCAGATGACAACATATTTTGAAAAAGAATTAATCGAAAGAATTAAATTTTTACATCAAGAATATATCGGACTATTAGGAAAATCCGCTAAACGCGAAATAAACGTAAACTTAATAATATCGCCAGAGAGATCTGATTACTTGAATGACACAGCCTTTTTTTCTACCAATTTAGATACAACAATTGGTGTGTATTTCGGCGGATTGAACTTGGCTTTTGTTGATTATCAACAATCAGATGATAAGGCATTAAAAACGGCTATTCACGAAACATCACATGCCCTTAGTGCTCATATAATAGGTAGAACACCACGTATGTTTAGTGAGGGAATGGCAGAGTTTTATGAGGATATGATCGTAAAAGAAGGAAAAGTTGAAATTGTTTTTTATAAAAAAGAATTAAAAAAAGAGCCGTACCCTATAATGCAATTTTTCGACTCTCAACAATGGTCTAGTTTAAATGTGCAGCACCTTTACTACAGTAGCTGGGCATGGATTGCTTTTATGTATGGTGATAATAAAAGATTAGAATCATTAGTCTCTTTTATGAAAAATGAACAAATAAATCCCTGTTCAGCATTCTCTGCAGGCGAGTCTTATAAAATATTTCAGGAAGAGTATAGTAATTTTGAAACAGACTTTTATCATTGGCAAAAAAGTATGAACAATGATTGACAAAAGGCCGGACTAAAATTCATTACTTTTTAATTTCAACTATATAATGACCGGTTTAATAAGCTCGATTGATTATTTTGGAGGACAGGAACAAGAAAATTTTTCATTAATAGGTTTGAGTTACTCTGATGAATTCAGAATAACTCAAACCTGAAGAGTATGATGATTTATTGTAAAATCACAAAAAATGTCATCGCTTAACTAAGTTGGAAAGTGACCACTGATCACTTTCCTTTAAAAATCAGTAAGTCTTTTTGGGACGCATTAAAACAAGGATGGAAAGTTAAGAGCGCGGGGGAAAACTCGTTGAGTGAAAAGAGTTGTAGAACACGCCCTGCCTTTAAGCTGGGCATACGAACAGATAAGCCGTGCGATGGCACTTCTCGCACATGCAACCATGGCTTGTAATCTTCATTCCGGCCTTGCCCACGACCTTCTTTAACCCACTTTTGATACTTCCTTGTATTTTGAACATAGTTCGCCATCCGCTTTACCTCCAAATTTAAACGGAAACTGTATAACCAGACTCAATCCTTGAATCATTAACAGTTTTTACGTGATCAAATTATAGCAAAACAAGGATCTAAATGGAACGATGAAAAGTCGTTAAGTTATTGAATCAAAACAAAATAACACTTGTTTTCTTAAAAACTAGTATGTTAGACGATTAAAAAAATTTCAATTCATGATGAAATAACAACATTTATGTTGTTGAGGTGCCAAAATTTAGCTATTCGCGATCATAAAATAACCGCTAATTAGACCCTATGACGATAGTCTTTGCATATCATTGCTAAATTAGCTAATTTAGCTAAATGATAAAAACGAAGTCCTGATCATGTCTGAACAAACAATTTTTGAGCAAATTAAATTGGCACTCGCTGATGCACCACGCAATCAGTATACGGCTGAGTTACACCTGCAAATGATCAAATTCGCGGATGAACTCAAGCACATCACTTCAAAAGAGTTCTGTGAAGGTGTTGGGCTTAAACAAAGTTTAGGAACTGAGTTCAGCAAGATGCGTAACTTAACCACCAGGCTTAAAGCTGCGGGGTTGGATACCAACAGAATTTAGGTTAAATGACCAAATCGCCCCCAAGTTAGAATTTTTGATATGTGTTGAGCTACACGTATTAGTATCAGTTTAATAGGAATTAACAGATGACCCAATTACAACAAAGCGCTACACAACAACGTGCCGAACTTCAACGCCAAATATGGGCCATTGCCAACGATGTGCGTGGTTCAGTGGATGGTTGGGACTTCAAGCAGTACGTGTTGGGTACTTTGTTCTATCGTTTTATCAGTGAGAACTTTGAGCTTTACATTACAGGCGGTGATGAGAGCGTTAATTATGCGGCCATGTCTGACGATGACGAAAACATCAAGTTTGCTAAAGAAGATGCTATTAAAACCAAAGGCTATTTTCTTTACCCTAGCCAGTTGTTCAGCAATGTGGCGGCTAATGCGCATAAGAACGAAAATTTAAATACGGATTTGGCGGCTATTTTTGCTGCAATCGAAAACTCAGCCAATGGCTATGATTCAGAAAAAGACATAAAAGGCTTGTTTGCGGATTTTGATACCACCAGTAATCGCTTAGGTAATACGGTAGAGGCAAAAAACAAACGCCTTGCGGCGGTATTAAAAGGGGTAGCTGGACTTAACATCACTCAATTTGAAGACAACGAAAACGACCTGTTTGGTGATGCTTACGAGTTCTTAATTTCAAACTATGCGGCTAATGCGGGTAAATCCGGTGGCGAATTTTTTACGCCTCAGCACGTTTCAAAACTGATCGCGCAGCTCGCCATGCACGGCCAAACCAGTGTCAATAAAATCTATGACCCTGCGGCGGGTTCGGGCTCGTTGCTATTACAAGCCAAAAAGCACTTTGATGCGCATATCATTGAAGATGGTTTTTTTGGTCAAGAGCTCAACCACACTACCTATAACTTGGCGCGTATGAATATGTTTTTGCACAACATTAACTACGACAAGTTTAATATTCAGTTGGGTGATACCTTAACCGAACCGCACTTTTTAGACGACAAACCGTTTGATGCCATTGTCTCTAACCCGCCTTATTCGGTGAAATGGATTGGTAGCGATGACCCAACCCTAATCAACGATGACCGCTTTGCGCCCGCAGGTGTGCTTGCGCCAAAATCAAAAGCAGACTTTGCTTTTGTATTACATGCACTTAGTTACCTATCAAGCAAAGGTCGTGCAGCGATTGTTTGCTTCCCCGGTATTTTTTACCGTGGCGGTGCTGAGCAAAAAATTCGCCAGTACCTTATTGATAACAACTACGTTGAAACCGTGATTTCACTGGCACCTAACCTGTTCTTTGGCACCACCATTGCGGTGAATATTTTAGTGCTGTCTAAACACAAAACCGACACCACCACCCAGTTTATTGATGCCAGTGGCCTGTTTAAAAAAGAAACCAATAACAACACCCTAAGCAATGAGCACATTGAGCAGATCATCAAGGTGTTTGCCAGCAAAGAAAACGTGGATCACTTTGCCAAATCCGTTGATTTGGATGTTATCGCAGGCAACAGCTACAACCTATCGGTGAGCAGTTATGTAGAAGCCAAAGACAATCGCGAGCTAGTGGATATTACAGAGCTTAATGCCGAACTTAAAACCACCGTTGCTAAAATTGATGCGCTTCGCCGTGATATTGACGCCATTGTAGCGGAAATTGAGGCTGAGGAGATTGAGGCATGAGTCAGTTGAACTATTTAGAGAAACTGCTGGATGGGGTAGATGTTGAGTGGAAACCATTAGATGACATTTCTGTAAAGATTTCTTCTGGTGGTACACCAAAAACAGGTGTTGCCGAATTTTATGATGGTGATATTCCTTGGCTGCGTACTCAAGAAGTTAATTTTGATGAAATCTGGGATACTGGCGTAAAAATTACTGAAGCTGGAGTTGATAACTCAAGCGCAAAATGGATTCCTGCAAATTGCGTTATTGTAGCTATGTATGGAGCAACGGTTGGGAAAATTGGCATTAACAAAATTCCTATGACCACAAATCAAGCATGCGCGAACATACAACTAGATGGGAATATAGCTAATTACCGATATGTGTTTCATTTTTTATTAAGCCAATATGAATATATAAAGTCACTCGGGTCTGGCTCGCAGACCAATATTAATGCGGGAATAGTAAAAAAACTTGTAGTCCCCATCCCATGCCCAGATAACCCAGAAAAATCGCTGGCAATACAAGCTGAAATTGTACGCATTCTGGACGCATTTACCGCCATGACCGCCAAGCTGACCGCCGAGCTGACCGCCGAGCTTAACATGCGGAAAAAGCAATACAACTACTACCGCGACCAGTTGTTGAGTTTTGACCTGTCTGCCGATCAGGCAGGAGAGGGTGATGTTGAGTGGGTAAAATTAAGTACCGTTGCCAATATCAAAAACGGCAAAGATTGGAAGAAGTTGGGATCGGGCAAAATCCCTGTTTATGGCTCTGGCGGAATCATGCAGTATGTGGATACTTTTGCTTACAACAAACCAACTGTATTAATACCAAGAAAAGGTTCGATAACTAATATTTTTTATGTAGATGAGCCCTTCTGGAATGTTGATACGATTTACTACACAGAATTAGATCTAGATAAGATCATTCCAAAATTCTTTTATTATTTCATGACAACTATTGACATGATGCAATTAGATACTGGGTCAGGCAGACCAAGCCTTACGCAGGCGATTTTGAATGAAATTAAGATTCCTTTACCAACACTTGAAGAGCAAGCTCGTATTATCAGTCTTTTGGATAAATTCGACACTTTAACAACTTCGCTGCAAGAAGGTCTCCCTCGCGAGATCGAGTTACGTCAAAAGCAATACGAGTATTATCGTGATCTGTTGTTAAGCTTCCCTGCCAGTCCGGCGGGCGGGCCGAAATCTCATTCCGATGAGGCGGCTTAATGAGTAAAACGCTAACGGAAATAGGGTTCCCACGCAGAGCATGGGAACCAGAATCGGGTGGGGCATGGGAACCAGAATCGGGTGGGGCATGGGAACAAGAATCGGTTGGAGCGAGGGAACCCGTACGCTGGAGCATGACAACCAGCTCCCAGTCAGCACCGATACCAACTCGTTCCCACGCTCTGCGTGGGAATGCATACGAGGCGTAACTAATGGGTAGAAGTCGCTACAAAATCACCGAACCGCAGCAGCCGCACTTTGTTACCCTAACGGTACTGCATTGGATTCCCGTATTCACGCGCCCAGACACAGTGAATATTCTCCTCGACTCACTGCGCTTTTTAAGCAAAGACAGCCTCAAGGTTTATGCTTGGGTGATACTTGAAAACCACTGCCACTTTGTTTTGCAAAGCCATCAACTCGATAAAGATATTGCGCGTTTTAAATCATTTACTGCAAGGCAATTGATTGAATATCTACAAGTAAAGAATGTAAACACCATTTTGGAACAACTGGCATTTTATAAAAAAGCCCATAAAAATGACCGCGCCTATCAATTTTGGCAAGAAGGTGTGCATCCTGAACTGATCCAAGGTGAACAGATGATGCGGCAAAAAATTGAATATATTCATCAAAACCCCGTTAAGCGCGGCTATGTTGATGAGGCGGTGCATTGGCGTTATTCCAGCGCTAGAGATTACGCTGGTACGACTGGGTTGTTGGAGATTTGTCAATCATGGTAGACAGTATGCATTCCCACGCAGAGCGTGGGAACGAGAATATGGAGCGTGGGAACGAGAAGAATAACTGCGCACTCAAACTGCAAGGAGAAGCCAATGCCTAACCTCAGCCTACAAGATCAAACCTCTGAATTTTTACTTTACACCGCGCCTAACGGTGATGTGAAAGTAGAAGTATTACTCAGTGGCGAAACCATTTGGCTAACGCAAAAACGTATTGCTGAGTTATTTGGTGTGGGTGTGCCGGCTATATCCAAGCATTTTAAAAATATTTTTGAAAGTGGCGAGCTACAAGAGGAAGTGGTTATTTCCATTTTGGAAAATACCACTGCACATGGCGCTATTTCTGACAAAACTCAAACTAAACCGGTGAAATACTACAACCTAGATGCGGTGATTTCAGTGGGTTATCGGGTTAATTCAGCGCAAGCTACCCAGTTTAGAATTTGGGCAACTCAACTGATTAAAGATTACATCATCAAAGGCTTTGCCATGGATGATGATCGTCTTAAAAATGGCCGTTTCTTTGGTAAAGATTATTTTAAAGAGCTGCTAGAGCGCGTTCGCTCCATTCGTGCCAGTGAACGACGCATTTATCAGCAAATCACCGATGTTTTTGCTGAATGTAGTATTGATTACGATCCTAAATCAGAAACCACGCGTTTGTTTTATGCTCATGTACAAGATAAGTTTCATTTTGCTATTACCGGCCATACATCTTCTGAAATTATTGCCCTTAAAGCTGACGCTAATAAGCCACTAATGGGCATGAGCACTTATAAAAATGCACCTGAAGGTAGAATGCTCAAATCAGACACTACGGTTGCGAAAAACTATCTGGCAGAAGATGAAATTAAAAAGCTCGAACGCGCTGTGTCAGCATTTTTTGATTACATAGAAGGTATTATTGAACGCCGTAACACTTTTACCATGGAAGCCTTCGCTGAAAGTGTGAATAAGTTTTTAGCCTTTAATGAGTACCAAGTTTTAGAAGGCTATGGGAATGTAACCCGCAAGGCGGCTGAGCAAAAAGCCCATGCCGCTTATGAGCAATTTAATAAACAACAAAAAATAGAGTCCGACTTTGACCGTGAAGTGAATAAATTACTTGGGCAAGGTAGCAAAAATAAGGGTTCAGCCTAATGGCCTACCAACCGCCGTTTACCATCACCACCGATATTTTGAACTTGGTGGCGCAAATCAGCCAGCAGGTGGGTGAATTAAACGCTAGCCAGCTCAATGCCTCGCCGCAACTGCGCAAGCAAAACCGCATTAAAACCATTACTGGCACGCTGGCGATTGAAGGCAATAGCTTAACTGAAGAACAAATCACCGCCATTGTTGAAGGTAAGCCCGTGCTGGGCAGCGTGCGCGAGCTAGCCGAGGTAAAAGGCGCGATTGCCGCTTATGATGCACTGCCTACCTTTACACCTAGCGAGATTTCCGATTTACTCACAGCTCACGGTTTAATGCTGTCAGATATTCTTGTGAATGCCGGTGAGTTTCGCAGTAAAGGCGTGGGTATCCATAAAGGTGGTGTGGTGCACCATGTTGCGCCGCCTGCGCATCAGGTATCCGGTTTAATGGCCGATTTATTCCAATGGCTTAAGCAAACAAAAGATCACCCATTGATCGCCAGTTGTGTATTCCATTACGAATTTGAGTTTATTCACCCCTTTGCCGATGGTAACGGCCGAATGGGGCGGTTATGGCAAACGCTGATTTTGTCCAAGTGGCATCCGTTGTTTTTATCTTTGCCGCTAGAAAGTGTGATTAAAGACCATCAGCAAGCCTATTATCACGCCCTTGAGCAGGCCGATAACCAAGCAGACAGTACGCCGTTTATTCATTTTATGTTGTCGGTTATTCAGCAAACGTTGGTGCAAAACGCCTCTGTAAATGCCCTTCTAAAAGAAGGTCAAAACGCCCCTGTAAATGCCCTTATCAATGTAACGGGCCTTAAAACGCCTGAGGCTATTTTAGCATTGCTCAGTAACACGCCCGAGCTAACCCGACAACAACTCGCCGATACCTTGAATAAAGACGTGAGAACCATTGGTCGCGCCATTAGCAAACTACAAAAAGAAGGCAGGTTAACTCGGGTAGGTTCAGATAAAACCGGCCATTGGCAAGTCACTGAATAATGCGATGCGGTGGCTATTTCCATTTTGGAAAACACCACGGCTAACAAAAAAGGATGTAAACGAATGACAACGTATAAAACAGTTGCAGAATCGAATAACTTTATTGTGTTAGATAAATACACCAAAGACTGGAAAGTAGCAGAAAACTTTCAGAGCGAAGGTGATTTAGAGCGTGAGCTGATCCAAGACTTAGCTAATCAAGGTTATGAGTATCTACCCGCCTTGACCACACCCGATGCCATGCTGGCAAATGTGCGCAAGCAGCTACAAGCCCTCAACAAGGTCCAGTTTACTGATGCCGAATGGGCGCGCTTTTGCGAGCAATACCTGAACACCCCCAGCGATAATATTCTTGATAAAACTCGCAAGGTGCACAGTGACTATATCTTCGATTTTGTCTTTGATGATGGCCATATCGAAAACATCTACCTGTTCGACAAGAAGACCATTGCTCGTAACAAAGTGCAGGTCATTAAGCAGTTTGAGCAAACGGGCCAGCCTGCCGGACAGGCAGGAAGCCATGCCAACCGTTACGATGTGACGATTTTGGTTAATGGTTTGCCTTTGGTGCAAATCGAGCTGAAAAAGCGGGGTGTGGCAATCCGTGAGGCGTTTAACCAAATACATCGCTACAGCAAAGAAAGCTTTAATAGCGATCACTCCTTGTACAAGTTCTTGCAGTTGTTTGTGATCTCTAATGGCACCGACACGCGCTATTTTGCCAATACGACCAAGCGCGACAAGAACAGCTTCGACTTCACGATGAACTGGGCGAAGTCAGACAATACGCTGATCAAGGATTTAAAAGACTTTACCGCCACTTTTTTCCAGAAAGAGACGTTGCTTGAAGTGATTTTGCGTTACTCTGTGTTTGACGTCAGCAATACCTTACTTGTAATGCGCCCCTACCAGATTGCGGCCACTGAGCGCATTTTATGGAAGATAAAGAGCGCGTTTAACGCTAAAGACTGGGCTAAGCCTGAAAGCGGGGGTTACATTTGGCACACCACGGGTTCTGGCAAAACACTAACCAGCTTTAAAGCGGCACGTTTGGCCACCGATTTAGACTGCATCGATAAAGTATTTTTTGTGGTGGACCGAAAAGACCTCGACTATCAGACCATGAAAGAGTATCAGCGCTTCTCGCCTGATAGTGTGAACGGTTCAGACAGTACCGCAGGGCTTAAGAGTAACCTGGATAAAGACGATAACAAGATTGTCGTCACCACAATCCAAAAGCTCAACAACTTAATCAAAAGTGAAAGCGATTTAGCTATCTACAACAAGCAAGTTGTTTTTATTTTTGATGAGTGCCATCGAAGCCAGTTCGGTGAAGCGCAGAAAAATTTGAAGAAGAAATTCAAAAAGTACTACCAGTTTGGATTTACCGGTACGCCAATTTTTCCTGAAAATGCACTGGGCGCAGAAACTACGGGCGATGTGTTTGGCCAGCAGTTGCACACTTATGTGATCACTGATGCCATTCGTGATGAAAAAGTACTCAAGTTCAAAGTGGACTATAACGATGTTCGTCCGCAATTTAAGAGCATTGAGACTGAGCAGGATGATAAGAAGCTTAGTGCCGCGGAGAATAAGAAAGCGTTCTTGCATCCAATGCGCATTGGTGAAATCTCGCAGTATATTCTGAGCCATTTTAACCAGAAAACGCATCGAGCCTATTCTGGCGCTAAAGGGTTTAACGCCATGTTTGCGGTAAGTAGTGTTGATGCGGCGAAAGCCTACTATGAAACCTTTAAAACATTGCAGGCCGAGGCTGAGAATGGACCCACGAGTAAGCCTCTGCGCATTGCGACTATCTTCTCATTTGCTGCCAATGAAGAGCAGGACGCCATTGGTGATATTTTAGATGAGAGCTTTGAAGTAAGTGCCATGAACAGCAGCGCGAAAGAGTTTTTGAGCGCCGCAATCACTGACTACAACGCCCTATTTAAATCTAACTATGGCGTGGACAGTAATGGCTTCCAGAACTACTACCGTGACCTTGCCCAGCGCGTGAAGAATCAAGAAATAGATCTGCTCATAGTGGTTGGTATGTTTTTAACGGGCTTTGATGCGCCTACGCTTAACACCTTGTTTGTTGATAAGAATTTGCGCTACCACGGCTTGATGCAGGCATTTTCTCGCACTAATCGCATTTATGATGCAACGAAGACCTTTGGCAATATTGTTACCTTCCGGGACTTAGAGCAGGCGACCATTGATGCCATTACTTTGTTTGGTGACAAAAACACCAAAAACGTGGTGTTGGAGAAGAGCTACAAAGAATACATGGAAGGCTTTAACGATATTGCTACTGGCCAAGCGCGTCGAGGTTTTGTTGATATCGTAAAAGAGCTGCAAGAACGTTTTCCAAATCCAGAAAATATTGAAAAAGAACAAGATAAAAAAGAGTTTGCCAAGCTGTTTGGTGAATACCTCAAAGCAGAAAATATTTTACAAAACTACGATGAGTTTGCTGGATTAAAAGCACTGCAAAGCTTAGATATCAGTGATGAACAAGCTGTTGAAGCGTTTAAAGCAAAATACTACTTAGGCGACGATGATATCGAAAAAATGCAACGCATCGATATGCCTAGCGAGCGTGCTATTCAAGATTATCGTTCTACTTACAACGATACCCGCGACTGGTTGCGACGCGATAAAGAAGGTCAGGACAAAGATAAGTCAACGGTAGACTGGGACGATGTGGTCTTTGAAGTTGATTTGCTTAAATCTCAAGAAATCAACCTCGACTACATTCTTGAACTGATTTTTGATCACAATAAGAAGAACAAGAGCAAAGAAGGCTTGATTGAAGAAGTCCGCCGTATGATTCGTGGTAGCCTTGGTAATAGAGCGAAAGAGAGCTTGGTGGTTGATTTTATTAACCAGACAAACCTAGATGAGATCAATGACAAAGCCAGCATTATCGACGCCTTCTTCAAGTTCGCTCAGGCGGAACAGAAGCGCGAAGCCGATGCCATTATTGCCTCTGAAAAGCTCAATATCGATGCTGCCAAACGCTATATTGCCTCATCACTCAAACGTGAGTACGCCTCTGAAAATGGCACTGCTCTTAATGAGGCGCTGCCCAAACTTAGCCCATTGAACCCACAGTACCGAACTCAGAAGCAAACGGTGTTTCAGAAAATCGCCGCTTTTGTTGAGAAGTTTAAAGGTGTGGGTGGGCAGGTTTAATATTACTTACACAACAATAAAAAACAAAAGGGCTCATTGAGCCCTTTCACTTTCCAACTTAGTTTGGATGTGACAAAAATGTAAACTAACAATAAAGTATCATACTTTTGTGTCTATAAGACTCCCTATTATAGGACGTTAAAAGATAAGTATGTTTATTAAAGTATCATACTTTAAAAATTAAATTTGTAGCGGAGCTGCAAACAACAAACAATAAAGTATCACACTATCTACTTATGCTATTTGTTGAGTCAACTTTAGCATTCATTTATCCCTAGCAACCCCCCTCACACATAATCATCAAGATGAAGTTGAGTTTATCTAGCAAAATAAACTATTAGTTAACCCAATTAAATTGAAGACCACCCATAGATTTTAACATTATGAGTACATTTAATTAAACATCTAAAATCATATGCAACTTTGCCAGTAAATTACATTCACTTTTCCATGTGAAAATGACAATAATTCGCTATAAACTGACTTAAATATAATTGCTAAATATTTGTTAGAAATTAATTCTAGCTGTGGTCATACCTATGCCCAACACCTTAAATAACAGCTAACATTAGAGTGTATACCCTAACTCGCTTTCGCCCCCATTGTGAGTTAGAAGCTATAAATTAATGGCCAAAACAACTTGCATAGTTAACCTCTTAACCAGGCTTCAATTGCTTCTCTGTGTGGAATTGAACCACTATGCACATTTATTTCATCAACAATTACCGCAGGTGTATTCATTACACCGTACCCCATAATTATCTCAGGTTCTGTTTCTTTAATTACTTGTACGTCTATATTTAATTCATTCGCTATTTTTGAAATAGCTTCAACGGTTTTTTTACATTTAACACAACCAGTACCTAGTACTTTTATTTCTTTCATCATAATGTCCTTAAATTATTTCTTTAAATAAATGGGGTTAAATAATTAAAAATCCAACCAATTAATGTAAATGCGACGAGTAGGAGTACAAAGAGCACCGCCAATAATCGCCATTGCATCACTTGCTTTAACAAAATAAATTCAGGGAAACTCGCAGCTACAGTACTCATACAAAAGGCGAGTGTTGTACCAATAGGGAGCCCTTGTTTAATTAAACTTTCCATCACAGGAATTACCCCTGTAGCATTTGAATATAAAGGTATTCCAAGTAACACGGCAGAAGGAACTGACCACCATTGATCATTACCCAAGTTTTCTTGTATCCAACCCTCTGGTACAAAGCCATGTAGAGCAGCTCCTAGACCTACACCAATAATGACCCATTTCCATACTCGTCCAAATATTTCTAACACCATGTCAGTGCACCCTATAAATACTTAAGCCTTACAAAGGATAAATTTAGAAAGTACAAAAATATAACCCTCTTCAATCAGTCAACAAACTAATAAACATCTTCACGATAGCGTCCTTGGGCTTTGAGCGTTAGTACGTCCATGCCCAGAGGTGCGATTACTTCGTTCAATGCCACCATAACGCTGTTTGCCATGTCTCGTCCTCCACAGACCAAAATCTGTGCTCCCTTCTCTATTAATTCGCGTAACTCTAAGCTATCAACACCGATTTTTTCTTGCACATAAGAGCACTCGTTGGTACGGGAGAATACGGCGTTCAGTTCTGTCAGCCGCTTATCCTTAAGATAAGTTTTGAGCTCAGGTTCGTAGAGGAAGTCTGACTGTGGATTACGTCCTCCCCAATAGAGATGTATGGGGTGATGTGATTTATTATTGCGGATAAAACCGACCAAGGGTCCAATCCCCGTACCTGCGCCAATCAGCACTATCGGTGCTTTACCTGAAGCGGGTCGGAAACTCGGATTGGGCCTAATAAAAGCCTCGATACTGTCGCCTACCGATAACGAATGGAGAAAACTCGAACACAGCCCGCCGGAATGATGACGTATGCAGATCTCCAACATGCCATCCTTCGATGCCGATGCGAGGGAGTAAAATCGAGCCACCTTAGTGCCTGGCGCTAAAACACCTACTAAGTCACCTGCCTCAAAATGGGGTAGGCCTTTATCGTTAACATCAGGTTGTTTGAAACGTAATACCGCAGTTGGGGCTTGCACTTCAACGCCGTAATCGACTCGCTCGATGAGCGATAGTGTCGTACAGCGAGGATGACTCGGAGTGTGAACTAGCGACAACTTGGTATTGATAACCCTACCCACAGTGTTGCCCCAACGGGAGAACTCCTGTGGCGACTGCCTGTTGATGGTATCGAGTGGCAGTAATTGTGACCAACCTTTGGCAGTCAGTGCCGCTTCGACATCTTTTGCGTACTGACAAAAATCAGGAAATTGTCGATCGCCAAAGCCCAGTACTGCAACGGGAAACTCTGGTATTTTGGTCATTTTATCTAACTGAGTGAGGAAATGACTGGCCGAAGCAGGTGTATCGCCATCACCATAGGTCGCAGTCAGGATAAATAGCCGCTTCGTATTCGGATAGTGACTCTCAGAATTATTCGCAAAGCTGTTCATTGATATTGTGTGAACCTGATGGCCAGCTAAGTTAAGTGCATCATGAAAGGTTTTGGCAAAGCCCCAAGTACTATTTCCTTCGCTGCCAACCAATATTAAGGTATCAGCACTCTTAGGGGCTGCATTGTTATTGATTGTCGCGGTAGAGCGTTTACGACGCCACCAAATTTGAATGCCTGTCCACGACATTAGTGGCACTGTGAGTGCACCTAAACCTAATAGTAGTCCTAGCCACCAAAGTCCTTCGCCCGTATGAAGCATATAGATAAATTCATGCAACTTTTGCTTGTTGTTGAACGCTTGAAATGACAGTAATTGTCCTGTTGATTGGTCGATAAACCCGCTGCCTTGATGCGTAGTGATTGAATAAACATCATTGTGATCATCCTTATAGGGATAAACTATTTCTCTAAGTTCGCTCAAAGGGATCGATTTTAAGGCGGTAAGCGTATCTATTGATGCAGGAAAGTCACCTTTTACGTTTTCTGGAAAAGCGGGTTCTGATGATTGATAATCAGGAAGTAATTCAAAGGTTACTGCAGACATATACAGCCCGGTTGTGGCCGATAGCATCAACGCAATAACGGCTACTCGACCTACCTGACAGTGTAAACGCTGTCTAAAAGTGCCTTGAATAGGTCGTAAAATTTGACGCCAACCACCAAGGCGTTTTGCCAGCATGATGGCACCTGAAATGGTTAATATCAGCATAAGAAAAGTTGCAATGCCTGCGCCAACACGTCCGGGTGTGTCAAGTAAGTAAGACCGATGCAAATTTTTCACCCAAACCATAACGGGTGAGTTTGAATAAGCCCCGATAGTTTCACCGGTTATTGGGTTGATTAAATCAGCCCCAGTTTGTCCATCTTTGGTGTAATAGACGATAATACTGCCTGAGGGGCTACGCTGTATTTGCTCCGCACCTGGGTGGCTAGAAGCTAGCTTGCCCGCTAACTCGGCTACGCTAATTGAAGACGTGCCTGCTACCTTGGCTTGTGCAAATTCCATAACGGGATTGATTGATAGAACCGCTCCGGTGACAGAGAGCATCACAACCAACAACGTTGCCATTAATCCAGACCAAGAGTGAAATTTACGTAACATACTAACTCCTAAGTAACCCGTTTATAGTACGTAAGTGAAGGCTTTTATGTAGCCTCGTCCAGCGGAAGGTTTACCGGCACCTGCGGTGGTTAATGGCACAACAACATCATTGCGATTGTCACGTTGGTCTTCAACAGAGGTATCTATTTTGAGCTGAAAACCTGAGTCAATATAACTATCAGCCAGATCAAGTGTTACCGTTAATGTCTTGCCGCGGGTAACGCTAGCGCCAGTCAGCCCATCGTATTCACTGGTGCGCATTCGACTTCCACGCGCCCAACCAGTCAAATGTTTATAATATTTTGACTTCTGTCCCGCAATCCACAGTGTTTCCTGATATTGACCTTTTGCATTGGTTAAATAAATAGCCAGATAAGCGCCGTCACCACTGTAGTTTTGTAGCTCGGTGGTAAGGGTTATTTTGCGTGCTGAAGTCTGGTTGCTCATTACAAAGAAGCAAAAAAAGCACAGTGTCATGGTTAAATATTTCATTGTCTTTTCTCCTTTTTACTCAATCGATGGTGACTTTAGGTTTGTTTTTTTGTTTATTTTGTGAAGGATTACTTTCTGATTGCATTGACGTCATCGGTGTACCTAAATCTAAGTAATCGCTGGCATCACCTGACATATCAAACTTAATTTTAAGCTCTCTAATTTTCAATGACGCGGGTGAAAATGTCGCTTTGATTCGGTTTCCCTTTCGATCGACCCCTTTAACTTCGTAACAACCATCATCCACTTTGATACGATTAACCTTCCAACCCTGATCTTCCATTATCTGTCTCAGTTGCTCTCGAGGTTGCCACTCTGATACCGGATCAGTGCAATCATCATCATCGGCCAATGCTGCGCCACTGATAAAGAAAGAGCTTATTAAAAGCATAGCGAGTTTATTTTTCGTGATTTTTGCTTCTGTTTTATTTATTGCATTTTTCATGGTGAGTCTCCTGTTGATTTACGATTATTATAAACGGCGTTCCTGACATTAAGCTGAAAGCAATACCGTTATCGTTTTAAGTTAGGTTTTAGTTTTCGCTTTATCTCAGTTCAAATGCTTCCCTATGAAAAAGTAATGAACCCTGTAATTTTTCTCGTAATTCATTTTCTAATATTCTGGCCCAGCCTGTAGGCCCACAAAACCATACCTCCATCATTGCTTTTTTTGAATAGTGAGTTAGCAGTTGGTCTGTTGTCAGTTTTTTACCTTCACTGCTGTCATGTATGTGCAGTTGAATAAGGGGTAAGTCGATACAAGCCTCTTGTAAACGCTTAACAAAAGGATCTGTTGCGCTATCACTACTGGAGTAATGCAGTTGAGCTAATGGTGATTGTTCTGACTTATTTTTCAGCTCTTCAAGCCTTGCTAAAAAGGGTGTTACACCAATACCGCCAGCGATCCATATTTGTTCAGTAGTGGCGTTTTTAGGTTTGAAATTAAATCGACCATAAGGACCTTCTACTGTGACTGATTGACCAATTTTCAGTTTATGATCTAAACGTTTGGTATAATCGCCTAGCGCCTTAATCTGAAAAGTAACTTGGCCGTCTCCGCGATCCGAACTCGCTATGGTAAAAGGATGAGCACCTTCAGTTTGATTAAACGTAACGAAAGCAAACTGTCCTGCACTATGCCCTTGCCACTTATTCTCTAGCTGACACTCAACTTCAATAATACCCGCTGACGTCGTTGAAATGGCATGGATGGCTCCCTGCGCTTTTCGTGACTGTCCTATTGTTCCCCTTAGTGAGACGATGCTGGCTACGCTTCCCCCTGTTAGCAACAACACCATTAACAAACCTACGGGTTGCTGCCACCAGACCAGTGGAGCTAACAATACAGAGTGAAAAACTAGTAATAAATAAAGTATCGGCATTACACGGTGCACATAGCGCCATAGGTTGTAAGGGAAGCGTTTCCAAAGCGTTAGCACAAGCATGGCAAAAACAAGATATACAGCCCACTCGCCAACGTCTTCAGCAGCGTCTCTCATCATCTCAATAAACCCTGAAAAATCTAGTTCAGGAGCACGCCCGCTTCGTCCAAAGAGAGACTTAATTACGTCATCGCCCATTTCTATCAGCCAATGCAGGGCTGCAAATACTACCGCTAAAATCCCCATCCATTTATGAAGGCGATATATTTTATCAAGACCATTGAATGGTGTTTCTAACCAAGCAGGGCGCGTAGCCAACATCATGGTCACAGACATTAAAGCAATGGCCATAAAACCACTAAGATACAGGCTATTATCATAAATTTCCCACGGTAACGAAGACATTGCTGCGGTATTCATCGTAAAGCTCCACCCCCAGATAATGAAAATGCAAACAGTTATTAGCGTGAGAGTTATACTTAGTTTATGTTGTTTCATCTTAACCTCATTGATATTCCCGCTGAATCATGCATCTTCAAATGGAACGAGTATTTATTGAATACTCACTGTACTCTTCGATCCTGACAATAAGCTTAAAACGAGAAATGAGGTTTAATTTATGAGGGGTAATGCATAAGGTGATTGATATTAAATTATATTTTCAGCTTATTGTCAGGAACCTGGGTTATTATCAACGTACTGATAAGGTCTTGAGGTAAAAAATGCGTATATTATTGGTAGAAGATACCGAAGGGTTAGGTGAAGTGATACAGGATCAAATTGCTGATGAAGGTCATGCAGTTGATTGGGTAAAATGTATTTCCAATGCCGAAGCCAGCCTCAGTACAACCCATTATGATTTGCTGCTTCTTGATTTAATGCTGCCCGATGGCAGTGGCATCGATTTATTAAAGAAAATTCGTAAAGCAGGCGAAGCAACACCTGTGATTATATTAACGGCAAGAGATCAAATTTCTGACCGTATAAATGGATTAAATGCTGGCGCGGATGACTACCTTGTAAAGCCCTTTGATCTATCTGAACTATCCGCTCGCATAGCCGCCGTTTCCAGACGTTATGCCGGCAATCCAAATCCAAAAGTTTACATAGGAACATTGGAGATTGATCTGACTAAACATATCATTTCTCGCGATGGTGTTGTGGTCAATTTAACTGCTCGGGAATGGGCATTGCTTGAAGCGTTTATCCAAAGACCAGGCACCTTGCTCTCGAAATCACAATTAGAGGATCACTTGTATGCTTTTGGCTCAGAAATAGAAAGTAATACCATTGAAGTTTATATCAGTCGTTTGCGTAAAAAACTGGGTAAAGATCAGTTAGAAACAGTCCGCGGTATGGGCTATCGCATGGGATTATCAGGACCGGGCAGCACATGACTTTAACACAAACAAAGAAACCACAAAGCCTTCAAAAAACGCTAGGCATTGGCTTAACTCTTGCTGTGACTTTACTGTGGATATTTGCACTGTCAGGTGCTGTGTATGTGTCGAAAAACAAACTTAATGAACTATTCGATAGCTCACTGGCAGAAACGGCTCAACGTATTATGCCACTTGCCGTTGTTGAAATAATTAACAGAGAAGATCCAGGACAAGCGCAACAAATAATGTCATTTAAAGCGCATGATGAGCACCTTGTTTATCTTGTTCGTAATAACCTAGGCCAGATTTTATTACAGTCTCATAATGCTGATCCTGCCATCTTTAATCAAACGCTGCTTATAGGGTTTAATTCGTCAACGACACATCGATTTTATGGCATATCAGCAGTACAAAATACATTGCACATAGAGATTGCAGAGCCTCTTACGCAAAGGCGAGCAGCAATCACTGAAATGGCTATCTCGCTATTGTGGCCATTAATATTACTTATCCCGCTTTGTTTTATTGGTAGCTGGGTATTTGTTCGGTATAGTTTGCGTCATATTTTGGCTTACAGAAATGAAATTGAATCCCGCGGCGGTGGTGACCTTACCACAGTCAAAGTGGAGGGCCTGCCAACTGAAATTATTCCTATCGCCGAATCGGTTAATAGTTTATTGGATCGCTTGCAACGCGCACTTGAATCAGAAAGGTCATTCACGGCGAACAGTGCCCATGAATTACGAACACCTATTGCAACAGCTTTAGCTCAAATACAGCGTTTACAGCAAAAGGTTTCTGCGGGTTCTATTCAAGATGACATGGGCAAAATTGAAACTACTTTACGAGGTTTATCGAGCTTATCAGAAAAACTTATGCAACTCGCTAAAGCTGAAGGTGGAGGGCTTTTGTCTGCTGAACCACACAACCTTATTAGCCTATTGCAACTAATTGTCGATGATTCACAACGGTCACACCCTGCAAAAATAATTACGCTTACACTGCCAAATAACCGAGAATATATGTCTGCCATAGACCCAGACGCTTTTGCTATTTTGATTCGAAACTTATTAGATAATGCCATCAAACATGGAGTTTACGCTCAACCGGTTGAGATCAGCTTTTCTTCCAAAGGTATATTGAATATTGTCAATGCCGCGAGTGTTATACCAACCGAGACACTCTTGCAATTACGGCGACGTTTTGTTCGGTCAAATATTTCTGTTCAAGGCATGGGACTTGGATTAGCAATTGCCGATGCAATAGTGTCAGGCGTAGGTGCTACTATGACGTTTAACTCCCCAGCGACTGGACAAAAGGATGGATTTGAAGTGAGCGTAGATTTTTCGACAATTAAAGATTGAACCTGGATTATACTCCATGCAGCCATAGAAGGATGAAGTAAATGTCCGCTGTATGATCACAACAGCCCTCGTTGCATCTAATTATTTATGCTATCAAGAACAAATTAATTATTAAAATAGAGTTTTATTAATGCACACTTTCGTATCGAGTGACCATATATGGAAACCCTACTTATGACCGCTTTAGCCTGTAGATTCAGTTTTTCCTAATTAGGGTCCCTTACTGTCCCAAAACGTTAGCAATTGACGTCAATTTAACTGTGAAGTTTATTTATCAAATGTACGATAAGCAGACATTAGAACACTCTTTCTCACAGGCAGTTAGTTAGTAGTGCACTACTAACTAACTGCCGATAACATTAATAAAATACTCTCTGACTCAATTAAACCTAAAGTAGCCACCGTTCCAGTTTATTTGAAATGTTTTTTATAGCCTTCAAGATAGCCTTTTAGCTTAATTGCAGATCTTCTTGCCATATCCAAATTTTTTGCTTTGGCAAGATCCTGCACGGTTGGAATATAGTCAGTCAAAAATAAATGCAGCTGGTTATGCGCTTCGCCGTCCATTGTACACCCAGCAATCAGCTCGTTAAGTTGTTTTTCTAGCTTGATACCTAAAAAGTTTAAGCTAGCTAGAGTTGAATGGTCAGAATTAAAAAACGTATCATTCATTTTTACTGACATTATTCTCGTATGTTTATCCATTTCCCATCGTTTTCCATGGTTTAGGCTAAGCCCATCAATTGCTTTTTCCTCGCTATTTGCGCTGTGTTGGTGGTTATGCTCTTGCTGAGCTGCATATAGCTGCTGAGAGCCACCAAAGATGAAAGATGAGGCTAGAATGAATAAAGATAATTTTTTCATGATTTGTATTCCTGATCGTTATTTGTTCGGTTAATTGAAATAGATTAATTTAAACAAAGCAAATTTTTGCTGCGTTTGAGTATAACAACGTGGCAGCGAACTATTTTGTGACAAATGCTATAATCTTTTTTTCTTATGGGAAATGTCCAGGTATCTTGGATATTTAATCTTAACCAATCAATATTGAATTTTTATGTCACAAAAAACCTTGTTAAACCGTATTAGTAGTAAGAGGTTAACTGAATGACAGATGAGGAACTGATGCAAGCATACATCCAAGGTGACATGGAGGCTTTTCGAATGCTTTATCAACGGCATAAGGGTAGAGTTATGAGTTACCTTATCGCACGACTAAAATCACAGGATGAAGCTGAAGACGTTTTTCAGGAGGTTTTCAGTAAGCTGCATACTTATCGATTAAAATACAAAGTCAGTATCCCTTTTATTGCATGGCTTTTTACCATTGCAAAAAACACTTTAATTGACCACGTTAGAAAACAGACAACGCAGAACAAGTATTTCCAGTTAGATCATGAAAAAGCAGCTAATGCGCCTGACGCGAAAGTTAACAGTCTATCTATTGCAGAAGCTTTCTCAGAGTTATCAACCCTTAATGAAAAACAGCGCCAAGCACTGGAACTTAGATTTAATGACGACCTCTCTTTTTCCGATATTGCAGCACGTATGGATACTTCCCCATCCAATATAAGGCAAGTAATAAGTCGTGCGACAAGGCTGTTACGTGGATTGATGTCAGATAAGGAGATAAAATGATGAATTCCAATCAACCTGAAACTGAAAATCAGTTACTAAAAGAATTTTGTAATTTTGTTGATGCTAAACAGGTAGCACCATCGGCTAGCGTTGAACCCAAAATCATGCAAATGGTCGAGCATGATCTCTACCCTTCGCAATGGCTTGTTTTTATAAAATTATTCTTTATAGAATCCTTTGCAGGTGGTGCTACATTGTTTGTCTGCCCACAATTTGGTTTTGGGTTCGGCGAACATAACACGCTTATTCACGCTCTTCATGAAGCGCTAACGCCTTTCTTATTTTACATAACTTGTGGTTTCTTTTTTGTATTTTTGGGGGCGGCATTGAGTGGGTTATTGCTCAGTTATGATGAAATTCGTTCGATTAAAAGAAGTAAATATATATACTACGTGCTCTATTCGCTTATTGCATCTTTAATATTTTTTACCTTGGGCGCTGAAATATTGCTGCTTAGTACAACGGCATGGGTATTAGGCTCAATTATGGGCAACTCATGTGGTTTTGAGCTGGTATCACGGATAAGGATTGTATTATTCGTCCCCCATTGAAGCTTAGGTAATTATTATTCTTAACTAGAAAGACCGAATTGGTGTCCGCAATAGGCTCACAAAGTTAACATCAAATGCTGGAAGGTCAATGGCAGCTTTCAGGCGACATTGATATATAACCTCTCATTGATTTTTTGATAATGAAATGAGTCTCAATACCGATTTTAGGAACGTCCGCTAAGCCGAGAATTATCAAGTTAGCTGTCGACCTGTTTAGGACAACTAACGGGTGTACAGTTGACCTCGACAAACAATCACAATTTCAAAACATTACTTCTTCTTAGCGCACCAAACGGTCCAAAAATTGTCAAAACTTGTAACTCGTTAAGTGCCCCAAACCGCCATAGAAACTTACATTTGTATTTCAAAAAAACATGTAAATCAAATGTCATATCTGGGTATTTCAGGTGGGTATTGATTTTCCAAGTTTATTTAATTTTTCATGGACGATTATCTATTTCATTATTTAGCCAATTTAATGTGAGCTAACCTCTTGCCACAAACTTTGTTTATCCGCAGGTAATTCTTCTTTAGTCATGAATACTCGTATTTTAATAGTTTCACCATCTTTTTTCGAGCATTCACAAACCATAAGACCTAAAGTATCCATTGAAGCTGTTTTCCAATTCATAAAAGTGCCATGGGACTTCTTCTTTCTCGTTAATCGTTTATCATCCGCTCTTAGTTTTATCATTTGTAAAGCCAAATCAAAACTTACATCACAGACCTTTGCAAGGCGGTCAATCCGAGTGTAATAAGCTTTATTTTTCCTAAGTGTTTTTTTCATATTCTTTAATTTTTTGTTTTATTCATTTAGTAATAGTTAACTATTCATCGCCATGAGAACTGACTAATTTTTTCTGTCAATACGTCATCTTCAATATAAAATAGTTCAGGGGAGGACTGCTGAAAGCTCAACGCATTCATTAATAACTGCCCCAATCGTAATTCAGGATGTTTATGCATTGCATTAGCAATACTTTCCAGCAAATATTGTTTAGTTTCATCTAGGGCGTTATCAACCAATACAGAATCTCTTGATGACTCATCATCAACCTCGGTATTTATAAGTATGCTTGATAACATACCACTGGCAGTTTTATCTTCATCAAAAGTGCACTTAGGTTTAAAGTTTAATCTGCCGGGCATAAAATCATCATCAGCTAATGGGTCTTCTTCAAAAAAACTGTCCCAATCTTTTTTCTCATAGGCGCAAATTAAATCTGCAAGTTGATGAAGCTCATTACCCTCAGCCGATTGATATTGCGCATCCCAAAGTTGTTCTACACGTTTCATGGCTGCTTGAAGCTCATTTGGGCTAGATATTTGATTGGCTGATAATATATCGCGAGCAGTAATTCTAATATCACTACCTTGCTTTAGCTCATTAACTTCATGTTTTGATCTTGTAATGGCCTGAAAAATATTTTGATACTCTAACTTATCTACATTGGAGCTAGAAATTTTCTCATCTAAAGGGTCAACTATTGTTAGCGAATCACTGCACATGTCGGCAAAGCAGTGCTGACACAAGTCTATTGATAGTTTCTTGCCATCACCATGAATAGTTCCATAACCGCACTTATGTTCAATCGAGATAAACTCGCTGAATTCATAACCCTTATGAACATGCGCCTCAAGACCACAACCATCACAAACTAATTCAGTTACATCTTGTTGTATAACGGTTTTATATTTTTTCATATATACTCCTTGGCAAATTGCGGTAGAGATACATAATAAACCAAGATATTTCTATCTAGCAGAAGACTTTTCTTTTCATCTTTAATTAATTCACCAGAGTTAATCTGCCTAATTACCCATTCCTTAATTTCAGGTAAATACCTTTCAATAGGCATACTAATCGTATTTCCCATACCGCCATTGCCAACAATATATAATTGGTTTGCATTGTTAACTTCAACTGCTACATGTAGCCAATCCGAACGATTAGACCGCTCTAACCGTTCCTTGAAATTCTCAACAGTAAGCATAATTACCTCAATTAAATTACTTTTTAACTTTTATTAAGCAGCCTACTTAGTTTCAAACACCTTCAGTGTTTACAGAAATAAAGCCTCGACTGATAATGCATTGAATTAAAATAATTAACCCTGTCATTTGTAACAGCTCTATTTCTGGGAGTGCAAAGATATCAGGAACAATCCAATTCCAAAGGAAATAGGCAGGAATAACGGAAATGATCAAATTAAAAATTTTAACCGGTATCGTTAATATAATTACTTCATATAGCTTCATTCAAACCTCTAATTCTTAACATACAGCATAACTACCTCAACTCACTCAGTCCTAAGGCGATAGATTCTTGCTGAAACCGCCCAAAAATATTGACTACTTTTTCATATGAACTTGTTAAAAAATGCTCATCAACAATGTCACTAGTTTCTTCAAAGGCTTTATGACCAATAACAGTATCAAATCCACCAAGTTTCAATTTTTCTTTATTGCTAATGTTTGATGCCTTGTCGAATAAAACAGTATCTGAAGTCTCACAATCTACACCCTCTTTAACACTAGTTTTCATCTTTTCAAACTTAACAACATCAGCCTCAAAAGGTACGTCTTGCTTAACTCGATAAGCATATTCCAACAACTTAGGCTCAGCAGGCATGTACATAATAGCCTCTTGATTCTTTGAAGCTGTCATTCTAAGTATTCGCCCTAAAACCTGCCTAAAATGCATTTCCGTTTTTATATTGGTGAGATGGCAACAAACCTGTAAACGAGGGATATTAGTTCCCTCACTTATCATCCCTACGGAAATGATCCATTTAGTTTGTGCATGTCTAAACTGTTGAATAATACTTGTTGGCTCACTTGCTCTGTAAGTAACAACAGCGGCATCCTCGTTAAAGCAGGCTTTCATTAACGTTGAGATCTGTCTTGCATGCTCGACAGAAGATGCAACAATTAACCCCGCGGCGTCAGCGTTTTTATCTCTAATTGAATTAAGCTTTTTCTGTGCAGAAGAAATTACGTATTTAATGACCTTTTCATTTTCAATAATTTCCTGATACGGAATGATTGATTGCGATAATAAACATTTAAAGCTAGTAAATGTTTTCGTTTCATCATCTTCAACAACAGAAATATAATTGTTATCTACAGCAATTATTTGAGGTACACGGCAAACATCGTCTGTAATAGACTCGGCAAGACCATAAACATAATCACATACTATTTTGTTGCTAGGATGCATATAATTTGAAAGAACAATTGGAGCAGCATCTGAGCGCCAAGGCGTTCCCGTTAAAGCTAATGTAAATTTCGCCTTATCTTGAATGTTCAGTATTATTTGTTCACCCCATGCATTAGCATTGTCAATATTCGACCCTGCACAATGGTGGATCTCATCGAATATTACGAACACTCGAAACCGTTCAAATAATTGCCAAAAATTATCATCGAGATACTGCAAACTTTGATAGGTCACAGAATGTCCTTTAGCCCCCAGTAATCCATCGAATCGTTCATTAATTCTTAACTGCAAACTTTGGCTAAAATCTTGAGAAACAATCGAAGAGGGTGAAAAACAAATGATTAAATCGATCAAATTATTTTTTAATAATTGATCTGCCAATTCAGATGCCATTAAGGTTTTACCTGCACCTGGTGTTGCTAAAGCTAAAAAATGGTTATTACCACTTGAGTATTGTTTTAAGGCTTTATTTATACAACTAGCTTGCCATTTTCTTAATTTCATATTTACTCTGTTGGTTTACCTTGATTAAGCAAGCCTTCAATGGCTCTGATCTTCCCTAAGATTTTCGTTGTATTGTCTCTAGCTTTATTGTATTGGGGGTTCTAGGGATTTTCCCCTCTAAAGTAACATAAATCGCCATACTCACCATATTTAAAGGCATACAAAGGTGGGTTACTTCTCCAAAGTATGGCAAATTATGAGGTTAACAACCCCTTAAACTTA
>UEXM01000400.1_pt1 | contig 47141 bp, 43 predicted proteins | sample 1796661 | NCBI WGS metagenome assembly UEXM01 (sample SAMEA4772469, study PRJEB27181) | metagenome | reverse complement strand
ATAGAAAATAGACAAGTTGAAAATATACTATGCTTTTTTAGACAAGCTAAAGAAGGACAAGATAACGATTGGCGTATACACAATGATACAATAATAGAAGGTCAGCAGCCTGAAAAAGCTATAGTTCTATATTTGTCTGAAAATAAAAATAAAGAATTAAATGGTACTGCGTTTTGGTCTCATAAAGATCTTGGAGATACATACCCAGGAGGTTCAACAGATGACTTTAATAAGCTTTTAACATCTGATGCCAATGATACATCAAAATGGGATTTAAAGTCTGTTATAGGTCATAAACAAAATAGACTAATATCTTATCCTTGTAATTATTTTCATAGCAAATATCCTAATGAATTTAAAGAAAGCAGAGAAGTGTTAGTCATGTTTTATAAGTTAAAAAAACTAGTAGGACCTAGGCAAGTAGCATTCCATGGATTTAAACACGCAAAAAACAAATTTGTATTAAGTAACAGAATATTAAAACCACATGAAAGAATCAAAACTAATAGAAATGAAAAACAAGATGGATGCGGTTGTAAGGGTGACACAGCATCTTCTTAACGAAATAACACAAGTAAAAGACCTAGCAATAGGAACATTAGAAACAATTAAAAAAATGCCTGGATATGAGAAAGCAATCGAAGAACTTAAAAAGGATGTGGTTGAAAAACCTAGTAAAACAGAGGAAGTTAAGTCCGACTGAAAGATTAGCTAACAGATTAGGATACATGGGGACTGCATTTATGATGACTAGTCCTCATTTACTTCCTGATGAAAGAGGTATGATCACATATATTATAGCAGGTGTTATTTCAATACCTCAAGTATTTGTGGCTAAACAATGGAACCTAGTGTTTGTAAATTTAAACGTAGCAATTGCCTACATAATATTATATTTTTCATAATGTGGAACAATGAATGGATTAAAGGAGAAGACTACCCAGCATGGGGAAATACAGAGGTCTATAAAAAAACAATATCTGGTGGATACTTACTACAAGGTGAAACGCCACGTGATGCTTACATGCGTGTTGCTAAAACTGTGGCTAGAAGATTATACAAGCCGGAAATGGCTCAGACCTTTTTTGATTATATTTGGAATGGTTGGCTTTGCTTGGCTAGTCCTGTATTATCCAATACTGGTACTGATCGCGGCTTGCCTATTAGCTGCTTTGGCATTGACGTTGCTGATTCGATACAGGATATAGGTAGTAAAAATTTAGAGATGATGCTACTCGCTAAGCACGGCGGTGGAGTTGGTATCGGTATAAATCAAATAAGACCCGCCGGCGCTAGAATAACAGGAAATGGAACATCAGACGGAGTTGTACCTTTCTGCAAAATATACGACTCAACAATCCTTGCAACTAATCAAGGATCAGTTAGACGAGGAGCTGCATCAGTTAATATTAACATTGAGCACGACGATTTCGAAGAGTGGCTTGAGATCAGAGAGCCTAAAGGAGATGTTAACAGACAGTCGCTTAACTTACATCAATGCGCAATTGTTGGTGACAAGTTTATGCGTAAGCTTGAACAAGGAGATGCTGCAGCTAGAAATAGATGGAGTAAACTACTTAGAAAGCGAAAATCAACTGGCGAGCCGTATATTATGTTTAAAGGGAATGTTAACAAAAAGAATCCTAAAGCTTATAAAGAAAATGGATTAAAAGTACATATGACTAACATATGTTCAGAAATAACACTACATACAGATGAAAACCATAGTTTTGTGTGTTGTTTATCATCATTAAATTTAGCAAAATATGAAGAGTGGAAAGGCACAAACCTTATTTACGACAGTATATGGTTCCTTGACGGAGTCATGGAAGAGTTTATACAAAGAGCTAAAGGCTTACGAGGCTTTGAAAACGCGGTTAGGTCAGCTACGAAAGGAAGAGCGCTTGGCTTGGGAGTTTTGGGCTGGCACACATACTTACAAGAAAAAGGTATATCGTTCGAAGGTTTACTTGCTCAGTTTGAAACTAGGAAAATCTTTAGTCAAATTAAAATTGAAAGCGAAAGGGCTAGTATGGCACTTGCAGAAACTTACGGAGAACCTTTGTGGTGTTCTGGAACTGGTTTACGTAATACTCATTTACGTGCTGTTGCTCCTACTGTTAGCAATAGTAAGCTTAGTGGAAATGTTTCGCCTGGTATTGAACCGTGGGCTGCAAATGTTTTTACAGAGCAAAGTGCAAAAGGGACTTTCATTAGGAAAAACCCGACGTTAGTCAAACTACTTAGAAAACTTAAAATAAACAACAATGAAACATGGGATAAGATCATGGCTGATGGTGGTAGTGTGCAAAACATTACTGAGCTTGATGATATTGTGTTGGCCCATGAAACACCAGCAAAGGAGGTATTTAAAACTTTTAAAGAGATTAATCAACTGGAATTAATTAATCAAGCTGGACTGAGACAGCAGTACGTAGATCAGTCGGTTAGTTTAAACTTAGCTTTTCCTAGTGTAGCAACACCAAAGTGGATTAATAAAGTTCATTTTGAAGCATGGAAAAAAGGTATTAAAACTTTATATTACACAAGAACAGAATCTGTCTTGCGTGGTGATATAGCACAGCAAGCTATGAATGAAGATTGTATTGCCTGTGACGGATAAAAACAATGAAGGGGACCTCTATTGAGATCCCCTTCGGTTACAGGAACTTTTGGGTATGGTACGCCCAGTTATCTTTGTTCCTTATTCGTTATATGTTTTTCTGTATTCTTCTCTTTTAGGTTTTATTTCTTTTTGATAGCTTTCGATTTTTCTTCTGGCTTTACCTTTCATTTTACCACTTTTTCTATAGTTGTCTTCATTTTTCATAACATCTTCTATGTTATTTATTCCAACTTGTATATCTGCTTTATCATTAAGCTTTTGTCTATCTTCTACAGATATTTCAGTAGAAAATGGAATTTCACTAGCAAAAGGAGTTGGTGATATTCCTGGCATAGCACTAGCAGCGCTTTGAATAGCCTGTCCAAAGTTGCTATACTTATTAGCCGCACCTCTTTTAGCTGCCCCTCTTAAGCGATCTATACTTTTCATTTTTTACAAACACACTTTGCTACTGGACAATCCTTAACATCTACGATTAATTTAGATACTAACCAATTCCATTTGCACATTAGCTTTAACCAACAAGCCTGCATCCATAATCCTAATTTTACTAATAATTTTCCCATAATTTATTTATTTTTTTTATTGTTAATTTCTTTCCATTTTGATATAGTATAACCTATAGTAACTAATAAAAGAACTATTTTTAATCCCATTTCTATTTTTGTAAATGTTGTTACACCTAAAGTTGATCCGTTAATTAAGTAGAGTTTAAGTTGCTGTATATCCATTATGTTTTGCTTAGTACGTTTTTATCTGTTTTTAAGGTATTGTAAGCGGTTTTAGCTAAATTTTTAGCTAGTTTAGGATCTTGAACTATGTTTTTAACTCCGGGTATTTTGTTTAATTTTTTAGTAGCCAATGAAGTAACATCCCCACTGATAGCATCAGAAAATGTTTGAGCTGTTAAAGCAACGGGCGTCATAGAAGAAGCAGAATTAAAGGCACTTGATCTATTTAAAGCTTGTTTAGTTTGTTCGTCTGTAGATTCATTAGCTCTTCTTAAATTACTTAAATTAGCATATGGACCACTAGTTATATTATCGTTATCTAAACCTACAGATTCTCTAATACTTGTTCTAGCATCGTTTACTAAAGCTCTAGCACCATCAAACGGGTTACTAACAAAGGTTTTAAATTGTTGCCAGGCGCTATCTTCAGGTGTAGGAGCAGATATAGTAGCTTGACTACCTCTAGGCGCATCTTCTCTTCTCAGTTTATCTAAGGGCGTAGGATTAGCAGCACCCATATAAAATCCTTTTATTCCTCTAATTTTATCTCTCATTTTTCTTTATGTTTATTACAGAAATTCCTAGCAGCTGCAACGCTACCAAACCCCCATTTTTTTAAAGCCATTGCTTTTTTAGTTGGTTCGCCTTTAGCGTCTTTCATTGCTCCAGCCATACCAGCAAACCTACAAGCAAAAGAAACTCTACGTTTACCAGTACCTGACGTTTGTCTTGATCCTAGTTTTTTACCAGTTTCAGCCGTATAATCTTTACGCATTTTTCTATTTTGCTTTTCGTAAGCTTTTTCTTTTATAGCAGGTCCTTTTACTTTATAAGCCATTTTTTAATCTTTATATATTACAATATTCTTTACTAGCATCGAAGCACGGGCAGCTCTTAGCTGCAAACTCGTTGTGCCCATGTATAGTAGCTTCTGGATGCATCTTCTTTAATGTTTTAAGTAACAATAATAAACTTTCTTTTTGTTCTGGTGTTCTAGTGTCTTTAGCAATCCATTTGCCATTAGAACCTCGTTTTGATTCGACGCCTCCAATGTAACAAATCCCTATAGAACCTTCATTTTCACCTTTAACGTGAGCTCCTTGTTTGTATATACTACGACCATACTCTATAACACCATCTAATAAAACTACGTAGTGATAACCTATACCATTCCAGCCTCTTTTTAAATGCCACTTGTTTATCTCTGCAGCATCTAAATCTCTACCTTCTTGAGTGGCTGAGCAATGTACTATTATTTTATTTATTGTTCTCATTCGTTATAAAGTTTATCTAGTTTTTCCATAGCTTTTTCTATAGCACTATCTACTTTTTCCTGAAACTCTTTGTCTTTTTTAAGATCATATTCTAACTTTTGAGAATCACTCATGTTATTATATTTTTCTTCTTCTAGTTTTTTAAGTCTTGCTTTTTCTTCAGCTTTTCTTTTTCTAGTTTCTTTAGCTTTTATTTTACCTTCTTCTTTTCTACGAACTTTAGCATCTGCTTTTATTAAATCAAACTCTTCTACTTTAGAATTAACATCCCATGTTCTGAATCCTAAAGCTAAAGCTACTCTTTGGTATATAGTATTTCTATTATCAAAAGCTTCTGTGATAGCGTTTATTTCAGCTACCATTCTATCCATTGGTATATTAGCAGCTCCAGAAACTACGCTACCAACAACTTGATAAGAAGGACTTAATTGAAATCTACCATCTATCGTAACGCTAAATCCTTTTTCAGCTATAACATCTTTTTCAAACTTTTTTGTTTGTATAGCAGAATATATTTTTCTTAATTTAGATCCTAATGCTGGAGATAAATTCGCCAACTTTAATATCGTATATGTATGATCAGCTGTAAACCCTTTCTTTTCTTCAAAGTTATATCTATTTATAGCATTTTTAATTGTAGATATAACAGCTCCACCTACACCAGAACCTCTTAGTATGGTATCCATCATACCATTTATTATTCTATCTTGCTTTTTGCTTAATATCTTTCCGTATTTTTCTAACTGCTCTTCTTCGGTTAACTCATCATCTGGCTCGTCAAACCCAGGTATCATAGCAAACAATGCGTTTTGTAATGTTGAGAATATTAAATTCTGAATTACACCGTAATAAACTATTTTTGATATATTAGTTTTAGCATCACCCCTGCCGTTTATTAAATCAAGTCCAGCTTTTTTCATCAACCTAGTGTACTGCATAGGCGTGTTTTGAAAGTTAAGTAAAAACCTACCTAACATACCAGCTTGCTGCTGTGATATCATGGAAGGATCTGCTGATTGCTGAGATTCTTCAGATGTTCTAGAAAAATCTTCAAATGCTTTAGCCTCTGCTTCTGCTTGACTTAGTCCTTGTTTTTTGTACGTATTAATTCTGTTTCTATAAAACGTTGCGCCACCAGTTGCTATAGCTACACTATCTGCTATTTGAGTAAATACAAAACCGTTTCTTAGTAATATACTTATAAAAGTACTCATTTTATTTTTAGAACCTTTAACCGCGGCAGCAATTTCAGCTTCATTAATATCACCTTTTAAACCAGCTCTACGTTGTTTTAATTTATCAGAATTAAATAACATTACTACATCAGACCAGTATTGATTTTGGTTTGCAAAAGCTTTACCAGCCATAAAAGGATTATTATCAGACCAGTTTATAAAGTTAACGCTAGATATTAACTGAAGTAAAGCCGACCTTCTATTAAAAAACATTATAGCACCTATAGATCTATTCAACCAATTCATCCAAGCGTTTACTTGCCTGTCACTACCTTTTGGCCTATTAGTTCCATTTTTCATTCTCCATATAATATTCTCTAAAGACTCTCTAACTCTAGAACCATACACGGCTTCTATTTTAGTTAAGTTTTGTTCACTAAATATTATATCTACGTTTTCGTTAAACTCAGATAGATACTCTGATCTATTTACTTTTGTTGTTATAGTATTTAAATCACCAAGTATTGTTTGACCTTGCCAATAAGTAGGAGGTTCAACGTAAGTATCTTTTTTAGTAATTAAAAGAACTCCATCAGCAAATGATTGTAAGTTAGGATCTTCTCTTACTATTTTAGTTAGTACGTTTTTATCTCTATTTGATATACCTGGTATTTCAAAATCAGCTTGATCCCACAAGTAAACTCTAACAGCTTCATCATAAGTAAATTGTTCACCTGATATTTTACTTCTTAATACTTTTTTAATTTCAGGGAAGTTAGCCATTAAGTTTCTATAATCATTAGACACTCTTTGCTTAGCAGTCTCTATAGCCGCAACAGCCGAAGTGTAAGGTCTTATTAAGGCTTTGTCGAAAAAGTCTTGATCTATTTCACCTTGCTTACCCTTACCAGCAAACATGTAAGATGTCAAACCTTTAAAGTCTTCTGCTGATGGAGGTAAAAACAAATTAAATCTTTTCTTATTTTTACCTAACCTTTGAGCTACAACTTGAGAATATCTAGCCTCTGCTTTAACGCCTTTGTTTCGTTCAATCATTTTATTAAACTCAAAGTCTAAATCTTTTTGAAACTTAACTCTAGCTATTTGCACTCTAGACTTAACGTCTAACACATCTAAAGCATCTTTAACTGCTTTAACATTTTTAGTAGCATCATCAGTAAAGTAAAAATCATTATAACCTTCCGCGAATTTATTTATAACCCAATCAGCTTTAGCTTGAGCTTTACCGTCAGCTAAGCCTGTAATGTTTTGCAAAGGTATATTTAAACCTACCGAAGCTAAAAATTCTTGTATAGGTCCAGCAGCATCTTGAGGTCTAGCTGTTAATACAAATAAATCTTCTGAACCTCTTGTATCTGCTATTTTTTTAGCAACTTCAAACAAAGGTCCTTTTTTACCTTCAACTACTTTACTAAACTCTGCAAAATCAAAATTAGCTCCTTCGCTTTCTAACCTAGCAGCATCTGTAGCAAATTCAGTAGCATTTATTCTAGTGCTGCTACCGTCTGGCATGTTAACTATAACCATACTTTTAGACTGAGCTAGCGTGTCGTCAAAATCAAATATTCTAATCTTTTTTATTTTCTTAGAATCCTTAAGACTTCGCCTAGCTTTTTCCATTGCTATATCAGCGTTGTTATTTTTATCAATAACCTGCTGAGCATTTAAAGCAACACCAGTTGTTCCGTTAGTTGAGTTATAAAAGTCTTCAAATTCTTGTCCTACAACATCTCCAGTTTCATAAGACTGTAAACCAAAAGGCATTTTACCTTTTGTAAATATGTTATAATATCTTTTCCACCACTCTTGTTTTCCCGGTTGATAACCTATAAGCATTGACTGTGTAAATCCTGTATTACCCAGAACATCATCCATTTCTTTAACTGGGATTATAGTAACCCTGTAGTCGTCTTTAAGCAAGTCTAAATCAATTTCCTTGTTACCATTGAATATAGATTCATATGCAAAAAACAAGACAGCTCTAGCAGGTATAGCGTGCTCGTATCTATAAGCAGGCTCATACCTTTGTTCACCATTAGATTTTTTTACAGGTTTACCATTTCTTATCATTGGTATTTTAAGAGTATCATATGGCATTTTAGTAGACCTACCCCATACAGGAGCGGCTAATCTAAGAGCACTATTGTTACTACCATTCATAACACCCATTAATAAAGCCACTGTATTGTTATTTAAACCAGATTTTTTTAAAGACTTCATAAACTCTATAAAGAAATTCCAAGCTAAGTCAGCGTCTACTTTATTTTTATCTTGAAGTGCTTGACTGTTTTCGAACTTACCGTTTAAATATTGCATCTGAACATCAGCGCCGGTATTTATATCTATTTTTCTATCAGGTCTTCCATCATTAAACTTTATAACTTTTTTATCAATGCTAACAACAGCTGGATCTATTCTTTGTATTAGCCTAGTAATATCAGTGATGTTTCCAAACACACCAGCTCTAGGCGTTTTATTAGGTCTTTGACCACCTATTAATTCGTTGTTTTTTGTAGCTATAAAATCTCCAAATATAGTGGTTCCATTACTAAAAGAAGCTGGTGTAAAAGCAACCATTAAGTCTAAAGCTTTGGGCTTTCCATATTTTTTAACTAACGCAGGGTATAATGTTTTTTCTACAAACTCTCTAGCTTCCACCATTGTACTAGAGTCTCTCAATGAATTTGCTACAGATTGATCTGCTTTAGTATAAGCTATAACATTTTCTACATTGTCAACATTTGTTATTACAGTTTCTAAATAATCAAACCACTCTTGTTCTGTTTCTAACACACCTGTTTTTCTTTGTGGCACAAGTAAATTACCAAACTGATTTGCTACACCTATGTGTTGTTCGTTTGTAAACCTATCACCGTAAACAGCTTTGTGAGCGTTTTTTAGTTTTGTTTTAATTTGTGTAGATGTTAACTCTTGTAGATTAAGTCTTTTTACTTCATCATAAAATCTAGTTCTATTATTAAGCCAGTCTGTTCTTTCACCGTCAGTAAATAAAGCTAGTTGATCCTTAACACTTGGTCTTGAAACATCATACATTAACTGCTCTACATAGTTATCTAGTATATCAGCTCCAAAAAATTCTTGACGCTCTATAAAGTCTCTTCTTATTTCACTATCAGGATTCTGTATCTGCTCATTAAACATGTCTAATCCTATCTCTTGAGCTATTTGCTTAGCTAAAGCTTCTGTAGGCATTTGAGGTATTTTTAATTTACCATTATCAAGTTTAATATATTTAGATTTAAATTTAGCTAAAGGTATAGCGTTTTTAATATCTTTTACTCTTCGTATTTTTTGATTACCAGCAGTGCTACCAGCCATAGGTCCTAGCTCAGTGGATCTATAGAAATCTATTTGACCATCTTTACTTCCTTTTGTTCTACCTTTCCACTTGTCATATTTAACCCAGCCTAAACCGTTGACGTATTTCTCTACAGCTAAAGGAAAAGCTTTTGCTAAATACGTAGTTGTAAGACCATTTGGTCCTAGCAATGTGGCGTAGTTTTCATTTAAGAATTGTTCGTATAGATTTATGGTTTTATTTCTTGCACCCATTGCATCTATAACAATTTTAAAAGACCCTTGCATTCCTTTTCCTAACTCATTTACAAAATCAGTTTTTTGTTTTGTAGTAGTATCGGCGTTATATTTAGGTAGTCTATATCTAATTTCTTTACCTAGTTTTTCTTCTAGTTTGTTTTCTACTTCTGTTTGATTTGAAAACTTTATTTTTTCTTTTAAAGTAGGTTTTACTTCTTTAGCCTCTACCTCAGCTCTTCTGTTTAAAGTTTCCGTGTTGTCTGTTGACTGTACATTTTCAGCTGCATTATCTTCACCTATTCTAACATTAGCTTTTCCTTTTGGAACACCTAGCTGCGTAGCAAACGCATTAGCTCTTTGCATACCGGTGTTAGCCATGTAGCTATTGAAAGTTCCTAAATCTGGATTCCATTTTAATGCTATCTCACGAAGCTTACTTTTTGCGTGATCTAAGTAGGTTCTTCTACTATAATGAACCTCTCTTATATTGAGTGGTACTCCACTACCAAATCTAGTCCAAGCTCTATTAGCAACTTTATTAACCATAGTCTCTACGTCTTTAGGTAGAATAGGTTTAAAGTTTTCTTTACCTTCAAATTTAATATTTATTCTATCAGCTATTTGCTTAGAATCATTAACACCTCGTCCAGGCTTAATACCTTCTTTGCCTATCTTTGCTCTAACTTGAGAAGTAAATTCACCTCTTCTAAAAGCTGCGTTATTTCCTATTAAATAACTTAAAGCTTTTTCAGGTGTATTCACCTTTAATCCAAAGCCGGCTCTATTAGCTAATTTGCTTAGTATGTTTTGAGTACCATACGTATCTTCTAAGTTTAATTCTTTTTCTAAAGCATAACTAAGTGATTGCATTTCTGCGGCATACTCTGTTTTAAATGTATCACCTCTTTCGTTGAAAGGTAGTAATTCACCTTTATCATTCCTAGCATCATTTGAATACTCTTCATTACTTAACAAAGCGTTTTCAACCTTCGTGTTTAAAGATCTTAATATAGGGTTTTCACTAGTTGATGTAGCTTTATATAAGTTATCTGTATATTTATTAAACTCTTCTTTAGTGTCAAAATAAGATTCATCTATAGCGTGACTAATCTCATGGTAAACAACCACACCAGCTCTGATGTCTCCGTTCTCCATAGCTTGCTCTGCAGCTTGCCTATTTATTGTAATATATTCATTGTCTACAATAAAACCATTTCCACCTTGCTTTAGCTTATCTGTAAAAAGACTTATGTCTTTAGGGTTTATTTTGCCGTTTTCAGCTAGAGTGTATAAGTAACTTATTTGATCTTCTATGTTAGGTATTTCAACAATTTTTAAAGCGCCTATATTTTCATTAGACATTAATTGATCTGCTTTAAAATCTATATCACTAGAAACAGTTACCACTCTAGTGTCTTGATCAAATAAAGCTCTACCACTTTGAGCATAAAAAGCATCTTGTAAAGCGTTTATTTTTTCTTTATATTCTTTTTTTCTTTTATCGCCTTCATACTTAGAAGCCGCATTGTCTTTTAGCTCCTCCCATTCTTTCTGTATTTCAGTATCTTCTTTAGCCTTATTAACATAAGACTCAGTTTCCATTCTATGTATTTCCTCTACAACCTGTGCTAGCTCTTGTCTCTTATCTAGTTTACCGTTCCAGTTAGGAGTATTTTCATCTAAGTTTAATCTAGCTTTTCTACCCGCATCACCTAGTAATGTTTCTACATTGTCATAGTTTTTATTACCTTCTTTTATAGAGTTTATATTTGTATCTAAACTGTTTAGGTTTTGATCAAATCTATCTGCTTCAGTAGTAGTTAGTTTTTCTTTTTTGTAGTTATCAATTTGATTTTGAGCTTGGTTAGAATCCATATCAGGAGTAACACCAGCTTCACTAAGTAAGTTATTTTTTAGTACATTTAAACCTACTAGATCAACCACGTTTTCAGAACCTAAAGCAATTACATCTACACCCAACGCTGTTTGCTCAGCGCCTATATCTATAAGCTTTTGTTTTATAGCTGCAGTAAATGTTTTTCTTTGATTTTGACTAACACCTGGACCATTCATTAGGTTAACCATTTCTTGTATCTCAGACGTAGCTTTGTTTATTTTTTCTCTAAACTTTTTAGTTGCTGACATTTGAGTTATAGCTGATGTAGCTATTCCAGATGTGTTTGCAAACCCAGCTGTTATAAGAGTAGCTAAAGTAGTATCATCAAACTGAGACCAGTCAGCATCTCTTTGTAGTATTAAAGATTCAGATATACCTTGTGTTCCACCGTATATAAGGTTTTCTTCAGCAAGCTCGCCACCAATTCTTTTACCACCTTCTATTGCAAAACTACCCCAAGCATTTAAACTTGGTTTGTTAAATAGATTGTATATATTAAGTTGGCCTTGTCCTTTAACGTCTTTTAAAAACTTAAAAGTGTTATTAGCAGAACCTATATATCTAGTAACACCACCCTCTATTATACCTGTAGCAACTGAAGCAGCACCTATTTGAAATGGTGTCATTTCACCCATCGCTATAGTTTTCTCTGCATCAAGTAATCCTTGAGAATAATCAAATTGATCTATTCTACCAGCCTCCCATAAGTTGTTAAGAGTTTCAACTTGCTTGTTTGCCATGTCTAAAAGATCAGCTTGAACGCTAAGATTTCTATACATGTCTGTACCAGAAGTTACACCAAATGTAGATGCTATAGATGTTTTAACTAAACCATCGCTAAGCTTTAAAGCATTACCAGCAGATCCAGTACCTATAGCCAGTATAATGTTAGGCGCTTGTTGAAATAAAGTTCTTAAAGAATATAAACCAAATTCACCTTCACCAAATGCGTCGTCATATGCTGCTGATGATTTATAATACTGTTCTTTTCTTTGTAAAGCTTTTTGCTCGTTAATAGCCCATTCAGAATTAAATAAAGTAGGTAAAGCTAAAGCTATATTATAGCTAGCATCTGTAAAGTCTTTAGCAACTAAACTACCTATTTCATATTCTTTAAAAACACTACCAAATTCGTTTAGTATATTTCTTTTTATGTCTTTACCTTCTTCGTCTTTGCCAACAACAACATCAGTGTCTTCTCTAAATTGAGCAGCTTCAGCAACATGATTAACATAGTTTCCTACTGTTTTTTTGTAATCAGATTCTAATCTTCCTAAAGTATTTTGTAAAGTTATTAAGCGCGCGTTAGCCTCGTCATATAACTGCTGTTGTTCTTCTGTTAATTCTTCTGTAGCTTCTAGATTAAAAAACAAAGTATTATCTACAATACCATCTGTTTTAGTATAACCTATTTTAGCTGGTACATCTTTTAAGCTATTAGCTATTAATTGTATTTCGCCTTCTATAATAGAACTTGTTGTATCATTATAGTTTTGAATTATTTTTGCTTCGCTTTTAATTTCATCTTTTATAACGTCATATCCAGCGTTTTGTACAAGCAAACCTATTCTAACTAGTTCTCTTTCTCTTCTGTCGTAGTTATACATAACAGATTCAGCAGCTGTTTGTTTTGCTAAGGCAATTGCCCCTTCTCTTTGCGTTTTAACAGAATAGTCTATAGCGTTAGACCATAAGTTATTATTTAAAAGCTTTTCTTTTAAAGCAGCGTTATCAATTTCAACTCCTTCATAAGCGAACTGCATAGTATCTAAAAAACCTAAATTACGTACATAATCTAATTGCTCTTCAGGCGTAAGCATTACTAGTTCATCTTCTGTAAATATACTTCCAGAGTCTACGTATTCACCTCTTCCTTCTGGATTAGCAGAAAACTTAAGCATATAATCTATAGCTTTTTGTTCTGCCTCTGTAAAATACTCTTTGTTTTTTAATATGTCTGCAAGCTTAGAAAACTGTCCAGATAAAACGTCATAATCAAAAAGCTCTTCATCTGGCTTATTGTTTACAGCATCAATACGTTTTGTTTCTTCAAGATCTAAAGTTTTTAAATGAGTAGATAGCAAAGGATACATGTTAGCCATAGACTTAGATAAATCTTCTTTAGTAAAGTTTTTAGCTATATAGTTTTCTATACTATCGGTACTACCTGTTCTTACTGGACTATCTATTTCTTGATTAAATATATCGCTAGCTACTACTTGTCCGTTTTGTTTTAACTCATAACCTATTACTAAACCTTCTTGTTCTACGGGCTCAAATGTATAAGCAGTATCTTTTAGATTATTATTAACATCTTCAACATTTAAAGCGCCGCTATCAAAAGCGTCCATTATATTAGAAAATGCTCCTTGTTCAAAAGCGTTTTTAGCTTTAATTGCTTTTTCGTATTCTTGTATTTTCTTATAATTCTCAAAGAATTCTTTTTCACCCTTCTCAGTAAGTGGATTTAAATCTAATGTAACTTTATCACCACCTAGATTAGCTGTAATTTTGTTATCTAAAAAATAAGAGTTATCATCAAAAACAATACCCGAAAATTCATCTTGTAAAGCAAGTATAACTTCTTTGTTACCTTTTCTTATTATAGTCTCAGGTATTTCTAAGTTTATATCTCCTTGCTCTATTTTAGTTTGAGCATCTTTAACTAGTTTTTCTAATTTTTTTCTTTGTACTAAACCTGCTCTAGCATTATTAGGATCAAATATTTCATTATTAAAATGAGCTAGATTAGCCTTAGCTTGTTTTAATTCTTTAAAAGGATCTTCATCAAATACATCTGTGGCTGAAGCCAAAGAAATATTTTCCAAATCTAATTCCGTATTCTCGGGCGCTGGATCTATATCCGTCACTACACTTGCACCCGCATCTGGTACAGTGACTTGTTGAAAATCTACGTTTTCAGTTTCTATTTCTTCAACATCGCCTGCTTCAAATAGACCATTTTGGCTTATATATTGATCAACAAGTTCTACACCACCAGCTAGACCCACTAGCTCGTCATATGTGTATCGTTGTCCCGTTTCTGGGTTTACATACATATTTATTTATTTTTAATTATAAGTCAAGAAAATTACTTAACATTACTCTTTCATCGTTAGTAAATGAATTTTTTCCTTGCACCTTTGTTCTAGTCCATCGTGGTCTTTTAGTACTAACTCTGTCTCCATCAGATGTGCTTGTGCTAACAGTAGGTGTTTCCCAAGTGTAAGGTATCCACGAATTAGTTGTTTGATCCCAATCAATTTTTCTATCGCCAGCTTTAGGTGCAGAAGTTCTAGGGGCCATTGCTTTACTAAATATTTCACCTCTAAATGCTGTATTTACAAAAGAATTTCTTTGTTCTGAAATATCTTGCATAGTTATTTGCTGCTGAGCTGATAGTCCTCTAGGGCCTTGAGGTGCATAAGACGTAGATGGATCTGATTCTTTGAAGTAACCATATTCACCAGCCCTGTAATTAGTAAGACCTCTTTCTTTTAGTTGCTTTATATCATCGTCTGTTAATTCTCTTCTAACAAAACCAAAGCCGGGTGTTTCACCTACCTCGTCTTCAGCTTCTTCACGAGTATACTTTTTGTTAGTATCTGGATTTGTACTTGCCATTAACTGGTCAATATTCATTGTGCTAGTTAATCCGGCGTCTTCTCGTATTTTATTTATTTCAGCTAATCTTAACCACGATTTTTGCTGTTCTTCTGTTAGTTGTACAAACTCGTTAATATTAATATCACCCATTTCTAAGCGTTGTTCCATGTAAGCTTTTTTATCTCTTGGTGGTAAAGCGTATAAATTAGCTAATCTTCCCTCTAATTGTTTTTCTAAAGACTTGTCTATGCCTTTCATATCTATAAATTCAGACGCAACTAAAGTTCTAACTTTACCAGCACCTGTACGCATAGTCTCTCCAGTAGGAGTCCAAGCTGTTTTAAAACTAGCTGTTATTTCACCTTTTGATTTATCTAGTATGTTAGCGTCTACTAAAGTTTGATTTCCATCAGTAGCTACTTCAGTTGCTTTTAACAATTGACCGTCCCAGTTTTTCATGTTTTTCTTCCATGTAAAAGTAACACTGCCGTCTTCGTTTACTTTATATGTATTGTTGGCATCTTTGTTTTTAGCCTGTGTCAACCAACCACCTTCACCAAAACCATCTTTTAATATTTTAGAACCTTTTGCAACTGTAGTTACAACTTCTACTACTCTATCACCATTGCTTAATCTTCTGTAATCTTTACTATCAACAGTCATTCCTTCAGCTGAAATGTTTGATAAACCAAAAGCTGCTAGTTGAGTACCTAGTTGTTCTTGAAAATTACCACCTTCCCAATTTGATTCACGACCTGGACCTGGTCCATCTTTATATAATTCTACATCTTGCACGTCTGATAGTATTATACCAGCATCGTCTTGTAGATCTCTTAAGTTTTTATTTGCAGCAGAAACTTTATCAGTAAGCTCTTTTCTTTCTTTTTTATCTAAACCTCCTCTAGTTTTTAAAATAGTTTGAGCTTCTATAGAACCCATTACGTAATCATCGTCACCAGGTTTGCCAACACCTTCCATTAGTTTGACCTGTATTTTTTTAGCTTGATCTATTATAGAGTTTTCTAAACCAGCGTCTTCAAGATCTTCGTAAGTCTTGTCGGCATTTTCGTAAGCTTTTAATGAAGCTTCGTTCCAAGCTAAATCAAATACCTCTTGTTTTTTCTTAGCTGTTTCAGCGTTTTTAATTTTAAAATCTACATAATTTTGATAGCCTGTAACTACAGCTTGAGTAACTTGTTGTGCTGCCGCTGCCCAAGCTAAAGCTGATTTATCGTTTATTAATTTAGGATTGTCGTATGCACTCATAGTTATATATTTTATTTTTAGGCTGTTGCAGCTTTATAGTTTAAACCAGCTGTAGCCATACTTGCTACACCTGACACAGCAGATCCCCATGCTCCGGCTTCTGCAGCAGCAGCATTAGATTGAGCTTGCATAGCATTAGCTAAATTACCAGCTTCATATCCTAAGTCTGCATTAGATCTAGCTTCTTCCATTTGCATTTGGAAAGTTTTACCAGCAGCTTCGCCAGCTTGAAGTCTTTGACCTTCTGATATTGCTATACCTTGTAGTCTTTGTTCTTCAGAAACCTTCATAGCTTGAAGTGATGCTTCACCTTGAGCTCTTAGTTGTTCGTTCTTAGCCTCTTGAGCTTCAATATCTGCAGCAACACCTTTCTTACTAGCTAAGGCAGCTTGAGCTAAAGCGGTTGCTCCACCAGCGCCAGCGCCCGTGGATTTTATTGTGTCCAATGTATTTGCTAAAGCTATATCAGCTTGTTCCATTTTAATTTCTGCAGCCTGTGTCGCTACACCTAAACTAGCAAATGGATTATTCATCATACCTGACAAGTTTTCAGCTAATCCAGATAGATTAACTTGATTTGCGTAAGGATTAACTATATCAACTCTAGCGGCTTTAATTGCCGCTATCTCTGCTCTAGCTCTGTTAGCATCATTACGAGCTCCTTTACCTGCTTTTCTTGCCTGGTTAGCTGACACTGCTCCTCCGATAAGGGAAACTCCAGCTCCGATTGCTGCTATTGCTGCCATATTATCTTATTTTTTTAATTATTTCATGCGATGGATTTTCATCTACCGTGTACCCTAATTTTTTGTGTTTATCTATTAGACTTTTGCTTCTACCTATACTAAGTATTAATTTAAAACCTCCATCATAAGCCCATTGCTCTAATGAATCTATTAATAATAATATAGCTTGCTCTCTGTCTTTTTTAATTCTATACTTTGGATTTGATATAATCCACTCCATCCAAGCTATTTTTGAATTTGTTCCGTATAAAAAACCTGCTACTATAGGTTCACCTTCTTTTTCTATTATAATTCCACCTGTACCGTTTTCAGGTAACATTTCTTGTGATAAAGGTTCCCACTCTGGCCAAGACTTCCACCATTCTACAATAGTACTATAGTCTTTTTCAGTTATTCTTCTTGCTGTTAATTTCATTTAATTGTATTTGATTAATAAGATGATCTATTAAATTCGCTAGAAACTGCGAATAATTCTCTTTGTGCTGATTGGTTTGTTGTTGGAACAGTAAACTTTACTTCAGAAGTAAAACCTTTAACACCTGTCATAGATTGTCCGAACAAAACTTCACCTTGTTGTACCGCTGTTAAGTTTAATAAATTAGCAAAATATTTATTTTCTTTTCTTTTAAAATTATTAGTAAACAAAGATGTTTGTAAGTCAGCTAGTGTTGTTGGTAATTGATATTCTGATATTTGCAAAGCAACATCTTGATCTGTTGTTAGTGACTCCATTATCCAACCGCTGCTACCTTCATAGTTAATAGTATTAAAGTTTTTAACAACTGAAGGTGATGGATTAAAGACTAGATTAACACTAGACGCGTAAGTTGTATTATAAAACTGAGCTCTATTTACACTTGTAGAATAATGTTGCCATATTTCACCTTCAAAATAAGTATATAAATTATTTCTTAAACTACCAATTGCGTCTGGAAAATAATCAAATCTACTTGTCCAACCTTTTACCGCTTCATCAAACGAAACAGTTTCAGGATCAAAACCATTTTTAACATTACCTTCAGCTCCACCTATAGAAACAATGTATTGTTTATTATGCATATCATAACCACCGACTATTGGCAAACTACCAGCGCCAGCTAAATTATCTCTAAAGAAATCAATCATACCATACATAGATATTTCAGTAATACCGTCTTGTGATAATCTTAATATTAGATTTTTAGTTCTATCTGCAAAATATTTTCTATACCCAAACACACCAAAACTTTCTGGATTTGTACTTATTCCGTATTCACCAGCGTAAGGTACTATACCACCTATTACTACATTTGAAGCAGCTTGTAGTGGTTGACCTTCTTGAGTGTATATGGCGTCTTTATCTATAAGTGCTTTACTTACTTTTAATTCTTGAAATATAATTAAGTTAGTATCTTCAGCGTAAAGTTTTTGTATAGAACCATAAGATGGATCTACGCTTCTACTGATGTTTTCTGCTACAGAAAATTGATTAGTGTTATTGACACCTGTTCTAGAGTTAAAAACTCCAGAGTATATCATAGAATTAAATCTATTGTTTTGAGAAGCGTCGTCTTCTACCAAATAAGCTTTTACGCCTAAGTCTACATTTGTGTTATTGTAACCTCCTCTTATTCTAGCTTCTTCAGCATACCAGTCTGATGGATCACTTGAATAAACTCTAGGTATTTCAGTGAACAATTCAATAGGACCAAAAATTAAAACGTCGGTAGCCGTTAAATTAACAGCTCTAGATAAAGTAACTGTATAAGGTAATGCACTCATTGAAGAAGATATCAAATAAACTTTATTTGGAAATCCTACTACATCAACTCCATTTGCATCTTTAGCATAAACTCTTTGTCCATAACCTAAGTCAGGGACGTAAGTAGTAATTGTTTGAGTAACACTATCAGCATCTACACTTATTATACCCGTGTTAGGTCTAACCTCTGCTATAGAATCCATCTTCTTTATCCAAAAAGAGTTAAAATAGTTTATTTCAATAGTTGCCGCCATATTATATTATCACTTATTTTTTTAATTTATTACTAGCAAACTGCACTTTGAACACCTGACATTGCAGCTTCTCTTCTCACCGGTATACCTTGCAACTGTTGATCAGTGCCACGCACGTCAGGATATCCATCAAATCTTTGTGCTAAAATAACAGTTGCTGAATCAGCCGCATAGGGACTGTATGTTGTATAACCATTTACTAATTTACCAGATGCGCTAAATTTTCCTTTATAAACTACTTTACTACAAGTTTTGTGGTTATAAGGTTCCCACTCTTGTGTATTGATATTAAAAGTCCAATCAGCAATAAATGGATTTGTACATACAGAACTTACAGAACCTAATACACTCCAATACTGTACTCCTGCTTGACAACTCGAGCCTGTGCATTTTTCTTGTTGAACTAAACCTCCTTCAAAAGTGTGGTATAAATCACCTTGTACGCCTGAATTTGGTTCCCATGGAGTTAATAAAGCTGAATCACTAAAAAACTGTCTAACAGTATTACCATATTTTGCATGCGCGTACACTGTCTCTGGGGTTCCTATTGGTAAAAGATTTACACTTGGAAATGAGCTAGTTGATCCACCTTGCCTTTGAACTGTATATGGATAGCTATATAAAACACCTTGATCTTGAGCTCCTGGCGTGTAACTGAAATTAGCATCTTCGGCTGTTATAGAAACATAACCTTGATACGCGCCTTGAACGCCGTAGCCTGAATCGCATGCACAGCAACCTGATGCAGTAATTTGTGTTCCATTACCCTGAGTTACTTTTATAGCTACAAAGTATTCACCAGGTAATTGATTTGCATCTATATATATTATACCTTTTGTTGCCGCTTGGTTAGAATTAGTTTGAGCACTTCTCGTGAATACATTTGCTTGTAAATTAAAAGCTGGTGAATCAGAAATATTAGTGCTACTAGATGCGTTATTAGCATCACCTATTTCAACCCAATTGTTGTTATTTGGTAAACTTGTATTAGCTGCTCTGTGAAATATTCTAATATATTGAATTTCAGCATAATTTTCTTGTTGACCACCAGCGCCACCAGCTGAAGGGCAATCCATTATATTTTCTAAATTTATTTCTATAATCATAGCACCACTTGTTAATGCTACAGGTGTTAAACCAGCGGTTGTGTCACCTCCTACAAGTTCAACTGAATTATATCTATCATAAGTACCTGTTCCAAGAGATGGTGCTTGATTATTAGGTCCATTTGCAATAATTGGTGCGTTACCAACACCGTTTTGTCTTGGGCCAAAATAATAACCACCAATACCAAAAAACGTATCACCTGAACCACCTGGTCCCACTGGATTTATTGCAACGCCCGTACCCGCACTGTTAGTAGAAGGATCAATAACACTTGATGAAAAGCCCATATTCCAGCAAGAAAATCCACTTGTAGAAGCGCAATTGGTAGAACCTGGCTTAAACTCTTGTGTCCAAATATTTTCGCTACTGGTAAAGTTTCCTTGATAATAAGGTGGAACCATTTCAGGACCTACTGTTATTGTAAACGAACAAGTTGTTTGCATTGTAGCATATTCAGGTACTGCGTTGGTAAGAGGACCACCATTATATGCGTCTCTTACCCTAACTGTTAAAGGGTAAACCCCTAAAGGAACGTTTTGCCCTAAGCTTTGATTTAAGGTAAGTATACCAGTTAAACCATCTAATACAAAATAATTATTACCAAAGTCTGTTACTTGGTCTGTAGTTATGTCAAAAAATAAATCTGTTCCTGCTGAGCTAGTTAATGTTGTTCCGTTAACAGCATTAAAATCTATAACAGTACCTGTTTCTGTTTGACTAGTTACAGTTATGTAATCACTACAATTAGCAAGTGTAAATGACGGTGTAAAGTTTTGTAGTCTACCTGGAAAAGTTCTTGTTGTTACTTCTCCGTTATAAGTTATAGCTAAAGAGAAAGTAAAACTTTCTACAGTTGCTGCTGAATTTAAAAAAGCGTGATTGCTGTTTATAAATTTAACTCTATAACCACCTGCTTCTTGCTGTGAAGATTGAGGCACTTGGTCTAATTGAAAATCACCAGAGACATCAGTACCAGCGAGATTCGTAACAGTCATGACCGCTGTTGTATTTGTAAGATTTACACCTGTATTATTACGAGGATAAAATATATCTGTTATCCAAGGTGAATTTGATGCACCCGTAGTACCGTTTAATATTTGATTATCAGCTCCATCAAAGTTTTGATTTTCCACAAATTCAAAACCTACTTGCGAAAAACCACCTGGTGCATCTGATCCAGCTTCTACATCTTGATTGATGTCTGAAATATAATTCCAACCAGTTGTGCTTTCCCAAAAAATATCTAACAATGAATCTACTGGGGCAGTTTCATATATGCTCAACCAAGGTACCATATCAGCTGCTATAACACCTAGCTTTTGGTTAGTAGAAAATCTAGCTACAATAGGGTTTGTTTCTAGTTGATATAAGTTTCTAGCTGCGCTGCCATTAAAATTATCTACTGAGTATTGGTAAAAACCTAAATCATCTGCAGTACCAACAGTAGATGCAATATCAGGTTTTTGCGTAGGGTAATACTGCTCGTTGTCACCATACTCTATTACTATGTTATCAGCGTCTGCTTTAATAGCACCACCTGGGCTAAATGTAACTGTTGTTTCGTCAGCTACAGCGTCATATTCTACTTTTGTTATTAAAGTAGCGTTAGAGAAAAACTGAGGGTCTTGATAAGCAGGAGGATTGCTCGTTGGTGTACAGTTTGGATATGCAACTTCACACTTACCCATTAACAACGCCATACCTGGTTCTAAAGCTTTTTCTTGACCTGTACAAGAACCTGTTGGACAAAATACAGTTGTGTTTGTGGGATCATTTACACCTGTAAATTTAATTTCATTTACTTGATCCGAACCAGGACCAGCAGGCGCACCACCAGAATGACTCCAGTTTGTTATATTAAATTTACCTTCGTAGTTATTTACTCTACCAAATAGCTCTACACTACTTCTATATTGTTTTTGATCAGGCCCTACTTCAGATAAATCCCTAGGTATTTTATTTATATTATCATTTATTAAAACAGCATGAGCAGTATCATCTAGCTCACCACCTGGAAATAAAATTTCATTTATACCATTAGCGTTTGCTGCATAAGAATAAGTATCACCTGCTGAATCTGTGCTTACTACATATTGAATCTCACTTCCTTGAGTCATTTGCTCAGGGTATCCATCTAAAAATCCAGGTAGATACGCGTTATAATAATCTTGTTCTCTTTGTTTAACTACTATTTTGTAGGAATACCAGCCTAATGGATTTATAGAATATGCAAACTTAGTATCAGTGTCTGTATTTTCTATTAAGTATAAATAATAACTATTTGGCTTATCAAGCGTTGTAATGCTAGTTACTCCGGCTGCGCTACTAATACTTAGTATTTGAGTATAGTCTACATATTCACCTCTTAAATACATGTCTGTTGTAGGCAAAGAACCTATAGTTGGTGTAGAGAAGCTTAGTGTCCATCTATTAGTACCTGCGTTATAAGTTAAAGAATCATTAGTACTATTGTCTACAACCCAAGATGTTTGAGGTTCTCCGTATATACCTGGAGCACCTGTAGCTAAGTTACGATCTGAAGATCCTATTGTAAAATCACCTATTGTTTGATTTAACAAAAGCAAAGCTGCATCACCAAACCAAGACTTTACGTCTAATGAATCATTAGCGTCGTAGTATGGGTGGAAAACAGTTGACCCGCCAAATATAGTACTACCTTGAGCCGATGAAAGTGTATCGTATGTAGATAAAATAACCGAGGATTGTCTTCCAAATTTATCTGACAAAACAAAACCTATTTGATAAGTTCTATTTTGTTTTATTGTGTGATTAGGATATTCTGCCCAAGAAGTATACAAGTCATTTTTTTCTTGCACTGTGCAGTTGTAGTCAAGCGTATCGTAAGGTGTGTGCTTGTCTTTAAAATTACCATATATAACTCTATTACCAGCAACAGATTGCGCTAATGTTCTAACTGGAACTTTATCATAAACTCTAGTTGTTTGTCCTTCGGTTAGTGTTTTATATGGTTTTTCAGATTGATATTCATAAACATATACATCTTCGTCCATTTCAGATGCCATAGTAGTACCTGATATAGTTTTTAAAACTTTAACTACTAAACCATTTGATTCTTTATATAGTATGTCTATATTTTGTATCTTATATTCTGTAAGAACGTTTTTAGAAACACTACCCCCTAAGTTTACATTTGTACCAACCCCGGGTAAAGATATTCTTAATTTAACGTTATCTACATTATTTTCAAACCACTTAACAATAGTACTTTCATAAGCCTGCGTTTCATTTCCATTTAGAAAAAATCCAGATTGTTGAGGTATAAAAGCTATCTGAGTAAAAGGAGACATTAAAGAATACTCACCATCGTCAAATTGAAATCTATATGCAAACCTAACATACTTATCTTCTAAATATCTAGGATCACCAGGCCAACTAGTGTCACCGCTTTCGTTTGTCATTGTGGTTTCAATAAACCTAAGCCTTTGCCCGACAACAACAGCGGTAGCAGGATCTGCATTAATAGTTACAGTGTTCGTAACTGTATCTATAGCTGTTACTCTTATGTATTCACTACCAAGTATACTTTCTGATCCTACATTTTGAGCAGCGTTAGAAACTACAAACATATCAACAGATATACCAGTAACTGTTTCTAGTATAAAATTCTTAGTATTTGTTACTGTTACAACCGTAGTGTCTACTTCTTTGTAAAGCTCAGGAGCTTTTTGCGGCATGTATTTAGCAACAGATATTTGACTTTCCTCTGTGTAGTAATTAGGATTACCTATAGCTGTTGTTACGTTTATTTTTCTAGGTTGATTTCTATTGTCTGTCCAAAATAATAAATCTTCTACTAAGTTTATTCCTGTAACTTGCCAGCATCTGTTTTTAGCAAAATTCAAAAACTTACCTTCAACCAAAGTACTGTAAGTATTGTTGTTAAGATCAAGTACAGTTATTTTCATTTCTACAGTAGTAGATGCTGAGGGATAGTTTATAGTTTGGCAAGTAGCGTCTGCATCAGTGTAGTCTGTTAATATTTGAAATATTCTATTACCAACTTCATCTTCAAACTTACCTATGCATTTTAAATTAGCATTACTAGAAGCTGTAGCCGCTATTAAAGAATTACCTAGTATATTCTCGAGTGAACCAACATCATTATCTTCTGATCTACCTACAGATATATTCAGAGCATCTCTATATTCACCATTAGGCAATATTCTATCATCAAGATCTTTATTCATCTTGGATTTTAAAAAAGTGTTTTTAGCTTCTGCCATGTATTAATTTTTTACTTTTCCGTCTGGTAAATATTTTTTTAATTTATCTAATATTTTAGTACTAGTGTTTTTAGAAAATAAAGATCCAAGTGAACCTACAAAATTATTAGTTGCATCTTCTACTGATTCTAAAAAAGGTCTACCTTCTTTTATATTTTGAGCCTCATGAACTAATCCTCCAAGGTTAGAGCCAATAATACCTGCCGCTGCTCTTGCGGGCTTGGGTATAAATTTAATTTTATCTTGTATAGATCTAGATAATTGATCGCCTCCCATATAATGTCTAGCTGCATCACCATATTCAAAACTATTTTGCGCTGGTATTGTTCCGTCTGCATTAGGATTAATACCCAAGTACTTGTCAGTTCTTTGTCTTGCTTGTTCTTCAGGAAAACCTAAAAACTCATCAGCAGTAAACTCTAGATCTGAAAGAAAATCACGTTGATTTTTACCAGGCGGATCTTCTTGTTTATTAATAGGGTTTTTACCCGTAAATTTTGATGAAAAACTCATGTAGCTTAATGTTTAATCCATTTAGATTTACCTCTCATAACCTGTACTATTTCTTCAAGTTTTATATTAGATAATCTTATTTTTGCATTACGTAATTTTGAACTTTTATCTCTTCTTAATCTTTGAACTACATACTCTTGTTGGTTTGCTCTAGTAGATATTATAGAGTAAAGTATATAAGCATACATTGCTTCTTCAGCAAGTTTAGGTAGTTTAGTGTCTAGATCAGTAGCTAAACCATCTGATATGTATTCTAAAACAATTAACTTGTCTTTTAAGTTTGCTGAAAAAGATACTTTACCTTCTCTTTCGTTCATATTAAACCAACCGTTATACTGTGAGTACTGAGGATCCATTCCGTACATTTGACCTCTTGTAGCACCAAAGAAAGAACCTGGGTAATCCCAGTTGTAAGCCCATAAATCGTTAGTAAAATCTTGCATTGTCCAACTCCCGTTTATTAACTTGTCATTAGCACTATGCCATCTTTCTTGAACTATAGAAGTTCCCTCTAAATCATTGCCAAAATTATCTTGTGTAGGTATTCCTTGACTATCTTGTAACTGAGTATTGAAAGGACTTATTGTTAGATTATTAGCTGGATATATAGGTCTTTTTACTCCTTGCCCATCGATCCAAGACATACCCACGTAATTAACGTAGTCTTGAGGAAGAACAAGAGTTAAACCTTCTGGTATTGTTAACTCAGAAGATTTAATACTTTTTAAAGTATCATAACTAAATTCTTGCATACCTCTTTTTGCGTGAAAGATAACATCTGTTCTTTTAGCGTCTGGTAGTAATTTGCCAGTACCAACATATCCTACTAAAAAGTTATTTACTATATCAACTAGTTTTACGTATTTGTAACTACCATAATTGTCTTCTACAGTTTGACCATACGCTTTCTCTGCAGGTGTAGAACCATATTTCCCGCCATCTAGTATTTTTAATTGAGCTACTATGTATAATCCATTAGCAGGTATTGCAGTAGCTGGAAAAACAATTGAATTACCTGAAATAGAAAACTCTGTAATATATTCAGACCAAGAACCTGGTGCTCCACTAGTACTCGTATATACTTTAAAATTATTTAACGCGTAGTTCTCAGTGTTAGGGTTCCAATTGCCTAAATATAATTCAGTATCAAAAGTTGTAGGAAACGTTCTATTGACTCCATCACCTCTGAAACCTTCAGCGCCTTGGTAGTATTGTTGACCAGTTTCATTTAATAATCCATTATTTGGAGGTTGTATAGCCATGTTTTATATTTTTTCGTTTTGATTATCCATAGCAACTTGTTGAGCAGCACTTTGTATTAATTGAGGGTCTTTAACTATAACGCCAGCATACATTAATATTCTTAACACTATTTCAGTTTGTTCTGTTGGATGTAATTCAAAGTTTACAGAGCTACCAGCGTTGTAAACATATTGATAAGCTGGAGCACTCGATGTAAAATTCCACATTGGATTTAGTGGTTTTCTTAAATAAGTACAAGACAATTCACTTTGTATAGTTGTAGGTGATACAAATATTTGTCTATCTTTATATCTATAAACAGGAAAAGAAGTAGAAGGTTTTGTTATAGGTGATAAATTTAGTTCTAATAATTCATTAGGTTGAACATATTGAACAGGTGTTTCATCTTTATGTATAACAGTTCCTAGTTTATAAAAATCAAACTCATTAACTGTTAATATCAAAGCTCTACCAGCTGTAGGTACATTAGTTAAACTAAGCGTAAGACCAGATATAGTCCAATCAGTAAATTCAGCTAAAGGTTGTTGAACACCGTTTGCATCTTCTAACGTAACGCTTGGTTGCCCAGCGTCTAATTCATCTGCAGTAATAGTAGTTATTACATACTGCTGAGCTGTAGTTGTATTGAATGTTTGAGATGTGGTAGTACCTGATACTGTTGGTACACCGAAATAAGGACCTACGTAAGGACACGTGCCTGATTCTTGGAAGAGCGCAATTTTTTCTTGCGTATTTTTTACACGATCTGAGTATTCAGAGTCGTTGTCTGGCACACGTAATTGTTGATTTAAATCTTCAAAATAAGACTCGAATATTTCAAGCTGCACTTGTGCGCCTATTCTATTAAATTCATCAGGAGTTAAATATCCCCTTTGTTCTTTATTGAGAATAAGTAAAACTGTTTGATAAACTTGATTTACGTTTATTGCCATTGTATATTTTTTTTTAATAATTAGGTGACCACAAAGTGATCACCCATTATTATAATCACCTGTTAAATCATTTTTTTCTCTATTGATTTAAATACTTCTACACCTTCATCTGTTTTTAAATAAGCAGCAAAAGCTGAATAAGGATTTTCATCAAACGGAACGTTCATTAGTTTTCTACCGTTAGACGCCCAGGATATTTGCCTTTGATCTTGAGATAATAAAATTATTCCAAGTTCAGCTGATCTAACCGCAAAGTTTCTTAACATTACATTTTCATCATTAGCTAAATCTAAGAATAATCTAGGATTGTTTTTAGCAAATATTAATAAATCTCTTTTAAGTTCTTTAGAACTCATCTTATTAACCTTAGAGCCAATCTCTACTCTCATAATTGCTTCAGCTTGATCTATTTCTATTTCTCTAGCAGCATTTAGTGCGTCTATTTCTATATTTAAATCAGCTAATTGATCTTGAGCGATAGCTTGAGGTTTATGTTCTAGGTATTTTTTACCTAATAAAGGGTGATATATAGATAGCATTTTTTGTAAAGCTTGTTGTTCTTTTGGAACTTGCAGTACGCCATCAGTAAAAGTTATATGACCCATTGTTGCTTCACCTTTTTGTTCATCTACAAATACTGAAGCTTGATTTGTAGCATATCTTAATTCTCTTTGAAAACCTGATTCAGTATCAAACCATAATAATGCATGTTTTTTTGTATGCTTACTAGGTATTGTTAATGTTAATGGTGAAGAGTTATCTTTTAAAAAATATCTTCTATCTTTTATTTCCCAACCAGTTTGTTGGATTTTTTCTTTTTTTGCCATGATATAATATAATAAAATTAATAAAGGTAATAATTACCCCCGTTGATGTAACGAGGGTAAGAATTACATTAATGTACTAGATACCTTTGAATAATACAAAGTTATTTCTAGCTTGAGTTACTAAACATCTTTCAGATAAGAAGTTAACTTCCATTGCATCTAACGTAGAAGTAAATGCACCACCAACTGAACCAGTTAGCCATGATTTCATTCGTCTGTCGTCAGCTTGGGAAGCTCTATATCTTACATGTAAGAAAGGACGTCTAATGTTTGTACCTAAGATTTGGTCATAAACAGTAGAAGTACCTGCAGGAACTAATACTCCTTCAATTGAAGCAGGACCAGTCATAGCACCACGCGTTGAAGCGTCGTTTAAGTATTTCCAGTCAGTCTTATAGAAATCGTAAGAACCTCTACGGAATCCTGAGAATCCTAAGTTCAATGCCATTTCTTCAGAGTTTTCGAAAAGACCAAAAGCAGTACCACCTGCATAACCTCCAGAGATAGAAGCTAACATATCGTCAAAATCAAGAGCAGTATTTCTGTTCAAGAATAACATGTTTTCTTCGATAGCTCCTTGAGTATCTAGGTTTTTAAGTATTGCGTCGAAAGCGTCGATACCAGCAGCAGCAGTAAATCCTACTTCTACGTTACCTCCGTTTTGGATAGCAGCAAATAAACCTTCAGTACCAATGATACCTTCACCAGCAACTCCAGCAATAGGAGATACAGCAGCGTTTTTAAGTTCACCTTCAACCATAGACATTTCTAAGTAATCTTCGAAACGTAGTCTAGTTTCAGACTCAGCTTTTAAATACCATAAATAACCACCTGTTCCATCTTCAGTAGCAACTTCTACCCAACCGATCTGAGCAGTGTCAGAACCATTGATAGAATATTGGCTTCTAATGATAATAGGATTGTTGCTAAAAGTACTAAACGCAGGGTTTACAGTAATCATAGGGTTAGCAGCTCCAATAGCATTAGCGCCTGATATTCCTTGAGCTGAACTTTGTCCTTTTTGATAATCAGAACCATATACAAATACTTTAACTAAACCAGTTAGACCGGATAGATCAGCAGCAGTATAAGGTTGTACAGATATAAGACCAGTAGCACTATTAGAAGCATCTACAAAACATTTTAATTCACCACCAAAGTCGTCCATAACTACAACCGTAGAGGCTGGAGAAACAACGTTTGATACTTGTGTGTTTGCACCACCGTTAGTAATATCAATACCTAGATTTGCACCACCACCAGCGTTAGCAGCGATTGCGCAATCAGCATAAGATATGTGTAAACGATTTTGTTCAGACCAAATTACTTGATCAGAAGTCATAGGCATTTCAGCGCCTACCATTCTTAAAAATCCGGATAACGTTCTGTTACCGTATCTTTCTACTTCAGCTTCGTAAAGCTCTGGTAAATATTGCTGAGCAAAATTTCCACCAGCAGCACCATCGAATGTAAGATAGTTCTGTTGAAGTAATTGTTGAGTTTGAGAAGGTACTATACTTCCAAACTGTGGGGATAAAGCCATAATTTTTAATTTTAATTAGTTAAACTTTTTTGTTTTTATTTTTAATTTTGATGAATCTAAACCACTAATCGACTTTACTTTTAATCCATTTATGAAAACATTTCCATCGGCAACTTGCCTAGGTCCATCTTGCGCTGGATTCTTAGAATTTGTAATAACACCTTTGATGCCATCAGCTTTTCCTTGTTCATAAAAATGATGAGCTAGTTTATCAGCATTCATTGCAGCGTACATAGCTTTGTGGTACCCACTTGGATCTGTCATATTTCCGTCTTTGTCTAAATATCGACTTACGAAATTCTGAACATCCACTTGAGTTTCACCTACCTTAGCTGGATCTTTAACACCGTATCTAAATTTCTTATCCCCCACATTAAAATCAAAACCTTTGAATTCTTTATTGAATAATTTTTTAGTACGATCTCTAAAATCACCGTGTTGTGCTTGAGCTTTTTCTTGCTGCTTTTTATATCGGTCATAAAAGCTTAACGCCTCTTGCTGCTCTTGAGTTACGCCCGGTCTCAACTTGATCTCGTCGTAATATTTACTCTTAGAGCTTTCTAAGTATTGTTTTGCTTTTGCAACTTCTTCTTTATAAGCGAGTTTCTTTTTACGTATAGCTCGCTCTTCATCTACGTCCTCATCATACTTAAAATTGTCTTCCATTAAGAAAGCTATTTCTTCTAAATCTAAGTGTGGTTTGGATTTAAGATAATATTCTTTTAAAACCTCTGAGCTATTAAGCTTAGAGTAGTCTTTGTTTAATGCCACGTAGTCTTCTACGCTTCCACCTGTTTCTTCCATAAAAGAAACTAGTTTTTCTACATTTTCCGGTAAAGGCTTTCCTAAGATCTGTTGATCTCTTACAGCTTCTTGAGCTTCTTGTTTAACCTCTTTAACTTCTTCATCGGTTATTTCTTGGAGTGGAGTGACTTCTTCAATAGCCTCGCTGGACTCTTGTATTTGTTTGTCCACTTCAACCAAATCTCCGGCTTGTTTTTCTTCAGGAACATCTCCTGTTTCTCCGATACGAATGGCATTGTCTTCTTTTGGTATTTCAACCTTTACAACATCTGGTGTAATATCACCTGTTGCTTCTGGTTTTGTTAAATCTACTTTTACAGGATCATTACCGCTAAGGTGTCCTAAGTTTTTTGGTGTTTTTTTCTTTTTAATTTTAAAATCACCTTCTTGTTTGACCTCTTCGGTCTTTGTGTTTTCTGACATAATATAATATAATTAAATAATTAAATAATTAAACTTTAGGCATTAACTCTTCTATGTTAAACCCTAAGTTGTTTTCTCCTGTATTTTCAAAATCAACAGGATTAGAGTCATTTTGTCTCTGTTGTATCAATTTACTCTGTTGAGTACCTTGCATTTTTAATCTTTTATCTTTACGATCTTCAATTTCTTTTTCCTTAGAACCTTCAGCTCCTGTTTTTATTTGAGCTAATTGAAACTGATAACCATACTCTTGTTGCATTAACTTAGCTTTTATTTGCATTTCAGTTTCCATTCTACTTATTTCAAATTGAGACTTAGCTTGTTCTATGCTTACTTTTTGTTGTGTTAAAGCTGCTTGCTTTTGAGTTTCTGCTAGCGCAGTTTGCTCTGCTGTTTTAGCTGCAGCTTCACCTTGAGCAGCTATCATTCTTTCTTGATTTGCTCTTTCTCTAGCTAGTTTCTTTTTACGTTTTTGTTTTAGTAATTGATTTGCTAGCTTTAAATTTTTTATTTGACGAATATCAATTGCGTCTTCTAAATCAATACCTCCAGACTGCAGAGCTACTTGTATGTTTTGTTCTAACTGTGCCTTTTCTTCATCATCAGGTTCTAACTCTAAGAATATACCAAAATCATGTAAGTTTAAATTAGATATTTCTCTTAATGTTTCTACGTTATAAATAGATATACCTTCTACTAAAGCATTAGCTGTTAAAGGATAACTTAAAGCATCTGCTAGTTTTAACGATATATTTTCGCATATTTTTAAAGCAATATATAAACTACCTTGATTTATGTGTTTTGTAGCTATGTTAGATTGGTTTGCTGCCATTTTAGCAAGACCTACTAAAGCGTCTTTATCAGGTAAACTACCATCTCTAGCTTCATTAAGACCCGTCACGTCACGTATCATTTGTAAATAGTATTGATACGTTTGTATTAGCGCGGCTAGTTTTTGACCGCCTGCAGATGACTGTAATTCTTGAATAGGTACTTTACCTCTATTAGGATCACCATCTTGTGTAAGTGATCTACCAACAATAGAACCAGTTTGAAAATACATATTTAATGCTTCTGCTGGATTGTAGTTTGTGCCATTACCTAGATCAACCTCTGCTAAACCGTCCATGTCTAAGAATACACCGTCTGGCACCATCCTAGCTAATACTTGTTGCATTTTTAAATGCGTTAACTGTATCATGTCTGCAAAACCTGTACATCTACTTACAATAGATTCTATTCTACCCTTGTACATTCTTGGTGCAACTATAGAATAATTCATTTCTACTTTAGTAGTATCAGCAGCTGGTCTCGTCATGTTTTCTGCTAGTTCCCACTTAAGCATTGTATTTGTTCCTAATACTTTAGCTCCAGTGTATAATACCTCTATACTTCTACCGACTCTTTCAAATCCATCATTTGGTGGAGGATTAAATTCATCTGTTTTTTCTATTATTTTTTCTAACCCGTTTTCAGTTCTTTTTAATTTAAAAACTTGATTCATGTAAGTTTTATATTCAAAATACATCACTTGAACCGTGTTGTTGTCATAGTTACCCCAGCCCGTTATATATTGTCTATTACCAGGCATTTCTTGAATTCTTTGTAATTCTTCTTCTGGAATATTAGGAAACTGTTTTTTAAGCTCTGGTATAGTTATTGATTTAACTTCACCAACATAATATATGTCTTGAAAATTAGGATCTTCTGTATAAGAGTATACTAAATAAGAAGGATCAACGTAGTCTAAAGTTATACCATTGGCAACATTAAAATTAGTTTTTGCGCAAGCTATACCACATACAACTAAATCTTCATTTAATCTTCTCTTAGTAAGTTCCCATTTATTTTTAGCTAAAGTTTGTGTTATAGCTTCTTCTTCAGCTATTTCAATAGCTTGCTTATAACTTAACTGTAAGTGTAATTCTAATTCTTCTTTTGTTTCTGGCAAGTCTGTTGGAGGAATACTTGTTCTTTGTAGTTGAACTCCTAGTAAATTTTCAGCAGCTTGCATTTGTTCTTTAGCAAACATATCTTCTGCAACAGCGGTTGCATACATGGTTCTTTTTTTAACAGAAGCAGGATCTTGCGAATAAGCTTTTATATCGTATTCTTTACTAGATATACCGTTTACAACAATATCAACAAATTTAGATAATATAGGAACCGGCTTCCAGTCTAGATTTAAGTAGCTTAAGTCACCGTTTATTGATAGTTCGTCTTTGTATTTTTGAACAGGTTGTTCACCTCTAGCGTATAATCTTAAATGATGAAAATTATTAAAACTAGTAAGATATCTATTACCATTAGTTCGGCCTTGATTAAACCACTCTGTCTCAATAGCTTGCGCCACTTGTGAACCATATTCTAACGAAGCTTTTTCATAATCCGGTACTACCTGACTAGGAAAGGCGCTATTTGAGTTAGTGTACATTTTCATTTATTCAATTATTTTTGACATTGTTCCTTTATTATTATATTTTTTAAAACCAAGATCATAAGTTTTTCTTGTAATTGTAGGTATTGGTCTGTACTTATTTTTATTACAGGCCATTATTGCTAGGCCAGAACTTATAGAAGCATCATGTTTTGTTCTGTTGTTTATATTAAACTTAGACCAGTCGTTTAATGTTCTTTGAAAGTAAACATCTCCATATGTCCCGTTTTGTTTCAAACCTACAAAGTCTTCTATATAAGATTCTATAGCAGCTGCGTGAGCCTGTTTAATATCTTCTGATGAATTAGGTATTCCACCTATTTCTCTTTCTGTAACAGATAGTTTTAACTTATCTGGTCTGTTCATTGCAAAACCTCTATAACCTCTTCTTTTAAAATGATATAACAATCTAGGTTTGTTATTTTCTGCTAGTATAGGCATGCCATAAAAAATACAAGCCATTAAAACATCTTCAAAAAACATTTCAGCAGTTTGAGGTCTTGCTATATATTCTAGAAAAAAATGATTAGCAGGAGCATTTTCCATACTAAACTTAGTTAAACCATGTAAAGATCCATTAGAACCTCTACCATCAACTGTTCCTGATATGTCATAACTATCACAACCAAAAGCCCCCATGTGTTCATTGGCTGGATATTTTATACCTCTCTTTATTATAATGCTATTTTGTTGGTTAACGTCTGGCACCCATGATAAATAAAACTTACCGTTATTTTTAGGTGCAAAAAGAACTCTTGTATCTTTTATTCCGTTTTCCCAATAAAAATCTCCTCTAGTTACTAGTTTTGTTTTTCCAACGTCACCATTATAATCTATTTGCTCGTAAATTTTAGTTAAATTAAACAATGAAGATTTGGCTTCGTCTCTGAAAGCATGTTCTTCAGTTCTTGGAAATTGTCTATAAAACTCGTTTAAAGCGTCTTGATCTTGCTTTAAACCATCAACTTCATTTTGCCAATACTCTATTACACCTTGTTTTATTTTGACTCCGTGAGGGTCTTCAGCAGGGGTTTTTGGTGTGTCGAATACAGGTACGCCATAAGAATCAATGTATCCTTCGTAGTTCCATTCCATAGGTATGAACAAAGAATAGAGTCCGCTGCGAGTCTGTCCATTGGCGTTTCTTTCTGTAACATCTGAATCATAGTATAGTTTTTTGAAGTTATCGCCTCCCTTGTCTAAAGCATTAGATGTTGATCCCATCATACACTTACCAATAATTCTACTACCTAATCTAAGGGTGGTTTTCGTAACACGCCAGTTGTTGAGGATGTTGTTGGGCCTTTCCCATTTACCTGATTCGTCGTGGACGAGGAGTTTAAGTTTCTCCCCATCGTAGGCATTGTCCCCCGTGTTCTTCCAATCGATAGTGGTATCGAGTCCCTCAAGATCGGCCGCGGTCTCGTTGGCGATGAGTTTTCTCCTGGTGAACTTGGAGGCTGGTACTCTATAGGCAAGTTCGGTCTTGGGACGGTCCATTCCGTCCTGTATCGGTTTAAAAAAGAACGGATAATTGACCGATATTGGGACGACTTTATCAGTGAACATTGTCTTTGCGTCGGCCCCAGATTTGGACAATATTCCGTACCGTGAATCGGAATTAATAGTTGCAAGATTAACCACCTCTCCTGAGGCCATAAATGAAAATCCCGATCTACGGTTTTTGAGATAGCACATTCCATAACACCTGATGTCGGCTTTACAAGCTTCCCAGAATATAAAGAATAATCTGTTTGCTTCCCTAAAGTCTGGCTTCCCAACATCAATTTTGGACCACTGCAAGTACATATAGTGAGTACCAGTAAGGTAAGTAGCCACACTCTTATTATAGAACCAAAAACCTTGTTCTCTTCTAGTAAATTCTTTATCGATGTAATCATACCATTTTTCTTTAAAATCAACTGGGTATTCTTCCCAATCAAAAATTGTTTTGATTTTTTTGAAAGCAATTGGTAATGTTTCTCTATTCCATTTGTTGTTTTTAAATTTAACAACATCCTTAGGGACTTCAGGTAATCCTATATATAAGTTTTGTATTTTATATATTTCACCTATTTTTCCTGTTTTAGATATAACAACTATATCATATTCTTCATTATAACCATACTCCCACTTATTATACCTATTCATTCTTTTTAGAACCTTAGGTTTAACGTGGTCTTTAACAACTGTAAAAAGATCTTGCGTATACATTATTTAGATCTTCCTTCTGCAAAACCTTTAAAAGTTTTTTCTTCCTTAACTTCTTTTGGTTTTTCATTTATAATATTCTCTTCTTCTTGTATTCTTTGTAGTATTTCAAAAGCGTCAAATATAGCTAACTTTTTAGTAGCTGCAGCGTTTTTAAGTCTGTCTGCAGAAATGTCAGGGCCAAAATCTATAATGGGCTCTTTAGCGACTTTAATTAATTCTTCAACCGCTATTTGCCCAGCTTGGATTATACTCTTCTTGGTTTTCTTTATTTCCATATTTAATTACAATATCATTAGATTTCATACAATATAAACGCTCGTTTTCTACATTAAAATCATATTCTCCATAAGGAGTATAACCAACACAGTCTCCCTCGTTTATTCCTAGCGCTTCTAAGGAACTATTACCTATTTTAAGTATACCAATTAGGTGCTGTTCTTTATTTGTTGTTAATTTGTCTTTAGATTTTAAAGGTTTAACAAAACATCTATTATTTACAGCTTTCCATTTATTGTTATTTTTACACAAATATATTTGATCAAGAGCGCAGAAAAACAAATTATCTTTAAAATAAGATCTTGATTTTTTCTTTACACCTTGCATGCTATAAAAAGTTCTAAAGACATTATGATGTATTAATACTAAATCTCCTTTTTTTATAATAGTTTTATAAGCAGCTGGAGTTTCTATAACTTCCGCTACGTTATTTACAAATTTAAAACTTTCAATTTTAGTATTTAATATAAGTTCCTTGTCACCTATTGTTTTTTTATTTTCATAAGTATCTCCCAAAGGTTTTATTATGAAATCATATAGGCTTTTCATTAATACTCTAAATCATATTCAATGGATATAGCCATGTTAGAATTAAACTTCTTCCACGGCAATACCTCATTGTTTTTCTTTATGTGAATATTATAAGAATTATCTTCTTGGTCTTGAGTTATATAGGCAATTTCATGACCACCATAGACACTTTGTCCAACAGAGTAGTGCATAGCATCGCTTTTATAATCAGCACCTATACTGATTTTTCTTATTACATTAGTCATTAGTCCTCAGCCTTAACAACAGCTGTTTCACCGTCATCTTTTTCTATTTCAGTGTATTCGCCTGTTTGTATGTTTATATTAATAGAGCCGTATTTCTCTTCAAGAGCTTGTTTATTCTCTTCTATTTTAGGAAGTAATAAATCTAACTGAGATAAAAGCGTGTGCTTTCTTACGTCAGACAACCCTAGTTGCTCTATTATTTTTTGATAATTAGCTTGTTGTTCTTGAACAACTTTTAACTCTTCTTCTGTAATTTTAAAACTTTCTGCCATTTTATTTAATTTAATTTAGTGAATTGCTGAAGCATACCATTAGCTTCTTTTGTTAATATATTATCTTTTAATCTGTACTCAGTAATAAATTTGACATTGTTAACGTTGTCTTCGTATTCTGTTTGGACTAAACCGTTTTTTTCATACAAAAAACTTTCTTTAATATTGAATTGGTCACCTAATCTAAAGTTCCAAAATTTTAAAGATTTAATAATCTTGTCGTGATATACAACTAAAACAGTTTCTTCGTTGTTGATGTCTTGCCATACTCCAGCAAATTCTTTTCTATCCTGTGAATATATAACAATAGAACAGAATAAACATAATGATAATATTAGTTTTTTCATTTTATTAGATTTTATTTAATTTAATTAATACTCTTACTATTTATTATTACTTATAGATTTGAATTTTTCCACGCCTCTTGATCCAAAGTAAGCTATATAAACAGTTGTAAGTAACTGCTTTAATAATCCAATCCACTCTTGTTCTACAGTAAAAGATATTTCATGATGACTATCAACCCATATAAAAGCTATAGCCATGAAAGATAAAAATATTAAAGCCATAGGTCGTGTGTTTTTAGAAAGCCATGAATCTGATTTCATATCGCTTTCCCAACGCCTTGTTATTTGCTCTTCTGCATCATTATTAGCTTTTTCCATTATTTCTTGGATTTGCTTTTTAATTAGCAGCTTTTCCTCTTTCGTGGTTGTAAGCTTGTCAATGACGTCACCAACTTCTTTGATGACGCCACCTGTAAGCCATTGAATTATTTTTTTCAAAATTTATTATTTTTTCTCGGGGTCTTGCCCATCGCGATACATTTGCGTAATCTCAGCCGAACTAAAAAGACCACTATCACGCCTTGAGCTTGCTGCTGCTCTACCACCTGCTCTGCCAGCATAACGCTGTCCAGACGGAGTATTTTGTCTAAATCTAGGCAATCTATCTAGTGCTCGATTGTGATGTTTAGTTGAATCAATAGTAGCTGCAATGTTAGCCTCTTCTCTATCAAAATTAAACTGCTGGTTTCTATTTTCTTGTAGAATATTACCTTGTAGCAACGCTTCAGCCATTGAGTTTGGCGATGTAGTTGTGTTAGAAGTAGTTGTACTGCTACCAGCATTAGTTGTATTAGATGAACTACTAGAAGACGTTGCATTCGCGGCGTTAGCTGCTGCTGCATCTGCATCTTTCTTTTTCAACTCTGCAACTCTAGCATTAGCAGCACGTGTTTGCTCTGCTGTAGGTTTAAAATCAGATCCTAAATCTACTAAACCTGCTTGGTAATTTTTCAGATTATCTGTTGATTGCCTAGAGCTAGAACTTCCGCCTCCAGTAGTATTTGAGCTAGAAGACGAGCTTCCGCCACCGCTAGTTTCTCTAGAACTTAAAGTCATTGTAGGGTGAGTATGACCCTCTGGTCCACCATGTCCTTTGTCTGCCGCTCCGTGTTTCATATATTTAGAAGCTCCAAAGCTCATTATGTTAGCTACTTTAGCAGCTCCTTTTGCATAACCGTTAACTCTTGCAGCTCCAAAAGATTGAGAGTAACCCATTTTTGCAGCACCATGTGGGTGATCGTGAGAACCTTTAGATGTGTCATAATCATGAGCACCTTTATATTTAGCAGCACCTTCTTTTTTCTCACCTTTCATGTGTCCGTCTGCTGCACCATGCTTATATTTAGCAGCACCTGCTTGGTTTTTTTCTAACTGCTTTCCTGCAGCTGATGAATCTTTAGCTGTTACGCTACCGCCATCTTGATTTGTTTTCATTTTATCCATTACGTTTATTTATTGTTTTGCATTAATTTTTTTTCTGCTAATTGAGCGTCTTTTTCCCAAGGACCTTTACCAGCTTGCATTACTGAGTAATCATATTCTTTTCCTAAATAACTAACTTTACCTTTACCTGCTCCGTCTACTTCGTAGTTTAATCCAGTACCTGGGTTTCTAGCCTCATCTAAGTACTGTTTTACGTGTACAAGTTCGTGTTCTTTTGTTTTAGCTAATTCTTCAGGATCGTCCATTATAGTATCTTCGTTTAAAATAATAACCCCGTTTTTAGGTGTTCGCGCATAAACAGGGTCATCACCCATATCTCTCTCAAACATACTTGTTTTCATATATCTAAGGTCAAATGGAGGGTTTATTTTAAATGCCATTGTTATAAGGAAATTTTTTATTAAACCATGATTGTCTTTTATCACAACCACAAGGTATGTTAAGACCGTCTGATATTTTATCTACAACGGTCTTAATACCTGTTTTGTTTGTGAATTTAGCAATGCTATCGCCTAATCCCTTGGATTCCATTTATTATATAGCGTTGCTTGAAGTAAATGCAGCTTGTACAAAGTACATTTGGCTATCAACTCCTCTTACACCACCACCATCTAAAGCTAATTGAACTTGTGAAGAAACTCCACCTGGATTAGCAGTTAATGCTTTGTTTACAGATTGAGAAGGCATGTTTTGATATACTGTAGGAACTGTTACAGCAGTAATTGCAGTACCACCAGCATTTGGTGCAGAGTTAGTGTTTAGTCCTGTACTTAATGTAAGTATTCTTCCACCTACTGTTCCCGCCGGTACGTCAGCCCCGTTAGCGTGACCTGCTTCTAGCCCTACATACTCGCTTAATGTAATAACTACTGAGCCAGCAGCCGCGCCGTCTGCAATGCTTTCAATTTTTGAAACATCTAATAATACGTCTCTTTGTCCTAGTCCGCTTGTTAATGTTTCCGCGTTGTCAATTCTGAATTTAATAAATTTTGCCATAATTTTTGTTTTTTGTTGTTTGTTGTTTGTTGTTTGTTGTTTGTTTTATGTGATTTATCAGTTTACTCTGTTTATTTATTCTTCGGTAAGGATTTTATTTTACCGTTATGTGTTCTAGCATATCTATGTGTAGATGTTTCTTTGCTAGGTATTAATTCACCTGAGTACGTAGCGTCTCCATATTTCCAACTAACTGTCTTAGCAGCTCCATGATGTTCAGCGCCAGTAGAATTATGACCATCGTAATTATAACTACCATGAGCATCGTCAAACAAAGCTTCAGCATGTCCTTTGTGGCCTTCAGCCATTTCTTTTCTACCTCTCGCTACATCTTCTTCTTCCCAAGAATTAACCATGTGATGTTTTGAGTGTTTAGCGTTTCCGCTGTAATGACCGTAATGTCCTTTATGATTGTATCCCATAATTATGAATTTGCGTGATATGCAGAAAGCATTTTCTTAGCTTCTTCAGCTGAAGAAAAACCTGATTTCCAAACACCACCTTTTTTATTATTTAAAATAACGTATTTATCGCCACGCTTTACAACGCACCCACTTCCGCCTTCTGACTCTGCACAACCTTTGCCGGCTTTTGCAGCACCTAATCTGTCCATTAACATATTTCCCATAACTAATCTATTTTTTCCCAGGCTACAATGTTAGTTGTTGGAGTTGGATTTGAATCATATATTTTTACAACTTGTAAATCTATCACTTTTCCAGCTGGAACGCCTTTTAATAAAACAGTGTTTCCTGATACGTCTTCTACCTTTGCATCACCTGTTACGCCAAAGTATAATGAATAACCTTCACTTCCAGCTACATTACCTTTGTATATAATTAAAGTATCGTTAGGAGCAATTGCCACAGGTGCTGTAGATATTTTTATAGTAGTATTGTTAACAACTTCAACCACTTGATAAACGACGCTTTGTGTTTCATTGTATATAATGTCACCTCCGTCTATTGTGTATCCTAATGGTCTCGTTTCTGCAGCTGTAAATTTAGAGGCAGCTGTTGCTACTAATTGTGTGGTTGAAGAACCTGTGGCTGCTACAGCTAGTGTTAATTCACCTGGTTGAGGTATATTATAACTACTACTCGGTATAACATTTAATGATGAAGTATATGTGCTCATGTTTTAATTTTTATAATTCTCCAACTCTGCCTTGTGCGCAAAGAACTGGATTAATTCCTTTATATTTAACTGGAGCTTTAAGTATTTGCATACCCGTTATTCCGTTACTAGCTCCTTGACCATGAACTCTGCCTTCTTGATTTAAAGGCCCGTCCCATATATGAGATTCACCTACTACACCAACTTTTGTTCCTGGTTTTAATCTTTCCATTGCTGGATCGTATTTTTTATGGTCCATAATTATTGTTTTTATTTATTTATTTCTTTTTCTCATGTCGTTCCAATACATAGTATGCATCGTGTCTACGTTACAATGTGCTGGTCCTTTGTATTTTTTAGCAGCTCCTGCGAATAACCCTCCGTAAGATTTACCAAACATTTCCCCGGCGTTTGTTATAGCGCTATTTTTAAAACCTACAGCATTCATCATGGGTTGCAACTCTTGTCCTAAAGGGTTTCTTAGTTTAGATACAGCACCTGCAACACTTCCCTGTGTTTCCTGTTCACTAGGATTATCTGTATAAGATTGCTGTGCGTCTGTTACTAATTGATTTTGCGCTGCATTAACACTATTTCTAACATTGCCATATTGAGATATCATGTTACCAATACCTAGTCTACTTCCATAACCTCCACCATATTGAGAAACTTGATCTTGACTATATTCCTCTGGAGACATACCCGCTTCTTCAGCTTTGAATCTTAGTCTAGCAGCGTCTCTTGCTTCTTTAGCAGAATTAAAAGCTTCACGTAAGCCTCTTGACTGAGCGTTTGCTCTTCCACCTGGACCTCTATTATCCATCATAGCAGAGTAAGCGTCGCTGTAAGCTGAATTAGCATCAGACAGATAACTTGGATCAGTTGATTCTGGCTCTGGAGCTGCACCAACAGCTTGTTGGTTATTTAAACTTAAACCTAAAGCAGCCATAGCACCCCCGCTCATTGCATTCCCAACAGCACTACCTATTCCTCCAGATCTACTACCTGGGACTCTTGATCCCGCTGCTGCACTTGCTGCTATCGTACTCATTTATCTGTTTTTATCTTTATTAACATTATATATAGATTTAGTTAAAACTTTATCTATATATGAATTTCCTTTTATTATTTTATTTCGCCTTTTACTAATAGGTATATCTTCTTCACCTAGCATTATGCGATATATTCTTTTAATAAGTTGCTTACCTTTAAAAGATATTTTGTATATATTATATTTCTGAGTTGTTCTATTTCTTTGTCTCCAAACAGAAATCCATTCACCTTTTATTAATCTGCTCCATCTTCTATTATCCCAACTGTAAGAGTAAGAACCTGCTTCGAAATCTTTTTTCGTAAACAAGTCTATACAATCTAAATATATCAATAGCTCTAGGTCTGCTTCATTTAGATCGTTGTTTTTGGAAGCCCATTTACGTATTATTCGATAATGTTTTAGCAGATTAAGATTTTTTAAATCTCCTGCTTCTAGCTTTTTCACAAAACAACGACCACGTCTGTTGACTTAATAACGTGATATATTTTTTTATTATTCTGTATCTTATGACCAGCATGCTTATCATAAAATATAATATCTTCTTTTTTAACCCCTTCAACATCATTACCTAGGCTTATAATCTTAGCCTTTAAGTATCTAATGTCATCTCGGTGTATTTCTGCTAAAAGTAATCCACCATCAGTTTCCTGAATTTGATCTTCTAACTTTTCTATAATTAAATTTCTACCTAGTGCTTTCATCTATTCTCATATTATTAATTACACAATCAGTAGAAAGAATAGTTGTTGCCACAGAAGCCGCGTTAATCAAAGCGCTTTTAGTTACGAGCAAAGGATCAATAATCCCTGACTCAACCATATTTACCATTTTTCCTGTAACCACGTTTAATCCAGTACCATCATTTTCACTAAAATCCGGTTCTTTAATATTAGCGTTTTTAAGTATAGTTTTAAAAGGTGATTTTATAGCTTCTAATAATACTTTTTGACCTTTTGTTTTAGGTTTTATTATTAACGAAGCATTTAATAAAGCAATACCACCTCCTGGTACTATACCTTGTTTTATAGCGGCTTTTGTAGCACATATAGCATCTTCGACCCTATCTGTTTTTTCTTTTAATTCTACATCAGAAAAAGCACCTACTTTTACTATAGCCACTTTAGCACTTAATGTAGCTAATCTTCTTTCTAAATTAACAACAACGTGTGCAGGGTTTTTCTTTTTTAAATCTTTTTTAATTTTTTCTATAAAATCTTTAGCTTCATCAGGTATTTCTTCTACTTGAATTACTGTTTGATTTTCTTGAGAAACTGACTTTACACATTCACCTAAATAATCTATTTGTATTGCATTTAAATCATCACCTAAATCCTCGTTAATTATAGTTGAATTTGTAAGTAATGCTAAATCATTTAGTATTTCTTTTTTACGTAAGCCATACGCCGGAGGGTCTACAACGTTTACTTTAATATTACCCTTCATTTTATTCATTACTAAAGCAGAAAGAACAGTAGGATCAACTTCGCCTATTAAAAGTAACGGCTTATTGTTTTTTATTACATGTTCTAGTACAGGTTGTATTTGTCTAATAGATTCTACTTTTGATTCCATTATTAAAACCAATGGTTTATCTAACTCTGCTGTACCTTTTTCTTTATCAGTTATAAAGTTTTGATGGCAATAGCCTTTGTAGTATTCTATACCATCTACTATTTCTGTTTCTGTTATTCCATTTTCAGAAACACCAAGTGTTACAATCCCTGTTTCACCTACCTCTCTAAAAGCATCACCTATTAACTTACCTAGAACTTTATCGTTGTTGGTTGATATAGTTGCTATATCATCTATCATGTCACCTTTAACGGGTATACTTATTGATTCTAAATATTCAACAACTTTATCAACAGCTTTGTTTATGCCTTCTTTTAGTTCTCTAGTGTTTACGTCCTTACTACGAGCTTCACTTAGTATAGCATGAGCTAATACAGTAGCTGTAGTTGTTCCATCGCCAGCTTCATTAACTGTTTTTCTTGCTGCGCCTTTTAATAAAGTTGCACCCATATTTTCAATTGGATCGTGCAATGTTATACAGTTTGCGACAGTAACACCATCTTTTGTTATGACAGGATTACCCTGGTCATCTTCCATTATAACACATTTACCGCTAGCTCCAAGTGTGGAGCTAACAGCATTTGTGAGTTGTTCAATTCCTTTAAATATTTTATCTTTAGCTTTGTCTCCAAAACTAAGATTTTTTACTATAGCGTCTGCCATGATTTAATTAGATTTAATTTGATTTATTTTATTTAAAAGTTTTAACGACTTGTGGTCCGCGAATATGAGCTAATTTTTTCTCATAATGGTTAATAGAAGCATCTATTGCTGATTCAGCGCCTTCCATTGTTTCGCGTCTCGTTACATCGATCCATGAATCTTCTTTTTTTGGATCAAGGTATTCAGTTTGGTAAAATCCATTTGGTAGTTGTACAATTCTCCAGTTTTTCTTTTGAACTATATGTTCCCAAATTTTCTTGGTTTCTTCCGTAATTTGTGGTTGACTAGTCCACGTATTAGTCTGGTAAAATAGTGTCATTGGTTTTGGTTTTAAATTTGACATTGGTTATTGCTCTAACCGAGCAGGTATGTTTTTATTATCACTTGATTTTAGTGATTTTTACATTTCAGTAAAACTTAACGTTTCGTCTTCTTCTTTAGCTAACTCATTTACTTCGCTTACACAAGTCGCTATTAAATCATCTGAATAAGGTTTTGTCCATTCAATAAGTTTAGACTTGAACTCAGGTGTGTCTTCCCACTCAACAAAATTGTCAGGATCAAAAGTTAATTTTTTAACCCCACCAAGACTAAAAGAGTGTTTTTCATCATCGGCTTTAACTATAAAACTAATAAATTCAATAACATGTTCTTTTCCTTCTAAAGATTTTTTAGCCGTTATATTTGTTATTTCTATTGAAGTGTTTATCATTATAATTTACTTTAAAAAGTTGTTCCGTTGAATATTCTATATTTTAACTTTATAGATATACTTATTAGGCCAGTAGGTAATTGATCACCTGATTTTTTATGAAGTGTAGTTGCTACGTTTGTTTTATAGGTTCTTGTTTGTAATGGAACATCTCTTGTACAAAAACCATAACTTGGGTTTGTAGGTGTTCCTTGTGAAGAATGCATAATTTCATTTATTCTTGATCCAGGTAATGTTGATATATTGGCTTGTGGCTGTGTGACATTTGCCTGTCTAATGTCATAGCTTTGGTTACCACTCACTGCACCTACCGCGTTGTATTTTACCATCCAATCAGATTCAGTAACTATAATTGCTTTGTTTGTCCCTGGCGCTGCTATTAAAGTATTACCTAATGATCCGTTTAATTGCGCTCTTGTAAATGTCCATGTTCCTTCTTGTTCTCCTCTTACTACATTACCACTTGGATCAACACATAGTTGAGCTAATGTATCTTGAGTTGGTGCTTGGTTGTTTTGATTCGCGTTTAAACTTCCAGTTGTTGCAACAGCTGTGGCAGTATATGGATCGAACTTAACAGCTCCTTCTTTTACAGTAATCATCTTTGCGCCTTTACTTACAAGACTTACTCCATTAGCACCATCAAACGAACCTAAACCTGTATCATCATCACCACTCGACGTAAAATCAGCGGCATTAATTCCTTTAACTTGAAATTGTGATTCGGCATATATTTTTCCAGTTGATATCTCTTTGAACGAAGAATTTGAGGTTATACTTGAAGTACCGCTCCAAATAGGTATACGTCCACTTGCACCTGTACCTGTTACTGTACCTGTGCCAGCGCCTATATCTGCTAATACCTCTGCGCCAGTTCTATATTTAATTTCATCACCATCAGACACTAAAAATTTATCAGTATCTGAAGTAGCGTTGTTTATGGTGTCAACTGTTAATGTTCCATTTATATACCCACCAGCTTGTGTTGCGTAAACTCTAAGAGAGTTATCACCATATAAAGCACCATATTTTAAAGTCGTATTACCAAAAACTTTCCAACCTCCGGTGTAAAGTTCAATTGAGTCGCTTTGAAAACGAAGATATGTGTTCGTGTCTCCTGCATGGTATAAGTATTGTGGTATGTATAAATCACCAGTTAATGTTCCACCAGATAATGGCAAGTAAGCTCCACCAGATGCAGGTGCCGCGCCAATATCTGCTAACACTTGAGCTGCTGTTCTTCCAACCATAACTCCACCACCACCACCAGTAACTCTACCTAAGTATTGACTTGGTGTTGCACTGGTAAGACCTCCTTCTAAGTAAACTTGACCAGACCCTATTCTAGTATTGTCAGTGTCAATCTTTAAAGTACCACCACTTGATACCTCATCTATTTCAAGATAATTGCTAGAGTTAATACCTGCAGTATATGAAGGTGAGCCACTTAATCCTGAAGATACCCAAGCAATAGAAGAAGTTGTTCCAATAGATCCAGCAACACCTAATTGATAAGCTCCAGTAGTACTACTGTTAATAGTTACTCTATTGTTACCGTCAAATATAGCTGTTGTATTGCCATTTCCCTTAAATTTTATATCACTGTAACTGCCTTCTATAAAAGTTTCATCACCTAAACCATCTACATCTCCTAATCTAAACGTAATAGTATTAGTGGGTCCTACCTCAAATAGATTATCACCTGATTCAGTAACTTTAAGCGCAGGAACAGTATTTGATGTGGTACCGTTTATTGTAACGTTACTATTTTGAAAAGTCGCGTCATCATTTACCCTTAAAGTATCATTAATTGTTACATCTCCACCATCATTTATTATAGAACCTCTAAATACTGCTGTGTTTTGCACGTATAGTGATGTTGAAGGAGCGTTGCAAAATAAATAATTACTTGGTATTACAACTTCACCTGAGTTTTGTACTCTCAAAGCTTGATCCCCATTACTACCTCTATTTACAGCAAGAGCATTACCTGAGGATCCAGTGGTACCACCAATTAATACATCACCTCCAAAAGTTCCTGTGCCAGTGGTAGTTAACGTTCCATTTATAGATTGGTTACAATATAGTTCTATTGCCATTTAATTTTATTTTATTTTTATTATGCTATTACTTTAGTAACTAGCACTCTTATGTTTCCTGATGGGAAACTACCTCCAGAAATACCTACTGCATTAATAGAGGTTCTATCAACACAAGCATATATTGTCTCGTAATTAGCAGCATTGTAAAGTTGTACTATTACATCATAAGTCCCTAAGTTGTGTGTTATTGTTCCAAATCCAGTTATAGTAGCAGCGTATGAATTAGCATCATGAGTTGCAGCTGCAAGGTTTGCTACAGTTACAGCTTTGTTAGTAGCAGTACTTGTATCATATATTATAAGCTCATCATTAGTTGCAGGTGCTGCACTTAGATTTGTAAGGTTTACAACATCTAGCCCAACAGTTACGTCTGGACCACCAGGCGCTAGTATATCAATACCTAATCTATTATTAGCTGTAGCTTCACTTACACTTTCTATATCACCTTGAGGTATTGATGGAAAAGTTTGTAAAGCACCCGTACCATCAACATATTGCGATGTTGTACCAGAGCCTGTTACCGTAAATGTACCACTGCTTGTTATTGGTGAACCAGCTACACTAAATGCTGAAGGCATAGATAACGCTA
>UEXM01000399.1_pt1 | contig 47180 bp, 37 predicted proteins | sample 1796661 | NCBI WGS metagenome assembly UEXM01 (sample SAMEA4772469, study PRJEB27181) | metagenome | reverse complement strand
AATCTGGTATCGTTCGTTCTCGGTCAGCTGGTTGTAGCTCATCAGTGCTTTTCTCTTGGTCGGGAGAGGCGCCGACTCTACCAGCTGGCCTCTCTCTTACCAATTGCACTTATTATCCGAAACCGCGTTTATATTCTCTTTGTGGTTAGAAGAGGAAGATAACTAAAGGGGCTATGCAGGAACTGGGAAAAATATGGTTAGGCACTACAGATCTCTCCTTGTGTAGTGTGCTTGGCCAGTCCTCAGTATTGCACAGCAACGATCCGCATATTTTTCTGGCACAGCTAGCGCAACCATATTCTCGGCGCGAGTTACGCCAACGTAGAGCGCGCGTTTAGCCTCAGTGTCAGTGCGCGTTTCCCATGATTCAAACAGAGCGTTGCCTCGGTTTTCAGGAGCACGATTGGGTGGGATTACGACGCATACTGCGCCGTACTCATGGCCTTTCGCTTCGTGAATGTTGGAGCACGAAAGACCAAGATTAATTGGCCTCTTAAGATGGCTGGACCATTGAGTATTACCCGGCCGTCGAAAGAAACTTCGTGCAGTCGTGCCTGCGGGTAACGGCAGGCCGAGTCGTTCAATTTCCTCATGCACGCGGTCTATCCAAGCGATCCTATCAGCATCAGTATTTCCGCACTCGCAGGGAAGGGACATCAAGAAACTTAATGCTAGTCTTCGATGTGCCCGCCGGTCCATGTTTAGGCGTTCGATGGCTCTAAGCAGGTGCTCGTTCTGTTCCCGTAGCCCCATAAAGTCAAGTAGCAGTACTTCTACTGCTTGTAGAGCGGCTTCTCTAGATCGTGCGGTCGATACAGACGACCCGAACTCTGATGCTATCTTGGCCAATAACTCAACCCTTGAGCTACCGTTCGAATTATTGGGGGGGGCGCCCGCAGCTCGTCGCGCCACCTTGCCTGAATGAGCCAGAATAATTGAGTTGGCCGAATCCAGGCCGAGTTCTTCAATCCGATCAAGGAAAGCGTGGCCGATTGCCACCGTTGGACTGCGGCCTCCGTATGTTAAAAGTAAAATAGGATGTTCAATATTTGAACTGTTACCGACAGATTGATCCACTTGATCCGCATTCCTAAGTGTGGCGGCTAAGCGGCATATCGCAGGGCTACTACGAAAATTTCCTGTTAACACCAGCTGTGACTCAACAGGGTAAGTATCCTTGAACTCCTGAATCCCTTCAGGGCTGCCGTTACGAAATTCGTAGATAGATTGGTCTGGGTCGCACACGAAAGTGACTTGTATGCCGTGCGCTCTTAGCCATGATAGGATTTGTAGATCGAGCGGATTGCAATCCTGACCTTCATCTACCATGATTTCATGGAAACGTGCTGCTAGTGCACGGCCAAGCGCTATTCCTTTCTCTGGGTCACGAATCAGCTGAAGCATCTTTACGCGTGCATCGCTGGCACTCATGTAGCCAGCCTGTAACAAGGCGTTTCGTCTGCGCGCAGCGGCCTGCTGATATCTATCCTGATGCTGGCGCACATGATCTTTCAATCTGGTATTTCCGATCCTGTCTGGATCGATGATATTGGTTTCTGGGTCGAACAGATCTAGGCTTACCGGGTCTCCGCGAAACGCCCGGGCTCCTGATAATCGGATTTCTATGCCAAGAGTATCCCAGCTATCGAGGATGATTGGTCGCGTTTGGCTTGTTGCTGTGCAGCTTGGTAGCACTACGAAATGCCTGAGGAAAGCATCAAGTGTTCCCATGAAGCTAGGATGCTTTAAGAGCGAGTCGAGTCCTGCAGTTTGACAGCGTTCTCGAAACTCATTGACAGCAGCGTTTGTAAACGAGAGCACAGCAACACCGCGGCGCGGTGGCAATGTGGCGGCGATTCTGGTTAGGCGGGCAATGATCGTTCGGGTCTTTCCGGCCCCGGGACAAGCATGAACGAAGGTGCCGCCAACGTGCGTCGTGAATGCTTTTTGCTCTTCTGTAAGGCCTTGTATGCCGGTCATGCTTGTGATGCACCTCGGATTGCTTCTACGAGGTAGGGAGGAACGATAAAATCTTCGCCCGCCTCGATACGTGATGCTATGGCCTGTGCCAAATCTCCTTTGCGGGTCCTTTTTGCCGCAATTAACCTGAGAAATGCATCAGGACGGTCTTGCTCTGCAGTTCCCTCGATTTGAGCTTCCCAGTCGGCGCGTGAGTTTCGATGCAGTCGAAGAAATGTGGCTTTGAGGAAAGCTTCATTTCCGGCGCTGAAAATCTCGTGCTCTAAAGTGTGTTGATTGGTTAGCACAGTCAACGCATTCTGTCCGTCATGCCTTTCGGCGAGATTTTCAAGATCAACTTTTCTATTCCCGAGTACAGCAGGGTCTGCATCGGTTATCACAATTAACCGGTCTGCGATGCGAGCATTGCGATGAGGTCGCAGCAATACCTCCACGTAGGGGCGGAAATCCACGCCCTCGATTGGCACAATGACAGCGCCTTTGAACCGGAGCCATTCATCGGTATAGCCCGCGAGAACAATCTTCTGTGCCATCACGGGTAGTAGCAGAGCTTCCGCGATTCCTTCTACTAGGATGGCCCGATTACCGAATAGAAGTGCGGAGCGTGTCACGTCCAGATAGCGGCTAATTTTATCCAGTGTCTTTGGCTTGAGCCCGATTTCGGCAATGGGCACGCTAACTGATTCCGAGACTCCGTCTTGGTCGTGACGGCGCGAGCGCATGACAACTAGATGTGCTGGAGAGACCCATGCTGTCAGGTTCGGCGAATGGGTTGTAACGACGATCTGGATACGGCCTTCCGGCTTGCCAGCTTCGACCTCACGATTACTCGATTGACGCGCTTGTTCTAGCAAAAATTCGAGTACAAGAACTTGCAACTGTGGGTGCAGATGTGCTTCGGGTTCTTCGACAAGGAAAATCGTCAGATCGGTTTCCTTTGCCTTTGCAAGTTCGACAACCACTGTCGCCATGTAGAGTAGATTGGAGTAGCCGAGACCGGATGCACGAATGTCTTCAGGAACTAGGCCAGAATCTGCCATACGGAATCTCAAATCACGGGCGATATCGAGTAGGTTCTCAGCACTGAAGTCTAACGCTGCAATTTGCGGGCGGACTCCATTAGTCAGCAAGCCTAAAGTGGCGCTTATTTCTGTATTCATCGTGGCTAAGATATCAGGTCGATCGTCAGCGCGCCTGACGTCAGCGATGAAGTCTTGCTCCTGATCTTTTGATAGGAAATTGCGCAGCAGCGCCATTACGCGTGCGCTGCTGCCTGAGCCAAGCTCTCGATGCGCGTCGCGTAGAGGGGGGAGGTAAACATGTCTGATCACATCCGAGGAGCCGGTCTCGGGTTGGTTGGTGTCGAATCGGCCAGCCCAAACTGTACTTTTGCCGCGTGGAGACAGCTCTGAAGGGGATTCGTACCTATAGCCAAAGATAGCTTCGTTCTCGGAGGGATTAGGTACTGCTGAAATTAGCAGTCCTTTGAGTGTGTCGCTGAGTTCTTTGAAAATGCCCTCGATTTGGAAGTTTGGGATGGAGGCATTACGCCGAACATCGTCTTCCTCTGGATAGCGTTCACGGCGTCCACTCAACGGTAAGGTAAGCAAGCGAATGGCGTCTACGATGTTGGATTTCCCGCCATTGTTTTCACCGACCAAGACCGTCAGGTCGGGACGGAGGCTGACGGTCACATTGTCGCAAGACCGAAACCGCGAGATTTTTAAACTACCTAAATACATATTCCTTCCTTTTGCCTTCCTGACCTTTGCGTATTGGGTCGCCACGACAACCAATAGTTGCGAGGACCGCCTAGCCCTACCACGCTTAGTAGGGGGCTGTGCCAAGCCAATGCCTTAATGTCTGAGAAAGTAATCGGGCGCGTATAGCGCGCGGAGAATTCCCTGCTTCCCTATAGCCGTTTTGAGTCTTTCTGGCCGTCTTGTGTTCGATTTTTGTTTGGCTGTCAGCGATTCATAATTCCTACGCGGTTGCATCGGTGGCTTTTGGTAAAAGATAATGCTAATCACTGGGGTCACCCCATGAGAAAGCTCATCCACCCATGCCATGGTAGTGAGCACCCCGTAACCGCGAGTACGATCGTGATAGACACCCTGCGTACATCGCGTGAAATCAGCGCGAGCAGTCGAGCGCGGTCATCCTTGAACTCGCAGTATGGTGCGGCTGTCCATCGTGCCCAGCGACCGAGCCAGCTTCTTTCTTCAGGAAGGTCTTTGACGCTGGCCATTGTTAATCCTCCTTTTTCCTGGAGCGGGATTTTCGTTTGGGGATTGCTGAGGCTTTGGGCGTCTTGGGCGATGTGTTAGGAGAGCTAGCGGGTCTCTTTGTTACCTTTGCTTTGGCCTTCTCCAAGCTTATGCAGTATTCGTCATAGTCAGTGATGTCACTCTGTGCTCCAATATCGATCAAGCGATCCCGGAATCGTCCATAGAGAACATCCCTCACTTTGTTCGCGTGCCTTAACTTTTCGATGCATACGTTCGGGTTGAGCAGCAATACATAGTGGAAGTCGCCGGAAGGCCCCTTTTTTGCTTCAATGAATCCGAGGTCACGAAGGGAGCGCATACGACGTCGCCAAGTGTCGACCGCACGCTCACCGTCGAAGCCGGTTTCAGCTGCGAAAGTAGCTGGCGCTTCAATTGTGAGAAATGGGTAATCAGGGGCTCGAATCCATAAGCATAGAAGAGTATGTCCCGCAGGTTGCCCCTTGGATTGGGCGTCGATGACTTGCATTGCCAGCGGCAAGGTGCGGGGGAGTGTCGAGTAGCCATCATTCAGCGTTCGGTGCCAGAGCAGCTCATCTGGATAGTCGGGGAATTGGATTTCCATCTGCTGCTTGGCTCTCTCGGCCATGTTGAGCCGTCTTTTTCGCGATTGCTTTTGATTTGCCATGTCCGTGTCCTGCGAGTAACTGGATAACCATATTTGGCTCCAAAATCCGCGCAACTACAACGATTGAATTCTCTGGATATCACGCATGTCAGTGCAGCCTTATTGGGTATTAATTCTGTTCAAATGATTTATATGGCGCAATTAAATAGATTGAGCCTGCATGATTACGCAGATTAATTTATATAAAGCCTTTTACAATCAATCGCTTACTTTAATATTGCGGTGCTCCTCGTACTCTAGTTTCTCCGTGTGCTCACTGTGCTCCATGTGCTCCTGGGTAATGGTTGTAGGAAAAGGGGCGGCCGGCAGGCAATAACAGGAATGTTTTAGGATGATTTTCACTTGGGGCGGGACACGCTGAAGCAGGAAAATTGGTGCCGAATCGGAGATGGCGGGTGCCGATAGCTTACAGAGCTTCCTGTTCCGCCGTGAAGCCTGCTTGCTGAACCGCCTCTGCGAGCCTTGACCAGCCTGCGGCATGGGCGAACTGAACCATTCTGGATAACGTGTTCGGTTGGGCAGGTACCTGCAGGTCTGAGGGAACTGCCTCAGGAGCCATTTTCTCCCACGGTAAGACGGCACGACCTACTGCCCGAGCTTCTTCGGCAAGCTTTGCCGCAATTCGGAAGCCTCCCTCATCCAGGTCTCCCCAGTGATAGATAGGGGTAGAGGCAGGTAGAGTAGTAAGCAGTCGTCTGTACATCACTCGCCATTGTGGTGATGGCATGCCCGCTGTGTAGAGCACGAGGACGGGGTCTTTGCATCGAGTCCGAGCCTCCATGTGGAATGTAGTGAGGTTTTCCACTGAAAGGACCATTGCGGGTTGGCTGTCGAGGCCTTCGATGGCGCTTGCCGGTAGGCCGGTGTAGGGGGCGTCAAGTAGCGCGCAGACACGAGCCCGGCGAATGGTCACGTTGCCAGCTAGTAGTGCTGGCTGTTCGTCCTTGATCAGCCCGAGTTCTTGCCAGACTTCCAGGCTTGGGCGCGCAGGCAGATCGTAGGCGCCGACCACGAGAATATCGAGCTCTACCGTGAGTTGTTCGATGCGTTTGGTGTCGTTGAACAGCTTCTGGCTGGTCACGCGCAAGGGCTGCTCACTGTCGCCGTTTTCCTTGATGTGCCGGACCACACGGAGCGCATCGAGCAGGTTGCCGACGGCATCGGGGGTCAAAGAACGCGGGGACTTGAGTTGGCGCCAGGCGTCGATCACGTCGTTCAGGATCGGGTAAGCTTCGCACCATGGCTCGAGCATGGCGGCGGCAGCCTCAATGACGTCGCTGCGCAAGGGATGGCCCAGGAAGCTGGCGAGGGTAGGCAGATCCTCCAGTTCAACCCGGGCAATCAGGCTGTGGGGGTCATGGATGTCGTCGAGAACGAGCCGGATGGCGCCACGGGCCTGGGCGGCGCGCAGGGTTCCCTCCACGGATTCCTTCTCGCTCAGGGTGCGGGTGGCGCGATACGCGGAGAGGTCCCGGCTGGTAAGGCGCGCCGGCAACTTGCGTATGCCGGCAGCGCTCTGTTCGGCCTGGGTCAGCAGTTTGTTCAGGTACTTGTCACCCAGGTCACTCATGCATTGTTCCTCTGGCACTGCTCTGCATCTCTGCGAGCTTCTGGTCAAGCAATTCCGGGTGGAACTCGAGGAGATCCTCTTGGAACATCTGTCGAGCTTTTTCAGTGACTTCGTGGTGTGTGAGAAGGACCATATTGGTATCGGCTTCGCGAAGGATATTGAAGTAGCCGTGCAGAAATGCATTCAAGAACCCGAGGTTTTCACCTGGGCTGGCCATCATGACCTGTAGGCCGAGGTCGTTAAAGTACTGCATCGTGGAGATGATATTGCTGGCGTCCATCTTGTTGAAGGCCTCATCAAGTGCGATCAGGGCAAGGCCATCCTGGTTGTTGGAGGAGAGATGGTAGGCGCTGGCCAATGCCGCGCCGGCAATCACGTACAGGGGCGCTCGGTGTTCGCCGCCGGAACCGGTACCGATCCGCCGGCTCAGTCGTCCCAAGGTGACACGGTGGCGTTCGGCGTCCCGACGGTATATCTCGATATCGAAGTCAAAGAATTCCCGGTAGTCGTCCAGCGGGCTACGTGCCGGTGCGCCGGTAACGGTGTTTTCGTCGAGCAGCACCTGGAACTCCGGGGGGATCTCGCCGGCGCCGAACATGTCGTCCTGAGGGCCCAGTTCGGAGACTCGCCGGATAAAATCCAACAACTGCGCATGCTCTGGTCGAGGCATGCGTTCAAATCGGTAATACTCGCCGTTACTGAATGCCGGTGCGTTCTCAAGCACTTTGTTGAGGCGGTCCATAGTTGAGCGCAACCACGCGAGATTATTTTCGATGGAAAGTGCAACGTCGTTGCGAAAGGTTTCCTGTGCAGCCTTGTAGGCCTCTTCCATGCGGTCGGTATAATTGGCCAGTTCGGAGTCGCGCAATGCTTGGGTGGTGTTGATCAGCCAGACGCGGAGTTTGGTCCAGTCCTCAGCCTCGTCTGGAGGGACAACGCCATGTTTGGTTGAATACGATTGGAAAGCAGCGCTGCCTTGACGCAAGAGCTTGTTTTGCCGATCAGTGTATTCCCTAGAGGTTCGCTCCGCAGACTCGGCGATCGCCAGCAGATGAAGTTTCTGCATGTCGGCAAGCTCGAACCACTGGGTTTCGGCCGCCTCGGGATCATACTCGGGGGTTTCGGTCAGGGTGGCGTAGCGGCTGGCCGCCTCCGATTGACGGTGTTCAATGGTTATCAGGCTATCGCGGGCGTTGATAGCGGTTTGCTCGGCGGCGCCGCATCGCCTGACCAGCTGCTCGATTTCCCCGCGCAAGCGTTGGTGTTCCGCCTCCCATTGTTTCTGGCGTTCTTGTAGCTCGAGAAAACCTGCATCAGCGGTATCGGTCACCTTCGTGTTATAGGCCTCCAGTGATTCGATAGCGGCACTGATGTCATCGAGGGTCTTTGAAAGATCAGAGCGGAAAGCCTCGGGATCGGCGATCAGGCTGAAGCGGTCACGATAATCACTCCAGCGCTCGGCGAGCTTTTTCGTCTGCTCGATCTGAGTTGTGAGGCGGGCGGCGAGCTTTTCCATCTCTGCTCTTTGCTCGGCTTTGTTCTCGCGACCGAGCAGGAAAGTGTGGGGCCTTACGCATTGCAGGCGATCGATTGTTTTGCCGGTAAGCATGCCGTCGCGCGTCAGTGTCCGCTCGCCGGCGAGAGCGGCCTCATCGGTCTCTGCGCACAACGTGGCACCGAACTGGCTGCGCAGATACTCGACGGCCGCCGGGTGGGGCCCCTCGAGCAAAGCGGCGACGGTGCCTTCAGCGGGTGCGCGGGTGCGCTGGTTACGGCTGGCGCGCACGATTTTGGCGCCGTGAATGTTCTCCCGTCGATATAGAGCAAAAGTGCGGTCTTCGTGGTCTTCGACCAGCAGGCCCTGCAGATGGACGTTTAGGTATGCTTCGATAGCGGGTTGCCAGCTGGGATCGGAGACCGACACCAAGTCACAGACCGGCATGCAGGCTATGCCATTGTCCTCCAGCAGGTTTTTAAGCCTGAGAACATGCGTTTGCAAGGGGGGCTTGCCAGTACGCAAACGCTCTAGGTTCGCGGCGACAGCTTTGAGCTCGTCTTGTTGCGCTTTGAGGCCCTGCTTGTGTTGCGTGTGTTCGTCATCGACCTGGGTCTTGGCGCCAGCAATCAGTGACAGCGCGTGGTCGCAGGTGTCCAACACCCGCTTCTTGCCCATCTGAACATCTCCGTTGAGGAGTTCCATCAGGTCATCGTGGAGGGCTTCGACGTCGGCGGTGCCGGAGAAGATGTTGGGGTTGTCCATCAGGACGCGAAGGCACGCGCGAAGCTGTCCTGCCTGTCGGATGGCCAGTTCCTCAGCGCGGGACAACCTGCTGTTCGTGAGCCCGATAATTTCCTGCAGGCTTTGCGTCTCCTGGTAGGCGCTGTGCTGCTGGACCAGACGGTCGTAGCGCTTTTCTTCTTCCTCGGCGTGTGTGGCCTGACTCTTTTTATCGGTCTCTTCTTTGGATAGCGTGACAAACGTTTCTTCTGCCTCAGTGAGGCGTGCTTTGGCCGCCTCGACCGATTTGTCGAGATCAAGCAACCGTGCCCTGCCGGCCACTGCTTTTGCGGTCGCGACCTGGCTGTCCAGCGTGGCGGCCTCGTTGTAGATGGTGATGACATTTTCCGAGTCTTTGATCTTGTCTTGCACTTGGTTGACGCGCTGACGAAGGTCCCGCACTGAGTCCAAGACCCTGCGGAAATTCGCGACTGGTGTAGGACGACTCTCCAGCATCTGGTAGCGAATGATCTCGTCGACAGGCTTGTCGAAGCGCATCTTCAACCCGAAACGAAATGCCCGCAGGAACGATTCTGCCTGTGGGATGGCGCCGGAGCCGCGCAGGGCGGTAAGGTAGGCGCGCACAAAGCGCATGGGCTCGTTGAAGACAATCTCGTCCTCGTAGCCGGCGGCGCGGGCCTGGCGGTGGATTTCCTTGCGAAAGGTGTTCCAGTCCAGCGGCCGCTCGCCGGCGCCGCTAGCCTTGAGGTGATCGTCGAGGGTGAGCTCGACGCCGGGAAGTAGGTAGCGGCCCTCGACGTGGTGCTTGTCGGAATTGCTGTTGGCCGTGATGCACAGGCCCATGCTGGTGGGAATACCTGTGTCGTCATCCTTCCACACTAAGGTGAGATAGGTGGTGGCGGCATCGCGTGCATAGCTGTTTTCGCTGGCACTGGTTTGCCCAAGGCAATAGCTGCGAAGTGAGCGCGAAGTGGACCGGGTTTCATCGGCCTGAGCGTTGAAGGCGGTATAGTTTTGGTGGGCCCCGGTCATGACGATTTGCAGGGCATCGATCAGGGCGCTTTTGCCGCTGCCATTGGGACCGAACACACCGCTGACTTTGCGGATTGGTAGGTCTTGCTTCTCGAATAGGTAGAACTGGACCAGGCGGATGGCGTGGAGCGTTTTCATGCCTTGGATTCCTCTTCATCGATCTCGATGACATCGAGGAGATTGCCGTCCTCGTCGCGCGGTGCCCACTCTGCGAGTCGGGCGAGGGCAGCTTCACCCAGTACGTCGACAATGCCAGGGCGAATGGCCACCTCGTAGGGTTGGTCTGACGTGTTTCCTTCGAAGGCAGTCTCGTCCTGAATAATGCGCACCAGCCCCCAGCGCTTCATTGTCTGGATCAAGACGGTCAGCTCTCCTCCGCCCGGGAAGGGGCGACGGGTGGCCTGTCGGTAGGTCTCGTCGAGTTCTACCAAGTCGCATATCACTTCGGAGGATTCATTGAACCGGCCTTCACCCGCACCGATGTCGTATACCTTGCGCAGCACCAGTGCGAGCAGGGTTTGCTTCAGCGTGGCCGGCCCGGGTTTGGCCCGGGCTGGGATGGCATAGGCGTACTGGGCTCGACGGTTCACATTGACGACTAGCCCCAGTGGGGCAAGGGCGACCTGCATGTCGCGTTCGTGGTGAGCGATCGCGTTATAGGCGACAGCCGATCGCCTGTCGACGCGGTAGAGTATCTGCTCGGCCACCAGCCGGTAAGCGGCGGTTTCGAGGATCTCTGTATCGTACAGGGAGTCGGAGTGCTCGAGTACTTCTTCCCAGAATTCGCTCATTGTGAGGCCTTCTCCTTGATCTGCCGGCGGCGTTGGCGCGAGACATTAAACGGGATGGTGGTGAGAAATGGCGTCGACAGGTCTGGTCCGGGGGTCGCCTTGACCTCGAAGTCTCGGGCCATGATCCGCGCGTTCAGGGCCAGTTTGGCTGAATTGGTCAGTGAGACAGGGGCTAGGGCGCTCAGTACCTGGAAGGCCCTAACGTCCTTGATGGTCTCCAAGCTCAGCTGGTCGGCGCCGAGGGAATCCTCATCACCGAGCTGGCGGTTCACAAACGCCGCCAGTTCCGGTGCGCTGATGGTGCGTGCGGCACTGGCCTCGCGGCGCAGCGCGGCCCGGGCTAGCGCCTCGGGAGAGATGACGGTGTCACGTAGGGCGGCGGGCTGGTGGGGGCTTTTAGGCTGCGGCGGGCTAGTGAGCCGGTCAGGGCTTATCATGTCGCCAACAGGGCAGGGAGAGTGGGCCACCGCTTCGTCTGAGGCAATAACGGCCCGCACGGCGTGATGCAGCAGACGGTCGAAGCGGTCGGACGAGCGCAGTCGGTAATCAAGGGTGGCCAGGGCGCGTTGATTGACCCGGCGAATCTCGTCGTCCAAGCGCAGCAGGTATTCATCGATTCGGTTGAAGTCCAGCAGGCGGCCGATGTCCCGGGCAAAGAGCATCTCTGCTTTGCCCTGGTTGTTGCGTGTGCGGCGCTCACTGTACCAGGTAGTCAGCCGCTCGCGTTGGCTGGGATCACAGCTTAGGGCTTCGGCCATGTCGACAATCCGGGCGCGCTCCGCCAGCGGGTGATCTCGGGTGCGCAACTCACGGTAATCCCCGATGAAGTGGGTCTCGATGAACCGGTCGAAAAAGGTCCGGACAAACTCAGCGGTGGTGTTCGTTTTTCGCAGGGCTGCATCGAGGCCGGTGATGGCGGCAATCATATGTCGTATGTACTCGATGAGCTGACGCGATTGGCTGGCCGCTTCGTTGAGCTGGTCCCCGTCGCCGCTGCCTTCGTAGACATCGAGGAGCAATGCCTTGATGGAACGTACCTTGGCGGACAGGAACATCGGCTCGGCGTGGACAAAGCCGATCAGCGCACTGGTGAGTGTCAGGACCTGAGTGCCCATGAGAACGTATTGCCGGGCACCGCGGCGCGTGACCGTTAACCAGCCATCCGTCTCCAGTTTGCGCAGCAGTTGATTGGCGCGTACTGCCAGCGGGGTATCGGGAGTCTCATCTTCCTCGGGTAGCCAGTCGTCAATATGCGAGAGGACGTCTTCAATCGCGTGCTGCACGGTTTTCAGCGGATAGCCGTCAACCGGTGGTGCTTGAACGTCTGGCCCGAAGAATTCCTCGTACAGGTGCTCAATCACGCGCCAGTAAACCTGCCGGTTTTGTGATGCCAGGGCGGCGAAGATGCGTTCAGGCAACTTGCTGAACAGGCCTTTGGCTTCCTGCATTGGGAGAACGTCGATGGGCGAGATCATGCCGGCATTAGCCACGGTGTGAGTGTCTCCGCGTTGAGGACCGCCAGCACATGCTCTGGCGGGGTTTGGCGGTCAGGGTCGATTGCAGCCTGCACGGAACGAATGAAATAGTGCAACAATGGGGCTCTGCAGGTTTCTGCGCGGCCGCTGGCGCCACAGAAGTACTCGTCACGGACAACCCGTTTCTGCGACGGCGGCAAGTCGGGGTGGGCAACGAATCTTACCTCCAACAACGTTTGCCACTCGTGGTCCTCGGAGCCGGCGACGGCCGGCTGGCCATCGAGAGGCGAAACCTCTCGTATTCGGCCGAGATTGAAGTCCCGAAAGTCTTGGTTCTTGTCGCAGTAGGCACGGACATGCCAGCGCTGTTCGGTGCGTACCAGTCGGTGGGGGTGGATGACCCGCCAGTGACGTTCGGGGTGCCGCATGGAGGCATACAGAATTTCGACTGGCACTGCGGCTTGAATTGCACGGTTCAGGGCCCCGAAGATGGCCGGCGGGGGGGCGGCCAGTGCCGGGAAGGCAGCTTGCATGGCGCTGGTTGTGCCGAGTGCCTCGACAGCCGCGCTCAGGCCTGTCAGTCCAATGTACTGGTCCAGGGTGCCACTGGCGCCGGTCGGGCTGTAGGCCTCGGGTGTAGCAAGAAAGCTTCGGCTGATTGTGTCCCACTGAACCCAGTCCGGGTGGGATTCGCGCAGGCGCCGGATCCAGACGCTAGCGCGTGGAGAGCTCAGGCCGAAGAGTTCGCGAATACGGGCGTTGTTCAGGCGCCCTTCCCATCTGAGAAGCGTTTCGAGTTGTTGCAGGCGGCGAGGATCGGTGATCTCTGAGCTGTTGATCGGCACGGATGTCTCATCTTATCGTTTTCGATATCTTATTGTAATCGATATGATAGGTCTAGCCGTTGTTGCTGGTCGGCAGTCTAGGTATTTTATGTGGCAGTTAAAAATTAATAATAACCCAATAAAAACATATGGTTACGACTTTTTATATAAGTTTATCTGGTTTGCGATATGGGTGAAAAACTGGTATATTTTCTGACACATTAAATAAAGGTGAGGGCAATGAGTGTTGCGGAGAAAGTCAAAAGCCTTGCTTTGGAATTCGAGAAAGGCGAGCCATTTACCAATGGCAGCTTTCTCTCGCTGGGCTCCCGTTCGGCGGTAGATAAGGCGCTGTCACGAATGGTTAAGGAGGGGGCTATCCAGCGAGTGTCTCGTGGGGTCTACTTTCGACCAAAGAAGAACCGCTTTGTTGGCGTAGCGTTGCCAGAGCCTTCTCAGGTTGTACGAGTAATTGCACAAGATCATGGGGAAACTATTCAGGTGCATGGTGCTGAGGCGGCGCGTCGCTTCAGGCTGAGTACTCAGATGCCGACGATCCCTACCTTCTATACCAGCGGGCCGAGTCGAGAACTATATATCGGTAAGCTCAAGGTTCGGCTTATGCACACCACGAGCAGTCGCCGCCTTCAGCATGCCGGTAATAAAGTTGGACTCGCATTGTCGGCTCTTTGGTATCTGGGAAAAGATAACGTCAGTGAAGAGGCGGTCAGGCGTGTTCGTGAGGGGCTCAGTGAGGAAGAGTTTGTGGCTTTGCGTGAGTCAAGAATGCCAGCTTGGATGAGCAAGGCTATTAAGAAATATTCACAAGGAAGCATTCATGGCTGAGTTTTATCTGGATTTACCGGAAAAAGATCAAAAGGAAATCCTGTCTTCCTCGGCTGCAGTCCTGGGAAGACAGGCAAGCGTTCTTGAGAAAGACATATGGGTCTGTTGGACATTGCAGACTCTGTTTGGTATTCCAGAGGCGCACCCGATGGCATTCAAGGGCGGGACGTCGTTATCAAAGGTCTACAGGGCGATTGACCGCTTTTCAGAAGATGTCGATGTTACGTTGGACTACCGTCGTTTTAAGGATGAATTTGATCCGCTTGCAGAAGGTGTGAGCAAGAACCAGATCCGAAAGTACAGTGATCGCCTGAAAGGGTATGTCAGGGACTATGCTCACGGTACGATTGTTCCTGCTTTGCAGGGTGAATTGAGTAAGCTCCCTACAGCGGCGCAGCACACTATCGATATTGATGAGTCAGGTGAAAAAATTTGGGTCAGCTTCCCATCGGTCGTGGAAGAGGGGGATGATTACCTGAAGAGTAGTATTCTGATTGAGTTTGGTGGACGAAATATCATCGACCCAAATGAGGTGCACACCATTTCGCCTTATGTGAAAGACGTCACTACTGAGGTGGATTATCCGGTCGGTGAGGTTGTTGTGCTGTCACCACAGAGGACGTTTTGGGAGAAAGCAACTCTCATTCATGTCGAGTGTAACCGTGGATCTATGAAGGGCGATGCCGAGCGACTATCCCGTCATTGGTATGACCTGGTCAAACTGGGGCAGCATGAATCTGGTAAATCGGCTGTGAAAAATCGTGAGTTGCTTGAAGACGTTATTCGGCACAAAAAAATATTCTTCAATTCAGGCTATGCCAACTATGACTGTTGTTTGAAAAGTGAGCTTAAGTTGGTCCCGGATAAAGACATGCTAAAAAGTCTAACTGCGGACTACGAAAAAATGGTCTCCGCAGGAATGATGTACGAATCTCCGCCATCTTTTGATGAGGTCATTGATGGGCTTGAGCGGCTTGAAGGCGAAATAAATGCCTGGGGAGATCGGAAATAAAATGAAGCTCCCTGGGACTGAAGGAATATGAGGATTGAACCCTCGAAACGTTACAGCGGAGGGGGTGTAGTGGTTAGATCGTGTTATAAGTATAAGTTGGTCGCTTATATGCTCTATTAAAATCTCTCCTATTGACGAATTAAAAGTGTAGGTTCTTGTATAGATTTATCCTCTAGCATCGCTGAATATGCGCTGGCATCCTCTATGAAACACCTTTGTATTATTGATGTATGTTGAATCAGAAAAACCCACTTTACCTCCGAATATTGGTTCATTAAATAAAAGTGGGCATGATATGAAAATTGCTCTAGGGAGCGAGACTTTTCCCTTTCTCAATTGAGGACATCCCCAAAACGCACGTCAGTCCTAAATCAGGGGGGCGATTGGGGTTTCACGCGACTATCCGGCATGAGTTCTATCAGTTGGCGCGGCGGCGAATCGTTTTCAGTCATGCTGGCGTTGCTCTCTGGGTGATGCATGGTACAGAGCGACACCACATTTGCCCGCGCCGATCAGTGAATGTGCGTCATTGAGCCTGCCACCTCAGAAATAGGTAATGGCATCGCCCTCTCCATCGTCTTTTCTAATGCATAAGCGGCAGATTTCGTAGGCATCCAGTCACGACAGGGTGTGATATATAAAATAGGAGTAGGGGCGCATCACGGCGGTGTGGCTGGGGCCTCAAACCCGGCACGTTGCCGGTCGAGTTTGCCCTGGTCATCATCTGTTGATGGGGGGGATTTGGTCAGGAGTTCAGATAAATTTTGATTATTCCTGACCAAAATTTTTCGTATTATAGTAAATGCAATCAGTTTACATTTTAATTTTCTCTGAGCGATGGAATCAGTGCTTGAAAGCCAACTTTTAAAATTGACTCGCGATTAACCACCGTGCGATATTTTCTGGAACATATAGCCGTGGAGCGTATCTGACATCAGTGGCAGGTAGGATACCATCAATAGGGCGGTCAGCATCACGGCAATAGGCAGAAGATACTTCTCGTGGCGACGGTAAAAGCTGCCTCCGTGAACTTTGGCGGATTCCACTTCCTCGTCGCCGACCACCTGTCTTGTTAATAAGTGGTTAAGTGCCACCGGTGGTGACAAGTAGCCCAGTTCGAAGGCCGCTAGAGTGATCATCCAGAAGTGCAGGGGCTCAATTCCATTGGCGAACGCCACAGGAGCTATCGTGGCGTTCACCAGTAACACCGCGCCCATCGGATCCATGGTCATGCCAATGATTACCATAGTGATCACCAATATAGTCATTGCAACCCAGATATTGGCAAAAGTTTCAGGTAAGTTTTCCATCATCCCAGAACGTTCTACGATGCCACCAAGGCTTACCGACATGCCCATCAAAATCAACAAGGCACCGATATGTCCGGTGGTTTCATTGGTGGCAAAACGCAGTGAAGACTCTAGCTTCTCTCCTGTGCCTGGTTCAGGCTGGTGGTGAGGTTTTGCCGAGGGTTTTTTTACTAGATGCTGCAGAATCAGGCTGACACTAAGTAACATATTACGCCAGAAAAGCTCCCAGAACAGGCTGTTAAGTTCATTTTTTGAAGTGCCAGTAGGAATGTTGCCGCTATTCAGGGCCTCCTGCATACCAGCCATATTGTAAGAGGAGTAGAGAATGAGGGGGGCTAGCGTCAACGAGAAGACGTATAGAGATTTTACGCTAAGTTTCTCGTAACACAGAATCGACAGCATCATTACAGGCAAAATGATGGGGGCGTAGATTTCGTTTAACTCCGCACCCAGAATATCTCGGAAAAATACTACCACCGTGCCCATGATGATTATATAGGGAAGCAGTGGGACCAGGCGTTTAAGACTGGCGGGTACTGCTTCAGATAAGGGTGCAATACGGGCGGGTGATGTGCGTACAAACTGGCTGTAAACGAAGAACAAGAACAAAGACAAAGAGAAAACCTTCAAGCCTGAGGAAAACATCTCATCTGTCGTCACTGCGTTATTCAATGCGGCAATAATCACTACCAGAAGACAAGGTCGAAGAACGACGCCGAGAGAGCCAGACATAGCAGTGGCTGCCAGAGCTAACTGCTTGCGGGCTCCGGCGCGAATCAGCTCATGGTAAACGGTGGCGCCAGCTGCGATTACAAAAATACCTGAAGCGCCGGTGAACGCTGTCGGGATTGCGGTAATTGCTAGCACGACAAAACACATGAGCTCTGGAGACATTTTCCAGGGTCGCAGTACATCAAATACCAGGTGGGCGAGTTTGGTTTGACGTAACATCATGCCTATCCAGATATACAGCGCGAGGCTCAAAAACAGTGTGGAAAGCTCCATGAGCATACCTAGGTATACACTTATTCCGTGATAGTAACCTTGTTGGGCGAACTGGATACCTGCGGAAATACACATGATGCTGTACAGCGGAATGGTCAGCAGCGATTTCCCCCAAGAGCCGCCATCGCTTAGATCTTTCGGCGGACGGAGCAACTGGTAGAACGCTGCCAGGCTGAGAATACTAAATCCTGCAATCCAGAACTGATGAAGATAGAAGTGATCAACGTTGACTCCATCTGCCACTGCGGATAATTCTGCACTGCGATAAACCCATGCTGACGCCAATAGCATCAGGTTTGCACTTAGCTGACCAACAGTTGAGACCAAATGATCCTTGCGCGTTTGAGCAGGCCGAAGTGCGATATGGTGCCGGGAGAATGTAGCTGTTGCTGCACAGATTATGATAAGTAGGCAGAGTAAAAGGCGCTTGTAACCCCCAAGGGTGGTGACCAGATGGGCCACCCCTGTTTCCAGGTTGCGGAAGGCAATCACTCCAGGAGTGGCGTTCTCTTGAACCATCCTGTAGTCGCTCCATTTATTGCGACAAATGGAGCGGGATGACTCCAGCGATTGACGTATCGCTCCTTCGTTCACCTCTGATCCCAAAATTCCGGCTAATGGATCGGCCGCCATTCGTGCTTTCTTCTCGGTGATGGCCTTCTGGATCTCCTGTTCAATGTTAGGATCTGAATTACAGGTAGGTGCGCCGACAAGTCCCGCTGTTCGCAGCTTGAAGTAACCTTCCCATGTGCTCTCACCAATCTTGAGTAACTGGGAATGAATCACTTCGCCAGAGGCTAGAAAAATAGTGAGCAATAGCAGGATTATGGTTGGCAAGGAGGAAAGCCATTCTCCCGCAGATCGCTGTGCCATGCTCAAACTGGCAATATTCATCGGTACTTCCTTGCTCTATAAATTTATCGGTTACAAACGACAGGGTCGAACCGAATGTTTAAGGGAATTCTGAATATTTCGTAAAATGTGGTGATTCTCACTTCTTGGCTTTTGATCGGCCCATAGCGCTGATATTTAGCGCATTTTTCATGGTCGAATCACTACTTAGAAAGTTATAAGCATGAAACTTACGTGGTTTTTGCCGCTTTGTAGGTTTGTTCTGGTTGACATTTGGTTAGTTGACCAAATAACATCGAAGGATGTCAACCTAAAGACAACCGTTTCATTGGAGGAATTATGACTTCTTTGCCAATCCAGCCACGTAAAGTTGCTTTTGATGTCTCATCAGTGCCGCGGCACTGGAATGGCGGTGATCCCGTGCTGACCCGCTTTTTTGACGCCCTCTCGGTACATTTCCCGGAGGGAGAGCGCTTCTTTATCCAGTCAGTGCGTAACTTCAAGGATCAGGTGACAGATGATCAGCTGATCGAGGACATTCGTCACTTTATTCGCCAGGAAGGTCAGCACGGCATTGTCCATGATCGTTTCAACGATGTGATGGCCAGCCAGGGCGTGGATGTAGATAAGGTCACTACGAATTTAAGGACGTTTATTCGCACCACACAAAAGTACCTGCCGAAGAAGTATCAGCTCGCCATGACTGCGGCGTTTGAGCACTTTACGGCAACCCTCGGCGAAGCCATGGTTAGCGAGAAGAGCGACATGTTTGGCGAGGCCGATCCCGTCATGAGAGCGTTGTTTCTTTGGCACGGGGTTGAAGAAGTAGAACACAAGGCCGTGGCCTATGATCTTTACCAGGGAGCGGCAGGTGGGGGCTACCTGACACGCGCCTCCGCGTTGGTGGTCGCGACTCTGATGGTTCACCTTGTCGTGGCTCCAGTATTTTGGAATATGCTCAAGCTTGATGGTGTGACGCGCCAGCCTAGTGTGATTCTGCGGGGCCTGAATAAGCTTTATGGGCGAAAAGGTATTCTCACAGGCATGCTGCCTGATTTTCTCGCTTGGTTCCGCCCTGGGTTTCACCCTTGGGATACCGGTATGCCTGAGAAAGTTGCCGCGTGGTTGGCGGAGTATGAGGCTCATGGAGATCCGATGCGGGCATCGGAAACTATTTATTGTCCGGCTCCAGTGAGTGAGGCAGCCTGATGCAGGGGGACAAGAAGGATAACCCCAGTACCTTTGATGTTCCTCATACACATCGGCCTGGGCGTCACTGTGGCAGTTCGGCTATCAGAGACCTGCTGGAGTTTCATGGGCTTAATTTGACGGAAGCTTTCTGCTTCGGGCTGGGTGCCGGGCTTGGTATTACCTATGTAGAAATACCAGGCAAGGACACCCCGTTTATTGTCCATGTTCGCTCAATGGGCTTTGAGGAAACAGTGTTCTCTACCCTGGGTGTGCCGTTTCGCTGGGAGAGCTGGCAGGATCGGGATGTTGCAGCGGATGCGTTGGATACCTATCTTGATGCGGGGCGGCCTGCGCTTCTCTTAACTGATATTTTTCACCTTCCTTATTTTCAAAGCAGTACACATTTTCCCGGTCACGCCATCGTAGCCTGGCAGCGAGCTGAGAAGGGCGAGACTCTGCTCGTCAGTGACACCGAGCGACCAGGACTTCTAGAGGTGCCCCGTGACAAGCTGGCTAAAGCCAGATTTTCTCTGTCGCCACCCTTTATCCATCATGGTTCATTGTTCGCACCCGAAAGGGTTTCGGTGCAGGTTTCTGCCGAAAAAGTGCGCAGTGCAATTGTCCAGAATGCTGAAAATCTCCAGAAGGGGAGCCGGAACCAGGGTATAGAGGCTTTGACGACCTGGATAAATGATCTTCCTCGCTGGAAAGCGGTTGATAAATGGCAATGGTTACTCCGTTTTGCCTATCAAGTGATTGAAAAACGAGGGACTGGAGGTGGCGGATTTAGAGCGATGTATTCAGAGTTTCTCGATGAAGCGAGTGAAATTGTTCCTGAAATACATGGGGCAGGCTTGGTCGAGCTGATGCGCACTAGCGCTGAGGCATGGTCTGCTCTGGCCGATTGCCTGCGAAAGGGGTCCGAAAGTGAAATATTCCCTGAAGAGGCAATAACGGCCGCCATTGAATCTGTGCGTGTTGAAGAGACCCGATATGCGGATGCCGCTTCAAAACTCTGATGAAAAAGTTGCTAAATATGACAGCTGAAAAATCACTTCCGAGAGAACTGCTTGCTGCAAAGGCGTTTTTTGGTTCAGGGCATCCGTTATTCAGGGTTTTTGGTATCGCAATGGATGAAATGACCAAAGATGGCGCGGTAATGAGCATGCCTTGTGTGGAAGAGGTTTGTGATCAGCAGGGTATGCTTCATCGAGGAGCCATCGCTACCTTACTTGATACGGCATGTGGTTTGGCGATTTTTGTGCGTCTCGGCAACATGCGGCCGATTGCGACAATTGATTTGCGCGTTGATTTTATCGCTAAACCTAAGCCTGGCGAAGGGGTGACTTGTAATGTCACTTGTTTTGCAGTTGAACAGAGTATTGCCTATGTCCGTGGAGAGGCGTTTGGACGTGATGGAGGAAATCTGTTGGCGTCGGTATCAGGGAGTTTTGCGATAGGAACTGCAGGCCCTTCTTTTGATCAGTCAATGAATGCTGGTCATGAGAATAATCCCTCGGAGAAAAAAACAGCCGATGATGCAGGAATCATAAGCTCCGAAAAAGAAAGGATGACAGCTCCCTCTGCTGTGGCCGGCGATGCATCACCATACGAAAAATTCCTTGGTATTGCGGCTTCGGGTGATAACGGTGAAAAAACCTATAAAATGCCGTTTCGTGAGCAGCACATTGGTAATCCACTGATCAAGACTTTCCATGGCGGTATTATCGCAAGCTTCGCGGAGCTCGTTGCCGGCATTCACTTAACAAAGAATCAGGATGAACAAAGTAAGCCCGTATGCTCAAGTATGACTTTGGATTATTTGCGCCCTGCCTTTGCGGGTACGTTGGTGGCCAAACCGAACATTATTCGTGAAGGGAAGCGCTTCATTGTAGTTGTTGTGGATGTATTTCTTGATGGCGACCAGGTATCCCGAGGCCGCTTCATTTATAAGAGAGCCTTCGCCTCTAGCTAATCCAACCTATAAACATCCACCTTCTGCCTCAATAGAGGAGCTCTGTTATGTATATTTCACAGACTTTGCGCCGTGCCGTTCAAATAAACGGCCAAGGAACGGCGACTGTTTTTGCTAGCCGGCGGCAAACCTGGCGAGAGTTTGAAGATCGTATCGCATGCCTTGCTAACGGGTTGCTGGGTCTGGGCGTCAATGCGGGGGACAGGGTTGCCATACTGGCGTTAAACAGCGATCGATATCTGGAGTATTTCTATGCAGTGCCGTGGGCCGGTGCGGCAGTGAATCCAGTCAATATTCGGCTCGCGCCACCGGAAGTCGCCTATACCTTGAATGACTCAGGTTCCACGGTGCTTTTCGTTGATGACACGTTTGCGGCGTTGCTGCCATCCCTGCAGTCACAGCTTGAGTCTATCAAGCATGTTGTCTTCATGGGCGAGGGTGAGTGTCCACAAGGGTGTATTGATTACGAATCCCTTGTCGCCAACTCCGATCGAATCAGTGATGCCAATGCCGGCGGCGGCGACTTGGCGGGGCTGTTTTATACCGGTGGTACCACGGGGCGATCAAAAGGCGTGATGCTGAGTCATGACAACCTGGTGTTCAACGCGCTGAACGTGGTTGCCGAAATGGACTATGACAGTGACACCATATATATGCATGCCGGGCCCATGTTCCACTTGGCTGATTTGGCAAGCACGTTCGCCGTGACACTGGCTGCGGGGACTCATGGCATTGTTCCTCGCTTTGATGTTGATGAAGTGCTGGCTTTCATTGAGCAGGAGAAAGTCACGAACACCCTGCTGGTGCCGACCATGGTCAATCTTTTGGCCTCATCTGGTCGCATCGTCAATTACGATGTCAGCAGCATAAAACGCATGCTGTATGGCGCATCACCAATGCCAGAGGCGGTGTTGATTAGCGCTATGGAACAAATGCCGACAGTGTCATTTGCTCAGGGCTATGGTCAGACCGAAGCCTCCCCAATCATTACCTCGCTCGGACCGGAACATCACATTCCCGGCGGAGAAAAATTACGCAGCGCAGGCCGTGCGGCATTGGGTGTGGAGGTGCTGGTGCTTGATGAAAATGATCAGGCGGTATCTCAAGGTACGGTTGGCGAGATATGTGCGCGGGGACCAAACGTCATGCTGGGCTACTGGGGAATGGAATCAACAACCGCTGACACCTTGCGCAATGGTTGGCTACATACCGGCGACCTTGGCTACATGGACAAGGATGGCTTTGTCTTCATCGTTGATCGTGCCAAGGACATGGTAATCAGCGGTGGAGAAAATATTTTCTCTGTTGAAGTCGAAGGTGCCATTTATAGTCATCCTGCGGTACAGGAGTGCGCGGTAATCGGTATTCCTGATGAGCGCTGGGGTGAAGCTGTGCATGCAATCGTGGTTCTGCGTGAAGGAGAGCACGCCTGTGAGGCAGAGATTATCGAACATTGCCGTGAAAGAATTGCAGGTTACAAAGTGCCTCGTAGCGTTGATTTTAGGGTCGAGTCGTTGCCGGTGAGTGGGGCAGGCAAGGTGCTGAAAAACGAACTGCGAGCCCCCTTTTGGGAAAAGAACAGTAAACAGGTTAATTGAGTTAAAGATAACCTTGTATTACGAAATTTATTGGCTTGGAGGGTTCCATGAATCTGGATTTCAGTAATGACGAAAAGGAATTTCGCAAGACTATCCGGCAGTGGATGAAGGAAAATGTGCCTGATGATATTCGGCGCTGTACTGCCCGAGGAGCGATGCCAGACAAGAATATGCAGCAACGATGGGAGCGTTTGCTGGGCAGTCAAGGTTGGCTCACGTCAACTTGGCCAGAACAATTTGGTGGCCCAGGGTGGAGCGCAACCCAGCGGTATATTTTCGATCAGGAACGCGCCTCGGCGGGTGCTCCGCCAACAAGCCCTTTTGGTGTGGCCATGGTTGGGCCGGTGCTATATACCTTTGGTTCTGAAGCACAGAAGGAACGATGGTTGCCCGGCATTCAGCGTGGCGAAACATTCTGGTGTCAAGGCTATTCTGAGCCCAATGCGGGCTCAGATCTGGCCTCGTTAAAAACGCGAGCCACGCTTAATGGCGACCATTATTTGGTTAATGGTCAGAAAATCTGGACGACACAGGCCCATTGGGCAGACATGATGTTTTGCTTGGTGCGAACGGATAGCACTGTGAAACAGCAGCAAGGAATTTCATTCCTGCTGATCGACATGAAAACCCCCGGGATTGAAGTGCGGCCGATTTATTCAATTGATGGGCATCATCACCTCAACGAAGTCTATTTCACCGACGCGAAAGTGCCAGTGGAAAATTTGGTGGGCCAAGAAGGGATGGGATGGACCATCGCCAAGTTTCTACTTACCCACGAACGCACCACCATTGCCGGTGTGGCGGATCTTCACTACGAGATCCATCGTCTTAAAAGCGCAATCGATGCGCTACCAACGGAAACAGACAAGCAGCTGGCGACACGTCGTTTGGCTGGCTTGGAAGTCGATCTTATGGCGCTGGAATACACCAACTTTCGCACCGTTGCTGCCACGGATGAAGGCAAACCGTTCGGCCCGGAATCGTCAGGGCTGAAAATCAAAGGCACGGAACTACAGCAAAGGGTTTCCCAGGCGATGGTGGAAATCGGAGGTTTGATGTCTCTGCCATGGGATAACGAGGAGCCCATTGGCGAGCAAATTTTTAATCAAGCCAGTCGTCGCTATAACTTCCTGCGTGCGTGCACCATTTATGGTGGATCTAACGAGATCCAGAAAAACGTGTTGGCGAAGATGTTGCTCGGATTGTGAGGTGAAAAATGGATTTCAAGTTACCCGAAAATACCACCATGATTGCGGATACGGCGCGCCGTTATCTTAAAGACAACTATTCATTTGACACCTACATTGCACAGTTGAATGAGAGTAATCACCTTGAAGCGAATCGCTGGCAGGCCATGAATGATTTGGGTTGGTTTGGCCTTCCGTTTGCTGAATCCGTTGGAGGGTATGGTGGCTCATTACTTGATGTGTGCGCCATTGTACAGGAGTTGGGGGCCGCGCTTTGTCTTGACCCTTTTGTCGATTTAATTGTTTCCCCCGGAAAGTTATTGGAGTGCGCCAATACGCCAACATCCTTAGCGTTACTTGATCGCATTATTGCTGGTGAGGCGCGTGTGGCTTGCGGTCTTTATGACCGGCATACCGGTTATCACGTACTGAACCCTTCCTTGAGGCTAAATGGAGAACGACTTTCCGGGCAGAAGCACGTTGTGTCTGATGGTGGCGTTGCTGACACCGTGCTCGTCTCTGCCATGTCTGGTGATGAGTTAGTCATTGTCGCGCTACCTTTCGACGCTTGTGGCGTTGAAAGATACCGATTGCTCGATGGAAGCCGTGCTGCCAGTTTGACGCTTGATGATGTGCTTATCAATGAGGATATGATCTTATGTCGTGGTGATGCGGCAAAACAGGCTGTTTCTGCCTGGTTCGATTATCTGTGCGCATTGGAATGCGCACGCATGTACGGTGCTTGCCGAGAGGTTTATCAAGCCACTTTGGAATACGCTCGAACGCGCAAACAATTTGGTACAACGATTGGCAGTTTTCAGGTAATCCAACATTACCTTGTTGATGCGTTTATTGATCTCCAACAGCTGGAATCCATGCTCTTGATGGTGTCAGTAAAAGGAGAGAGCGAAAACGTTTCTGAACGGGGGCGCGCGACAGCGGCGGCAAAGGGTTACTATGCAAACCAGGCCGTCGGTATCACTCAGCAAGGTATCCAGATCCATGGTGGCGTTGGCGTTACGGAAGAGCTGAGCATTGGCCATTACTTCCGTCTTGTGACACATGCGTCATTGAGTCATGGCGATCGAGAGTACCACCTGTCACGGTTTATTCAGGCGGGGGAGAGTCAAAATGAAGTCGTTTGATTTCATCGTCGTGGGAGCGGGCTCTTCCGGCTGTGTTCTTGCTAATCGGTTGAGTGAGTGCGGCAAGTATTCCGTTTGTCTTATTGAGGCCGGGCCACATGATAATAGCGGTTTTATTAATGTTCCGTTCGGACTCATTGGTCTGATTAAGCAAGGTAAACGGAACTGGGGTTACGACACTGCACCACAAAGTTATCTTAATAAAAGACGCCTCTACTGGCCGCGAGGTAAAACATTGGGTGGTAGCAGCTCAATCAATGCCATGGTCTACATTCGCGGCCAACAACAAGACTATGATGAATGGGCTGCCCAAGGCGCAACGGGATGGGCCTGGAAGGATGTGCAGCCAATATTCAATGCACATGAAAATAATGAACAATACTCCGCTGACAATTGGCATGGTGTGGGTGGACCACTGAATGTCACCCGAGTCAGGGATGTTAACCCGTTAACCCAGCTGTTTATTAAGTCCGGTGAAGAGCTGGGTTATACCAGAAACGATGATTTTAACGGGCCGGAACAGAAAGGCTTTGGTCGATTTCAGGTAACACAAAAAGATGGGCGCCGATGGAGTGCCGCCCGTGCTTTCCTGGATCCTGCACGTGGCCGCGATAACCTGCACATCATGACGGATGTGCAGGTAACCAAGGTGTTACTGGATTGCGGCAGGGCGATTGGCGTCGAAATTTGTGATAGTGATGGTGCTCAATCGGTCATTGGTACGAACAAAGAAGTCATCCTGTCCGGTGGGGCGATCAATACCCCTCAGTTGCTGATGTTGTCGGGTATTGGAGAGCGAGAGCACCTATCGAAAATCGGCATCACCTGTTTGCAAGACTCGCCGGAAGTTGGGGAGAACCTTCAAGATCACCTTGATATGACCGTCATGATCAAGGACAAAAGCCGTCAATCAATCGGCATGTCACCGTTTTTTATACCTCGGCTGATTAGTGCCTTCTACCAGTATTTTCGTCATCGGCGCGGCTTTCTTGCCAGTAACGCGGCGGAAGCAGGGGCTTTTGTCAGCCTGCTCAGCGAGCCGGATCGTCCGGATGCTCAGCTACACTTTTTACCGGCTTATCTTCGAGATCATGGACGTCAGTTGACGCCTGGGTTTGGTTGTACGATTCATGTGTGCCAACTCAGGCCTAAGAGTCGAGGACAGATTCGATTGGCCAATAGCGATCCATTTGCTGCGCCTTTGATAGACCCAAACTATCTTTCTCATCCTGACGATATTCTTGTGCTCCGTGAAGGCGTGAAACTAGCCAGAAAAGTGTTTCACAGTCATTCTTTCAGCTCTGCTTTTGGCGGTGATGACGAACCGGCTTCCAGCGTGGAGAGTGATGACCAGATTGACGCGGATATTCGCCAGCGCGCTGAAACCATCTACCATCCCGTCGGCACTTGCCGAATGGGTAGTGATGAAAAAGCGGTGGTGGATGTCCGTCTGCGGGTAAACGGTGTGAAGGGGTTACGTGTGGCGGATGCCTCGATCATGCCACTGTTGATCAGTGGTAATACGAACGCGCCATGTATGATGATTGGCGAGCGAGCGGCACAATTCATTCTAGAGGATGCGCAATAAAGATCGGCTAGAGAAAAGCTATGATAAAAGGTGTAATGCCGGAGTTGCATGGAAGCAATTCCGGCATTTTTTAGTGTGTCTTTTAGTAAACGGTGGTGACAGCGTCAACTATTCAGAGGTTCCCTAAACCCCCCTTGAGCATTATTATGCCGCCGGATTGCTATACAGCTCATGCAGCTGGCCACCTTCAGCAAACAACTTCTCACGCCACAGTTTTTCCAGCCCTTTGGTGTCATGTTGATCAGGGTGGAAATCCGGCTGAATGAACTCAGGAAGGCGCGAAAGGATTTGCGATACAAACCCGTTACGACCTAGCAAAATATTCAGACCTTTAACATTATCGCTGATGTTGCCGAGCTGGCCGTCTTTGACAAGCATCCAGCTCCAGGTGATGCCCAGCATCGGCAGCAAGACGACCATCGAGGCGAGGGCTGCAGCCACGCGCTCTGTACGGCTGTTACCAATAAGCTCATATACGTCGTAGGCAACAGATTTGTGTTCCAGCTCTTCGAGCGCATGCCACTGCCATATTTTGATCATCTCAGGGTCTGCCTGGCGTACAAAATTCTCGTCTTCAAGAAGCTGCTCGGCGAGAAGCGCAGTAAAATGCTCCATAAACGTGGTGGCGGCTAGCCGAGTGCTCGGCGGCAACTTCTCTAGTATGGCCAAGCCAATTTTGACAAACCGATCTGGCGACTGCATGTCATAGCCGTACTCGGCGAGAATCTGGTTCAGCCTGTCATGCTCTCGTCCGTGAATGGCCTCCTGCCCCATGAAGCCAGATATGGCCGCCCGTAGAGATTCGTCCTTAACCTGACCACGAAAGTGTCTAACAGACTCCATGAAATAGCGTTCACCAGGTGGGAAAAACCCGGAGAGCATGGCAAAGAAAGTCGTTGCTGTGGCATTTCCAGCATAAAAATACTTTGGCATGGATTCCGGAAATTGAAAATTAATATGACGCGGCGGAATTCCCACCAGCGCGCCGCTCAGTTTCTTAATGCTTTTTACCGTATTAGACGAGCGCATATCGCCTCCAGTCAATTATGTGATGGTCAAAGTGAATAGTGTCAGGCCATACTCTGGTCTGTTTTTTCTTTTTTTCCGCTTTTTTTGTTTTTAAACATAACTTCAAGCAAGCGTTGGTAGCCTGTCGGCATAAGTCGCTGGGTGGTGTCCAACATGATTGCGTCACCGCCTACCAAGACTCTTCGCCGGTTTTTTCGCACACCTTTAAGAATGGTTCTAGCGGCAGTTTCGGGTGTAGTCATGGCAATTTTTTCGAACATGTTGGCAATATCTTCTTTGTCGCCCATGTTCATGCTGCCCATGTCCCCCATGCGACTATTACGCGCGATGTTGGTCTTTACTCCACCTGGATGAACGCAAGTCGCGCTGACAAGGCCGCCCGCGATATCGAGCTCTTCACGTAATGATTCTGTAAATCCGCGAACAGCAAATTTCGCGGCATTGTAGGCTGACTGGGTTGGGACGCCGATAATTCCGAAAACACTGGAGATGTTGACGATATGGCCTTCACCTGCTTGCTGGAGATGGGGAAGAAATGCCTTTGTACCGTATACGACACCCCAGAAATTGATGTTCATCAGCCATTCGAAGTTTTCATAGCTCATGTTATCAACGGTCTCACCAAGGCCGACACCGGCGTTATTCATGATGAGGTTAACTTTCCCATGCGTTGCAACAGTATCCTCTGCGTACTGGTAGACAGCCTTTCTGTCACTTACGTCTACCTCATGAGTGCTGATCACGACAGGGTAGCCCGCCAATAGCTCTACGGTTTTGTCTAGGCTTTCCTTGCTGATATCCGAAATTGCCAGATGGCATCCTTCTTGAGCCAAGGCAATTGCTGTAGCTTGTCCGATACCGGATCCAGCGCCAGTAATAGCGGCGACTTTTCCTGAAAAAGATTTCATCGTTGTACCTCACTGAGTGTGCTGCCAAGAAGTTGTTGGACGAGACCGCGTTTTGTTTTGTGGAGGCTTGCTCCTGAGAATTTCAGATAGCCATCATCTAGCTTTCCATAGCGGAGCGCCGGAAGGTCGTGAAGGTAATCGTTGAGATTCTGCCAGGGGTCTTTATGACCTTGGCGTGGCAAACGGTCGTCCGCGCGCTGAATGTAACCGGATCGAAGGTTGAGAAAATTGACATCAGAGACACAGTCTTCATTGTCAATAGGGGTAACCTTTTCAGCACCAGTCTTTTTCATGTGCTTCAGTAGGCGACAAACAAACTCCGAGGCAATGTCTGCCTTGAGTGTCCAGGACGCATTGGTGTAGCCAAAGATCAATGCCATGTTGGGTACGTTTTCCAGCATTAGTCCCTTGTACATTATTGCGTCAGATATGTTGACACTCTTGCCGTCAACACGAAGATTAGCGCCACCAAACATTTGCAAATCTAGGCCAGTGGCAGTGACGATGATATCGGCTGGTATCCAATCCCCAGATTCCAGTTTTATACCGGTTTTGGTGACATTTTTTATATGATCCGTCACCACGGAAGCCTTGCCTTCACGAAGCACCTTGAAAAGATCCCCCTTCGGAACTGCGCACATTCGTTCCTCCCAGGGGTTGTAGTGAGGTTGGAAATGTTTCATGTCGATATCCGGGCCCAGTTGTTTGCGGGCAGCGGCCAGCAGTAATCTGCGGATTGCTTTGGGCTTGCGAATCGACAGGTTAAATACGGTTCTTTGCAGCAGGATATTGCGTGTGCGCGCCATGCGGTAAACAAGCATTTCTGGCAGTACTCGGCGCAGATTTTTCGAGATGAGATCTTGCTCAGGGACGGAAGCAACATAAGTAGGGGAGCGCTGTAACATGGTGACATGGGCGGCGTTGTCGGTCATCGCGGGCACCAGTGTTACGGCGGTGGCGCCGCTGCCGATCACGACAACTCGCTTACCCGTATAGTCGTATTCATCTGGCCAGTGTTGCGGGTGAATAACCTCGCCGCCAAAACGATTGATTCCAGGGATTTTCGGAGTGTAGCCGGCGTCATAGTTATAATAACCGGTACAGTTGAGGACAAACCCTGCGGTGAAAATCTCCTCTTCACCGGTTTCCTCGTTCAGCGCGGTAACCGTCCAGCGATTGAATTCGCTGCTCCAGTCCTCGTCGGTGACTTTGAGGCCAAAATGAATATGTCTGTGGACCTGATGATGCTCAGCGGTTTCTTCGATGTAATTGCGAATAGAGGGGCCATCGGCAAGCATCTTGGTGTCTGTCCAGGGCCGAAAGTTATAGCCGAGTGTGAACATATCTGAGTCTGAACGGATGCCGGGATAGCGAAATAAATCCCAGGTCCCACCAACGCGCTTGCGTCGCTCAAGGATACCATAGCGTAGATCTGGGCACTTGCGGCTCAGATGACAACCCGCACCGACGCCGGAAAGGCCCGCGCCAATGATCAGCACGTCGAGATGTTTATGTTTCATGGTGTAAGTCTCCGATCGGTGGAGCGTATGTGAATACATTGCGGGTCAAGGTGCTGAAGAAAGTCCAGCACTGCTCCGGAAAAAATATTGTTGCGGTCACCCGCTACCATATGGCCTGCTTGACCGATCACTCGGTACTTGGCATGTGGCACCAGGGCTAATAATTCCTGGGCTCCTGCTTCGCTGAGTACATCACTGTGATGGCCGCGGATGAGTAATATCGGTAGTTTGAGTCTATTCGCTGCACGATTGAGTCGCGCTCGGCCGAACATGCCTTCATCTGCTTCAGGGATTACCGCATGATCAAGAAATGCAGGATCCCAGTGCCAATGGAGACGGCCATTAGCGTCCTGGCGGAGGTTTTTTCGCAAGCCCTGTGAGTTTGATGGTGCTTTTCGTGTTGGATTATAGGCAGCCACGGCATCCTGGACCTGATCCAGAGAGTCGAAACCGTCAGGGTGGCGGCGCATGAACTCAATCACCCGGCGAACACCTTTGGTCTCCAGCCGTGGGGCCACATCCACCAGTACCAGGCCTCGACAGGGCAAGGGGGGCTCCTCCCCAAGGGTAAGCATGGCCGTAAGTCCGCCCATTGACGCGCCCACGATATAAGGCGATGAGGGAAGTGACTGAATGATGACGCGGAGGTCTGATACCAGCGCGGTACCGCTGTAATCACCTTCAGGGGACCACTGGCTTTGACCATGACCGCGGGCATCAATGCTGGTAGCGCAGTACCCGGATCTGGCCAGAGCTGTTGCCGTGTGCGCCCAAGCATGACGGGTCTGTCCGCCGCCATGAAGCAGGAGCACCTGCGGTGACTTCGGATCTCCGAACTGGGTTGCACTTAGAACCAATCCGCCGTTTCCCAGGAACTGTATGTCCCTGCCAGATTCCGGTGAGTGCTTTGAACCGCGCCAGTTAAGGCTTGCGGGGCTGTCGTGAGGATGCATCATTATAGACATTTATTTATTTGGCTAAACAACCAAATAATAGCGTTTCATCTACACAAAGAAAAGTCCTATTTGAAGATATAGATGATCATTCAGCGGTGTTGTATACGGAGAGGACAGAAAAAAGCCCCCATAAAGGGGGCATGAAAGTGCATAGGCACTAGGGGAACGGCTTAAAAATCTTTTACCGGCAAAAAGGTGAAGGTCAGGTCTACGCCAAGGGGGGGGACTTCCAGCTCGATACCCGCCAAGCCGATGCCAAGGAGGTCAATCTTGGCCGGTATGATGAGAGGCTCCGGGTTGCGGACTTTCAGAATTAGACGGCCATCGTCAACAAAGCGAAGAGGGCCTTCCAAGGTGACTCCGGTTATTACCTTGCTGCGGATGTCATGTCCAAGCTCAATAATTAGCCGTGGCTCTAACTCTGGTGCATCCACCATGAGATCAAACGTAGTACTGAACCAGGGACCATCCGGGGTTTCGGTGATATAGCCCGTAATGGGGTGATTGTTTTCGTATCCCAACCGAAGGACCAAAGGGCCAGTGTCTAGCGGAATTGTGATTAACCCGAGTGCTCGAGCTTCCAGAAAGACACTGGTCGTTGGGAGAACGGTAGGGAAGACTTTGGCAATGACGGCGCCGGTGACTTCATTTGAGGTCATTGGGTCGCTGTCGATGAGGCGTCGGTTGATGGTGACATCCGGCTCATACTGGCTTACCCCGGCTTGCAAGGCGCCTGACCCGATAAAGGCAAATTTCTTTTCCGGGCAATCGTCGCCTATACCACAGCCAATGTTGGCATTGGTTATTACACCTGATTTACTTTTGAGCCTAAGCTGCAGATAGTTGGCATCGGCAATGGCTCCGCCGTTACCATCGGGTAGCGCGCCTTGCTCTTTGTCATCGATGGTGAGGTTAGCGTTAACATCTGCTACTGGGAGAGAGCGTAAAGATACGCGAGTGATCTGATCCTCTTCCCCAGTGATCACGAAGTGATTTGTTAGCTCAGGACCTCCCTCTCGAAGCCCCGGAGCAGAGGAGCTGGACTGAGAGATCTGGCGTGTTTGTAACGGTGCGCCATCAGCTGAGCATATTGCATCGATGCCACAAGCAGGAGAGTTTTGCTCGGAGTGCAGGGTGTAGCGATAAAGCTCGCCAATCTGCCAGGGGTTGTCCGGAAAAAACTCGATTCGCTGGGCAAGCACCTTGAGACGACCATTGATGGGCTCCCATACGGTGTTTTCGCTATCAAAGTGCTCAACAACAAAAGTCTGGTCGTTGACTGTGTCTCCGTCGATAGTACGGCTGAAGATAACCCGGATACTAAAATCCTTAAAGAGGTTTGGTACTGGATAAAGCGGGTCGGTATTTTTGCCGCCCACGCATCGACCGTTCCGCCAGTTTTCGCGTTCGCCGGTAAGAACAGCCCCGGTTAGTGCGCATGGGTAACCAGGGAAAACAGCGGAGACAAGTGGTGCTCGTAATTCGTTGGCGTTGCCATTGGGAAGAACTAAGTCCGGCAAACGAATGTCTAGGGTCTTGTCATCGTTAAGTGGGGCTCCCTGAGTATCTCGAAGCAGGCTGGTAAGAGTGATCTGAATGTCTTTATCGTGTTGAAGGATGTCTCCACCGATGATAATTGTGGCGCCATCGTGCCTCATGGGAAAGTTTTGTTCTATGCCATCAACTGAAATCTGCAAAGCGCCGTCAAGAAAAACTGAAGCCGGGTCCAATGGTTTGTTGAAGTTCAGGATAACGGGGTCACCAGGCCTTGCATTGGGTTGGAATATTTCCCCCGGTGCCCAAGACTGGAGCTGCAAGGGCCGAGTGTCTTGGCTTGGGGTAGGCGCTTGGCGCTGGTTCTGATAGGCCTCCATGCGGAATGAGAGCAGACCGGATGCCTTCTCCAAGCCCAGTACTTCAGGTTCAACCACACTGACCGCATCCAGTACCAGTACACCATCCTTTACAACGGCTAAACCCGCTACCTGAACATTAAGCAGGTTCTGGCTGAGAGCCGCATTGGACTCTTGACCTGCTGCAGTCATTGCTGCGTCCATATTAAGCAGGGCATAGCGGGGAACCGATGGGGAATCACTGAATGGATTCGGGATCAGATACCCGTTAGCGTCGCTGAGTATCGTGATGGTGACTTCACCGGTTTCCAGCCCGGACGGTATTTCGCCCAGTATATTAACGTCCACGGGGGTGCCTCGGAGTACGGAACCAGCGGGTACTCGCAGTGGAACGGCATTAGGAAAGTTGGGAGCAAAAGCCAGATCTGCAGCCAGGTCCCCGTTCAACCCGGTAAATGATTCATCTCCCAGCACAAAGGATTGTACTGGAACCTGATTGATCGGGTTGCCGGTTAAAGTTGACACTAGTTCAGGTTGCTCAGCTCCAAGACTGCCAACTTTGAGAACGGATGTCGCGCGGGGAAGTGTCGAATCAGGAATAAAAGTACGATTGTATTCCGGTAGCTCAGCGCCGGTTGTTTGAGCGAGCAAACCCGTGATGGTTAGTGTGTGCTCAACGGGTTTCAGGTCTTGATGAGGGTCAAGGGTTAGGTGGCGGCCCTGCAGGAATAGGGATGCGGGCACCAGCTTGCCTAGATTATCACGAAGTTGAATAGATCCATCTTCATCATATTCTGTGCTTGTTGGATCAATCGTTTGATTGAACGACATCCTGAAGGTGCTCATGTCATTGGGGTGACTGGCATCATCAATCGATTCAAGCAATGAAGGCTGGTCCAAAGGGGTGGCTGAAAGCAGCATAAAGGGACCGGTTCCCATGCTTTTCGATGCGCCCGCTTGATTGCCTGCAGTACGAAACTGAACCTGGGCTACGGAGTCGTTATCAATGGATCCCAAACCATCACCGTTGACAACTAGATGGTACCTTTCAGCCGGGAGCAGGCGGGATTGAGGGTGCAGAGCCAATCCTCTGCCGTTGTCTATTACTTGATAGTCAACCATGACACTGCTGCCATCTATATCGCTGATCAGTTGTAGTCGGGCATCAATGTCATCAATTACCGCTTGATCTAGCACGCTAGAGAAGCGCAGGACCACAGGCGCGGTAGGTGGCACTTCTGTCTGGCCGGGATATGGGTAGGAAAAAATCAGTGTATCCGGTGTGCTCCATTGATTGGTCACATTGCCCTTGTCGCCACCGCAACCTGTCAACTGACTTGCTATGACTATGGCCACGCTAATAAACAGTGTGCTAATGATGTGTGATTTTTTATTCATTGCTCTTCTCCAGGTATTAATCGCATGCATGCTGTTAAAATTTCAGCGATAGGGAGGAAGAAAATACGTTTATTTCACCATCGGCCCGTACAGTCTCGTAAGGTGACGGATCGGTGGGAGAGTTAATGGAGCTTAATTCGAAATCAGCCTCATCCAGCATTTGATACTGGTAAGCGAAGGCAACCTCCAGCGGCATATTAATTACCGGGGCACTGGCTATCCGATAGCTTGCGCCTAGCCCGAAAACTTTTTTATCTGTGTCCAAATAATTGACGTCTTGGGAGCGGGTGGACTTTAAGGGTGACTCCTCCAAGGCTGCGCCAGCAAAGAGCTTCATGGATTCCGACCACTGATAACTGATGCCAATACGGGGAATAGTGATGTCGTCAAACGCGAGATTGGCCTGGTCTCGAACAGTGTCACTCGCAAACTCGCGTCCGAGCGCAGACCATTTGTGCTGCTCGATGCCTGCCGTCAGTTCGAATTGTCCTACTGGAAGCAAAAAGGCTGCACCGAGAACCTCGGGCTGATAAGTGTCGATTGTACTCAGTGCCAGACTCAGACCTGGTTCGGGTATAACCCCTGGCACAACCACATTGGCATCGACTGAAACTTCGTAACTACTTTCACCGCGCCAAAATAGTGCGAATTCCAACTTGTCCATGCCGAAAGGCATGCACTGACTGGTACCGCAAAACATTTCGCCAGAGCGGATGTTTATTCCCAGGGCCGGCGATAGTGACGGAGATGCTTCGAGAGAAAGCTTTTCTGAATCAGTGTTGCCGCCAAGGTCGGAGACTGTTTCCAGGTTTGCTTTGGCTTGCAGGGTCAGGCGCGCAGATGCGCCGACGTCGATGCCTCTCAGGATATTACTAATGGCACCACCAAACGCGAGATAAAGTGGCTGCGATTCATAGCGTAGAAACTGCCCTTCCTGGCTAGTGTTCGCTTGGTATGGCAGCAGGTTGGATGAGTATTCGTCGACGCCAACGTTAAGCCCGAAATATATGGGCTTGTCGATACTTGAGATGCCGGCTATGCGACTTTTGAAACCGATTAATAATAGTTCGGAACTGGTATCGGAGAGCACATCGTTCTCGCGTGCTAAAGGCGCGGCTCCCCCCAGGGATTTAGCACGTAATTCCTGGTCACCATATTGCACGATGGCGCTCAGCTCGCCTTCCGGTGAGCCGGCCATGGCTGCTGGGTTGTAATAAACCGACCAGCTGTTGGATGCAAAAGGGCTGAACGCCAAGGCGGTGCCGGCATTCATAGGGCCTAGCCCATAATTAGTTGCTCCGTCGCCAGCTCCCGCAATGCTTAAACCGGGGACTAGTGCGGCTCCGCAAGCGAAAAAAAGAAAAGGCAATTGTTTTGTTTTTGTTGAAGACATTATGAGCTCCTGAAATATGTTGTTCTAGTTCTTAGTATGTTTGGTTGAGCAACCAAAATTATCGAAAGCTTTGATTGGTGTATCTATGACTGTGCAGACTTCTTGCTTTGTCGCTCCGATATTTCCCGCATTAATGCGTATTACACCGCAGTCGCCTATGACGAGATGCAGTGCCCTATTGCCGATTAGGGATGAGGCCACCGTCTGAAGTAATGCCTGCTGTGCATGAGTTCCAGGCACACTCATAGATAGACGTCATCTGTATGTTTTTCCGAAATGGTCCTCGCTGGATGTCAGTTGGTTATGTGACTCACTAGTTTGTGTCCCGAAGCCAGCATGGTTGCCCAGTTCACTGAACCGGTAGTGCTCCATCGGTAAATGTTTGGCCCGCCACAGCATTTCCAGAGAGGTAGAGGGGCGCAGCATTGGCGCGTCACCATGGTGATCGAAGTAGTAACTGTTCGACAGCGCGCAGTTGTGATTAAGGAATACGGTGTTCTGCTGACGTTTCTGAATATTTAGGAAATAACTGTCATGGGCTGACTGCCGAATTTCAACCTGGGTGGCGCCACGCTGATTGGCTTCGCGAATGCAGCGTGAAAGGTGAATGGAATTTCCTTCAACCATTTTGAAGTAAGAGGTTCCGATAAGGGCATAAGGGCCGAGCATGATGTAGAAGTTCGGGTAGCCAGGAATCGTCAGGCCTTCATAGGCCTGGTAGCGATGGTCATGCCAGAAGTCACCCAGGCTAATGTTGTTGCTGCCGATGACGTCGAACGAGGGGATATTTCCTTTCTCAAAGGTTTTGTAACCGGTGGCGAGGATCAAGGTATCGATACGCCGTGAGCGGCCGTCCTGGGTGGTGATGCCGCGGGACGTAATACGCTTGATCGAGGTCGTGACAAGCTCAACGTTGTTTCGGGCAAAGGTTCGGAAATAGTCGTTTGAGAACGTCGGTCTTTTGCAGCCGAAGCCGTATTTGGGGGTCAGCTTTTCCCACAGGTCTTTGCGGTTGGGGAGCTGTTCACGCAGGTTGCTAATGCCCGCCTTTTCACACATGCGGACCAGCCAGGGGGCCTGGCGGTAATAAATGGCGGAAAGCACCATCAGGGTTTCGCTGACGGTGTCGGTGGCAGCGCGAAGGCTGCGTTGCAGGCCCGGTACGGTTCGAAACAATACCTTGAGCCAGCCAGGTAGAGTCTGATCGGGCTTTTTCAACACCCAGATAGGGGTGCGCTGGTAGACGTTCAGTTGACGAGCCTGGCGGGCAATTTTCGGAATCAGTTGCACTGCGGTGGCGCCAGTGCCTATTACTGCTACTCGCTTGTCACTAAGATCAAGGTCATCTGGCCAGCGTGCAGTGTGAATGACATTGCCCTCGAACGTATCAAGCCCTTCAATATCTGGCATCTTGGGTGATATCAAACCGCCACAGGCGGAGACAATATGGCGTGCACTAAGTCGCCTGCCATCCGTAAGATCGATAAACCAGACATGGTTGTCGAGATCAAAACGGGCGCGACTGACTTCGACACCAAAGCGAATCAGTGGGTAGATTCCATACTTGCTCGTTACCTGCCTTGTATACTGGTAAAGCTCGTTTCCCGGTGCAAAAACGCGAGACCAATTTGCGTTTTGTTCGAAGGAAAATGAATAGGTAAACGAGGTAATGTCGACAGCAATCCCGGGATAACGATTATCGCGCCATGTGCCTCCCACGTCCTCGCTTCGCTCAAGGATTAGGATGTCTTTGATACCATCGGCACGTAGTTGGATTGCCGCACCAATTCCAGAAATGCCCGCGCCGATGATGATGACTTCATGATCGGGGGTCACGCTGGGGCGAGGGGAATGGATTGCGACAGCAGCTATGTTCATGACGAAATTTCCGCAATTGCTCCAGTGCCAGCGTTGGCCGTTTGGGTTGGTGCCTTGCTGACTTGAGTGCTGGTCAGGTTTTTTTCCAGAAAGCGGATGATGGAGGGGAGGTCCTGTTTTGCCTCAGGCAGCAGAAAGGTGAATACGGGCCAAACGTGCGGCATATCATCGCGCTCCAGAATCTGCACAGGTACACCCGCGTCCCGGGCGCACTGTGCGGCTGCATGGGTGTCGTCGCGTAAGCACTCTTCGCTGCTGACAGTGAAAAGCAGAGGAGGTAAGCCGGTGAAATCTGCGGTGATTGGTGAGGCATACGGGTGATCGGGATCAGCCCCGGCCAGATAGATATCCGTAGCCATCTTAATTATGTCATGGGATAACATGGCATCACTGTCGCTATTTGCCTGTCTAGACATCAGGGTCCCTCGAGCATCCGATGCCGGTGAAATGGCAAGGGCGCAGGCTGGCATTTTTAGCTGATGATCACGGGCGCGTAGAAGTGTGACTAACGTCAGGTTTCCACCTGCCGAGTCTCCTGCAATCACCATGGGCCGAGGGTCAGCTATCAGTTCGCGATACACGTGAAAGGCGTCATCCGTTGCTGCCGGGAAAGGGTGCTCGGGGGCAAGCCGGTAATCCGGGAGAAATACCCGCGCGTTCAGCGCGTGAGCCAAACGACCACAAAAGTGGTGATAGGTATCAAGCCGCCCGCCGATGAAGGCACCACCATGCAGGTAGAGTATGGTGATGTGTGGGTCTGTAGTGCCTAGCCAGTGGCCAGGTATTCCAGCAACCTTGCCTCGCTTGAGCTGTACTCCACGTGGCAGCAGAGAGGGGGCCAAAGGCGCGTTCATGACTCTTCGCAAGTGTTTTACCAGTTTGTCTGGATCGCGTATATCGCGCTTCATACCGGTGCGAAAAAGCAGCTTCATGATTGTTGTAGGAATGGAGGCCATCTTGGGTTCCTTGCGTGTTTCGTTTCCACTAATGCGGTTTAATCAGCCAGCATTCTGTAAGCTTCGCCAATCGCGCGGGCGTATAGTCGTGGCGTCAGGCGTTTCAACCGCCAGGCAAGCCGGCCGTCAATTTGTGGCAGCATGTAAAGCTCACCACGATCCAGTGCATTGAGGGTCTGTCGGGCCACCTGGTCGGCGTTGGTGAGGGCATAGCGGGTCATCGCTGAACGGGCAAAGTCACGGCGACGCTCAGGCAGGCGCCCATTCTCGACGATATTGGTCGGGACCACGGTTGGGCACAGGGCCGTGATTTTTACGCCGGTTCCGGTCAGTTCAGAAGACAGCGTTTCGGACAGGGCCAGCACCCCCGCCTTGGTGACGTTGTAGGCGGCCATTTCCGGGGCGGACCCGAATGCGGCAGCAGAGGCCACATTGATGATGCCTCCATAGCCCAGATCGCGAAGCTGAGGGGCAAAATAATGGCAGCCGTGAATAACCCCCCATAGATTGACGTTCATGCACCAGTGCCAATCTTCAAGTGACACCTCGCCGATTGGGCCGCCGAGGCCGACGCCGGCGTTGTTGATCACCAGGGTTACCGGCCTGCCGAGCAAAGGCTCGGCATTTTCCGCCAGGTATGCCATCTGTTTCTCATCGCCTACATCACACCCCAGGGCTACCGCGTGAGTACCGAGTGCTCGCAGGCTGATCGCCACCTGTTCGGCGCGCTCTTCATTGATATCGACACACAGTACCGAACCGCCTCGACGGGCAACTTCGTAAGCAAAGCTACGACCGATGCCACTACCCGCCCCGGTGATGACAGCTGCCGCCTGAGTTGACGGGGGCAAGGGTGTCTTTTTCATGCCTGCCCCCATGCGGGTTCAGGTTGTGGCGTTTCGGATGTGCCGTGTACATTGTTGGCGCGGTGGTCTCTGAGCGCTTGATAGGCCTTATGAGGGTCGCCAGTTCTTTCGTAGGCGCGTTTCCAGATCCGGATCACGTCACGGTTATCGTCATCCCAGGGGTGGAAAGTGGGAGAGAAATAGGGGGGCACGCCAGCCAGAACCTTGGAGATAATGCCGGGACGCCAGAACAGCACCTTGGTCATTTTGGCGGCTGAGCGCAAATTCAGAATTTGACGATCTTTGTAGAGCAGATAGGTCTGGTTGCCGATCATAATGGGGAAGCCCAGGGCAATAGCCAGTAGCATGCCACTGACACGCAGTCGGTAACTGCGATAGCCGCCACCACTGGCATCGACGAACACGTCATAACTGACGCTCTTGTGCTCGGTTTCTTCGACAAAATGCCAGTAGAGCATGGCACGCAAATCAGGGTGGGTTTCGTCAAACAGTTCCGGGTGCTCAAGTAGCACCGCGGAAATGATGGCCGTGAAGTGCTCAAACGCCGCCGCGATGGAGCTCTGCATATCGTCACTGAGGCGGTGTTGGAGTTGCTTACGGATCAGCTTGAACACGCCTTCAACCTTGTCGATGGGAACCCCGTGTTGCACGCCGATGGCGTTCATTTCATCGTGCTCACGAGCATGAATGCGCTCCTGACGAATGAATTCCTTAGCTGCGTTCAGCACTTCAGGATCGTCAAGTTTGCCAAGCTGCCGTCTTGCGGAATTCATGACCCAGCGTTCACCGTCGGGGACGGCGGCGAGAATGGCGTTCATCCAGTGAGTGGACCACGGGTCGTTGCGAAACCAGTGGCGGGCCACGTTTTCGATGTTCATGGGAAAGTGAATGTCACGGGTTACAACCTCGTCGTAACCAATCTTGCGGTTTGCCAGAGCCATTGGGTCGCTCCCAAGTAAAGTGCATTCACTGGACTTTATTTGTATGACCAACCAAATTCAAGATTTTAGGGTAAACAGCGAACTTTAATCTGTATATTCCCGATATTGCTATCGGCCTTCAAAGCTGGGCCGACTTTAAAAGGAATGCTAGAATCAAAGGCTTACAGCATGGGAGTGCCTTGTGGGAAGAAAGAAAAATCAGGTAACGCCGGTGGCGGAGGCGGATCGAGTGTTTGTGCTCGGTGCTGCAGCTCGTCTATTTCGTCAAAAGGGGTTCGATAAAACCACCGTTAAAGAAATCGCCGAGGCTTGTGGCATGCTGCCTGGCAGCTTGCATTACCGTTACCCCTCCAAGGAAAGCATTCTGGTCGACTTGATGCGCCTTGCGCTTGAGCAAGCGTCTACGGCCTTGTCTGAGGCCATTCGGGGGGAAAGTGAGCCGCTTGAGCAGTTGCGTCAGGGGATCAATGCTCACCTTGAGTTGCTGGTTGGTGGGTCGGATATGGTCTATGTCCTCCTTTTTGAATGGCGCTCCTTGCATGGTGAGTCCCGCCAGGAAATGATTGATCTACGAGACAAATACGAGCTTCTTTGGTCTGCCATGTTGCAATCTTTGTCCTCTCAGGGCCTGATTCGTGCTGATGTGGATCGTGATCTTTTGCGTCTTATCGGGCTGGGCGCGTTGAACTGGGTAGCAACGTGGTTCAATGAGGGGGGGCGATATACGGTGAAGGATGTCGGAGATTTTGTGTGGACGGTAATTAAGGATGGTGTGCTCAAGCGGTAGACGTTGCTATTCAGTGAGAACTGATGGCCGTACTCGCTGCTGATTGTGAGTGCAGTCTGTTTATAAACACTAACCTGCATGCTGCCTGTATTGATCGGGTGTCTGACCAAACCAGCGTTTAAATGCCCGTCTGAAGCTCGCCGTGTCGTGATAATTCAACAGTGTGGCGGTGGCTTCGACGGACAGCTGGCTATTGCACAAATAGCTTACTGCTTGCTTCGATAGTACCTCCTCGCGAATCTTCCTGAAACTGCTGTTCTCATTTTTGAGTTTCCGTGCCAGGGTGCGCTTGCTTATAAAGAGAGAGGCAGCCGCCTCTTCTTCACTAAGTGTTCCGGGTGGCCGGGACAGCATCATTTTCTGTAACCGAGTCCGATAGTCCGGTTCAGGACTCTGAAGACGCGCAAGCATGGATTCGCACTGCTGAAAGGCTAGATGATAGCTTTCATGATTGGCCGATGCGTTCGGTTTTCGACACAACCCCATTGCCAATTTTAGCTTGAAGTGATCGGAGTTAAAGTAAACCTTGCCTGGTAAATACTCACGGTACATGCCCTGGTAGACGGGAGCTGGATGAGGGAAGTGGACTTCAGATTCATATAGAGGGCGGCCTACGATGAACTCGCCGATTTCGAAAAAAGCCTTGATCACAGTATCTTCCAGGCAGCGCTCCACATCATTTTCCATCGGTACTTGGAAGTTTACAACGCATTCCAAGTAGTCCTCAGCCCGCTGCAAGTCCACTTGAATAAAGCTCGCCCGGGTAGGCAGGAAAGTGTGAACGGCTTGCAGCGCGGTATAAAGGTCGGGGCTGCTGTTAGCAACAAATCCCATCACCCCATGGGTTGCGGGGGTGAGACGCCTGCCCAGCCGTAACCCGAACTCTGGTTTGCCGGATAAATCTAAAGCATTACGCAAGATCTGAATCTGCTGGGTTGCAGTGAGCAAGCTTTCATCTTTGAGTAATTGTTCGACATCTACACCCGTGTTGCGCAAGAGGCTAGGGAGTTCTCGTACACTCAAGCCAAGTTCTCGGGCGATAAGGCGTGAGTAGTTCGACGGGATATCCGCATCCACGTTTTTCAAACCCTGTTTGAGCGTCGTTATTGCCATCAGCGATTCCTCGGAATGCGGTAACTGTCTTTAAATGTCCCCGGTCTGTCAAGAAATGTCCTCGTCGGTGTTCCGACACATAGCCAATCTTCAAGGTAGATATAAATGCTAGGAGACACGCTGTGGGAAAAATTATCTTTATTGAACATGACGACACCGAGCATGTTACGGAGTTCGGGGTGGGTTCTACGCTAATGCAAATCGCCGTTGATAACGCCGTTCCAGGTATTGACGGTGACTGCGGCGGCGAATGCGCCTGTGGTACCTGTCACATGATTGTTCCCGATGAGTGGTTCGGCAAGACCGGAAGGGTTGGTGACGCAGAAGAACAGATGTTGTCCATGACCCCGGAGCGGGCGAGAACCTCGCGCCTGGGGTGTCAGGTAGAAATTACTGAGGCGATGGACGGTATGACCGTGCATTTGCCTGAATTCCAGATGTAAACAGGGAGAATGCTATGTCAACAAAAACAAGATCAAGCAATGCGTTTCAGACAAAAGTATTCAACGCCTCGTCCAAAGTGGTGCCGATGCATTTTCAGATTAAAACGATGAAAATGCTGATGAAGGCGAAGAGAAAGACATTGGGTTCTCGATCCACACAAATGGAATTCGTCGAAACCTCCTTGCCTGATGTCAACACCTTGGCACTCGAAGATATCGACACCAGCAACCCTTTTTTGTATCGACAAGATCAGTGGCGGGCCTATTTTAAGCGGCTGCGAGATGAAGCTCCGGTACACTACCAGAAGAAGAGTCCATTCGGGCCTTTCTGGTCGATAACTCGCTATGAAGATATTTTGTTCGTGGACAAGAGTCACGAACTGTTCTCCTCTGAACCGCAAATTATTCTGGGTGATCCACCGGACGGACTATCGGTGGAAATGTTTATCGCCATGGATCCGCCCAAGCATGATGTGCAACGTCGGGCGGTGCAGGGTGTGGTAGCGCCAAAAAACCTTAAGGAAATGGAAGGTTTAATCCGGTCCCGAGCAGCCGAAGTGCTAGACAGCCTGCCGCTGGATAAACCCTTCAACTGGGTGCCTGCAGTATCCAAAGAGCTGACTGGCCGCATGCTGGCTACACTGCTGGATTTCCCTTATGAAGACCGCCATAAACTCGTTGAATGGTCTGATCGCTTGTCCGGTGCGGCATCTGCCACGGGTGGCGAATTTACCGACCAAGATGTCATGTTTGACGATGCGGCAGACATGGCGAGGGCGTTCTCAAGGCTGTGGCGAGACAAGGAGGCACGTCGTGCAGCCGGCGAAGAACCCGGTTTTGACTTGATCAACATGTTGCAGAGCAACGACGACACAAAAGACCTGATCAATCGGCCGATGGAGTTTATCGGGAATCTGGCTCTGCTCATCGTTGGCGGCAATGACACCACAAGGAATTCCATGAGCGGTGGTGTCTTGGCCTTGAATCAATTCCCCGAGGAGTTCACCAAGCTGAAGGCTAATCCGGACCTGATTCCGAACATGGTTTCGGAAATCATTCGTTGGCAAACTCCACTGGCCAACATGCGCAGGGTCGCGACACAGGACGTAGAACTTCGTGGCCAGACCATCAAGAAAGGGGACCGGGTGTTAATGTGGTATGCCTCAGGTAATCGAGACGAACGCAAGTTTGACAACCCCGATCAACTCATTATTGATCGCAAGGACGCACGGAACCATATTTCTTTTGGCTACGGTATTCATCGTTGTATGGGTAACCGCCTGGCCGAACTGCAATTGCGCATTTTGTGGGAAGAACTGCTCAAGCGCTTCGAAAATATCGAAGTGGTTGGAGAGCCGGAGCGTGTACAGTCCAACTTCGTGCGCGGTTATTCGAAGTTGATGGTCAAACTGACGGCAAAAAATTAATGAAAAGTTTGACCGGGCTGGCGACTGAAGAATTCGACTATATCGTTGTGGGCGCTGGCTCGGCAGGGTGCGCGGTAGCCAATCGTTTGTCCGAGAGTGGCCTCTATTCGGTGTTGCTACTCGAAGCCGGGCCGGAGAGTCGCCGCAACCCTTTCGTCAACACGCCGCTGGGATTTTTGCAGTTGATGTTCAGTCGCCGTTTCAACTGGCAGTTCTATACCGAGCCACAGCGTCACATGTACGGTCGTTCGTTGTTCCAGCCGCGGGGCAAGATGCTTGGCGGTTCGAGCGGGATTAACGCCCAGGTCTATATCCGTGGTCACGCCAGGGATTACGACGAGTGGGCACGGCAGGGGTGTCACGGTTGGTCATACGCCGAGGTGCTGCCGTATTTTCGTAAGTCAGAACATTACGAGCCTGAGACGGTGCCGGGTACGGCAGTATTCCATGGTAAGGATGGCCCTCTCAATGTGGCGGAGCGACGTTATACCAACCCGTTGAGTGCGGCGTTTGTCGAGGCGGGAGTACAGGCGGGGCATCGACGCAATCGGGATTTCAACGGCCCCGAACAGGAGGGGGTGGGCTATTACTATACTTACCAGAAGGACGGCTCGCGTTTTAGTAATGCGCGTGCTTATCTTGATCCAGCGACGGGGCGTTCGAACCTGAACGTTCGTAGTGATGCACATGTTACTCGGGTGTTGTTTGATGGCACTCGCGCTATTGGTGTCGAGTATCGCAGCGCAAAGGGTCTGGTGCGAGCTCGTGCAGGGCGTGAGGTTATCCTCTGCGGTGGTGCGTTTAACTCGCCGCAACTGCTTATGTTGTCAGGCATCGGTCCCCGCGAGGAACTTGCTCGACATGGCATTGAGCTACGTCATGCACTGGCGGGTGTGGGTCGCAATCTTCAGGACCATATCGATGTTTTTGTCCGGGTCAGGGCTCGCAGCCGTCAGAGTATCTCGATGCATCCGAGCTACTGGCTGAAGGGCGCGTGGGCCTTACTGCAATACCTGAGCGGTCGTCGAGGTGTGCTGTCGAGCAACGGGGCTGAAGCTGGTGGGTTCATCTGCTCCCGGCCAGAGCTGGCGATACCTGATCTGCAACTACACTTCGGGCCAATGCTGTACGCCGATCACGGGCGAGACATGAAAACCGCAATGAGCGGTTATGGCTACATAGTGATGCTCTATGGGCTCAGGCCTTTGTCCCGTGGCCGTATTGGTTTAAACAGTGCCGATCCGCTGGCGGCCCCGTTGATTGATCCCAACTATATGGCTGAGCCTGCCGATGTCGAGCAGCTCGTTCGTGGGGTAAAGCTTGTTCGTAAGATCTTGTCGCAGCGTGCATTTTATGTGCACCAGGACGTAGAGATTTCACCAAGCCAGTCCATACAGGAGGACGTAGATCTCGCCGAGTGGGTGCGTCGCAGCGGCGAATCGGCATATCACCCGGTCGGCACCTGCAAGATGGGGAGAGATCCGATGGCTGTGGTGGATTCCCGACTTCGCGTGCACGGTTTGCAATCGTTGCGGGTGGTTGATGCTTCCATCATGCCAACTCTGGTTGGTGGGAATACTAATCAGCCGGTGACCATGATCGGTGAGAAAGGGGCTGCGATGATTCTTGATGACGCCGCGATGGCAGGCGGTTAGGCATCATGTGCCTAGCTCGCTGGATATTACAGTTTCTTGTTCTTCACTAAGTTTTTGGCTTATGGATAACTCGGTTCCAAGGCGCATAGAAAGAGACAAGTTATGACCAAAAAAAAGAAAGAGACCACCGTCATCATTGGTGGTGGACACGCAGCGGGAACACTTCTGACCGCCTTGCTGCAAAAAAAATACCCAAATGAAGTGATTTTGGTTAGCGAAGAGCCACACCCTCCCTACCAGCGGCCGCCCTTGTCAAAGAATTACCTTGCGGGGGAGGTTGATCAGGCATCGTTATACCTTAAACCGCCTTCGGTTTACGAGAATGCGGGACAGCAATTACGGCTCGGCGTGCGCGTAGAACAGATTAACAGAGACGACAAAAACCTCATTTTGTCAGATCAAAGCACCTTACAGTACGACCGACTGGTCTTGGCCACTGGCTCACATGTCCGCCGCCTTAACGCGCCGGGCTCAGATTTGAAAGGCATTCATTATTTGCATGATATCGCGGACACGGATGCCCTGCGTAGTGAGCTAGCACCCGGCAAACGCCTAGTCATCGTGGGGGGCGGTTATATCGGACTTGAAGTGGCAGCCAGTGCGACCAAGCAAGGTGTTAATGTTACCGTCCTGGAAGCTGCTGAGCGTCTGATGCAGCGTGTTACGGGGCCAGAGATGTCCGAATTTTTCTACGCCAAACATGCGAGGGCCGGCGTTGATGTACGCTTGGAGACGGCTGTAACCGGTTTTGAATCAGATGGTCAGGGGCACGTCTCTGGCGTGACCTTGTCCGGTGGGGGCAAGGTGCCAGCGGATATCGTGCTTGTCTCAATTGGTGTAATACCGGAAACGGTCTTGGCTGAGCATGCTGGCCTGCTCTGTGATGACGGCATTGTCGTCGATGAATTTACTCGCACCGATGATCCTGACATCTTGGCAATCGGCGATTGTACCCGCCACCGGAATCTATTCTTCGACAAGAGGCAGCGCCTTGAATCTGTGGCTAACGCTGTGGATCAAGCGCGTACGGCGGCGGCGACTCTTATGGGCGAGGAGAAGCCCTACGATAGCGCCCCCTGGTTCTGGTCGAACCAGTATGACGTTCGCCTGCAGATGGTAGGGTTGTCGCAAAATCATGACCAGCGCGTACTACGTGGCAACATCACTGACAAGGAATTTGCAGTTTTCTATCTATGCGAGGGGTGTGTCATTGCTGTTGATGCAGTCAATCTGCCTATTGCTTTCATGGTGGGTAAGAAGCTGGTGCAGCAACGCAAAAGCATCAGCGCTAAAGCATTGCGTGATCTGAATTTTGAACTGAAGTCTTTAATCTGAAGTACGGAACTAATTGTTATCTGTAACCGGTCTTAATGACGAGGTGTGTCAATGAAGGTCGTACTTTCGTCCAAGAGTGTCCATGTCCATCCAGCTGAAACCACGGTTTTTGTATAGCTTATGGTGTAGCTAGCCTTATATCCCTTATCCAAAGCAGTAAAAACAGCCGCAAACACACCTGTGCATCAT
>UEXM01000103.1_pt2 | contig 47199 bp, 46 predicted proteins | sample 1796661 | NCBI WGS metagenome assembly UEXM01 (sample SAMEA4772469, study PRJEB27181) | metagenome | reverse complement strand
GCAGGAATCAGGGTGTGATAGTAAACCGCATCACGCCGATGATCTGGTTATCCCCGGTACGCACTTCTACCCGCCAGTGCCCCTGTGACGGCACAGGAATGTGGCGTTTGTGGGACCAGGTGCGAAAGCCCGATTCCCGCCCGCCAAAAACGTTCAACGGAATGCGGTCCACCTGTTCGCCGTTGCGGAACCAGTAGTGGTACACCTCCTGCCCCAGCCCCAATGGCGCCTTGATGGCGGTGTAGGCATACAGCCCTTCGGCCACTTCGTTTGCGCTAAAAACTTCGCCACTCACCAGCGGCTTACGCTCGGCGCGATTGAATGACAAAGCGACGGCGCGCTCCTGCAAAGACAACGTTAGCGGTGGCACCAGCGGGGCTAGCCAGCGCGGGGCCAGCGCAATTAGGCACGAGATCAGTATCAGCCCCAGCCAGCGAAACCACTTTCGTGGCCCGCCAAACCGCCAGAAGCTGGGCAAGGCAAACAGGGCGGTGAGCCAGCCTGCCCACGCCAGGGCCGAGTCGGTACTCCAGTGAAAGATTAGCGGCAACAGCACTAGCAGGGCCACAAACAACGCCCAGGCGTGGAAGCCGAAATACAGCGCCCGATGCCGGGCCAGCCAAAAATAGACCGGATCAATAATACTGGCCAAGGCCGCACTGACCACCAGGGTGGTGAAGAAAATATATTCCGCGCCACCGGACCATTGCAGCAACACGAATGGCAAGCTGAAAAAGAATGCCTCTTGATGCACTGCCTGCAATAACAATTTGAGCATGCCCTGGGGCAAGCCATCAAAACGGGTTCCGATGAATTTGTTCTGCCAGATTCCTTCGGTAAGCAGTAATAGCCAGCTCAACACCAACAGCCCGGTGAGTACCGCCGCCAGCCAGGGCTGGCGATCCACTAGGAAATAACTACTCAGGCCCAACGAAAAACTGATAAACGCCCAGATATGTCGGATCCGATACAGTTTTTCAGTCAGCGTTTGTAGCGTCAGCGGCAACGGGAGAACTCCATCGAAGGGCGGGGGATTGCGTCTTCGACGTACTATAACTCTGCGGGTTCCCCGTGGCAGCAAAGGATCGCGTGACCCTGGGGCCACCGCGGGGAAAATCGATCAGCCGGCAAAGTTGAGCAGCACGCCGGCGGCCACAGCAGAGCCGATAACTCCAGCCACGTTAGGGCCCATGGCGTGCATCAGAAGGAAGTTATGGGGGTTGGCGTCCAGCCCTACCTTGTTAGCCACCCGTGCCGCCATAGGCACGGCGGAGACACCGGCAGCGCCAATGATGGGGTTAACCGGGTGGCGACTAACGCGGTTGAGCAGCTTGGCCATTAACACGCCGGTTGCGGTGCCAATCATGAACGCCGCCAGGCCCAAGGCTAGAATGCCCAGGGTTTCCATCACCAGGAATTTGTCGGCGCTGAGTTTCGAGCCCACGGCTAACCCCAGCATGATGGTGACCACATTAATCAGCGCGTTACTGGTGGTATCCACTAACCGGTTCACAACACCGGATTCCTTCATCAGGTTACCCAAGCAGAACATGCCCAATAGCGGCGCGGCATCGGGAAGCACGAGGGCCACCAACACTAACAGCAAAATAGGGAACAGAATTTTTTCCACTCGACTGACAGGACGCAATTGTTCCATTTTTATCTGGCGTTCTTTTTCCGACGTCAGCGCACGAATAATGGGAGGCTGAATAATCGGCACCAGCGCCATGTAGGAATATGCGGCTACAGCAATGGCACCGAGTAAGTGTGGCGCCAGTTTGGTGGTGACATAGATCGAGGTTGGGCCATCCGCGCCACCGATAATGCCAATGGCCGCCGCATCCGATAGGGAAAACTCCAACCCTAGAAAATTCAGAGCCAACGCCCCCATCAAGGCGGCGAAAATACCGAACTGCGCGGCAGCACCCAGCAACAGGGTGCGTGGGTTCGCCAGCAGCGGGCCGAAATCCGTCATCGCTCCCACGCCCATGAAGATCAACAACGGAAAGATCCCGGTGGTCAGGCCCACGGTATAAATTAAATACAGAATTCCGTCACCGTAATTGGCGTTGCCGGCCAGATGGTGCAACTGGTCCTGTACTGAGGGACCTGCCGATTGAGCCGCCGTATAAAGCGCCTCACGGCCAGCATCGGGTTCCATGCCCAGCACCTGCGCCATGGAGGCCAATAGCTCGGCTGGACCAAAATGCAGCGCCTGGCTAATGGCAGACTCCGCCAAGCCCGCCAGAGGAATATTCGCCAGCAGGCCACCAAAACCAATGGGCAACAACAGTAGCGGCTCGAATTTCTTGTGAATCGCCAACCACAACAACACCAGACAAACCAGCAACATGACTAACTGGCCGCCGCTCATGTGAAACAGCCCGGTGCTGTGCCAAAGGGTTTGCAGCTTATCCATGGGCAGGCTCCACGCTGAGCAAGGCTTGCCCCACAGTCACGGCATCGCCCTCTTTCACAATAACCTCGCTGACCACACCGGCACAGGTACTGGACACATCGGTTTCCATTTTCATGGCTTCCAACACCATGATTTTTTGCCCTTCGCTGATCTGATCGCCAGGCTTTACCAGTACCTGAAAAATATTTCCGGCTAACGGCGCAGCCACCGACACACTGTTGGCCGGGTTTGCGGCGGGCGCGGCGGTAGCCGTTTGATCGGCCCGGTCTCCCATTTCACGCAGGCCGGTGATATCACCGCCCTCGTTCACTTTTACCGTATACTGCTGGCCATCCACTTCCACGGTGTAAACGCCTTCAGCCTGAGCGCTATCACGCGTGTTCGCCCCGCGTTCATTGGGCGCCGCCTCAAACGCCGAGGCATCGCCACGGTTTTCCAGAAAACGTTGGCCAATTTGCGGGAACAGCGCGTAGGTGAGCACGTCATCGGTTAACCGCGGCCCTTCCTCCAGCGTCAGGCCTTTGTCTTTTGCCAAGCACAGCACTTCGTCACGCAGGCTGTCCATTTCGTTGTCGAGCAAGTCACCGGGGCGACAGGTGACCGGCTCATCGCCATCCAACGCTCGCTGCTGCAATTCGGCATTGTACGGCGCGGGAGCAGCGCCATATTCACCACGCAGAATGCCGCGGGTTTCCTTGCTGAGCACTTTGTAGCGCTCGCCGGAAAGCACATTAAGCACTGCTTGGGTGCCGACGATTTGCGAAGTAGGCGTCACCAGGGGAATAAAGCCCAGGTCCTCGCGAACGACGGGAATTTCCTTCAGCACTTCATCGAATCGGTCCGCCGCGCCCTGCTCTTTCAACTGGCTTTCCATGTTGGTCAGCATGCCGCCCGGCACCTGTGCCACCAGGATGCGTGCATCCACTCCACGCAAGCTACCCTCGAAGGCGGCGTACTTTTTACGCACCTCACGAAAATACCCGGCAATACGGGTCAGCTTTTTGATATCCAATCCGGTATCCCGGTCCGTGCCTTCCAGCATGGCCACCACTGATTCTGTAGGGCTGTGGCCGTAGGTCATCGACATGGACGAAATGGCCGTATCCACGTTATCGATACCCGCCTCCGCCGCTTTCAACGCCGTGGCCGTGGACAGCCCAGTGGTGGCGTGAGACTGCATGTGCACGGGAATATTCAAGGCCGCTTTCAAGCGAGTCACCAGTTCATACGCCACCGCAGGCCGCAACAGCCCGGCCATGTCTTTAATGGCAACCGAGTGGGCCCCCATCTGTTCGATAACTTTGCCCTGCTCCACCCACATATCCAAAGTATGAACCGGGCTGACCGTGTAGGCGATGGTGCCCTGGGCGTGCTTGCCCTGTTTCACCACGGCGGCGATGGCCCGTTCAATGTTGCGCATGTCGTTCATGGCATCAAACACACGAAACACGTCCACGCCGTTTTCTGCTGCCCGCTCCACAAAGGTATCCACCACATCATCCGCGTAGTGGCGATAGCCCAGCAGGTTTTGGCCGCGCAGCAACATTTGCTGCGGCGTTTTCGGCATGGCCTGTTTCAATTCTCGGATACGTTGCCAAGGATCTTCACCCAGATAACGGATACAGGCGTCAAAGGTCGCCCCACCCCAGGATTCCAACGACCAGAAGCCAATGTCATCCAGTTCCGCGGCAATCGGCAACATGTCATCCAAACGCATACGGGTGGCAAACAGGGATTGGTGCGCATCGCGTAACACCACATCAGTAATGCCCAACGGTTTCAGGTCACTCATGGAATAATCCGGTATCTATGACAGAGAAGTCTGACGGTGCTGCTGCACCGCTTTTTCGATCGCTTTGATGATTGCCGGCGGCGGCAAATCTTGAGAAGGGGATGAAGCAAGCTGCGGTGCCGGAGCTGATTGCTCTGGGGCAAATTTCTGGACCAGTGCCGACATAATGGTTGTCACAGCGACCAGCACAATCAGAAAAACAAATACAACCCCCATGCCAATCAGCATGAGTTCGACACCCTGGGCCATCATGGTGTTCATGGAACACTCCTTTTGGTTCCAAAAGCGGATTCAGTCACCGCGTGCGAAAGCATGAGGCACCGCCGTTTGGGCGGGCATCGTAGTGGCCTTGTGAGCCGATACTGCTTTCGCAGTTTAAAGGGCAATGTAGACAGATTGTCGACAATCTGCAATGAACCGTGCGAGGCTCTGGATGGTGATTCTGGTCAACTAACCGCGCGAAGGGAAGAACTCTCTAGGCCATTGAATAAAAAATACCGCTGTACCTTGTATGAAAAGCGATACGGGGTGTCGAGGATATTAAAAGGGCATCACACTATAGGGCACGAATGAGCCCACCAAGTCCGTAACGTCTTGCCTACGAAATGAAGCATCTCGCCCCAGTAGAACTGGCATAAAAAAAGGCTCCCGTTTTGGGAGCCTTTTTTAATCGTATGGTGCACCGGGAGGGAGTCGAACCCCCGACCTACTGGTTCGTAGCCAGTTGCTCTATCCAGCTGAGCTACCGGTGCGAATCTCGTTGCTGTAACGCCCCGAGAGGCTGCGCATTATTCCGAAAGCCCCGCGGCGAGTCAAGCGCATATCGGTTAAAAGTTCGGCAGTTAGCCTTCTGCAGTCGCCATTTGTTTTTGTATGTAATTTCCCAAGCCCACTTTATCGATGAGACTGAGCTGAGTCTCCAGCCAATCGATATGCTCTTCCTCGGACGCAAGAATCTCTTTGAGCAGGTTGCGGCTGATGTAATCCTGGATAGATTCGCAATAAGCAATGCCGTCACGCAGGTCAGGTAAAGCCATCTCCTCGAGTTTGAGATCGCACTCCAGCATTTCCTTGGTATTTTCACCAATCATCAACTTGCCCAGGTCCTGAAGATTAGGAATACCTTCCAGAAACAAAATACGCTCGACTAGCATATCGGCGTGTTTCATCTCATCAATGGATTCGTGATATTCCTTGGCGTAGAGCGCCTGAAGGCCCCAGTCCTGATACATTTTGGCGTGGAGGAAGTACTGATTGATCGCAACCAGCTCATTGCCGAGTGCACGGTTGAGGAATTCAATCGCTTTGGCGTCGCCTTTCATTGGGGGTATCTCCGTCACATGAACTTGGGGTAGGCACCCATTGTTCAGCAAGAATGTGGCAGAGACAAGTCAAACGAAGAAAAAGCACTTCAAATACAAGCGCTTATGCAAATGAGAACGATTTTTATGCGGTTTGTGGCCAGAAAACAACGGCTTCACCAGCGGTAGCAGAGTTCGAGAAAGAGGTCGCCTCGTTCGCGCTACGGGTTTCACGCAAAATTTGGCGGGCATGACGGGCACATTTACCACACTGACTACCAACCCCAAGTTCCCGACGAAGATCACGCAGGCTGTCGCAGCCAGAATCGACCGCTTCCCGTATATGGTTGTCAGTAATGCCCTTACAAATGCATACGTACATAAGTCGCCTTCCTCAATCTCTTGAAAGGATGCTAAACCTAACACGAATCATTATCAACTACTTTTGGAGGCCTATCCGCTTGCCTTACCTGTACCCACAAATTTCAGGGATAGACCGACTCAGCCCTCTCTTAACAGGTTGCTAGGACCACAGAGGGAGCCTCCTCGCCCTCTGACCCTATTTTCTGACTATTGCACTCTACTTACTACTGGTGGGTTTACTTCCCAAAAACGAGAAACAGGACTACAGCAGCATGGGGCGCGACGCGCGCATTAAACTGTGCGATCGCGGTTACTATGGTTCGACCATGCTGAGTATGATGAAACGAGACTGGAAGCAGGCTGCCCCGAAATAGCCACACCACCGAGTAAACAGAACAACACCTTCCGCTCCTCTCTTGCTCGAGTAAATCAAACTGATTGGCGGCATCGCCAGTCTCGCTGGCTGCCCAGCCAGCGACGCGCCGATCTTTACCTGCACACAATGCCTTACATTAACAACAATCAATAATAGCCACGGAGGTTATCGTGCGTTTTCTTCGTCTTTTTTTTCTTTCTTCTTTACTGGCCAGCAGCGTATTTCTCCACGCTAATGACGCCATTGGTCTTAGCCCCGATCAACAAGCAGAACTAGCACGCTCTGCCCCCGCAATGGAATTAACGCCCGCATTGGAAGAAAAATTACGCGCTATTGCTTTTGACCAGAACCGAACTCTGGACGAGCGTATTAAAGCCATGCAAAGAATAGCCGGCTTTAGTCTGGACGAGCCCCTTAAACGGCAAATTTGTATATGGGACATTGCCGGCCGCGCTGGCCCTGTTTTCAAAGCCGCGGAAGACCAGCGCACCCGGCTGCTGCAATATGGTGTGGATCTTGATGTACAGCCCTACACCAGCGAAAACGTAGTAGCCGAAGACCTCAAAGCTGGCCTTTGCGATGCTGCATTGATCACCGGGTTACGTGGCCGCCAATTCAATAAATACACTGGCACCGTCGACGCCATTGGTGCACTTCCCACCAAAGAGCACATGCAAATTCTGCTACAAGTCTTGGCCAGGCCGGAAAGCGCCGGCAAGATGACCAGCGGTGAATATGTCATTCTGGGTCTTGCCCCGGTAGGCGCCGCTTATGTCTTCGTCAACGACAGAAGCATTAATACCTTGGCCAAAGCTGCCGGCAAGCGTGTCGCCGTGCTGGATTACGATCCCGTCCAGGCGGAAATGGTTGCTCAAATTGGAGCGACGCCAGTGGCTTCGGATATCGTTTCTGCACCGAATAAATTTAACAACGGCGTAGTCGACGTGATCGCTGCACCACTGGTTGCCTACGAGGTACTTGAGTTCTACAAAGGAATGGAGCCCGACGGCGGGATCATTGATTACCCGCTAGCACAAATCACCATGCAACTGATCGGCCGCAAGGAAAAATTCCCCGACGAGCTCGCACAACTACTGCGCGAAGAGTTCTACAACAGCTATAACCTCATTATGGAGCGTCTCGATATTGAAGCCGCCAAGGTGCCACAACACTGGATGATCCCGATTCCACAAAAAGACAAAAAAGAATATGAAATCATGATGCAGGAAGCACGCCTGCAACTACGTCAGAAAGGCTATTACGATGCCCGCATGCTGACCCTGCAACGCAAGATTCGCTGCAAGCTGGACGCCAGCCGCGCGGAATGTAGTAACCCGGTAGAATAGTAGCTCAAGCAAGCTACAAAATTGGAGAGAGAAAACCGGGAACGTTCCCGGTTTTCCTTTTCACATTCCCACTTTGAACGTTCGACGGAGGCTCAATGGTCAGGGTGCCCATCATCTCACTCCGCTCCTAACTACTAACTCGCGTTGCAGCTTGCGACTCGCCTTAGTGCAAAAAGCCATCGGGCATATCGTCAATTGCACCGAACATATCTACCCGGTTGTCACTAAACATATCCATTTCCGGGGCCAACACCTGCACATAACGGTCAAAGTAAAGGAACTGCTTGAGCAACAAGGCAAATTCACGCGGGAATCGAATACCATGACCCTCACCAATTTTCACGATATCCATGAGCAGGCCGTTCACTTCCCTGTCATTACGGTCGGCCTGCATCAGCGCTGACGGATCCACATGGCCCAGCGCGCCCTGCAAGCCTTCGATATCCCGCGCCAACGCCGCGACGTCTACTTCTTCACGGGTCATGCCGATCACGACCATCGCTTCCGCCATCTGCCGCGCATCTCCACAACCAATAGCATTAAAGAACGTCGCCATACCGTCCCAAGCTTCACGACGAATGCGCCCGACGATGCCGAAATCGATAAATCCGACTCGACCATCCTCGAGTAGCATCAAGTTACCGGCATGAACATCTGCATGGAAAAAATCACACATCATAAGGCTGGAAAACCAGGTATTTAGCGCAGAGATCAAGGTGCCCGCCGGATCATCAGTATACTTTTTCAGCACACTCATATCCGTAAGGGGCACCCCGAAGAAGCGCTCCATGGTCAGTACTTTACCAGTGGTAAGAGACATAACTGGCTCTGGAGCAATAGCCTGAGTGTTACCGGTATCACGCAGGAACACGTTAAACGCCTTGAGATTGCCGGCTTCCTTAATGAAGTCGCACTCTTCCAGCATACCCGCCTGCAGCTCTTCAATTACCCCCGAAATAGCAGAACGGGATAGGCCCGGCGCCAGCCGTTCGGTAATTCTTGCGGCGAAATACAAAAAATTGAAATCCGTGAGCAAAACATTCTTTACTCCCGGGCGCTGCACCTTAATCACCACATCCTGACCATTTTTTAGTTTCGCCGCATGAACTTGTGCAATTGACGCGCTGGCCAATGGTTTTGGATCGACGAATTGATAAAGCGACTCCAAGTTATCACCCAGTTCGGATTCGATGGTTTCTCTGATGTAATGAAAAGGTAGGGGTGGGGTGCGGTCCAGACAACGTTGAAATTCTTCCACATACTCTTCGGGGAAAATCGACGGCGAGCTAGCAATAAATTGGCCCAACTTGATGTATGTCGTCCCTAAAGATTCGAAAGTAGTCCGCAGCAAAGCCGGGACTGGCGGGCGATCCCCAAGCGCCCAGCCCAGACCATGGCGGCCCACCACGCTCAGCGTTTCGAGTATTCGTAGCCCACCGCGAGCCGTGTTCAGTGCTAGAGCAAGGCCGCTCCGTTCGCTCTGCAGCCAGGCCCGCATATCTTTGACGCCGCTGTTGTCACTCATAATAAATTCGTATTCGCCCTGTGAAGTACAATCCTGTGAAGTACATGAGTTATCGAACAGAAACCATGATATAGCAAATTTATTGTTTGTAATTGCTTGCCGGGTTTTTTGTAATTGCCGCTTGTGTCAATTGACGGACTTTCGTACCTTTGACGACCTTATTCGAGAACAAAAACAAGGAGCTTAAGAATGGGTTCTCTTTCCATGAAAAAAATGCTACGACATTCCGGTCTGGCCTTGGTAGGAAGCGCCATCCTAGCTCTGCAAGGCTGTGGTGTTGTCTACAAGACTACCGGGGATGTGCTGGTCGGCTTCGGGCGATCCGAAATGCTGCCCTATATGATGACTTACGATGACGTACGCATGGCTTGTATCACCGGTGAAGCACAAACACCACTGCTAATGTCTTTCGAACGTGTTGGCTCCGACCCCAGCAAACTGGGCGCCATGGTCTTCACCATATCCGCCACCTGTGCCGAGCAAATTGCCCTCGATGCTGAACTGCGGTACATGCGTTCAGTCAAAGATGGCCGAGTCAGCGAAGCACAAGACGCCCGCATTGAACAGAAGCGCTGGTCTGCGGTGGCTGCTAACCGGCAGTTCAAGGCTTATAGCTACATGTTAGAAGCCTTCGGCGAAGTCAAAGAAGGCGAATGCCCGAAAATGAAAACTGACTTCGATGAAATGGTCTGGATGGTTGGCAACATTGCCGGTGTTCAGGCCCTGCTCAATGACGGTGCTTCCGATGGTGCGGTCGGCGTGCCCCGCGATATCGCCGCCAAAGTCGAACGCAACATGAAGTGTCTGGATAACGAGGAGTGGTGGGGTGTGCCACGAGGCACCCGTGCTGCGGTATGGAACCTGCTGCCGATGCTGGCACCGCCAAACGCTGATGCATGGGGCGAGCTGGAAGCCTCCGCCAAAGCAGGGTTCGACAGTGGCATTCGTTTGGGCAGCGCCCTGTATGCCATGAGCGCCTTTAGCAAAGGCAATGATGAGCGTCTGCGTCAGGCTATTCGTGATTACGCAGCAAACGACCAAAATCTGGATCCCGACTACGCCATGCTGGACGCCATTGGAGGCTTCATCATCCAGGGTATTTCAGATCGAGAATGGACCGAGAATACCGGTAAACGAACCCCTATCGGTGGCATTGGCACCTTCTGGGATGACACTGCCAAATCCGGCCCCTCAGTTGATATCAACGATTTGCTATAAGCCTGTTGCGGCCTTCGGGCCGCTTTTGAACCAATTTAAGAAGTAACCAGGAGATAATCATGCGCTACGCCAAGATGTTCACTGCAGCCGCCACTGCCGCTCTGGCATTGACGTTTGCCCCCGCCCAGGCCGCCGAAAAGCGCACCATGTGTGTTTTCGACATTATTGGAGCCAACGGCGACATCTATAACATCATGAAGGACTACAAGACCGCCGCTTTGGATTGGGGCGTGGACTTTGAGTTAAAGCCCTACACCGATGAAAAAATTGCATCTGAAGACCTGAAAGCCGGGCAATGTGATGCCGCCGTGTTGACCGGTATCCGTGGCCGTCAATTCAATAGCTACACCGGCAGCATGGATTCCATTGGCGCCCTCCCCAGCTACGATGCCATACGCACCGTGATCACGGTACTCGCCAGCGGCAACCCTTCTATTAATGAAAAGCTGGTTTCCGGCCCCTATGAAGTAGCCGGCGTCACCCCTATGGGCGCAGCCTACCTGTTCGTTAAAGACCGCACTATCGACACTGTCAGTGAATTGTCAGGCAAATCCATCGCGGTACTGGAATACGATACGGCTCAGGCCAACATGGCCTCCCGCGTGGGCATGTCCCCGGTAATGTCTGACATTTCCAATTTCTCTGGCCGATTCAACAATGGCTCCGTTGATATCTGCTTTGCCCCCATTGCAGCGTACTCTGCCTTGGAATTGTACAAAGGCATGCAGCCTGACGGCGGCATCCTCGACTACGTACTCGGCCAGTTGACCGCGCAAGTCATCCTGAAAAAGGATCAGTTCCCTGACGATTTCGCTGCGCAGTCGCGCAAATACATGCTCGGTCAGTTTGATCGCGCCATGCGTATCATTGAGAACGCTAACAGCGAAGTGAACAAGAAGTGGTGGATTCGTATCCCCGAGGCGGACAAACTCCGTTACGACGAAATGATGCGTGACGCTCGCATAGCCCTTACCAAAGACGGCATCTACAACAAGGAGATGATGGGCCTGCTGCGTAAAGTACGCTGCAAGCACGAGCCATCCCGCGCAGAGTGCGTTAATCCTGTTGAATGAAAAAGCTCAAGTAACGAACCTGGGGCCAGCTAACACTGGCCCCTTTCTTCTATTAAGACTCACATTCTGACACCCGTTCCCAGGGTGGCAGGTAAGAACAATGTTTACATCGCCCTAAAAGGCGGGGTCAAAAGCGCTACCCTATCCCTCCAAGCGCCCCACCTCCCCCCGCAGCACAGGCGGTATAACAATAACCGGGTGCACAATGGACAAACCTTCGTTGACTGTGGCAAACCGTTCCATCAGGGAATGGCTATCCTCTTTTCCTACTCTGATTCTTCTTCTGCTGACCATTTTTCTGTCTTCCGGTGAAGTGATTCACTCTCAGTTGCTGAAAATCGGCGAAAACAGCTGGGAAAGCTATTACCTTTTGCGGGGAGCAGGGGTGGTGCAACAACCCACCTGTAACCGTGATCCAGACCTGAATCAGGAACTGGAAAAAGCCATTAAGCAGAAGAAACAGCAAATGGCCGACGACCCGCTAGCCGGTATCTTCGGCACCGACGTGGACGAAGTGGCCTTGCGTAAGTCCCTGGAATCCTCCAGGCATAACTGTCGCGGCAGGTGGGAACGCTACGAACTTATTCAGGAGAAGGCCACTCCCGGTGTGATTGCCTTCCGAACGCTTGAGGGCGGTGTTGCCAAAGTGGTAACTACCCTAGGCAATTACAAACGCCTGTTACTTTGTTTGCTGATAATGGTTTGTGCCGCAACCGCCACATTAACGCGCCACCACATTTCGCTGCGCCCAACGCATACTCGTAAAGACCACTTTGTTTCCAGCCTGGGCCAATTGGCAGCCAATGTAATGCTGCTTATGTCTGCCTGGGTTTACCGGGGCGAAGAAATCAGCGCCATGGCCGACGGGGTTCAGGTTAACCATTTCTATTTACACCAATTCTGGATTGCAGGCTTCCTGCTGCTCTCAGTCGCAGCCTTCTACCAGCTAATTCGCCCGCCCAAAGGCCTTGAAGAAGGGGGTACTTGGGGCAAAGCGATGCTAACTATTCCGCTGTACAGCTTCATGAGCCTTACTGCCGGTGCGCAGTTCATCAGCCAAGGCTACTATCACGGCATCAGTGTCTACCTTGGCATGATGATGGAACTCTCTAACTTGTTCCTGAGCCTGGCCCTGTATATCTGGATCGGTATGCTGCTGCGCCAAACCAAGATGGCCCATTTGGTCTTCGACGTGCTGCGTCCTTGGAAAATGTCCCCGGAACTGATGTGTTTTGTGGTGCTTGCTGTTACCGCCGTTCCTACTGCCTACACAGGTGCATCCGGTATCTTTATTATTGCCGCCGCTGCCACTATCTATAATGAGCTGATTCGGGCCGGTGCCCGCAAGCAGCTGGCGCTGGCCGCCACCGCCATGTCCGGCTCCATGGGCGTGGTGCTGCGTCCCTGTCTGCTGGTCGTTATCATTGCGGCGCTGAACAACAGTGTGACTACGGATGAGCTATTCACTTCCGGCTTGAAAATCTTTGGCCTGTCGCTGTTCCTGTTTTTCATTTATAGCCAGTTTGCCCGTACTGCCCCGGCACGTATCGCACCGGCCTCTGTAGCGGTTCCACAAAGCTTAAAGCGCCTGATTCCCCTGCTGCCCTATGTCATTATCATGGGCACCGTAATCGTTTTCTTCCGTGACATGTTGGGAACCAAGCTTGACGAGATTTATGCACCGATTATCCTGCCGGTGATGCTGCTAGCCATTTTGGCCTACGAAAAACTGAGCACTAAATCCTTGCATGTCTTCACCGCAATTCTGTTGCCACTGCTGATCTACTCCTGCTACAACCTATGGATCATCAACGGTGCGCTAGATGCTGGCGCCATTCCTACTGGCACCTCCGCTGAAGAGCTGAGTGGTGTGTTCTGGGGGCTATTCTGGCGCAACGCCATTCTGGGTGCGTGTTTGGCAGTTCATTACCTAGTGAAAACACCGGATATGGACCCGCATTATCAGCCAGAACCCGGTGTAGGCGATAAGATGGAAAACTCATTGAGGTTTGCCACCAATGAAACCACCGGCCACATTGGTGCGCTGCTGATGCTGATGGCACTGTCAGTGAGTGTCGGCGGCATCATTGAGCGTTCCGGCCTCATGGAAATGCTACCTGAGACTTTCCCAAGCATCTGGCTCGCCATGACCCTGCTGGTGGTCACCATGGTGATTATCGGCATGATCATGGACCCTTACGGGGCGGTGATCCTAGTGAACGCGACCATTGCACAAATCGCTTTCGATAATGGGATAGACCCACTGCATTTCTGGATGATTAGCCTGGTGGCCTTTGAGCTGGGTTATCTGTCACCACCCGTGGCGCTCAACCACTTGCTAACAAGACAAGTGGTTGGCGACGAAGAAGTGGAATCCGCCAAGGTGCCGAACGGCAACTTCTACCGCCGTTACGAGAAATACCTGCTGCCGATCGCCGTGATGCTGACTGCACTGCTGCTGGTATCTTACGTACCGCTAATGTCGGAGTCGCTCCACGAGTTCCTGTTCCAGAAAATCGAGTCTGGCGCCCGTTAACCCGCCACTCTGATCTTCAAAAGGGCCCAATCGGGCCCTTTTTTTATTTCAGAAGCCGAAGTTTATTTAACTGAAAAAGCAACCCCACGACTTACCCGCTCGGCAAATTTTTCCTCTCCTCGCACTTCCCATTTCCTATCGTCCTGCAATAACGGATACTGTAAAGTATCCGAAGATTTCAGGGAGATAGCGGATGAGTAAAACCCAAGAAACCCGGCCTTCACGAGAAACCGAAGGCCTGCCCAAAACGGCCAAACCTGCCTTGTTATTTTTGCTGTTCTTATTCGGGGTGGTTGCCACCATAGCCACCGCCGCTTACGTTGTTGACAGAATGATTTACGGATAAGTCACATGGCTACAACAATCGACAACCGACGCCACCCCCGAATCAGTCGTGAAGAAAATTTATCTCTCACGCTGTTACCGGCAGGATCGAATTCTGTGGACCCGAGAGACCGCCTCTCTCTAACCTCTCATGACATTTCACTAGCGGGCATTAGTGTGGAACTGCCGGCACCAATCAAGCCCGATACGGATGTGGAGCTCTGGGTTGTCCTGCTGGAAAACGACGGTACCTACCATCTTTATGGCACCGTTGCCTGGTGTGCTGCACCTGAAGGTCATCTTTTAGCTGGGGTCGCTTTGGATCTAGAACGGGGAGACGGGCGCCTGTGGGCTGCTCATTTTGATTCAACGGGGCATTTCAGTGACTAATAGCCGCGTTTCAGCGGCCCCCAACACGGCCAGCCATTTCACTTTAGAGAGCCCACGCTTCTTTCAGTGAAACGCCACGCGAACACCCTGGAAATTACCGGGACCTGCAGGCGCATCGAAGCGCCCCCTCCTCGCTGCGGGGAGGCGCCTTGGCAAAAGCCCGACCAAGGTTGAAAACAGAAACCACAGGCAAGAGAACGATAACAGAGGGCGAATTCCTGCTCTCACAGGGCAACCGTTCAGGTACCCTGCAAGACAAGAATCATTCGATCTTTTCGGGAAAATGTTCAGCCAACAACCCCGCCAGCCGATCCAGCCGCTTACGGCGTTTTGCCATCCCGAACACATTCATTAGCCGGGTTGCCCAAGTCAGCGCTGTTGCCAGGGTGTCACCGCCGCGACGGGGTATCACATGCACGTGCACATGGGGCACATGCTGATTGGCTTCTCGCCCATCGTTAACCACCACGTTATGCGCTTTCACGGCAAGGCCAGCCCTTTTCTGCGCCACAATGGTCCGCCGGGCCAGATCCATCAAATGATGAGTCACCGCGCAATCCAACCCTTCCAGCAAAGGCGAGTGCTTACGGGGAATAACGAGACAATGAGCTTCTCGGACAGGGAACAGGTCTAGAATCACTAAGGCCAGCTCGTCCTCATAGACCACGCTGGCGGGCAAGGAACCCGCCTGAATCTGGCAAAAGATGCACTCGCTCATTGCTGAACGGGCATGGCCAGTTGTTTACGCCGCTGCCGCCACAGTTCAAAGGCCGCTACTACCAGCGCCACGCCCAACATCGCCAGTAATGGCCCACCTGCACGCCACAGGCTCACGTCGTCCTGCGCCAGGCCATCAAACAAGCTGACAACCCAGGCCGGAGCCCATTCGTCGCGCTGCGGGGATACGGACCAGGGGGTCAGCAGCAGCGCAGTAAGCAACGTACGCAGTGGCACCTTGCCCCAACGCCCCAAAGGGCGTGTCAGCCACCACCAGACAAACAATACGCCGACACTGCCCAGCAGGTAGGCAAACCAGCCCCATAGATATGCTTGTGTTGTCACAACTTCTCCTACTCGTGGATTGAACCTACCGTCAGGCCATCTCGCCTGAAGGGCACCTTTGCCCTCACATTAGTCGATCCAGTGAACAATATGCTCTTCCCAATCGTCTTCCAACACAAGCTGTTCGGACACCACCCGCCCCGCTACACTGATTCGCGCCTGCTTCACGCTGTCGGCGTTGTTGCTGAGCAACGGGTGCCAGGGTAGCAACGGCTTCCCCTTTGCTCGTAAACGGTATGCACAGGTGGACGGCAACCAATTCGTATCCCTGGCAATTCTCTCAGTGACACGAATGCAATCCGGAACTTGCTTAAAACGCTCTTCATACACATGACACTGACATTGCTTGCTGTCCAGGAAGCGGCACGCCAGATTGGTAAACGCTAACTCGCCACTGTCTTCATCTTCCAGTTTTACAAGGCAACAACGGCCACAACCATCACACAGCGCTTCCCACTCGCGGGCATTAAGGTCACTCAGCGGTAGGGTCCAGAACTGGGCCCGCAATGGAGGCGTCACTTCAGACATCACGCCGAACCGGTTTATCCGGGTGGCCATCGGCCATGAACAGGTCTTCATCGGGCGGTGGCGGCATTTGCAGGTAAAAGCCCTGCTCGCGGATTTTGCCCATGACTTGTTCCACATTTGCGCGCGCTAGTGGGCGCGCCGGGTTCAGTATCATGTCAGTCACGTGTTCGGCATGGCCAAACTGCCCCATCAATATCTCGGGCACCTCTTTAAGCCCTTTTTGCCGATCTACATACAAATACATGCCACTTTTGCGGCGGCTCTTATAGATCGAACAAAACAATTTGCCTTGCAGCACTCCCTCACTCACTACAGCAACTCCAGCAGGGGTTGGGTGACTACGTCATTACGCCAGCCGGTCAACGGCTCCGGCACCCGATCCGGGTGGCGGATCAGGGCTTCCAGCCAACGCCGACGCATCAACACATCGGGCTTCATATTCATCTCTTCAGCAATAATCGCAACCCGGCCACGCAGGATTTTGGCCAGTTTCTTCTGGGCTGCATCCGGCGGACCCGGTAGCGGATCGGGAGGTCTCTGTCCGCGCCCTTCTTCTATCAATCCCAACAACGCATCACCATCGCGGCGAATTTGCTTAGGGTGAAAGCCCAAGTCCGTTAGCAGGTTTCTATCGGTTCGATTGGCACGGGCCAAGTCCAGCAGCTGGGCATCTTTTAACACAAAGCTTTTGGGTAGATCTCGCTCCCGGGCCATCTGATCACGCCACGGCGCCAGCGCCGCCAATACCGCCAGGCTGTCGCCCTGCAGCAAGCCCGCGCCTTTCACGTTACGCCAAGCGTCTTGCGGTAGCGTTTCGCTGCGAGCCTGATTCAGCAAACGAGCGCATTCTTCTTCCCACCAAGCGCGGCGGCCCAAGCCATCGAGTCGCTCGGCGAGTACCCCTGCCACTTCCGGAAGGTATTTGACGTCATCTTCCGCGTAGTGAAGTTGCTCGTCACTTAATGGCCGCTTCAGCCAGTTGGTTCGTGTTGCCCCTTTAGGCAGATCCACACCCAGCAGCATCTGGACCACTTTCTGGTAGCCCCACTGCATGTCCTCGCCGCTTAATGCAGCGGCGATCTGGGTGTCTTCAATGGCGGCCGGATACTGGCCAGTAAAGGTGGCGATGGCTTCTAGATCTTCCGAACAGGCATGCATCACCAAGGTGTGATCCTGAAACACAGGCAACAAGGTCGGGCCGTCTACCCGAGTGGTATCAATCAGACGGATTTGCTCACCGTCATGGACTTGCACCAGCGCCAGTTGCGGCCAAAAGGTGCGCTCACGCATGAATTCTGTGTCCAGGTACAGCGGACTATCTGCCGCCAGACCAGTCTGCCATTCGCTGACGGCCTTGTTATCCTCGCACCATAGATACGCCATGTTTTTGCCTTTTCCGGGAATGTAAAAGCCCTCAATACGGCTTTCTCAGGTCATCGTTGCCGTATGAAAGGGGCGAAACCCAATGCAAAAAGACACGCATAAAAGCTATCACCGGCAGCAGCAACGGAATTTGCCACGATTATACGGGCTGTGGCGCTCAATTTCCCGGCGCATTTCTGCTACTCTTTGCGCCGCATTGAAATCGCACAGGATGAGGCTCATGAGCACGAAACTGGTACTGGTCCGCCACGGCCAGAGCGTATGGAACAAGGAAAATCGCTTCACTGGCTGGAAAGACGTTGATCTGACCGAGCAAGGCCGCGAAGAAGCGCGCACCGCAGGCATACTGCTAAAGGAAGCCGGGTTTGAATTTGACGTGGCTTACACCTCGGTGCTCAAGCGTGCGGTCCGCACCCTGTGGAGCATTCTGGATAACATGGACCAGATGTGGATCCCGGTAATCCGTGACTACCGCCTGAATGAGCGCCACTACGGTGCCTTGCAGGGGCTGAATAAAGCGGAAACTGCAGCCAAGTACGGTGACGACCAGGTACATATCTGGCGCCGCAGCTACGATACGCCGCCACCGAAAATGGAGCGTGATGACGAGCGCTACGCGGGTAACTTCCGAGTGTACAAGGGCTTGAGTGAAGCTCAAATTCCTCTGTCAGAAAGTCTTAAGGACACGGTGGATCGTTTTATTCCCTACTTCGAAAGTGATATCAAGCCACAAATTGAAGCGGGTAAACAGGTCTTGATCTGCGCCCATGGCAATAGCCTGCGCGCACTGGTGAAGTATCTCGGCGACATTTCTGACGAAGAAATTGTAAAGCTCAACATCCCCACCGGCGTACCGATGGTTTATGAGCTGGACGACAACCTCAAACCCATCAAGAACTACTATCTGGGCGATGCGGAAGACGTGGCCAAGGCTGCGGAGGCCGTCGCCAATCAGGGTAAAGCGTAAGGACAGGCGCACCGCGCTTCACTCGACTCGCAACAACATCGAGCACTACCCCTGCATTTGATGCAAAAAGCCGCGCCCATATTTCTGAACGCGGCTTTTGCATCAATGGGTAGCTGGATGTGAGAGAGAGGCCAGACAAAAAGCCCTGCCGTTGTCATTCAGGTATGATTTTCCACACGTTACTGCACCCCCATTTGGTCTTGCATGTGATCTTGCCGTCCCGCTTCCCAGGCGGAGCCCAACACGGCGTCGTGATACGGGTTCGACCCTCCCCAACGACCGCGTTCATAGGCCACCTCCACGGTGTCCTGTTCCGATGCCTGCGGCGCTCGCCAGCGAGCCAGCCAGCGCGTGATCATCGTTTTCACATCATTCGAAACCACCAATAGGCTCGGGACCAGTAGCAAACTCACCAGGGTGGCAAACAACACCCCGAACGCCAGTGATATCGCCATGGGAATGAGAAAGCGAGCCTGCACACTGGTTTCCAGCATCAGCGGGGCTACGCCGGCGAAGGTGGTAATGGAGGTCAGCATCACCGGTCGCAGCCGCCCACTCACGCCAGCAACCACCGCATCGCGCAACGATTCGCCTTTTTCCCGTAGTGCATTGATAGCATCGAGCAGTACCAGGTTGTCATTGACGACCACGCCGCTCACCGCAATGATCCCCACCAAGGACCACAGGGTCACGCTGTAACCCAGCAGGAAGTGCCCCATAAAGGCCCCCACCAGACCAAACGGAATCGCGGCCATCACTAGCAAGGGTTGCCCATAGCCACCGAATAAAATGGTAAGCAAAAAGAAGATTCCGGCCAGTGCTATCAAATAGCTTATCGACAAGTGCGACAGAAAGTCTTTGATCGCCGCCTGCTTCCCCGCCACCGTCCAACCGGCTTTTTGATCCGCCGCCATCATCGGGTCTAGTAACCCCTTGCGCAGCTGCGTCATGACCAAAGCTGGAGACGTAGTGTGTTCATCCACAAAGGCACTCACCGTAGCACTGCGACGGCCGTCGTAGTGGCTGATCATGGCCGGAGCCTGCCGCCGGGACAGGGAGGCGACGGCGGCGAGCACAGTCATTTCACTGTCCGCTAGCTGCACCGGCATTTTCTCCAGATCCGTTATCTCGCGGCTATCGTCCTGGGCCAAACGCAACATGACCGGAACCTCCTGATCCTGTTCGAACCAGCGATCCAGCTCGATGCCGTGGAACGCATTCCGTACTTGCGCCCCTACTTGCTCGGCCCGCAATCCCGCTCGCTCGCCTTCTTCGCGCAGATTGATATCCACAATGGTGCGCTGGGCATGCAGGTTATTAGCCACCTCGTGGACCCCATCCATGCGCGCCAATGCTAACGTCGCTTGCTCGCTCATGCGTTGCAGTGTCGCCATATCCGGGTGGAACAAATTGATATGAATGTCCGGTTTCACCTGCATTAGGCTGGCATGGAATTTCACCGATAACGCATCGGCGATCAGCCCGTGCTGATCCCGCCATCGCGTGGCGATTTCCCGGGGCGACATGACTCTGGTGTCACCGCTGATCGCCAAGGTCACCCGAACCCGATATCGCGCACCGGGATCACGGGCATTGGAGGTTTTCTGGCGCACCCCCTGCTCCGCAAACACCGAATCAATATGGATTGGTGAGTCACTCTCACCCTCATCGCCGGGGCCCGCCAATTGGCGAGCCAGGGCATGGGCGGAATCTTCCAGCGCCCTGACTTCTCTCGCCAGACGAGGGTCGCCAGTACCCTGGGGGAAAACCACTTCCGCCATCACTCGGTCACCTTCCACCCGGGAGAACAACACCATGGTCAACCAGCCGCTGTTCACCAAGGCGCAGCAGAAAACAAACAAACCCACGAATACCACCACCAACACATAACGCCACTGCAAGCAGTGCCGCAAAATAGGCCTGGCACGCCGGTCCAGCCAGCGCTCCAGGCCATCATTAAGACGCGTGGCCAATTGTTCGGATTTTAACCATAGCCCCCGCGCCGGACGATCGTGGCTTAGGTGTGCGGGCAAGATCCACAAGGACTCCACCAGCGACAGCAGCAAGATGGTCATCGATACGATGGGGATCACTCGCATCAATGCCCCTTCCGGCCCCGGGAGAAACAACAAGGGAGCAAAGGCAAAAAGGGTGGTTAGCACCGCAAATAACAGCGGTTTTGCCACACGTTGCGCACCACTGATCGCCGCCTGCTGCCCTGTCAGACCCTGGCGTCGTTGATGGTCAATGCTTTCCCCAACAATCACTGCATCGTCTACCACGATGCCCAGCACCAGAATGAACGCAAACAGGGAAATGGTATTGAAGGACTCTCCCAGCAGCGGCAGCATGGCGCAGGCACCCAGCATGCAAACAGGAATGCCCAACGCTACCCACCCCGCCAAACGCAGCGTGAGGAAGATAGCCAGCATCAAGGTCAATAGCAGCAAACCTTGCAAAGCATTACGCCAGAGCAAATTCGAACGCTCACTGAACTGGCGGGCATCATCGCTCCACACCTGCAACCCCACACCTGCCGGCAGATCCGCCTTCGACAGATAAGCACGCACTGCCCCAGCCACTTCCAGCACGTTCTGATCACCGACCCGGTACACATCCAGTGCCACGGCCGGTTTACCATCCAGCCAAGCCGCTTGAGTGTCCCGGGAGAACCCATCCTTCACCAGGGCCACGTCCCCCAACGTTAGCAGGTCACCCTGTTCGGATTGGCGGATTACCAGCTGCTCATAGGCGCGAGCATCGCCGGGTTGGTCTCCTGTCTGTAATAGCCAGTCGCCTTTGTCGCTGCGCAGTACCCCGCTGGCAATACGTTGCACGCTCTGACGGGCCGCCGCCGCGATGCTATCCAGCGTCAGCTCATACCGATACAGGTCATTACGGGAGACCAACAAAGCCATTTCTCGTTCCGGCAGATTTTCAATATCCACGCTGGAGATGGCATCGTGATTGAGCAACTGCCGGCGTACCTGGTTACCCAACTGGTAGAGGTCCGTGCGAGACAGTGGGCCACTGAGCAGCAACCGTACCACCCGGTTGCGCACGATCAGTTCCTGTACCCGCGGGCGGGTTGCCCCCTTGGGCAAGTTATCCAGAGCATCCAGTCGGGTACGGACTTGCTCAAGCACATCACCGGTATCGTGCCCTTCCAGTACGTCCAGCTGCACACTGCATAACCCTTCGCGGGACTCGCTGATCAGCTCGGTGCCCCCCTCCACATCATCCACCGCCGTTTCCACCGGGGTGCACACCAGCGATTCCACCGTCTCCGGTGTGGCCTGAGGATACGCCACGTAGATACCAATGCGATCCAGTGGCACATTGGGCAGGGTTTCTTGGCGGGTATGAGGAATGGCAAATAACCCCGCCAGCAGCAAGGTCATCATCAACAAGTTGGCAACTGCTCCATTTCTGGCGAACCAGGCAATGGAGCGATTCATGGTTGCTCCCCGCTATTATGGGCCAACCCGCTCTGCACCGGACGCGGATCGATACGCATGCCTTCCAACAACTGCAGGTCGCCGGCCAACACCACAGATGTGGCGCTATTGATCCCATCGTGCAGGTAGAGATTATCGCTGTCCTGATGCAGCACGGCCACGGGCTGACGACGCAAGCGCTGCTCCTCATCCAACACCCACACGGAGTGCTCACCGGCCTGCGCTGAACGAGGCAGCACAGCCACGGCTGGCGTGGCGACACCGCGCAGTTCTGCCTGCACCAGCACCCCTGGCTCCAGCGGCAACGATTGGCCATCATTGGCAACCTGCACAATCAGATACATCATCTGATTACGATTAAGGCCCCCTTCACGGCGTACCACCTTGCCTTGCCAATGCCCATCCCGGCCCGCAAACCGGCCAGTAAGGATCACGCTGACGCGATCCAGTGTTGCGTCATCACCGGGCGCGATCCCCAGCAAGGCCAGCCAGTCATCACGCACCGGCAGGCGAATCTCTACCTGATCTTCTTGATACAACCGAGCAAGGTTGCTGCCCGCCTGCACCTGCTGGCCAGCCATCACTTGTACGGCTTTTAAGCGCCCACTGATCGGCGCCAGCAGCTCGGCCTGTTCCTGGTTACGTTCTGCTTGGCGTAGACCCGCTTGGGCAGCACTAAGGCGGCTTAGCGCTTCGTTCAGCTGCGGCTCAAATCGGCCCAATGCCGAAGAGCGACCAGAAGCGCCGGACACTCGCGCTTTTGCTCGGGTTTGGGCCAGATGCAAACGTGCCGCATGCACGCTGTTCTGACGCGAGGTAACGTCCAGAGCAAAGGGCTCCGGATCCAGCTTGAGCAACAGATCTCCCGCATGCACTCGACCGCCATCGGCAAACGCCGGGGAAATCTCTTGAATTCGCCCTGACACTTCAAGACTCAAGGGCAAATCATGGCGCGCACGAACCTGGCCTTGGCTAAACACCGGTATCACTACATCTTGCCAATGGACCTTGACCGTATTCAGCGCCAACACATTAGCCTGAGCCTTAATCGGTGGCGGAGCCGGTGGCACCCAATAGAGCGACCAGATAGCCGCAATAATGGCAACGGTAGCCAACAACGCCACAAGCCCTTGAAAAAAGAACCAGCGGAAACCGGCAGGCAATTTCACTCCACCACTCCCAGCCCGTTAACCCAACGTTGCAAACACAAATCAACGTCTTGCTGAAGAGCACCAAGGGAAGAGTGAAGCTTCAACGCTAAACTCATCCGGCCGTTCACCACAATCACACCGTTGGCTACAGGATGCGTGGGGCTACCCGGACCACAGCACGCAAAGATTGAATCAGCGGCCATGCCTCCCGACGCAAAATCCATCTGCCACTCGCCCACACTGGAAAAAGACCCCAGATGCTGGGGGCCATTGAGCAACCTCTCACAAAGCCAATTCACTCCACATTGACCAATCCAGCGACCGATACGGGCCAGATGCCAATAGCGCCAATGGACATTGGCCTTCAGATGAGCACGGATTGAGCGATCCACATGCGCCGCACAATCCTGTTCATCTACGGTCATGTAGAAAGCGCTGGAAAGGTTCATCTCTGTCCTGGGAATCGTCACGCTATTGCGCATATTTACAGGGAAGCACCAGCTCCCCGGTTGGCCTGAGATCAAAAACGTTTCAGACACAGCTCGATGCAGGGCAAGTAACAACAAGCTGTTTACGGAAACATTCTGCTCAAGGGCCAGCTGATGAAGCTTATGAGTTTGCTGTTGGTTCAACCACGTTACCGAAGGCTGATTAGTGGTTTTTTCAGCCTCCGCTAATTGGCGCCACTGGGGTATGGCGGCCTTGCGAGGGTCCGGAGCCCCCCCCCAGCGACGCCAAAACGCAGGAGCCTCGCGTTTGCTAGCGGAAGCCATCTCGGGAGCTTTCATTCCGACTTCACGGGCAGCGACCTGAATCCCCGCCGCACCATCATAATGACGATGACGAAGAGCAACCGTGCGTCGCTCCCCGCTGGCCGGATTGATGAAAATGAATTCAATACGATCATCCACACCCAGGCGGGCTCGGGCCCGATACCACATGCCGATATAATCCGTAGATGTTGCTGTCACAGTCGCGCAACCTCCACATACCAGGGCCTATGGCTATCTAGCTGCTCACGGGGGTCGCCATCAAAACTCACCAAGAAATGCTCGCTTAGCAGCAACTGCCTCCGGTATTTGGCAGCCAGCTGCGCTAGGGGATCATTGGAGAAGAAGCCACACACTAAGGCATCGTATTCACCGTGAAAGTAACTAACGGCATAATCCAGTAACAAGCGCAATAATTCCGGGTCGTCGTTTTCCACCGCCACACTGTGCAATGTCAGGTAGGACAACACCCCACCGGGGGCCGGCAAACGCATGCCACCGCGTAACATGCTGTGGGCGTTATAAAGGGGGCGCAACAACCCCATGCCACGGTTATAGCCAAGCACTCGAGTCTGTTTGATCTCTTTCTGATCCCAGAAGCCTACTACGCCCTTGAGCTGTCCTCCCACCCATAAACCTAAAAAATGATTGGGACTAAGGCCGTAACAATAATCGTCCTCTGCGAGCCGGCCCAGATCCCAACTTGGGAAAAACTGTTTTTGTTGGCCAACTTTTTTTAGTAGCGCGGCAATTTGCGGTAAATCTTCAACGGTGCTCTGTCTAATCGCCACATCGGCGGGCAGTTTTGCCCGCCGAGAGCGTGTATAGAGCATGCTGGTCTCAATGGTGCCCGCCGGGTAATACACTGGCAGGCCTGCACGACCACTCGCTACTGTAGATAAGGACGCCTGATTACCACTGAGTACCGTCGTCTGCATCCACTCACCCGCCGCCAATTGCTTGCGCAGGTGGCGAAACATTCGGTGCAGTATCATGCCATTACGACATTCCGGTGCGATACGTAAATCATGGGCATAACGAATGGAACGAACCTGTCCGTTAATCCATTGGTTACGCCAACCCACGTTATAAACCGCCCCCACCGTCCCCTCAGCATTGCGAGGGGCAGCCACCCATACATCAGGTTGCTCACAGGTCACCCGGGCACCACGAAAGTAATCAGGCTGGCGTTCAAAATTAAGGGTGATGACCCCCTGCTGGGGCGTCCCCTGTAACAAAGCCAAAATAGCGCCATTGTCCGCGTCGCAAGCAGGACGAATGTGGTAGCTCACAACACCGCTTCCTTATTCGCCATCACGGCTTCTGTCGATAATAAAGACAGCCATGAAGGAAGCTGACCGGGCCAGTATTGCAGCGACTCCATCTTAATATTGCCTTCGATCATTCCGCGCTGGCGGCACTGTTGCAGATAACGCTCACGCATAGCCGGATGCACAACACAGCGCAGCGGTTCCAGCTGGCCAAGGTTTCTGGCTAGCTGGTAGTGAAAATGCTGTTGAAGCTGGCTTTCTACTTTTGCGCCAATATCGTCCTGCTGCTCAGACTGCCCTTCCAGCAGCAACAAATAACCCGGCTTCCCCTCTCCGGCATCATCAACTGCCACAGTACACACCGGTGTTACCGTGCCTGGCAGCGACAACGAGGCAACGGCCAAATCCAGTACAGGGGCCGTAAGTTTTTCCCCCACAAGGTCTGTCGTTCCTGCTCGCCCTAAAAAGGTAAGCACAGGCACTCCCTGATTGAAGCCATCGACCCGAACCAAATCTTTTAGTCGATAACGCAACAGACCACTCCCCGTACTTAACAGCGGCATCACTTCCTGGCCAAGCTCCAGCTCCCAGGGAGCGTAGACTGAGCCGTCGTCCGGGTTCTGGAATTCATAGACATGACTGCGATAGGCAAGGGTGTGCTGCCCCTGATAAGGAATTGTCACCACGCCTTCGGTGGCCCACAAACCTTTGCCCTGAAAGCTGGCTTGGGGAAGAAGTGCGTGAAGCTGCTTGGCCCAAGGGCCCGAGGCAGCGGTATCCCAGGCACTGACCAGCGCCAGTGATGGCCATAGGGCAGTAAAGAAGTCAGGGCTCAAAGCACCATCCCATTCGCGCAGCATAGCCGCCGCCCTTGGCGACTTTGGACACCCGGCATTTTTGACACCGGCCATACGCTGCCCCCAATGACCACTGGCAAGCACATCGGCCAGCTCACCACGCCAACGAGCCATGTCTTTGAGCATTCCTAACCCAAAGGTTGGACTCCAGATCGACATCATGGAGAGTGATGGATCCGCTGCCAACCAAGCGAGCGTCGCAAACAGGGAATCATCAGAGCTACTAGCCAGAGACACATTCTGTGGAACCGCTTGTGTAGCACCTGCCAACAGCCGTTTACCCAAAGACATGAGCTGGAGATCATCATTAATCTCCTCGCTCATGCTCTCCCGTAGGGCCGTGGGGACCCATGACATTGACCAATAATGGCGACCCGCTAACAGGCGAGGGAACTGCCTGTAAAGATCCATAACCCAGGGGCTAATCGCATTATCCAGCTCCCCCAGAAATTGTTTGGTGTAAGGAACCCACTTGATCGCTGATGTAGAACCACTGGTGGGTTGAAAACGGCTGACCGGCGACCGACTCAAGCCCTCTTTGCCAAGCGTACGTTGGGATTCTATCGCCTCTCGCCAGTAGTCATAGTCTGTCACAGGTTGAGTGGAGGTGAATTTCTCCCAGCTCATATTGGCCTGCAAGTCAGCAGCGCCTGCAATTTGCATCCCTGCCACTTGGCTAAGGAGTCGGGAAAGGTTTTCTCGCTGCACTTGCTCCATGGACTGCCGCGAAGATGCAAAACGGCGTTCCCCAGCACCGGTAGCCAGCTTTAAAAGTCGATGTCCGAACATTGTGATCCCGTTTCTAGTTATTGGCCGGCATGTCAGTGACGGACGCTCGATGGTTCTTTCGGCTCAGCTTACGCAAAAGAGCAAAGGGATATTTTAAAATAAGGGAATAACTCACTTCGCCGATACAAGGCAATTCCGTACCACGCTCCCAAGAGGGGTTACGTTGTTCAAAAAAATGGATTTTGTCATTCTGAGCGCGCATTTCATCAGAAATAATCGCCACATTAGACTTGAGGTGAGTATATCCTTCTCCGAAGTCCAGAATTCTTTTTTCTGAGCAATAATAGGGTTTAAAAAGTTGGTTGCAGTAGTTATCTACCAAACCCTCAAGTTTTTCACAGTGGTGATTAGAATTCGGGTAGTAGTTATAAAAGTTATTCGCCATTAAAAGATAGGTCTTGTAGCCCTTGGAGATTAACAGCCAGAACATGGGCCGGAATGGATGACGGAATTTTTCACGAATAAGGCGGGCGAAGAATGCAACGTGAAGCGCTTTGCTGCCCCAGTACTCTTTCTCGATAATAGTATCGCCACTAAAAATGCCTTTGACTATTTTATTTCCAGAACTAAAGTGCAATATTTTCATTGTAGAGAAACCTACAATCCGGTTTGACGCCTTATCCTCTACCAAAAAAACGCCACTTTTTTCTGACATGTCATCACAAAAGAGTTCAAGACCAACATTGTCGTAGTAAGAAGAATAAACATCATACATTCTCCTTACCATTGGCACTGATACTTTTGATATAGAAACATAACGCGCTTTCAATCTGTGACTTTTTTCCTTTTGCATGGCCCTATCCCTGATTATTCTTGCTATGAAAGTGGGCGCATCATGGGCAGTAATGCTCTTGGGTTTAAATAGTAAGAACGGCCATTTTTTTGTTAAAAAGGGCAAAACCTATTTTTTTATACAAGAAAAAAGATTTTTGTGACCTTTCACAATGCAAAATTTTGCTCTTCCCCTCCCGTTAACCGAAACTCAAGCAATGAAAAATCACGGGCGTGCCCTAGACCTTCCTCTCGTTTCCACTCGTTATGGTCGGCTGTATTTACAATTCGTAGAAACACACGGAATAACTGCTACGGCAGTACTCGAAAATTCCGGGCTTGACCTAAACATTCTGAATGATCCCGATAGCCACATAACCATCCGACAAATCTGCCACGTTCTCCGCAGGGCCAGCGCTCTGCTCAATGATGCCACCGCCGGCTTCCGGTTTGGCCAACAACTTGATTTTCATGGCCATGGCATTTTAGGGTTTGTTCTGCTTCGACAAGAAGACCCTCGCAAACTGGCAAGAATGATCGTCCAATACTTTCAGGTTTCCGTGCCCCTGATGAATATGGATATCCAGTGCACTGCTGACACCATCACTATTGACCTGTGCGACAGCTGGCGTTTTGCAGGACTCAGACAGACCATCGCCAGCATTTACATGGGCAGCATTTACTCACTATCCTCGCTGGTTTGTAGAGACTACATCTTCGAATGTGACTTCCCCTGCCCGGATACGTCCTTGGGTTGGAACAAGCTGGCGGATGATATAACCGTTCACTTCGACCGCCCAGTCAATCGGGTTGTCATGTCATTGTCCCCTCGTCAACCCAGAGTCAATGACGCAAGCATGGCTAACGTGCTCGCTACCGCTCGTTCTCGAAAGCAACTGGATAGCAACGCCAGCCTCAGAGTAGTGAACCTGGTACGCCAGGAAATCTTGAATAACCTTGGGCGTAATAGCTCCCTGCAAACCATCGCTGAAAAGCTGGACATGAGCCCCCGGTCATTACGGCGGCACCTGTCAATGGCGGGCACGGCCTTTAGCGGTATTCGCAACAAAGTGCGGGAAACGTTTGCCACCCGATACCTGCAAGAAACGTGTATGTCCCTAGAAAAAATTGCCCATTTGCTTGGCTACAGTGATCAAGCCAGTTTCAGCAAAGCTTACCGAAACTGGACCGGCCGCACCCCGGGCGAGATCCGCCGCTTGCACCGTACCTGATTGCAATTGCGATTGGCCAGAACGCCCTTGAACAAAAAATCAAAGGCATTGCGTTGGCGATTGACATCTCTAGTATCGAGAACATCACCCATCGGCAGACATACTAGTAATAACAAGCAGGAATACACCAATGAAGAAGCTGTTTACCGCCGTTCTAGCCCTCTACGCCTTGTCTGCGCCTTTTAGCGCACAGGCAGACACCATCAAGCGCAAAATCTGTGTATTTGATATTGTCGGCAATGTAGGCCCGGTCATGAACGCCATGAAAGACTGGAAAGCCGCCGCAATGGAATGGGGCCTGGAAACGGAGCTGGTCCCCTACACCAACGAAGCGATCGCCGCTGAAGACCTGAAAGCGGGTATCTGTGACGCCTCCTTGATTACCGGCATTCGTGGCCGCGCCTTCAACAAGTACGCAGGCACGGTAGATTCCATTGGCGCCATCCCCACTATGGACCACATGAAGGTAGTACTACAGGTTCTTTCCAATCCCAAGAGCGCGGACAAACTGTCTCAGGGCGCCTATCAGATTCTGGGAATTGCTCCGGCAGGGGCAGCGTATATTTTCGTCAATGATCGCCAAGTGAATTCCTTGGCCAAGGCTGCCGGTAAAAAAGTCGCTGTGCTGGAATACGATGAAACTCAAGCTAAGCTTGTGTCCCAGGTTGGCGCTACGCCAGTTGCCTCGGACATCACCAACTTCTCCACCAAGTTCAATAATGGGGTGGTTGACGTTATTGCGGCACCACTGGTGGCCTATAGTGCTTTGGAATTGTACAAGGGCCTGAGCCCAGATGGCGGGATCATCAACTACCCTCTGGTTCAGCTGACCTTCCAGTTGATCGCAAAGAACGACAGATTCCCACCGGAAATGGCCCAGAAATCACGGGAGTATTTCTACAACAACCTGCACCGCATGACCGATCAACTGGACAAGGAAGCCCGCCACGTGGACCCGCGCTGGTGGGTGGAAATACCCGAAGAGGACAAAGCAGAGTATGAAGTCCTGATGCAGGAAGCGCGCGATCAACTCCGCGTCGAAGGTTACTACGACCCGAATATGTTGACCCTGCTACGCAAGGTCCGCTGCAAAATGGAACCGTCACGGGCAGAGTGCACCTGACAGCTACACGCTACAACACGGTTGACGCTTGTTACTTCCCTAAAGCAAAGAGGCCGCGTCCATGGATTATGGCGCGGCCTCTTACGTTTCAAAACCTGAACACATTCCTAAGCTTCGGCCTGAAACGTGGGGCTGATCGCTTAAAGCCCCATCTGCTTGGCGATCACTTCATTCATGATCTCGTGGGTACCACCACCAATGGAGAGAATCCGGTTATCGCGGAACAAACGCTCCACCACGGTGCCACGCATATAGCCACTGCCGCCAAAGAGCTGCACGGCGTCATAAGTAACGCGGTCAGCGCAGCGCGTGGCCACATTTTTCGCCATGGACACATCCAGCACACAATTCTCACCGGCTGCAATTCGAGCGGCCACTCGGTAGGTGAATTCCGTGCTGGCTTTTACGTCGGTAGCCATTTCTGCCAGCTTGTGGCGCGTCACCTGAAAACCGGCGAGCGGGCGGCCAAAGGCTTCGCGCTCTTTCACATAGCGCATGGCTTCGTCCAGCGCCAATTGGGCGGTACTGTTAGCCGTCACCGCCAGCACCAATCGCTCCATCTGAAAATTACTCATGATGCAGTAGAAACCACCGTTTTCCGGACCGATCAGATTTTCCGCCGGCACACGGCAATCTTCGAAAAATAGCTCAGCAGTATCAGAAGCCCACCAGCCCATCTTTTTCAATTTGCGCCCAACGGTGAAGCCCGGGGTACCCTTTTCGATCAGCAACAGGCTGATACCGCCATAACCCTTGTCACCCGTGCGTACGGCTACGGTGTAATAATCGGCGCGCACCCCACTGGTAATAAAGGTTTTAGCTCCATTTACCACATAATGATCACCGTCACGGACCGCTCGGGTTTGCAGGTTGGCCACGTCAGAACCCCCGTTAGGCTCGGTAATCGCCAACGCCGAAATCTTGTCTCCGTTGATTACCTCCGGAACGACCCGCTGCTTCATGGCCTCGCTGCCCCATTTCCAAACCGGGGGCAAGCCGATATCCAGCGAGCCCAAGCTCGCGCAAAGGCCGCCGGACGAGCACCGTACCAGCTCCTCACAGGCAGCAATTTTCATGAAGACGTCTTCACCGGTACCACCAAATTCTTCTGGCGCATTAATGCCAAGAATGCCTGCGGATGCCGCTTTCTTATACAGCTCACGGGGAAACTCTCCCGCTTCCTCCCAATCGTCTACTTCCGGGAGAATCTCCCGTTCAACAAATTTGCGTACCGTATCGCGCACCATCTGGTGGGTTTCATTAAAATAATTCAGGGCACTCACAGGGCCTCCTTGGATTCATTTATTGCGCACAACCTAGCGCTTGCTTGGTTCCACCATAACAGAAAGCAACCGGCTGAAACCAGACGAATCCGTGGTTTGAATTGATCGACAATAAAGAGCAATCAGACTTTTAAGGAAGGTGGTGAAACGTCAGGAATCAAAGGGTCTGCGGCCTTTCAGGGCTTGCGCCAGGGTGGCACCATCCACAAATTCCAATTCGCCGCCCATGGGAACGCCTTGAGCAATACGGCTGACCCCCACTCCGGCATCTTGGGCTAGGTCCAGCACATAATGCGCAGTGGCTTCGCCTTCCACGGTAGTGCCCGTGGCCAAAATCAACTCACTGATCTGCCCTTCTTTAAGCCGCTGTTCCAGCACATCCAGACCCAGCTCACGGGGGCCAACGCCATCCAGTGGTGACAGCTCACCCATTAACACGAAATACTGCCCACGATATTCACCGGATTGTTCAAACGCGAGCACGTCTCCTGGGGTAGCCACAATACACACCAGCGAGGCATCTCGACGGGGGTCATCACAGACTGGGCAAAGAGCGGCTTCAGCGTAATTACGGCAACGTTCGCAATGCTGCACTCCATCCATGGCCGCATGCAGGGCATCGCCCAAACGACGCCCGGATTCACGGCCACGATCCAGCAACGCATAGGCCATGCGCTGGGCGGAGCGCGGCCCTACACCCGGCAAGCAAGTGAAGGCATTAATTAGCTGGTCAACTAGTGGCGCATGTTTCACAGTTTCGGCGTCTCGTCGGTGAGCTTAGGGTTTGAAGCCAGGGGGAAACGGGAAGCCACCCGCCATATTCTGCATGTTGTCTTGCTGGTGCTTCTCGACCCGACGAACCGCATCATTCACCGCCGCCGCCAGTAAATCTTCTAACAGCTCTTTGTCTTCGCCCACTAGGCTGGCATCGATATTCACGTTTTTCACATCATGGCGGCCATTCATGGTGACTTTCACCAATCCGGCCCCAGATTCGCCCACCACTTCCGAATTAGCGGCCTCGTCCTGCATTTTTTTCATTTTCTCTTGCATGGCCTGGGCCTGCTGCATGAGGTTATTAATATCGAAATCCATGGTTTACTCCCATATAAACGCTTCAAACTTCACGCAGCAATGCAAGGCGGACAAACCGGCTTAACCGTGTTGCCTATTGCTTGTTGCGTTCTTTATTCCACTATCTCTTTCGGGGTGACACTTTCTTCATCGAGCCGACCGCCAAAGGTGGTGACCAGCGCCTGCACCACCGGATCAGACTGCAATGTGTCTTTAGCTTGGACCAGCAGTTGCTGCCGACGCGCTTCAGCAATGACCTCCGGTGTCGCCCCCGGCTGTTGCTCAAATTCCACTTGGACCTGAATACGCCGCTGGAAGTAATTACCCAGCGCGCCGCTCAATTCTTCTAGGCGCTCGCGATTAACCAGGACTTGATGTCCCGGACTGATCCGCAGCCTCCACACGCTTTCCTCGCGACTGATCAGCACCGCATTGCGAGCGATGTTGCGTACCGTGCCATCCACGTCCAGCCGCAACAGCAGCGCCGCCCACCAAGTGGCCACTTGCGACTCATTGGCGGGTTCCGCTAGCGGCGCCAATAATTCCGCCTTCTGCGTTGGCGCTTGTTCAATCTCGGGCTCGGCTTGCGCTTTACTCTGGGGCGCAGCGGCGGCAACCACAGGCTCGGGTGAGGCCTGAGAAGTAGCCCTGGCAGTAGCCGGCGATCGACCGCCAACGTTCTCCTGAGCCAGGACCGCGGATGGGCTTGGGCTTTCATCCCAGGGTGGCGCATCCCCCGCTGACACAGTGTTACTCGCCGCGTCCACTGGTGCTGCCTGCTCGGCAGCAGCCGGCGTCGGCGAAGGCTCTGGTGCTGTAACAGATGCAGGAGCCGATGTAGGTGTAGGCGGCGAGACCGGGGCCGGCGCAGCGGCAGGCGCTCTGTTCAACAGGGCACGCAAATCTGGCTTGCCGCCAGGCTCCGCCGGCGGCGCTGCCGCTTTAGGCTTTTTTACTGCGGGGCTGTCCCCCTGCACCAATACACCTTTGGGAGTGAACAACACCATGCGCAGCAACAACATCTCCAAGGCCGCGCGGCTATCTGGTGCATCCTGCAGGTCACGACGGCCACGCAGGGCCACGTCGTAATAAAGTTGAATCTGTTCGGCAGTAAGCGCTGCGGCGAGCTGTTGTTGCGTCTCATCATAGCTGCCAGGGACCGCTTGGCAGACCGCCAGTTGGTGCAGCTGACTGATCAGCTCATCCAGCAATGCCAACTCACCGGGACAATGCTCGCTCACCGATGCTAATGCCTGCAGCACAGCACCCGGTTCCTGCTCCGCCAGCGCCACCAGCAGGGTAAGTACATGATTACGATCCACGGTGCCCAGCATGGCGTTCACCGCCTCACTACTGAGCTGCTCACCACCAAACGCAATAGCCTGATCCGTGAGACTCAACGCATCACGCATAGAGCCTTCAGCCGCCTTGCCCAACGAGAGCAGTGCAGGCTCATCGTAGCGAATCATTTCCTTGTCGAGCAGCGTTTTCAAATGCCCGGCAATCTGCTCCGCAGGCAAAGCCTTAAGACTAAATTGCAGGCAGCGGGACAACACAGTCACCGGCAGTTTCTGCGGATCTGTAGTGGCCAGCAGAAACTTCACATGGGGCGGGGGCTCTTCCAAAGTTTTCAGCAACGCATTGAAAGAATGGGCGGAAAGCATGTGCACCTCATCAATCAGGTACACCTTGTACCGCCCCCGGGTCGGCGCGTATTGCACGTTATCCAGCAATTCGCGGGTATCCTCCACCTTGGTGCGGCTGGCCGCATCCACTTCGATCAAGTCAACGAAACGACCGTCGGTGATTTCCTGACAGGTAGGGCATACACCGCACGGCCGGGCACTGACCCCCTGCTCGCAATTCAGGCATCGGGAAAGGATACGGGCAATGGTGGTTTTGCCCACCCCGCGGGTTCCGGTAAACAGATAGGCATGGTGGAGACGATCTTGGTCAAGGGCATGCATCAGGGCCCGGGAAACGTGCTCCTGCCCCACTAGTTCATCAAAGGTGCGGGGCCGGTATTTACGGGCAAGAACCTGGTAACTCATAGCACTCCAGCGGCTTTCTCGACCACGAAGAAAAAGGGATTGGAATCAAGAAGCTTATGCTAACGAAGTTCCCGAAAGGAGGACAGTACAAGAAGCGTGTTGCGTGAAAGCGCGCAGGGGAAGGACAGGAATTAGAGCGGTCTTCCCGCCAGCCACACCCCGGCACACAAGTCCACTGCTACCGTTGCTCCCTTCCGGGCCTGGCGGGGTTCGCAGTTTATCGTTGCGGGGGGACCGACGGGTCGACCATAACGCGTTTGCAGCTTGGCAGCCGCGAAACGAGCGCGCATTGTGGCGAAAGCCCACCGCTATTGCAAGAGGACAGCCGGGCTTGGGCGTGGATCCGGTTAGGAAATTTCTGGGGCACGCCTTATATTCTCACTCTTTCAGGCTGGTCGCCCCCCTCCCGCCAAGGTAAAGGGGACGGCACCTGCTTTGAAGGCAAGCGGGTTGCCCGTATCTTGAAAAAACGACAAGAACAAATACAGGCCAGCCTACCAAGTTCGGAGGGTGTGACCTCAACTGTGCAGGGGTAGATTTTTGTCTCAAGACAGGTGGCCTCACCCGTGCCGCAGGGCTACACTCGAAGGTGCAGACGGTCGCCAGACCTTATCCACCCCAACGCGGACAGGGAGGCTCCATGGACAGTAATCCGACCATTCGCATTGCCATCAACGGTTTCGGCCGCATAGGGCGCTGCCTGGTGAGGGCCCTCAGCGAACATCCGGCCCGGGAGCGTTTTGAATTGGTCGCCATCAACGACCTAGCCGATTTCAACGTACTCGCGCACCTGCTTGCCTTCGATACCACCCATGGTCGCTGGCCCTATTCTGTGCATTATGACGGCGAAACCATGGAAATTAATGGTCTCAGGGTGCCCTGCTACGCCATTGCCGAACTGGAAAAATTACCGTGGAGCGAACGGGCCCCCGACTTAGTGTTTGAATGCAGCGGTCGCTACAAACAACGCGCCCAACTTCAACAGCATCTTGATGCTGGCGCCCGCCGGGTGCTAACAAGCTACCCGGTGGACGACGCCGATGCCATGGTGGTTTATGGCGTCAATCACAAGGTTCTTGATGACGATCAACGCATCGTCTCTAACGCCTCTTGCACCACCAATTGCCTGGCCCCGCTAGTGGATGTGCTGGACCGCAACTTCACGGTGAAACAGGGGCTGATGACCACGATTCACAGCTACACCAACGACCAGAACCTGGTAGACAAGGCTCACGGGGATTTGTTGCGGGCCCGCGCCGCGGCAGTCAACATGATTCCAACCCGCACAGGCGCCGCTCAAGCCGTAGGAGAAGTGCTGCCGCACCTGGCCGGACGATTGGACGGAATGGCGGTGCGAGTCCCTACCCTCAACGTCTCGCTGGTGGACCTGACGCTACTGCTGGAACAGCCGGCTACGGTCGAGGCGATTCATGACAGCCTGAGCAATGCAGCCCACGGTCATTTGCAGGGAGTATTAGCCATGAACCATCTGGCTCTGGTCTCTAGCGACTTCAACCACCAGCCCTACTCTTGCGTGGTAGACACCAACCACACCCGGCTCCTGGACCAACAATTAAAAGTGTTGGCTTGGTACGACAACGAGTGGGGCTTCAGCCACCGTATGTTAGACGTTGCGGCGTATTGGATGGAGCGTTAGCCCAGAGTCACTCTGCTGCAAGCAGCAAACGTGATGCGCGAGGCCTGTTAATCAAACGGACTAAAATGCTCTTCCTGTCCGGCTGCTTCCGCTTCATGGCGATGGCCATGGTGTCGGTGCCCATGACATGCAGGCGGTTCTCACCGATACCTGCTTTGCGTAACTCACCGGTAATACCCTGAACGGACGCAAAGGATTGGGTGAAAGAGTAAAGTCGTTTCATTGCTGTCTCTCCCTATGGCGAACAGCAGGTCGCGTTGCGCGGACAGTACCGTAACCCAATAATACCGTACGCCAATTTTCCTGGTCAGCCTATGTTTCTGAAGGGGCAATTACCGGGTTAGACCCTTTTGCGATGACCACACAGGCCAATTGTTCCACCCGGTTATTGACCCACAATTATCATGCTGTACGTCACCCACGCTAACAAAAAGGGGCCTTTACGGCCCCTTTACCAGGTCACAAAACCGCCTCACAACATGTGAGCGATTAATTACTTTTTATCGGAGTCGGCGCACCATCCACCGGAATCACACGGGGCTTTTTCTCTTCTGGCACCACGCGGCTCAAGGTCACGGTGAGCAGGCCATCTTTCAGCCCTGCCCCCTCCACTTCCACGTGGTCAGCCAACTTGAAAGCCCGCTCAAAAGCCCGGCGGGCAATACCGCGATGCAGCCAAGTACGCTCGTTACCCTCTTCCGTTTTCAAGTTACCGCGGATGCGCAGTTCATTTTCCTGAACGGTAATTTCCAAATCGCTGCGCGCAAAGCCTGCCATGGCCATGACGATGCGGTAACGGCCATCACTTTCACGGATGATGTCGTAAGGGGGGTAGCCATTGGACTGGTCCGCACGCAGGGCCGCATCTAGCAACTCATCGAAACGGTCGAAGCCAACAGAATGGCGAAACAATGGGGCAAGGGAAAATCCGGTATTCATCACACTATCCTCATTCCAATCTCACCAACAGACCCCGCAGGCATCCGCTGGAAAACGGTTTAAAAATGGTTGATGTGACACGGAGTTAACGCCAGTCATAAGACTGTCTGCATTACTCCAACCGGCCAGTTGTCACTGAATAAGAAAATGGGGTTTAGGGGGGCGCTTTCAAGGGGTTGGGCAGAGTTTCGGTTAAGGAGCCGCTGAAAACTCAAGGCAGTGGCTATGACATTGGCATAATAGAGAATAAAGCCCGACGCTCAAGATCGCGAGGCAGCGGAAAGCATCACGGTATCAGCGGGGCGGATCGAGCCAGTCGGCGGTGGTGTTGTTGCGCCGAAACCATCCGGCAATACTGTAGCGTTCCTGGGTCGCTGCCAAGACTTCGTGAGGGATGCTGTCACTCAAGAAAACCACCAAGGTACCCGCACGAGGCTCCACCTCTGTGGCCACGCTGGTTGCGTCCGGTTCAGGCCAGATTCGCAGGCGCCCGCCCCATCCACTTTGCCAGCTTTCATTGAGGTAAAGCACCACAGACAACAATCGCCCATTATTACCGTTAAACGCATCCACATGGCGTTGATAGAAATCCCCCGGCCCATAAATGGCAAAGTGGGACTCCAGCTCGAATAAGCCCATAAACAGATCGCGATTTACCGCCAGACGCAGACTTTCCAGTCCTTCAAATAGCTGGCACTGGGCCAACGAATCGCCTTTCAACCAGCAAGTGCGATCGCTGCGTACCCGAGTATCCTTTTGGCGCGCTTGGCGACGGCCTATGCCGGCAAGATGGAATTCACCGTGCCGATCCTTGTAGCGGGCTTCCTCACGTAGAGCTCCCACCAAAGCGGCAGGGAAATAGTCCGGCGCCACCGCAAATCCATGCCGGGCCAGGCCATCCACCAGACCCTCAAGCGGAGTTGTCCCCGCACCACCCAACAGATCAGCATTATCGTGCACTGGCCGCGCCCTCTCACTGTATGCGCAAACGCCTCAATCCGGCATCTGCGTTAATGCAACGCCCCGCCGGCGTCGGAATCAAAATCATCAGGCCACAACAACCAGCTTTCATCCTGGCATTCATCCAGTAGCTGCGACGTGGCGTCCACCGTCGCTTGGACAAAATAAATAAACTGCTCGAAGGTGACCCCATTGCGGCCCAGTAACAAATCACACACCACCAAGCGAGGCAGGGAATCGTCGTTTACATCCAGAAACAGCTTCACCGACGGGTAAGCCATGTTCAGTCGGCCCAACTCCGCCTGCACTGCAAACAAGGCCGCCGGGCGCACTTCCAACTCACTGGTCAGCAAAATGCCGTCTTCTTCCACAAACAGCCTCGCATCCACCACACCTTCACGGCCCTGTAATTCAGACAAGTGCAGTGCATGACAGTGCTCACAGATGTAGTGCTGAATATTGGCCTGCTGCAACCAGCCTTTTACCTGGTCCGCATCCGCGTTCACGACGCCTAACATGGCATTCTCCTCAGGCCTGCGCTACAGGTATCTTACCGGTCGCGAATCATCTGCCATTCGCTGGGAAAAAGAAATAGCCATTCGCCTGCCACCTTGGGGCATTCATCACCGCATTTTCGCTGGCTATACTGGGGGCGCCCGCACCAAATTGACTGAAAAAACAACAAGAATGGCAACTCCACATGTCGGCTTGCGCTCCAGTGACCGTCAGCACCAGCGAACCGATGCCTTTGTTCAACGGATACACAACGGCGCGAAACGCCCAGTGCCCAGGGCGATGGAAGCTATCACTGCCCCGTTCAGCGAAGAATCACTGACCTCCTTTATCACAGACGCCGTTCAAACCCCTGATCTTTCTCCTGGCATGCCCAACGTGGTTAACATGATCTGCCGCACCCTCAGTAAAACGCCACATCTGATGATCGTCGTAGTACAAAAAAATGAATTTAATGCAGAATCAGGCTGCCACTGACTATATGCTTTAAGTGCTCTCCTGCTACGGAGGGGAGCCACTAGCATGGCACTTTCCCGGTGAGCGATGCGTTCTGCCCTCAAGGTAAAGAACCTCAGCAAAACTTCTTACATGCTCAGTCTTTCAGCAGCGCCACAATCTATAGCCCCTCTGGGGTAACAGAGGAATAATTCGTAGGCGCCCCGGCTAAGGGTATCGAGATATGCCCATCTATCTAAAAAAGTGCAACAACGAGTGTGGGCCAGCCTGAAAAACCCTAGGGGTGTGGCATTAAAGCCTCATTTACAGCTTTGTCGTTAGGAAAAGGCCACCCTGTCCGTCGCGACAGATCACAAGATCTGCTTCTTCCCGCGCTTCAGGCCATGTCGAGAATCGTAACGAGTTTTTAGAGCCCCTTAAAACACGCACGCTTACTCGACGTTGCGCCGACTAGAAAGGCAACGTCGCTTTCCTTTTACCGCTACACACGGCCCACAAAAAGCCCCTATTTAATAACAGATGCTTACACTTACTGGATCCTGTAGGGTAATCCCATCAAGTTTTTACAAAACTACTTATTCAACGGATTGCGCAGCAACTACACAGCTCTCTACTATTCAAACAGGTGTTATCTCACAAAAAAAACGAGGAGTGAGCCGTGTCTTTGCGCCATGCCATACTTGTCCTGTTACAAGACCAAGAAGCCAGTGGTTACGACCTCGCTCGCGAATTTGCCAACAGTATCGGGCTGGTCTGGAACGCCACCCACCAGCAGATTTACCTGGAGCTGGGGAAGCTCAACGATCAGAGCATGGTGAAATACCGCCATATTCCCCAAGATGGCAAACCAGACAAAAAGCTGTACCGAATCACGGATGAAGGGCGCGACGATTTGGTTCGTTGGCTTCGCAAGCCAGCAGCTCCACCTCGGATCCGTGATGCGTTCATGGTAAAAATTGCTGGCGGAAGCATGTCCGACAGCGCCTCCATTATTCAAGAGCTGGACGACCAGGCGGATCTACGCCGTGAGCGGCTGAACACCTTTGAAGCCCTGGCCGCCAAACTGGATGACACCCACCAGGACCGTGACCTGTTCACTTACCTGACCCTACGCCGGGGCATTCTGGATCAACAAGCCTGGCTACACTGGGCCGACGAGGTCCGCAGCGCCCTGAAAAAGCGCGAAGAGCAGCTTTCGTCCGTATCCACCTCGGTGTAATGCCCCATAGTGCAAAAAACACGCTGACCCGTCAGCTTGGCTGGCTAATACAGGCCCCCGCCTTGCTGCGGTGTTCTCCTTTCCGTGATGCCGGCAGTTTGCTGCGACGGGAGTTTCTGGCGGACCCGACGTTACTTCACAGAGCTGCCGAGCAACTACAAACCCAAGCTGCGCCATCACGTTTAGGTTTAATCTTCGAGCTCTGGGTTGCCGCACTGGTGGATGCCAGTACAGGCCTTGAACGCGTGGCGTCCAACCTGCCAGTTCGTGAACAGGGCCGCACCCTGGGCGAGCTGGACATGCTGGTCCGTGACTGTCTTAGCGGAGAACTATGGCATTGGGAGCTAGCGCTCAAATTTTACTTGGCCACCGCCGAGCAGTGGTATGGCCCCAATCGCCATGACACTCTGCACCGCAAAGCTCAACACCTCTATCAACAGCAGCTGCCCCGATCTCGATCAGAGGTGGCCCGCGCTCAGCTAGCAGAACAAGGCTGGGAAATAAACGGCCAGGCCCTGCTAACACGCGGGAGACTCTTCTATCATCACGACACCCCCAGCGAAGGAGAAATGCCGGCTGCTGGCCACGAGCGCGGTTGGTGGCGAACCACCCACGAGTTGGACGAGGGCCCCTGGTCAATCATTGATCGCCCATTCTGGGCGACCCCGTTTATGTCGGACAAAGAGGCAACTTTCGTTGATCGCCTTGCATTGATTAACTATGTTGAAACCCACTCTCGCCCGCTCATGGCCACAAGTCCTCACCATGACCAACCGGGCTTCATCGTACCTGTCAGCTGGCCTAGCCCATGAAATCACAACAACCGCCAGCCTTAGTAAATAATCAAGGCCGTGTTGCTTTCGGCGTATTCCCGCATACCGTTGCCACTATCAACGGCCGTGAGGCGGATTATCGCACCCCCATGGGCAAACCCGCCTCATCCTTTACTCGGCATTTTCATTACAAGCAGTTCCAGTATTTCGGCATTATCAGCGATGAACTGCTGGCCGGTTGCGCATTTGCTGACACGGCCTACCTGGGCATGGCTTTTTTCTATCTGTTTGAGCCGCAAACCGGCGCTCTCCATGAATACACCTGGCGCTCACTGCTAGGCAAAGGGTTGCGCATGTCGAGTTCTCCCCGACAAGGAGAAAGCGTATTTGAGCAAAAGAATGTGGTTATCCGCCTGGGTTATCAGCAGGATGGTGTAGGCGCTCTTAGCAAGAGTCTGACAGTGGAGTTGGATGACCTAACCCTCCATGCCCAGATGGACGAAGGCACAGACTATCAGCCCATGTCTCTGTGCACCCGCACCGGTATTAATGGCTGGGTGTATGCCAATAAAGTAGCAGGTAAAGCCGTCACCGGATCACTGCAGCGCCAAGGCAAGCACACCGACCTGGCCGCCATAGACGCCAGCGGGCACCATGATTTTTCCGCCGGCTATATGCGCCGTGAAACCTTTTGGAATTGGGCCTGTTTGTCCACCCGGGTGGGTGATACCCGCGTCGGGCTGAATCTATCCTGCGGTGTCAATGAGACAACCTTTTCCGAAAACTGCTTGTGGATTGATAATGTCATGGTCCCCACCGGCGGGGTGGTATTTGATTATAATCGTGATGATCTGATGCAGCCTTGGGGTATCCATAGCCTCTGCGGGCGGGTACACCTTCAGTTCACCCCCAACGGGAACCACAAAGAACGCCTTAATCTGGGCCTGTTTGCCAGCAATTTCAGTCAGCTGTTTGGCCACTTCGATGGCGAACTTCGCCTGGATAACGGGCGCCGACTTTGCATCGACCGCCACTACGGTTTTGTCGAGGAGCAATACGCAAAATGGTAGATCAACAACGCAACACCAATGAAGACACCGATCAACAGCCTTCCACACCGGCAACCTTCAATGAAAAAATCCACCGAGGTTACTTCTGGATGGTGCAATACTGGCGCGAACTATTTAACTTCAAGTTCGATAAATACATGATCATTCAGGTCCTACCGGGTGTGTATGGCATCGCTCTGGCCGCCATCGCCCTGGTGCTGATTTATTTGTGTGTGGAAGCGTTTATGGCATCCACTTGGCGCGGCCTTTTTTACTTTTTTATTGCCGCACCACTCACTTTCCTAGTAACCGCCTCGGTATTACGCGCCTTGCTGGAATTTTACATGGTGATGTTCAAGATTTCTGCACACGTGGATGAGCTGGTGGGGTTACGCGACACGGTTGATCGTTTATCCGGCATTAGCGATAGCGTCGACGAAATGGTTTCGGTGACCCGTCGCATTCCTTTCTGGCGCACCCTTTCCAGTAGTGACCGCCCCCGTCCAGACCGAAACATCAGCCCGGAAAACAAAAAGAACGATAACAAGTAACGCCTTCGTCAATGGGGATTAAGGCGGCGTTCTCTGCCGCCACTGCCCGACATCCAACAGGGTGCTGGAACGCCTGTAAAAAATTAGTTTTCCTGTGTGGCCTCCAGCGCAGTCAGCAACAAGCGCTGGAAAATATGCTCTCGAATCCCCTCCGGCTCTTTAAGTTCCATACGTTCCAGTTGCGCCGCAAACTCGGACGGGCTGCCATCATGGAATAACGCCCTGCGCCCCAGTTTCAGGTATTCCTTGTGACTCACTTTTTCTTTCAACCAGGTTAACGCTGTCAACAGGCGTTGCTCGACCCCAGTGAAGTCCGTACCCAACGGAAACAATGGAAAGCTATCCTTACCGCACCGTTCTGCGATTTCGTGCAGATGTTCGGGATTATTACGACGATGCACTTCGGGTATCTGGTAATCCTGGCGCAATTTACCCGCTGCCTGAGCCTGCTCCATCAGCTCTACCTGAAAACGGCTATCGGTCACGTTCAGCATGGCCATCACCACTTCCTCATCGGTCTTACCTCGGAGGTCGGCAACCCCGTATTCGGTGATCACCATATCGCGCAAGTGTCGAGGAATGGTGTTATGACCATAGCTGAATACTACATTGCTCATGGCCTCGCCAGCACGCTCACGCCAAGCTCGTACCATTAGAATGGAACGGGCACCTTCCAGTTCATGGGCCTGGCTGACAAAGTTATACTGCCCGCCTACCCCGCTGAGTACCCTGCCGTTTTCAATCTGATCCGAAGCCACCGCGCCCAGCAAGGTGACGGTGAACGCAGTATTCACAAAGCGGGCATCCTGGCGCTGAAAGCGTTTCAGTGTTTCATCACCATACAAGTGATTGATGAAACTGATCCGAGTCATATTAATCCGGGCGCGCTCCTCCTTACTCATCTCCCGCAGGCGCGCATAGAAATCACGGGGGCCCAGGAAAAAGCCACCATGCATGACCACCCCCCCAACCAAACGCTCACCGAACACCGCTTTCAGGGCCTCACGGGTGGTGCGATCATCCAGGTCATTGGCCACCGTCACCCCATTGGGCAACTGTAATTCACCCCCGTGCTTGGTAATTTCATTACGAAAAATGCCAAACCGTTTCAGCGTACGCAATTGCTCCTTATCCAGCCGCCGACTGATTGCTGACTGTTCTCGCAGGGCATCCAGTAGTGCCAGCCCCGGGGTGGCCGGGTTATGCATTTCCAACCGTTGCAGTGGCGCCCAGTCATACACAGGACGACGAATAATGCCGTCATCAATCAGCGTCAGCAGCCCGTGGGTCATCATTTCGCTACAGCCATAGAGGCCCTCACGGAAAACACCGGTGCCACCCTCTTGTTCGATCAGGGCCTCATGCTCCGGCGGCACCGCCCAGCCTTTTACTGCCTTCAGGTAACGGGGGTTATCCTGATCACGCAAACGCAAGTGATGCACCAGCGCATCGCCCAATGCCCCAATACCGATTTGCAATGTACCGCCATCGCACACCAGAGTACTGGCGTGCAGCCCAACGAAATGATCCTGAATATTCACCGGCATGTTCGGCGTACTGAACAGGCGGGTGTGTCCTTGCGGATCATCTACCAACAGATCCATTTCGGGCAGCCAATCCTCCACCTGAGCATCGTTTTCCATAAACGGCAGATCCCGATGCACCTGGCCCACTGCCACAATGGTTTCACCGGCTTCACGGCGCGCCTTTAACAACGGCATAAGGTCGAGAGTGACTTCTGGATTGCAGGAAAAACTGTATTCATCGTTGCCGTCTACCTGACGGTGCGCCAACAACTGTGCCACCACATTCACGCCCCGCGCATTGAGGTCTCGTGCCACGTGAGTGTAGTTACTGCTAATGTAATGTTGTTGCGCCACATCGCAGCCCAGTATGCTGCCGGGCTGCACAAAAAACTCGAATACTCGAATATTGGCAGGCAGGTTTCCACGTTTCTGCGCGGCCAAATAGGTTAACTCTTCGTAGTCAGCAAAAAGCCGATCGGCAAACGGATTAAGAAAACGCTTTTCCAGATCGCTGCCGGCACTGGGCTTGCTCAGAGATAAAGCCGTATAGATATCAAGGCTCAAGCGTGTGTCCGCTTCCACACGGGCGTAGAGCGCATTCACAAACCGGTTGGGCTTACCCAGCCCAAGCGGCATGGCCAGGCGAATTTCGCCACCAGTGGCCTCAATAACCCGATCCACCGCCAGCTCTACCTGATTGATTCGATCCGTCACAACATCTCCTTGTATTTAATCGGCTTACTGACCCAGAGCGTCTCAATGGCTGGCCGTATTAGAGACCAGCGTGACCAACACCACGCCCGTAATAATACAACCCATACCCACCATGGCAGGCAAGTCAGGGAGCTGCTTGAAAAACACCGCTCCCACCAACGCAATCAGTACGATACCCACTCCTGCCCAAACCGCATAGGCGATACCCATGGGAATGGTGCGCAAGGCTAGGGAAAGGGCATAAAACGCAATGGTATAGCCCACTACGGTAATCACCGAAGGCCACAATCGAGTGAAGCCCTGAGAGGCATTCAGTGCCGACGTGGCGACGACTTCCGCCACGATGGCCAGGGACAAATAGAGGTAACCCATAAAACTCTGCCGCTATAAAGGCGCTTTGGTTAGGGCTGGCGGTTCACGCCGAAGTCGTCAGCAACTGCTCCAACAATGCCTGCCAGTGTGCCAGTTGTTCGCCCGCAAAGTCAGCCTGATTGTGTCGCACAATCAGCACCAGTCGCGAGTCACCGTCTTGGTCAGGCCAATCGTTCAATGGTGTCATCTCCGGGGCCTGCCCCGCCACCCATTGCACCAGCAAAGGGCCATCCAGGCCGCTTACCTGCAGCAGCCCTTTCACCCGCACCAACGCTTCACCGCATTGCTCTTGTAACTGCTGCAGAGCGGCTTGCCACAGCGCCCAACTCAGTCCATAGGGCCAGCGCAAGGAAGCACTAAATAAGTTATGCCGACCCTGACTCTGCACCGGGCGACTCACCAACCCGGATACTGCAGGCGCAGCAGCATCCGCCACCAGCGAAAACAGACCCGTCACCCGACAGCGTCGCTCAAAAGCGTTATCCAGCAATTGCGAACCGGGATCATCGTTGTCCAATCGATATTGCCGTGCGGTCGCATTCAACTCCCGCAACTGCGACTGTAACCGTTGTAGCGAACCCTCATCGGCCTGCTCTACCTTGGAAAGCAGCAACACATCTGCAGCGTGGATTTGCTCGAGCACTTCTGGGTGGCGGGCAAGCGCATCGGTACCGGCCAGGGTATCCACCACAGTCAATACAGACTGACAGAAAAAGCGTTTTTTTAACCAGAGATCCTGCTCCAGTGGAGAAATCACCCCAAAGGGGTCCGCCGCTCCCGTGGTTTCAATCACCACAGTTTCAAAGGCAGGAATGTCGCCGCTCTTGCGAGCCATGAACAGGTTGCGCAATGTGGTGGACAAGGAGCCCTGAATCACGCAGCACAAGCAGCCCCCAGCCAGCAGCGACACCGGCACATCTTGGCGACCAGTAAGGTACTGGTCGATGCCAATATCACCCAGTTCATTGATGATCAAGGCAATGTTCTTTCGTTCGCGCAACCAACGATTAAGCAGTGTGGTTTTACCGCTACCTAGAAAGCCGGTCAGCACTACAACCGGAATGCGTGGTTCCATGGCGCTCAACCCAGCGACCAGGGCAGCTGCTCGCCGGCAAAGAAAGGCACCACCGGCTCACCTGCTGCATCGATTACCGTAGGCACAGACCAAGATTTGCGCACCAAGGTTACGGTATCAGTGTGGCGAGGCAGTCGATAGAAATCCGCACCGAAGTGGCTGGCAAATCCTTCCAGCTTGTCCAGCGCATTGTGTTGCTCAAGGAAGGTCGTATAGAGCGGCAATGCCGCACGAGCAGAGTAACAACCGGCACAACCGCAGGCGGCTTCTTTTTTAGTGCGTGCATGGGGGGCAGAATCAGTGCCCAGGAAGAAACGGCTATTGCCTTCAATCACCGCTTTCTGAATCGCTTCTTGATGCAGGCGACGCTTGAGAATCGGTAGGCAGTAATTGTGCGGGCGCACGCCTCCCACCAGTAAATCATTGCGGTTCATCAGAAGATGCTGAGGCGTGACCGTCGCCGCCGTAAGCGCATTCGCCTCGCGCACAAAGTTAACGCCTTCTGCCGTTGTCACATGTTCAAAAACAATCCGCAATGCTGGAAATTGGTCACGGATATCCGCCAGGTATCGTTCGATGAATACTCGCTCCCGATCAAAAATATCGACCTCTGCATCGGTGACCTCACCATGCACCAGCAGCGGCACATCGTGCTTCTCCATGGCTTCGTAGAGATGCGTAATTTTGCCCGGATCGGTCACCCCGCTGTCGGAGTTGGTGGTGGCCCCCGCTGGATAGAGCTTTAACGCATGAACAAAATCACTGTTCGCGGCGCGCTCTACTTCCTGCACCGGAGTGCTGTCCGTGAGGTACAACACCATCAACGGCTCAAAGTTCACCCCAGCCGGCACCTGCGCCAGAATCCGCTCACGGTACTCGGCGGCCTCGGCCACAGTATTCACCGGCGGTGTCAGATTAGGCATGACAATGGCCCGGCCAAACACCTTTGCCGTGGCAGGCAC